>Ga0105106_10002763_pt1 | contig 12576 bp, 13 predicted proteins | sample PPLLaktember2015_5_FD_79109 | JGI IMG/M metagenome (GOLD analysis project Ga0105106, IMG submission 79109) | Freshwater sediment microbial communities from Prairie Pothole Lake near Jamestown, North Dakota, USA - PPLs Lake P8 Core (1) Depth... | ecosystem: Environmental > Aquatic > Freshwater >...
AAACAAAATTCCTCATTATATACTTCCGGAGTCAATGTGCAGAAGTTTCTCGCGAGTTTACCGTTTTTACCGCGATATTGACAAAAATCTGCATTCACAGCATGTTTTTACAAACGTAGATTCAAAGACCGTTCAATCAATACTTGATGAAGCCATCAGTAATAATCACATGTATCTACATGAAAATGAATCCGAAAAAATCCTGAGTATTTATGGGCTACCAATAGTTCCCGGTGCACTGGCAAAATCACCCGAGGAAGCAGCTTCAATTGCACAAAGTATTGGATTTCCTGTAGTATTGAAAATAGTATCGCCAGATATAATTCATAAATCGGATGTTAATGGAGTTGTGATAAATGTTAATACAGCTGACGAAGTCAGGAGATCCTTTGAAGAAATAACTGGCAATATTTTGAAAATTAAGCCCGAAGCCAGAATAGAAGGAATACAGATCAGCAAAATGATCATGGCGGGAGAAGAAGTAATCCTGGGGGTAAAAAGAGACCCGTCATTCGGGCCTGTAATAATGTTCGGACTTGGTGGACTATACGTTGAGGTTTTCAAAGATGTAAGTTTTAGAATTGCCCCGATTGACGATGCAATTTCAGATTCAATGATAAAGCAGACAAAATCTTACGAAATCCTTAAGGGGATAAGAGGAAAAGCACCTCGGGATATTCCAGCTATTAAGGAATGCCTCATAAGATTAAGCCAGCTTGCTCTCGAATGTCCCCAAATTAAAGAACTTGACATAAATCCTTTGATTGTACTTGAAGAAGCCAAAGGATGTTATGTTGCCGACGCCCGAATTATGCTTAATCTTCCAACCGATAATGAATCCAAAACAAACTAATAATAAACATTAACAAGTTAAGCTATGAGAGTAATTATAAAAAAAGACCAGCCCGAGACCGGGAAATGGGTAGCCCTGTATATTGCCGATAAAATAAAGAAAGCAAATCCCACAGCTGCAAAACCTTTCGTTCTGGGATTACCAACAGGATCTTCCCCGATACCAGTCTACAAAGAACTGATCAGTATGCATAAAGCTGGAAAAATTTCATTCAAAAATGTTGTTACTTTCAATATGGATGAGTACGTGGGTCTTGATGAAAACCATACTGAAAGCTACCATTATTTCATGTATGATAATCTGTTTAACCATATCGATATCCAAAAGAAAAACGTCAATATCTTAAACGGAAATGCCAAAGACCTCGAAAAAGAGTGCTCTGATTACGAAAAAAAGATCCAGAAAGCCGGTGGGATTGATCTGTTTCTCGGAGGAATTGGTCCGGTTGGACATATAGCTTTTAATGAACCCGGATCTTCCCTAACCTCAAGGACAAGAGTTAAAACATTGAGATATGACACTATTGTGGCGAACTCCAGATTTTTTGGCGGGGATCTTAACAAAGTTCCAAAGCTGGCGCTCACTGTAGGTGTTGGAACGGTAATGGATGCCCATGAGGTAATAATAATTATAACGGGACTAAATAAAGCACGTGCTCTCAGAGAAGTCGTTGAAGGAAGCATAAGCCACATGTGGACAGCTTCAATTCTTCAACTGCACCAGAGAGGGATCATTGTCTGTGACGAGTCTGCAACTTCTGAACTTCATGTAGAAACGGTAAAGTATTTCATGGATATAGAAAATTCCAATTTTGACAACCGCCACTGGTAAGTAAGAGTCAAATGAACCGGCTTGCTATCAATTATACTCTTTCATAATATGACATACAGGCAGTTACAAAAGGAAGAAATAGATTTACTTCTTTCTAATAAATGTGTTGCTGATGATTGGACTTCTGTTTCAGTTAAGGAAGGATTTTCTCCTGAGAATATTAAAAATACCCGTTTTGAGGGAATTGTAAAACTGGGTATTTCGACAGGAGGGATTGAATTGGAAAATAACATCTTCAAAACTTGCGGAATATATAGTAGTACAATAAACAATTGTGAAATAGGGAACCATGTTTTTATTTCCGACGTCAAGGACCTATCGAACTATATTGTCGAAGAAAATGTTGCCATTTATAATGTCGGATCAATTGCAGTAAATGGTGAATCAACATTTGGAAACGGAACTGAAATTGAAGTTTTAAATGAAGGAGGCGGACGAGAACTTCCAATCTTCGACAGGTTATCATCTCAGATAGGGTATCTCACGGTCCTGTACCGGCATGATAAAGACTTTACTGAAAAAATACTACGCCTGATTAAGGATTATTGTGAATCAAAGCGATCAATCAGGGGAAGGATAGACACCGGAACGAGGATTCATGATTCTCTCATAATCCGCAATGTACTGGTGGGAAGCCATGCTGTAATTTCAGGAGCAAACCTGCTTGAAGAAGGGACCATTCAAAGTTGTATTGAGGCACCTGTATTTATTGGTGCCGGAGTAACAGCCAAAAAATTCATTATCCTTTCCGGTTCAAAGATCGATGGAGGAGTTATACTTGAAAAGAGCTTTGTTGGTCAGGGTGTAAAAATGGGTAAGCAATTCTCAGCTGAGAATTCAGTTTTCTTTGCCAATTGTGAAGCATTTCACGGAGAAGCGTGCAGCCTGTTTGCCGGTCCATACTCCGTCACCCATCATAAATCGACGCTGATGATTGCCAGCCTTGTATCGTTCTTTAATGCCGGAAGCGGAACTAATCAAAGCAATCATATGTACAAGCTTGGACCTTTACATCAGGGTATTCTGGAGAGGGGTTCCAAAACAGGCTCATTTTCATATCTGTTACTGCCAGCCCATATAGGCGCTTTTTCAGTTGTAATGGGTAAACATTATTCAAATTTCGACACTTCAGATTTTCCTTTTTCGTATATATCAGAAGAAAAAGGGAAAAGCGAGCTAACTCCGGCAATGAATCTTTTTACTGTTGGCACCCGCAGGGACGTTGATAAATGGCCTGCAAGAGACAGAAGAAAGGATCGTGATATACTGGACCTTATTCATTTCAATCTTTTCAGTCCTTTTATTATTGGCAAAATCATCAAAGCAATCAAGATTCTTGATGAACTTGCCGAAAAGACTGATAAAAAGCAGGATTACGTTTCGTATAAAGGAATAAGCATTCGCCGGCTTCTTTTAAAAACAACCCGGAGGTTTTACGACACAGCTTTGAAAGTATATGTAGGCCAGGAGGTGGTAAAGCGCATAAAAGGTCTGGAAAACAAATCATCTTTGACTGAATTGAAAAATCTGCTCGCAGTGGATGGAAATGAAGGAACAGGCAAATGGGCTGATATATGTGGGATGTTAACACCCGTCAGCATAATGGATAAGCTCGTTGATTCGGTAAGGACTTCCAGGATTAAATCGGTTGATGATTTACATCAAAATCTTACTTTGATATTTGAAAATTATGAGAAATATGCATGGCAATGGTGTGCAGAACTCATTTATGATCAGACAGGTGAAAAACCTGAAATTATATCAATAGATGGCATTATTCAAATCTTATCAGACTGGAGATCAAGTGCAGTAAAGCTTAACAGTATGATCCTGAAGGATGCTGAAAAAGAATTTGATCCGGGCAGCAAATTAGGTTTTGGAATCGATGGTGACGCTGAAATACGGGACAGAGATTTTCAAGCCGTACGAGGTGAATATGAGAACAACAAGTTTGTAAAAGGAATTCAAAAAGAGTCAAAGGATATTGAAGAGGAAGCTGACAGGCTGATTGGAATTCTCCAAAACATTACAAATTAAAGCCTGTTATCTTAACACTGGGCTCCTCCCGATCACAAAAAAGCTGCTCAAATGGCAGCTTTTTCATATTTAAACCTAAAGATGTATGACTATTTTGACAGAACCGGAATCTGGCGATTAATAGATTCTTCGAGAGATATCAGAGTCTCAGTACGCACTACTCCCGCAATATTTTGAATCTTATCGGTCAGGATGTCGCGAAGATGTTCATTATCGTGGGTATATACCTTAAGAAACAATGAATAATTTCCGGTTGTGTAGTGGCATTCTATGATCTCAGGAATCTCTCTGAATTTCTGGATAATGTCACGGTAATGTCCGGGTTGATCCAGATAAACACCGATATATGCGCAGGTTTTAAACCCGACCAGGGCCGGATCTACTTTAAATTCCGAACCTTTTATAACGCCTATCTTGATAAGCCTCTGAACACGCTGATGGATTGCGGCCCCTGAAACATTGCATTCCCTGGCAACCTCCAGATACGGGATCCTTGCATTTTTAGTAATAATATCAAGAATCTTCTTATCCAGAGTGTCAATATTAATATTTTCCGTCATTAATAATGGTGTAGATTAATAGAAAATGATTTTTTGTAATTAACACTTACAAATTTAAAGTAAAAACAGAAACTTTTACAGTACAAATAGAATTCTTTTGTAAAGTAGCTATAGAAAAAGTAATTTCCCTGTCTTTTTACACCTGAGTACGATTACCTGTTTATCAGCCCTGTAATATCTCTGATATCGCTGAATCCTTTATCAGCCAGATAGTCTGATATGCCATCTATAATTTTAACCGAGATTTGCGGATCGATAAATGAGGCTGTCCCGACCTCAATTGCACTTGCACCTGCCAGGAAAAACTCGATTGCATCATTTGTGCTCATAATACCACCCAATCCTATTACTGGTATTTGAACAGCCCTCGCAACCTGCCAGACCATCCTTAAGGCCACCGGCTTAACAGCTGGCCCGGAAAGTCCTCCTGTAATTGTCGACAGGGATGGTTTCATGGTCTTAATATTGACTGACATCCCAAGCAAAGTGTTTATCAGCGACACAGAATCAGCGCCTTCCTCTTCAGCAATTCTTGCAAAATCGACAATATTGGTGACATTGGGAGAAAGCTTGACAATAAGTATTTTTGAATATACTTTTCTGACTTCTTTTATAACCTCTCTTGCCGAATCGGGATTTGTACCGAAAGCCATTCCTCCCATCTTTACGTTAGGACAAGAGATGTTAAGTTCGATGGCAGGAATCTTATCCAGTTTATTAACTCTCTCTGCCAAAGCGATATAATCTTCTATATAGCTTCCATTAATGTTAACAATCACATTTGTATCATAACCTGATACTTTAGGGTAAATATTCTTTTCAAAAAAGTCGATTCCCTTATTCTGCAGACCGACGGCATTAAGCATACCTGCGGGTGTCTCAGACATTCTTGGATAAGCATTGCCTTCCCTGGGTTCCATGGTCGTACCTTTCAGGATTATTCCACCCAAAACTGATACATCAATAAAATCATCAAATTCCGATCCGTAACCGAATGTTCCGGAAGCTGTTATCACAGGGTTTTTGAACCTGAGCTTTCCTATTGAAAAACCAAGGTTTACCATTTCAAATCCTTAATGTTAAAAACAGGACCATCGATACAGGTGCAAAGATTACCGCTGACAGTACTGACCACACAGCACAGACACACCCCAAAACCACATGCCATAAGGTTCTCAAGAGATACTTCGCATGGAATGCCATTCGCAGAACAGTAGCCGTCAACAGCTTTCATCATCGAGGCAGGACCGCAGCAGCTGATATTATCGAACCGGTGCTCTTTTAAAACAGAATGATCGGTAACAAATCCCTTTTCACCCCTCGACCCATCTTCTGTAGTAAGATAAACCTTGCCTATCGCGGCATATTCATCATACTCAATTATGCGGTCACTATTCCGGAAACCTATAAGTATGGAGGGTTTATAACCATTTGATTTTAAATATTTTCCAAGGAACAGTAAAGGAGCGACACCACATCCGCCGCCAATAAGGAGAATATCCGAATTTTCAGGCGGAAGGCTGAATGAATTTCCCAGAGGATAAATAATATTAAGTATTTCTCCGGGCTTAAGTTTTGAAAGCCTCCTGGTTCCTTTTCCGGCAATCTGAACAAGAAGGCTTATTGTGTTTTTATCATAATCAACATCATGAATGGAAAGTGGTCGCCTAAGGAATGTTTCAGGGCTATCTTCAACTTTAACCTGAACAAACTGCCCTGGTTTAAGGACCGGAAGATAATTATTCCCTGAAAGCTCGAGAATAAAGAAATCGTTATTTATTTTCCGGTTTTCCTTAATGATGAAATCATCAATTCTCTTTGCCATCAGAAGCCTCTTTGGCACAAAGATAATTAATGATCTGCTATCCGGGAAATATGATCATCTTTTCCGTGGAAAAAATTCTTCAAAACTACCATTTTCATAGAACCAGACAATTTTTATGACATTAACGGCTTCTTTTTCAGGTAATGCTGATGACAAGGTCTCATTATCCCGTCCCTGAATGGATTCAGTCAGTTTCTTGTCCTTTATAATCGTTTCCTCATTAACCTTAACAGCTTCATTAATACTAATGCTGCTGAACAAATCCGCCATTCTGGGCTCTTTATACATCGATCCTTTACCAAATATCAGCCATTCAGCCGAAAGAAATGAATATTTTTCAAGCATTTTGATCACAAAATCGAGACTTGGATTATTCCTTCCTGATATTATATGGGAAATACCTGAAGGCTGAACTCCAATTTCTTCAGCAAATTGAGCTGAGGTTTTATTTTCATTTTTTAAGAATTCAAGAATTCGTTCTTTCATGATCTGTAATTTTACATATTACAAATGTAAATACTATTAAGTTTACATGTATAACTTTATTGTATTTACAAATGTAACTTGAACTTATTGCCATATTTATACCTTATTCTTTAATTTTATATATAATTGCATATCAATGTTATATGAAACATTAATGCATTATCTTATACTTGAGTTTAGGTGTGTATATATCTGATAAATAGTATTATATATAATAATATATGGGGTTTCTAAACAAGTATTAGACTATTTTTTGTATAAATATAAATAACCATATAAGATATTACTATTAAATATGCTGATATACTGTATTTTATATATTATTAATTTGATTTAAATAAAATATTACATTTGTCAGTAATAATTATGTAAATTTATATTGACAGAGGTAAATTTATTTGTAATCTTATAGATTAACATTTGTAATTAGTCTCCAGAATTGTACCCAGGATAATGGAGATCTTTATAAATTTTCTGCCTGAGTGCCTGATTTGAAATTTTGGGGATATTTTCGGGTATGAATTCACCCAATACCAAATATTGAATTGTGGAACAGTTAAGGAAATTAAAAAATGTCTTCTGTTTGAAAGGGATTTTCATAAAGTTTATTTTTCTTTGACTGCTCAAAAGTCCAGCTATGGTCAAACTGAAATTTTCTATCCCACTCCATTTCCAGATTATTATCATGCTTTTAGCCGGTGGTCTGTTCGGATATTTCTTTCCAGGCGCTGCTTCATATACCAACTGGATTGGAGAAATATTCCTGCGTGCACTTAATATGATAATAGTACCGCTGATATTTTGCTCAATCACAACGGGAGTTGCGAGTGTAGGAAGCAGCGGCAACCTGGGAAGATTGGGATTAAAGACCATGGGGTATTATGTTCTCTCGACTCTTATCGCAATAATTACGGGCTTTATTCTGGTATCAACCATCAAGCCGGGCGTGGGTGCTGAACTTGGGTTTGTTACACCGATTGAAGGTATTGCTGCCGCAAGTGACAGTTTCGGGCAGACTTTAATAAAGATAATTCCTACCAACATTATAGAAGCGCTAGCACAGGGGCAGATGCTTGCCATTATATTTTTTGCAATACTTTTTGGATTTTTCATTACCAGGATAAATGAAAAGCCAAGCCTGTTATTAAAAGACTTATTGAATGCTGTTCTCGATGTGATAATGAAAATCACTCTTTTTATTATAATATTTACTCCGCTTGGTATATTCAGCATCACGGCAAAAGTAATAGCCCAGCAAGTTCAGATGGGAAATGAGATAAGTGAAATTTTAAGCAGGTTAGGCCTCTATATCATAACAGTCCTGGCAGGTTTGTTTTTCCATGGACTGGTCACCTTGCCTTTGTCTGTAAAGCTTCTGGGAAGGGCAAATCCGTTCAAACACTTTAAAAATATGGCAACCCCTCTGCTTACAGCTTTTTCAACATCTTCATCCAATGCAACATTACCATTGACGATGGAAGCTGTCGAGGATAATGACGGAGTCTCAAACAAAATAGCAAGCTTTACTCTACCCCTGGGAGCAACAATCAATATGAACGGAACCGCTCTTTATGAATGTGTGGCGGTGATGTTCATTGCACAAGCGTATGGTATAGAACTTACTTTCACTCAGCAGATTATTGTCGTTTTTACAGCGCTGCTCGCTGCTATCGGGTCTGCCGGAATACCAATGGCAGGACTTATAATGATGGCTGTCGTTCTTAAAGCTGTCGGTCTTCCCCTTGAAGGGATAGGTTTGATTCTGGCAGTGGATCGTATCCTGGATATGTTCCGGACAACAATAAATGTTTACGGTGATACCTGTGCTGCAGTAGTTATAGCAAAGTCAGAAGGAGAAACATTGAAAATTTAATACTTCAGTTGCTGCATGAGCCTTCACATCCAGCTTCACTGCTGCTGCCGCATGATGAACAGGAATGTGCCGTCCCTGCAATTTCCTGATCGGTGGCAGACCTAACATCAATAATCTTCCCGGTGAAAGAAAGGGTCAGTCCGGCCATCGGGTGGTTGAAATCCATCTTTACGTACGAATTACCTATTTCACATATAACTCCTGTTATCTGGTGACCTTCTGAATCGACCATGGGAACCACATTCCCGATCCTGCAAATTTCCTCATCAATTTTGCCGTCTTTCTCAAAAACCGTAGAAGGGATATCTATTATCATATCCTCTCTTTTTTCACCATAAGCATTTTCAGAATTCAGAACAAAACTAAAATCGTCACCTTTTTACAATAATGATATATTTGATTCAAATTCAGGAAGTAACCTGTTTGTACCAAAAACAAATTTAAGCGGATTCCCAGCTTCCAGAGCTTCTATTACCCTCCCTTCATTATTATTTTCTCTCAACTCATAAATAAGGGAGACCATTCTGTTTTTTTCAATTTTCATACAAATACAGGTACTGATTAAAGTTGTGCAAATATAGCATAAATGGTGCAAAGTCAAAAAGGCGCAAGGGGAAAGAGGTGAAAAGGAAAAGGTCAGAACATGAATGAAACACGGATTTCAGGATTGCCGTAGATACCGTAGCCGGAATCATCAAATGCCCAGAGGAACGTAATGTTCATGGATGATCGCGGGCCCAGCATCTGCCTTATGCCTCCGCCTGCAAGAAATGTATTCAGCATGAATCTGGCAGATTCATAAGGAGGTGATTTGAAGAAAGCGGATTCGAGACTCAGACCTTCATATTCTCCATGCAGAAACAAACCAAGGTGAATTCCGAGAGGAAGGAGGTTATTCAGATCCTGAAGAAATACTATTTCAGTATAAGCTTTGCCTCCGTAAATTGTAGTGCTGCCATAGGGATCCTTAAAATACCGGAAATTAGGTCCTGCAGCCACAGCAATCCTTGGCAGAACCCATAAGCCAATAATTGGGGAAACATCAATATTTGTATAGCTCCCAAACATCAAACCAATATTGCCTCCAAAGAAGAGCCTCTCTCTGAGGGGAGGAGCTTCCTGTCGTACCTGCTGACCATATGCCATTGTAAAATAAACAAGTATCAATATGACTGACAATCCTGCCCTTCGGATTCCACATAACAGATCATATCTTTTGATGAAGAATGATTTCATACTAACAATTTTGTAGCTTTACAAAAAGCATAACAAATAAACGAAAAAAACCATAAATAAAATATACTCATAAAATGAATATAATTATAAACGGCGGATCACGCGGAATAGGAAAGGAAGTTGTTATTAACCTGGCAGCGGATAAAGATAATCAGATCCTTGTTACCGGAAGGACTGAAAGTATGCTTAAAGCTTTGCAGAAGAGTTGTCTAAATGAGAATGTTTCTTATCTCACGATGGATATCTCAGTATTTGAAAAAGAGACAGAAGCTGTTAAGGATCAGATTTATAACCGTTTCAGCAGGGTTGATATCCTTATCAATATAGCGGGCCTTCTTGTGGTGAAAGATTTTTTAAAAATCTCAGGTCAGGAAGCCCGCAATATGATGGATACCAATTTTTTTGGACCGGCAGCACTGATTAAATTGCTTGTCCCGCTTATGCCGGCACGATCGCATATCATTAATATTTCGAGCATGGGAGGATTTCAGGGCAGCTCAAAATACAGGGGCCTCTCCTATTACAGTGCCTCAAAGGCCGCGTTATCATGCCTTACCGAGTGTCTTGCAGAGGAGCTTTTGGAATCGGGGATAGCTGTTAATTGCCTGGCAATCGGTTCAGTACAGACAGAAATGTTTGAGAGTGCTTTCCCCGGTTTTAAAGCTCCTTTAAGCCCTGGAGAGATGGCAGAATTCATTTCATATTTTGCCCTTAACGGAAACAGGTTCTTTAATGGGAAGATCCTGCCGGTGGCTGTTAATAATCCTTAGATTATGAATATGTCTTTATCTCAATCTTCCCATCCAGGGCCAGTAATCCATTATAAGCCAAAGCTTTTATTTCATCTTCGCCTGGAAAAACCGCAATATCGGAAATAAATTCCACCATCTTTTTTATCCCTTCTACATGCGACGACTGATAGGCCAGACCGCCGGTAAGGATGATAACGTCGACTTTCCCTTTTAGCACAGCTGCCATGGCCCCTATCTCTTTGGATATCTGGTAAATAATTGCCTCACGGATAAGGACGGCATCTTTATCACCGTTTTCAGCCCTCGTGCAAACTTCAATAAAATTGTTTGTCCCCAGATAGGCCACAATGCCACCTTTACCAGTGATCATTGACTTTAATTCCTGATGTGTATATTTTCCGCTGAAGCAGAGGTCAATGAGCTGGCCTGAGGGAAGCCCTCCTGAACGCTCAGGAGAAAAAGGACCATCGCCGTTAAGAGCATTATTGACATCAACTACTCTTCCTTTCTTATGTGCTCCCACACTTATTCCCCCTCCCATGTGTACCACAATAATATTCATTTCATCATACTTTCTGTTAACCGATGATGCGTATGTTCGTGCAACAGCTTTCTGGTTAAGGGCGTGAAAAATAGATTTACGCTCAATAGCCGGATGACCTGAAATCCTTGCAACAGGGTCGAGTTCATCAACTACAACAGGATCAACAATATAGGCATTTGCAGAGGGTAATGATGAAGCAATCTCATCTGCGATCAATCCACCTAAATTGCTTGCATGCTCCCCGAGAATTCCGTTTCTCAGATCATCAATCATTTTATTATTAACTTCATAAATGCCTGATTCAATAGGCTTTATTAGACCTCCCCTGCCTACTATCGCTGCTAATTCAGAAAAATTTGTCTGTCTCACAGTCAGTTCTTTCATTATCAGGTCTTTTCTGAAATGAAATTGATCAGTAATCTTAGGAAACCCTGCCAGTTCATCAGCTGAATGCCTAAGAGTCTTTTCAAAGATCAGTTTTTCTTCCTCATAAAGGGCAAATTTTGTTGATGTGGAACCAGGATTTATTGCAAGGATCAGCCGTTTGGACATTGGAGTGGATTTGAATTTAATTTGTGAATCTTAAAATCCTGCTTTATGCCATAAGGCAGGAAAGCGCAACGCAATAAAATTTTGATTTTTCACTTTCGCTCCTTGACATGACAACAACTGGTTTTGTTGTCCCCCTTATAATACCTGCAAGTTCACCCTGTGCAAAAAGCATCAGCCCTTTGTAAAAAGGATTGGATGATTCAAGAGTTGGAAACAGAAGTATATCTGCATCTCCATTCACAGGAGTGTCAATTCCTTTAATTTCAACACTTTTCCTATCACAGGCAAGGAAAATATCGAGTGGGCCATCCATAATGCAATTCGATATTTGTCCATCCCTTGCCATTTTGACCATAGTTTTATAATCAGAAGAACTCTGAAAATGACGGGTTGGCTTCTCTGAGGCTGAAATCAGGGCAATTTTAGGTTTTTTTATACCAAACCTTGATGCCATCTCAATTGCATATTCAGAAAGGATGATCTTTTGCTCAAGTGTTGGTAAAGGTATAACTGCCGGATCAGTGATAAACAATAGTTTATGATAAGCAGGCAACTCAATTGCGCAAACATATCCAAGCACTGAACCAGGAAGCATCAGTCCTTGCTTTTTATCCATAACAGCGCGCAGGAATTTATCAGTCCCTACCAGGCCCTTCATCACAATATCGGCTTCCCCGGTCAGGGCCATCCTTACCGCCTCTTCCGATGCTTTAATCTCATCATCAGCATCGATCAGGGAAAAGAGACCATAATCGATTCCTGCCTTGCGGCAGATAGCCTTGATCTCTGCTGACTGCCCTATCATCACAGCATCGGAAAGACCATAGTTCACAGCTTTGTGAACTGCTCTGATTGTATTGATATCCTGGGCCCATGCAACTGCAATCCGATGCTTTTTGTTAAGCGAAAGGACCTTTTCAACCATTTGGTCAAGAGATCGGATCATTCCTGTCTATTTACTTGCAGCGGCTGAAAGCAGGATACTGTCATATTTAGCCTGTTCCGAATCAGATCTTGATGTGAGAAC
>Ga0105106_10002765_pt1 | contig 12575 bp, 11 predicted proteins | sample PPLLaktember2015_5_FD_79109 | JGI IMG/M metagenome (GOLD analysis project Ga0105106, IMG submission 79109) | Freshwater sediment microbial communities from Prairie Pothole Lake near Jamestown, North Dakota, USA - PPLs Lake P8 Core (1) Depth... | ecosystem: Environmental > Aquatic > Freshwater >...
CTGTCCCTTTCCTCCCCTTGAAGGCGAGACCGCCCTGGATATCCCCGGATTGACCCGTGTCTCCGGCTGGACGATAGCGGCGAATGTGCTGTCGCCGTCTGAAGTCGCATCAAACGCCGATGACCTTACCGCTTATTTGGACTTCGCCCGCACGGGCAGCCGGCTTTTCGTCCGTGCCCCGCTTCCAGATGATAGTTTTCAGCCGCTGGGCATGGCCGGCTTTAAGAAGCTGAACCGGTTTATGATCGACGCCCGCGTGCCGCGGTCGTGGCGCCGGTTTATCCCCGTCGTAGTCTCGCCGGAGCAAGTCCTCTGGGTCGTCGGCTATCGTATCGACGAGCGTCTAAAAGTCACCGGCAGAACGTTAAAAGTCCTCCGCCTGGAGTTCCGTCCCCGCTAAACACTGATGGTTGGTGCGGGCTCGACCGGCGGTGTCGGTTCCTCCACTTTTTCTTTACGGTATCTCAGCCACAGGGCAATGATGGTCACCAGCACGGCCCCTGCCGCCAGGTATATTGCCGTTTGGTTATCGGTTAAATATCCTTTCTGGTAAAGCACGAAGGAGTAGCTCATCAGGCTGTTTATTCCGGCGGCGATGAGATAGAATTGCCAGCCCCGGCCTTTGGCTAATCCGTAACCTGCCAGGGCAGATGTAGCGACTTGTAGCCCGATGAAGAAAAAGCTTTGCCACCATGGAGAGATCGCGCCGAACCAGTTTTCGCCGATTAGTTCGAACGACCAGCCGCTGCCTAAGGTATAGGCGTTTATCCAGAAGCTGCGAAAGATACCGAAACCTAACCCGGCCATCGCCCCGATGGCCAGCCCCATTTTGGGATCGAGGTTCTTGCGCCCCCGCCACCACGCCACCATCGGCACCATTTTAGCGCCCTCCTGGACCAGCCCGCCGACGAGGATCATCGGTATGCCCGCCAGCAGCAGCCAGTCGTTAAGGGTGCCCTGGCTCCAGGTATCCGACATGCCCTGGCCGATGTAATACTGGAGCGGCAGCTGGACGAGGGCTATCGCCACCACGGTGAAAAATGCGCCGAAGAGCATTATCCACGGAAACCAGAGGACGGTGGAACGCGGCTGCTGGTAGAGCGCCAGCCATATCCCCCCGAAAACCAGCGCCACGCCGATTGCTATGAGGATATGCTGCCATTCGATGCCGGGATTCACGAACCAGGATTCCAGAAAGCTTTGTATATCTGCCCACGTCATATCGTTAGCTCCTTTCTAGATCACCCGCTTCAGCAGGCGCGGTCGCCGCGGTAGGGTGGGCAAACCTTATCTATGCACCCCCGCAGCATGTCGATGACCAGGACGGCGTAAGGCATAGCCTACCTCCCCTTTTAGAGTCGTTTTAATAACATTCAAAATGTCATTCTGAGAGTTTCCGACTTAGTCGGAAACTCGTGAGAATCTGTTATTAGACATCAACACGCCTATGTTCAGATTCTCACGGTCGCTTCGCTCCCTCAGGATGACTATACTTTAGTGTCTGAAGTGCCTCTCCCCCGTCATCACCATCGCAATATTATACTTATTCGCGGCGTCTATCGAGTCCTGGTCGCGTATCGACCCGCCCGGCTGTATTATCGCCGTGACCCCGAGTTTGGCCGCAAGCTCTACCACGTCCCCGAACGGAAACATCGCGTCCGAGGCCAGCACGCTGCCTTTCGCTTTAGCCCCCGCCTTTTCCCCCGCTATCTGCGCGCTGACGATCCGGCTGGGCTGTCCCGCCCCCATCCCCGTTATCATTTTGTCCTTCGCCAGCAGGATAGCGTTCGACTTCACGTGCTTGACCGCCCGCCAGGCGAAGAGCAGGTCCTCTTTTTCTTTGGCCGTGGGCGCGCGCCTGGTGACCACTTTCATCTCCACCTTGTTTTCCGGCACGGAGTCCGAGTTCTGCACCAGGAAGCCGCCCTTAACTCTCCTGTAATCGATATACCCGTACTCCTCTTTGCCGAAGCCGGGCGGGAGTTCCGCCTCCAGAATGCGCAGGTCTTTCTTCTTCTCTTTTAACAGATTCAGGGCTTCCGGCTCGTAGCCGGGGGCCACCACTATTTCATAGAAGACTGGCCGCATGGCCTCGGCCATGGCCAGTGTGATCGTCCGGTTGGCGGCCACTATTCCCCCGTAGGCCGCCACCTCGTCGCCGCTGAAGGCTCGTTTGTAGGCCTCGGCGATGTCGTTATGACTAGCCAGACCGCAGGGGTTGGTATGCTTTATCACGGCTACCGTCGGCGCCGCGTAATCCACCGCCGCCCCCCACGCCGCGTCCGCGTCGAGGATATTGTTAAATGATAGCTCCTTCCCGCCGAGCTGCTTTGCCCGGGTGATGCCGGTGTTCTGCTTTGCCCCCGCCGCCAGCTCCGCGTAGAAGGCCGCCTTCTGGTGCGGGTTCTCCCCGTAGCGCAGCCCGTAGCGTTTCCTCATCGCGATGGTCAGCTCCTCCGGCAGGTTTTCCTCGTCTTTCCTGAGGTACTGCGCGATGGCTGTGTCGTAAATGGCCGTGTGCTGGAAGGCTTTCTGGGCGAGCCGCCGGCGCTCCTCTAAAGGCAGGTCTCCCTTTTCGAGCTTTTCTAGTACGACGGGGTAATCGTTGGGGTCGACGACGATGATCACGCCGGGGAAGTTCTTGGCGGAGGCCCTTATCATGGCCGGCCCACCGATGTCGATATTTTCCAGCGCGTCCGTGAGCGTTACCCCCTCTTTGGCCACTGTCTGGATGAATGGGTAGAGGTTGACCGCCACCAGGTCTATCTTCTCTATTTTCTTATCTTTGAGCTCTTTCATGTGGGCTGGCAAGTCCCTGCGTGCCAGGATGCCGCCGTGGACCATCGGGTGCAAGGTCTTGACCCGCCCGTCGAGGATTTCCGGGAAGCCGGTGATGTCCGAGACGCTTTTGACCGGCACCCCCGCCTCTTCTATCGCCTTTTTCGTATGGCCGGTGCTGATTATCTCCCAGCCCAGCTTTACCAGGCCCCTGGCGAACTCCCCCGCTCCCGTTTTATCCGAAACGCTGATGATAGCTCTCATCGAGCTCCTTCCTTGATACTTGTTACTTGGCAGTTGTTACTTTACTCAATTATTATCCTCTTCCCTCTCCCCTGCCTCTTTACCTCCCCGATGACCATTATCTCGGGTAGTTTTTTCGTTAGCTTACTTACGTTTTCCGGTGCGCTGACTACCACCATCCCGATGCCCATGTTGAAAACGTGGTACATTTCTTCGCGCTTAATTTTCCCCATCTTTTGTATCAGCGCAAATATCGGCGGCTCCAACCATTTTTTGCTATCGAACCTTATTGCCAGTCCCTCCGGCAGTATCCGCGGCGCGTTATCGATAAGTCCTCCGCCCGTGATGTGCGCCAGCCCCTTTATCATCGGCAGCAGCGGCTTTAGCTCTTTGTAATAACATCGGTGCGGCTCCAATAACGCCTCTCCCACCGGCTTGCCCAGCTCTGGATAGCGTTTCTTTAACGCCGCTTTCGTATCCCCGAATATCTTCCGCGCCAGGCTGTAGCCGTTGGTATGCAGCCCGTTTGAAGCCAGTCCCAGCACGGCGTCGCCGGCTTGAATACCCTTTCCCGCGATTATCCTGTCTTTTTCCACCGCCCCGATCACAAACCCCGCCAGGTCGAAGTCCTCGCCGCTGTAGATGTCCGCCATCTCCGCCGTTTCCCCGCCGATGAGCACGCACCCGACCTCTTTGCAGGCCTTGGCCACCCCCCGCACTATCGACTCCGTTTTTTCGGGGACGAGCCTTCCGATGCCGATGTAGTCGAGGAAGAAGAGCGGGCTGGCCCCGCAGGTGAAGATGTCGTTGACGCAGTGGTTGACGATGTCGCTGCCGATCGTGTCATAGATGCCCATGGCCACGGCCAGCTTTACCTTGGTGCCGACGGAGTCCGTGCTGGAGACGAGCACCGGCTGTTTGTAGCCTTTGAGCTCGTACATCCCGTTGAAAAACCCCGCGTCGCTGAGGACTTCTGGGCGGTAGGTCTGGCTGGCTATTTTGCCGATAAGACGGTTGGAGAGGTTCTTGGCGTCGATGTCCACACCGGCTCTGGCATAGGCGTCTTTCATCACGTCACCTCCTGCGCCGGGGAAACCATATGCCTTAATTTACCAAAAATCAGGGCATGCTGTAAACAGTGTTAGCAGTTCGCGACTAATCCGCCCGGGGCGTTTAAGAGGGGTGTAGCCCCCTCTTTCCCCTCTTTCCCCCCTTTCCCCTCTCAAACAACAGTAAGAACGAGGGCAATATATTGACTTGTTTGAGAGGGGGACATGAGGGGTTGAGCAGAAATAAACGGACAAAAAAGAAAAGACCGGCGACGCAAACAGGCCGGTCTTAACTTATAGTGAAAAAGCAAAACTTAGGTCGTGTATCCTTTGCGGAAGAACTTCAGCGCCGTAGCCTGGTTGACCGCCTGGTTCAGCAGTTTTTTGTCCAGCGTCGCGGCAGGGTCGATGCTCCTCGCCAGGAACACCTGCGCCATCCGCTGCCGGTCTTTCATGATCGCCCGCGTGCCCAGTCCGCGGTAGGTCTCGATGTCCTGGTAGTAGCGGAACTGGTTCATCTCCTCGGCGTTCAGGGGGTCGGGGGCGTCCTTAGGCGGCTGGGGAACGGCGAGGTGCACCGCCAGCCGGGCTGGATGCGACTGCAACAATCCGGTTACGTAGCTCCAGGCCGTCAGCACCGACGGCGCCATGGCTTTCATGCGAAAGACCTTGAAGTTCACTTTGCTCTTTTTGATCGCCTCGTACTGCGCCTTGTGCAGCTTCGCGAAGGCCTTGGCCGACTCGTTAAGCCCCTTGTCCGTCCATAAACCGGCGCCCATCTTTTCCGTGAGCTGCTGGTATTCCTCGTCCAGGAAGATGCCGGTCTGGCAAAGATAAGGCTCATAAACGTTGCGGTCGAGCTCGGCATCGATTATCTGGGTGCCGGCCTGCTTGCCTTTAAAATAGTTGACGATGAAGCTGCGCGCGCCCTGCGTGGTGATCCTCTCGGCATGTGAGCCCACGTCCGGGAAGTCCTCGCCTTCCTTGAGCAGCCCCACCTTGACGCACCACTTCCTCAGGTATGGGCCCATGTAGGTCTCTTCCATCTGCCGGTCGAACAGGTCGTTGGATACTGCGATGCTGGTGTTGGAGATCATGGCCAGTTCGATGCGCTGCTCCTTGGATAGGTTGAAATATACGCGGAAACCGTGATAGCGGGACACCTTTTTATGTTTATAGGCGTCGATGATGGCCCGTGAGCGGTGCTGGCCGCCCCAAACTTTCAGGGGCTTTTTGGGCAGGTAGGAGGTGATGTACTCGACGATGATGTCGTTGAACTCGCGCTCGTTCTCGGCGTCGGCCCTCATGCGCCGGAAGGAGTTATGTGTTTCGAGTATTTCGCGGTTACCGCGGTACGTCTCGCCGCTCTCGGGATCGAGCCGGGCGTCGAGGCTGATGGCCTCGGCCATCGTCTTGCCGGCGATGGCGCAGCGAATATAGTAGCTCTTTTTAACGCCGTCCTGGAAAATGACCACCGGCACTTTATCCTTTTTTTCCAGCGTACCGGTGTTTCTCAGGAATTGCCTGACGGTCTTCTCCACGGACTTGTCCGGGGCGGCTTTCTTATCGATAACTATTTCCATATCTGCTCCTGTCGGCGGCGATTTTATATGGCGTACAGATTAATTCTACACCCTTATGACAAGTGGGGCAAGGAGATGGACGGAGCAGTTAGTCATTAGTACTTAGTATTTAGGTGGGGAGACAAAAAGCGACCCCGCAGATGCGTGTTAGATAAACCTCTCGAACCTGTCCCGCTTCGCCTTGCAGATGGGGCAGACCTCGGGCGGGCCGTCACGGGCGCATAAATAGCCGCAGACCTTGCATCGCCAGACTGGCAGAGGCAGCGACGTAAGGGTTGGAGCCTTCTTTTCCGTCTTCGTTTTCAGCCTTTTTTCACGCGGTGGTCGGCGCTCCGGTATTGAGCCTATCTTTGCTTTGCCCTCCGCCGCCGCCCGGGATACGTACAGGCTGCAATAGCAAGCATTGTATTCGTCAAGATCGGGGTCGCGGTAGTCGCACGGGCAGATAATATCCAGGTCCTCGTCTTTGTTCCCGGTAGCCAGGCGGCAGGGACAGGACGGATAACCGTAGCGTTTCTCGTTTACCAGCAGGCCGTTTAAAAGCTGGCGGGTCATGGCCTGGTCAGGGTTGAGGTGGTAGCCGCCGGCCTCGGCCTCCGCGCGCAGCTCTCCGTATAACTGCTCCACTTCTATGGACGAAACATCAGGCATCTAGTTGAACTCCTGGCGGATATCGTCCTCTTTAAAGCCGATGATGCACTTGATATCGTTGATGACCATCGTCGGGAAATTGTTGTCGGGGTTGTGCTTCTTAATCTCTCTGACGACAGCTGTTTGCTCGTTCCCTTTCAGGAGGTCGACGTCGATATAATCATAGGCAATCCCCAGCTCGTTGAGAAGTGCCTTGGTCTTTTTGCACCAGCCGCAGGTGCTCAGGGCGTACAGCATCACCTTTCCTTTTTCCTTGCCGTCGATATGTGTAACGTTCATATGCAGTTCTCTCCTTACCGTCCAGAGATTATCAAGCTTAATTTTATAATTGTCAACCACAGGCTGGTAGGACAAAAGTCTCCCACCTCTTGATTTTTGTTCCAGAGATAGTTTATAATATTAACTATATAATATGTAAACTATATATATTATATACCAACTGGATCCCGACCAATTCAGGAGGGACAGGATATGCGCGGTGAAATACTGGGAAAAGTCGCCTCGGATCTGCTATCGGTGCCGCCTCTCATCTTCCGGCTCATCCGCCGCAAGCTGGTGATGACGACACTCGAGGACATCGACGTCGATATCAAACTGCTGCACTTCGAGATCATGAAGGTATTAAAAGAAGAAGGTACGCTGCATCCCGCTAAAATCGGCGAGCGTTTACTCGTCGCCAAGGCCCAGATGACCCACCTCGTGGATAAGCTCGTGGAGCTGGGATTCGTCAAGAGGGAGATGGATGTGAGCGACCGGCGCACCATCAACATCACGCTTACGGATAAAGGAAGCCGGATGGTGGAAGAGCAGAGCAACATCGTCATCGACGCGGTGAGAGAAAATATGGCCGCCCTGACCGAAGCCGAACTGGAAGCTTTATCACACTCACTAAGGACCCTGCGCGATATCCTGTTCAAACTACAATAGACACTCCTATTTTCTCAAAAGAGCCTATAATTCCGATGCAACGAATACCGGATACAAAAAATCAAAAAATGACGCGCAACGTGCTCGACACCGAGCACGTCGGCCGGCTGCTGGTAAAGCTGGCCACGCCGGCGTTCTTCGGGATGTTCGTGCAGACGCTCTATAACGTGGTCAACACCATCTTCATCGGCCACGCGCACGACGCCCTCGGCAATCCCATCGGTATGAAGGCCATCGCCGGCCTGTCCATCGTCTTCCCCGTCCAGATGCTTTTCATGGGGGTCGGCATGATGGTCGGCATGGGCGGCACGTCGCTGATCTCCCGGTTCATCGGTTCCGGGGAAAAAGATAAGGCGGAGCGCACGCTGGGCAACGGCATCACCTGCATCGTGGTCCTGGGAGTGCTGATCACCGCCGTCATACTGCCCAACATCAACAATTTCCTGCGGCTGATCGGCGCCTCGGATGACGTCCTGCCTTACGCCCGGGAGTACCTCACCATCATCGTCAGCGCCACGGTCTTTAACCTCATCGGTATGGCGCTGTTGAACTTTGTCCGGGCTGAGGGTAACGCCCGCGTCGGCATGATCGCCAACATCATCGGGGCCGGACTGAACATCGTCCTGGACGCGATCTTCATTTTGTGGCTTAAAATGGGCGTCACCGGCGCCGCCCTGGGCACGGTCATCGCCCAGATAGTCGCCCTGGTCTACCTTAGCAGCTATTACCTTTCGGGGAGCAGCTACCTCAAGTTCCACCGGAGCAACCTGAAACTCGATCCCGCTATCCTGAAAGGAATGTTCTCCATCGGGGCGTCGTCCTTCGTGCAGACGGTGGCCGGTAGTACGTCCGCCATGTTCCTGATGCGGCAGGTCATCACCTACGGGGGTGATATTTACCTGGCCGCCTTCGGCATCATCATGCGGGTAATGATGTTCGCCACCATGCCGGCGATGGTCACCGGCCAGGGCGTGCAGCCCATCCTCGGCTTTAACTACGGCGCCCGGCGCTTCGGTCTCGCCCTGAAAGCGCTGAAGATTGCCACGATGGCCTCCACGGCGTTAAGCCTGGTGGGTTTCATCTTTTTGTACACTATCCCCGGCCCGATCATTAAGATTTTCAACACCGACCCCGCCCTGGTGGCGGCCGGTATTAAAGCGTCCCACTTGATTTTCTGGAGCATGCCCCTGATGGGCCTGGTGATGGTGGGCGCCACATCATTCATGTCAATCGGGAAAGCCAAGCAGGCGTTCATTCTAGCACTCGCCAGGCCGGTCCTGTTCCTTATCCCGGCCGTGCTTATCATGCCCCGCCTGCTAGGGATCGAGGGCGTTTTCCTCTCTTTCCCCACCGCCGATTTCTTTGCCCTGATCCTCACGGTGGTGCTGATCATCCCGGTTATAAGGCAGTTCCGGCGGGCTGCCGCCGAACAAGCGGGACAGCCGCCCGGCTTTGTCCCCGCCCCGAACGCCCTGCGCTCGCCGGAAGGACCGTTTAACAAGTAACTGGAAAGTATTAAAAAATATGCAAACACAGAACCACAACATCCTCGCCTCCGATAAGGTCGGCCGTCTCCTCATGAAGCTGACGGTCCCGATGTTCCTCGGCATGGCCGTCCAGGCGATATATAACGTCGTCGACACGATATTCGTCGGCAAGTTTGTGCCCAACCCGGAGATGGCCATGGCTGGCCTCTCCATCTCCTTCCCGTTCCAGATGCTGACGATGGGCGTGGGGCAGATGGTCGGGTTGGGTGGCGCATCGCTGATTTCGCGGCTGATCGGCCGCCAGGATAAACACGCGGCGGAACGTACGCTGGGCAACGGTATCACCTTCGGCGTAGCGCTTTCACTGCTGCTGATGGCCTTATTCCTCCCCTTCATGGATTTCTGGATGAAGCTTATCGGCGCCTCCGATGCCGTCCTGCCTTTTGCCCGCGATTACCTGACGATAATGCTGACCGGGGCCGGATTCAATGTGATGTCCAACGCCCTGATCGGCTTCGCCAGGGCGGAGGGTAACGCCCGGGTATCCATGACCGCCATGATTGTAGCCTCCGGCCTGGCTATTTTCCTGGACTGGATTTTCATCGTGGTTCTGAAAATGGGCATCAAGGGCGCGGCGCTCTCCACCGTGATATCGATGGCGGTCTCCACGGGATACGTCCTTGTTTACTACATCAGCGGCAGCGCCTACCTGAAAATGCGTGTCCGCAATCTCATACCTGATTTCACGATACTAAAGCAGATTTTCGTCATCGGCATCGCCTCGTTCGTGCAGACCACCGCCGGCAGCATATCGGCGATGATGATCATGAGAATGGCGGTAGCTTACGGCGGCGATATCGCCATTGCCGCCTTCCTGATAATCCAGCGCGTCATGTGGTTCTCCATGATGCCGAGCATGGTCATCGGCCAGGGGATGCAGCCCATCCTCGGCTATAACTACGGCGCCCACCGTTATCACCTGGTCAACAAGACGATCATCCTGGCTTCGGCCATCGCTATCGGGGTGGGCGTAGTCGGGTTCTTTGTGCTCTACTTTTTCCCGCAGCCGATATTCAGGATATTCACCGACGATGAAGTGCTTATCGCTAAGGCCGCCTATATCGCCAAGCAGGTGTTCCTGGTCCTGCCCATCTTCGGCTTCTATAACGTTGGCTCGATGGTCTTCCCGTCGGTAGGTAAAGCCCTCCAGACGTTCATCGTAGCCATCGCCCGGCCGGTGGCTTTCATGATTCCGCTGCTGCTGCTCCTGCCGCGGTTCTTCGGGGAGCGGGGAGTATGGTTCTCCTTCCCTGGCTCGGATCTGCTTACCTTCCTGCTCGTGCTCGGACTGCTCATACCGTTGGTCAGGCAGTTCAAGAAAACTGGCGCCGTGCCTGCATTGCCCGGTCAATCGGTCCCGCCCGTTGGACACGGGGTCGAGTAATCGTATAATATTATCTTTGACCCCGATTCTCCCGAACGGGAGGACACGATGACCAAACCGGCCCAAAGCGTTATCGACTGGCTTCTTGAACCGGCGGATGCCGGCGTAAGATACCTTGCCCTGCGCGACCTGGCTAAAGACAGGGGCAAGGAATTAGCGGACGCCAACAAAGCCGCGCATGCCAGAGGGCCCATTGCTGAAGTCCTCAACAATATGCAAGCGGAAGGTTACTGGCAGCTGCCCGGCGCCGGCTACTATCCCAAATACACCGGCACCGTGTGGTCGGTGATTCTGCTCGCCCAACTCGGCGCTTCTCTAGAGATGGACAGGCGTATCGCTACTGCCGCATCTTACGTTCTGGAGCACAACCTGACTAACGACGGGCATTTCACGGTCAACAGCCTGCCTTCGGGGACAGCGGACTGTTTACAAGGTAATCTATGCGCTTCTCTTTTCGATTTGGGTTGTGAAGACGCGCGACTTGATAAGGCGTTCGAATGGATGGCGCGCAGCGTCACGGGCGAAGGAGTCGCACCAAAAAAAGATAAGAAAGCTCCCCTGCGCTATTATGCCGGTAAATGCGGCCCGCTCTTCGCTTGCGGCGCTAACGATAAAAAGTCGTGCGCCTGGGGCGCTGTCGCCGTAATGCTGGCTTTTAGTAAATTGCCGGTTGAAAAAAGAACGCCGCTAATAGACCGGGCTATAAAAAAAGGCGTCGACTTCTTTTTCAGTCGAGACCCGGCTAAAGCGGATTATCCCAGCGGATACGCCCCGAAACCGAGCGGCAACTGGTGGAAGTTCGGTTTCCCCGGTTTTTACGTTTCCGATATCCTGCAAATCGCCGAATCGCTGGCGCGCCTTGGCTACGGCAAGGACCCTCGGTTGGCCAACGCCCTAACGCTCATTAAACAGAAGCAGGACGGTGAAGGCCGCTGGCCGCTGGAATATGATTACACGGGCAAGACCTGGGTGGACTTTGGACTCAAGAAACAGCCCAACAAGTGGGTGACTCTACGCGCCCTGCGCGTGCTAAAAATGATATGATAATTCAGGAAATATAATTCATGAATTCCCGGTATCGCTTTTCGCCGGAATACTATCAAAAATCGCTGGAAGCCCTGGAGACGGCGCTCGCACTGGGCGCCTACCGGGCGTGGCGTAAATTCGACCCCGGCCCCGGCTATGATATCGACGAGCGCTATGCTGCCCTGCCCGCCCTGACGAAAAAGGATATCCGCGAGCATTTCCCGGACGGCTTCGTGCCTGAAGGCAAAGACGTAAAAAAGGGCCTGGAAAACGGCGAGATAAACTTCGTCCAGACCAGCGGCTCCGCCGATGCCGTCCGCGTGACCAATATCTGGGACCAGGCGTGGTGGGACTCCTCGGAGAGGTCTTCCTGGAAGCTCAATGCGCACACGGCGAGCCTGGCCACCGGCAATCATCCGGAGGCTATCCTGGCCAACGCTCGCAATGTGGGTTTTATCTCGGATGACGCCGACCTTCCCTTTGAAAAACGGCGGCTGGCCCGCTTCCTGTACCTCAACGAAAAGACCGACCCTTCCCGCTGGACGCCCCGGATTATGGACCGGATGCTTCACGAGCTGGACGTCTTCAAGCCGGTGATATTGGAAGCCAATCCCTCGCTGCTGGCCAGGCTCTGCCGGTTCGCCGCTGCGCAGCGGATACAGGTCTTCCAGCCGGGCCTGATTACTTTCACTTACGAATACCCGTCCAGTCTGCACTTGCGGCAGGTCCGCCGCGTATTTGGGTCGCCGCTGGCTAGCTCTTACGGTACCACCGAGACCGGCTATATCTTCATGCAGTGCGAGGCCGGCAAGTTCCACCAGAATATTGATGCCTGCCGCGTGGATATCCAGCCGCTGAAGAAAGAGCACGGCGGGCCGGACGTGGGCAGGATACTCGTGACGACCTTTGATAATCCCTGGTACAAGATGTTCCGGTTCGATGTCGGCGATTTGGCGCGCATTGATGAAAAACAGAGCTGCCCCTGCGGCAGGGACACCGGCATCATTCTCTCCGCTATCGAAGGCCGGTTCGTCAACGCCACTCTGGACGTAAAAGGCCGGCTGGTGACGCTGCGCCGGGTGGACGACGCTATGGGCACCATCGCCGACCTGGATGAATACCGCCTGGAGCAGTCGGCGCCGGGCGTTTATACCGTCCGCATGTCCACCGGACGCCGGGACCGCGAGCGGTTGCAACGGGATGTGACGCAAAAGCTCCGCCGCATCTACGGGAATGCCGCCGCCATTTCCATTATTTACGAGGATTTTCTCTGCCCGGAGGACTCGGGCAAATATTGCCTTGCCAAACCGTTATTTCCGATTAACATAGAAGAATATCTGGAGCCGCAAAGATGAATGACAAAGTAAAGCCCGTCTATCTCTTCGCC
>Ga0105106_10002766_pt1 | contig 12572 bp, 7 predicted proteins | sample PPLLaktember2015_5_FD_79109 | JGI IMG/M metagenome (GOLD analysis project Ga0105106, IMG submission 79109) | Freshwater sediment microbial communities from Prairie Pothole Lake near Jamestown, North Dakota, USA - PPLs Lake P8 Core (1) Depth... | ecosystem: Environmental > Aquatic > Freshwater >...
ACCCCATCCGGGAGGCCGGGTTCTCGGCCGTCTGGTCGAGCGATCTCAAGCGTTGCGCCGAAACCGCCTCCCTGGTTTTCGGGGGCGGCCAGACGGAGATCCGGTTCTCGTCAGGCCTCCGCGAAATCCATCTTGGCGGCTGGGACGGCATCCCCAGGCGCCGCATCCGGGAAGACCACCCGGACCTGTGGGAGGCCCGGGGCAGGGACTTGGGCGGCTTCAGGCCGCCGGGGGGCGAAAGTTTCCTCGACCTCCAGCAGCGGGTCGTATGCCAGGTGGGCAGCCTGGCCGCGGAGGACCCCGGCCCGGTCTGCATCGTTACCCATGCCGGTGTGATCCGGGTCCTGGTCTGCCACTGCCTTCGGATTCCCCTCGCCAACCTGTTCCGCTTCCGGTTGGATCCCGCCCGACTGAGCGTCGTCTCCATGGCCCCGGACCGGATCGAGGTGCTGGGCTTGAACCTTCCGGCACCGGGTTCCGGCGGGCTGCCCGGCCGGCGCCCGACAGGGGCCGCGGGACCTTCCTGAACGACCGCCCGCCGAGAATCTCTTCAAAGGGATTGTGCAACACCGCCAGAAAATGGTAATTGGAGATATTGCCAACACCGATCTGGATCGCCATGACCCGAACACCCCCAACCTTTGCGATCCGCTCCAAGATATGGATTGAAGACGCCGACGGTAAGGTGGCCTTCGGCCTGGGGCGGTATCGCATCCTTGAAACCATCCGCCGAACCGGCTCCTTTCACGCCGCCGCCAAGGAGCTGAAGATGAGTTACCGCGCGATCTGGATGCGCATCCGCACCTCCGAGGAAAGCATTGGAAAGCCCTTGGTCGTCCGGGAAGGAAACGGCTCCCGGCTGACCGAATACGCCGAGAGGCTTATGACCCGATTCGAGAACCTACAAGCCAGCATCCTGCGCCATGCGGACGAAGGGTATAGGGACCTCCTTTCCGATCACCTGACCTGCTCCGGCGACCGCTGAATCACCCGATTACCGTCTACTCGAGGATGCTGAATATCGACACCTTCCAAGAGTGGATCGAGGCCTTGACGGGTGTTTCATCGCTCTTGGGAATGAAATCCCCCCCATCATCCCTGCACAGCAGGTAGCCCCCCTGCTATCCGTGGCCATCAATCCTGGTGACGCTCCGACCGACATCTGCACCCATATGGGGATATCCCAGGGCGCCCCCGGTCGGAACCGTCACAAAGTGCTCTTGGCAGGCCACCGGGCGGCTCGCGCGGCACCCATGACGGCTCCGATTGGCATTGCTTGCGAATTCAACCACTGCTTGCAAAGCCACCGGGCCGCCGCCGCCAGTGAAAATCAGGCTCCGGCCCGGGGGTTCGATCACATCGCATGAATTTTTTCCGCCGGCACCTCAAGCCAGACCTCACCGCCTTCGGCAATAGCTTCATCCAGCAACCGGCTGGTGGGCAAAAGGGTCTGCCAGAGAAGACCGTTGCAGCGCACCCGGACATCGGCAAAAACCCCTTGATGGTCGATGCGCGTCACCCGGCCGGAAAAAAGGTTCGAGGCACCGTCCCCGGTTTCAGGTGAAGCGCCGTGGACCCGGACATCCTCCGGCCTCACGGCCATGAAACGCCAGGCAGGATCCACCGGGCCGGTAAGGGAAAATGTCAAGGCTCCCGCCCGGGCTGCACACCCATCAAAGCGGGCCTCGAAAATATTTTTCATTCCCACGAAGGCGGCCACCACGGGCGAGATCGGCCGGTTGAAAACATCGGCAACCCGGCCGATCTGCTCAATGCGCCCGGCTTCGATCACCGCGGTACGGGTCGCCAGGAAATGGGCCTCGGCAAAATCGTGGGTGACCATTAGGGCCGTGATGCCGGTCTCGTGGTGCAGCCGCCTGAGCAGGCCCCGGATCTCTTCGCGGAAATTCGGATCCAGGGCCGAAAGCGGTTCATCTAAAAGCAGGATCTCGGGGGCCACCGATAGGGCCCGGGCCAGAGCCACGCGCTGACGCTCGCCGCCGCTCAAGTTGACAACCCCCCGCTCAAGCAAGGGCTCGAGTCCCAATTGTTCAATCAGATAGGCGATTTTCTCTTCACGGTCTGCGGTTCGCGGCCGGTAGCGTAGACCATAGCGGAGGTTTTGGACGACCGAAAGGTGGGGAAAAAGGGCCTGGTCCTGGTAGACGATGCCGATCTGGCGCCGTTCAGGGGGCAGGTCGGTCACATCCCGACCGTCGATTCGAATTCGCCCGGAGTGAATCGGCACCAAGCCGGCAATGGATTCCAGAATCAGGGTTTTGCCGGAGCCAGTGGGCCCCAGGATGGTGAAGAACTCGCCGGTCGCCACATGCAAAGTGATGGCGTCAAGTGTAAAACCCGGCAACCGGACGCACAAACCGTCGACTTCGATCATGTCCGCCTGCGGCCGGCCGGGTTGATCCAGCGCAGCAGAAGAAAAAGCCCCAGGCAGACAAAAATCAGCCATACGGCCACCGGTTGGCTGTGGCGCAGCCCGTAGGCCGTGAAGCGTTCGTAGATCATCACCGGAGCTGTCATGGGGTGGTAGGCCACAATCACCACGGCCCCGAACTCACTGACAGCCCGGGCCGTGCACAGGATCATGCCCACGAGAACGCTTCGCCAGGCCAGGGGAAAGACAACCCGCCAGAAGGTGCCAAAAGAACTGGCCCCGAGGCTGCGCGAGACGTTTTCCAGCCGTAGGGGGATCGCCTCGATGCCGTTTTTGACCGTATTGATGTAAAAGGGCAGGCCTACGAAGGTCAGCACGATGACGATCCCGGTGACGGACCCCATCACCCGCACCCCCAGATCGGCGGCCAAACGCCCGATCCAGTGCTGGCGGCCGGCCAGGCTCAGGATGGCGATCCCGATTACCGGGTGGGGGATCATGATCGGCAGGTCCACGACGCTTTCGACCAGACGCTTGCCCTTGAAATCGCGGCGGGCGAGTAGATAGGCGAAGGGGGTGCCGAAAACAAACGCGATCACGGCGGCAGCCCCGGAGGTGGAGACCGACAGCCAGATGGCGCGCCGTACGTCGGCATCCGCAAGGCTGGCCTTGAGATTGGCCGCCGTAGGCTGGCGGATCATTTCGACCAAAGGAAAAACGATGAAACCCACAACCAAAAGGGTGCACACGGCGGCCAGGGCATGAAAGGGATCTATGCGGCGCATCTCATTTTTTGACTTCCACCAAGGTGGGCAGCCTGCCCGGCAGCGCCTTGAGAACCTCGTCGGAAACAACCTGGCTCGGCGCAATGATGGGCTGGCCCATCTCCTCCAAAACCTTCAATCCGCCGGCCGGATCGAGAAGGTATTCCAGAAAGAGAATTGCGCCCGGACGGTTGGGTGCGTTTTTCACCAGGGTGACCCCGTAGGTGCTTGACTGGCCGGTTTGCGTTGTCCAGGTGCCCGGGTCGTTGCCGGTCACTTTCACCTGGGCCTGGGCGTAAAACGGGTCGAACTTGTAGTTGCCCAGGTTGATGTGATCGTCGAGTTGAACGTACTTGAGGTCGTGCTGCAGGGCCACCGACTGATACTCCCAGGCATAGTCCATGTTCCCGGTTTTTAAAAGCGCGACCAGTTCCACCGACTTGGGCCTCACATTGGCCTCCGGCCGGTTGGCGATGAGGCGATCGTAGAGCCCCGGCTGGTTGTGGAATTTTTCGGCCAATTGAATCACCATCAGGCTCCGGTAGCCGCAGGGATCCAGGTTGGGATCGCTGTGGCCCCAAACCACGCCGGGTCGCGCCAGGATCTCGTACCAGTTGTCGGCGTTGACTTCAGCGGAGAACGTGCTCTGGTCCGTGTAGCAGAGCACGAGTTGGTTGCTGGCAAAGAGGATGTTCCAGTCGGCATGCTCCGGAATCAGGCCCTTGTCGATCACCTTGTAGTCGGCCGAGGCCAAGATGTCAGCCGGTTTGCCCAACTCGCTGATCATGCGCGCCAGCTTGGTGCTGCCACCAGCCTCGCGCAGCACGTCAATTTCAGGGTGCATGGCCTCGAAGCGTTTTTCCACCTCGGCAAAGGGCACGGCCAGGCTGCCGGCATGAAAGACAATCACTTCCTGCTCAGCGCGGACTGGAACCGCTCCCCCCAAAGTCAAAACCAGGGCCAGCAAGCCGAACACACATCCAGTCGGGTATGATGTGAAACTGCGTAACATTTAAGCCTCCTTGAACTTCTGAATTCGGATCGATCCCCAAGAAGGATCCCGGAGAATGGGAAGACGCAAGGACCGATCGAACCTCAGATTGACTGCAGGCCTGAGGATAGCGGCCGGAGGCGCCTCCCCCCTTTGCTTGTCGCGGAACTGGCCGGCTCGGGCGCTGCCGCGGAAATGGGTTTAGGCTCCCGCCCGGACCGTCACGAAGTGCTCCTGGCAGGCCACCGCGCCGCCGGCCGGGTCCCAGATGTCCAGGCCGCCGATCATGAACTTGTTGTCGGCCAGGCCGCGGTTGAACGCTCGGCTTTCCACCGGCAGCTTGTGGCCGAAACCGTGGACTACAAAAACCGCCTCGGGATGAATGAAGTCTGTGACCTTGGCGCGAATGTGCTCGCTGTAACCGTTGCGCGCGACGGTGACCATGGCGCCGTCGGCGATGCCGAGTTTTTCGGCTGCCCTGCGGTTGATCCAGAGCACGTTTTCCGGCATCTGTTCAAAAAGCATCGGATTGTTGACCGTATGCCCCTGGGTATGCAGCGCGCAGCGGCCGAAGGTCAGACGAAAGGTTCCCTCGGGCGGCCGCTTGCAAGGTTCGTAGGGCAGCAGCGAGGGCAGGCCGGCCGCCGTCAATTTTTCGGATAGCATTTCGATTTTGCCCGAAGGCGTCTTGAATTTCAGCTCGGGCATGCCCCGATATTGGGGCTTGTCGGTCAGGGCGACCTTGCCGCTTGCGTCAAAATCCGCAATGGCCACCCCGGTGCCGTTCAGCTGAAAGTTCCAGATATCCTCGATGCTCTCGAACGCCAACGCCTCCAGCCCCAGCCGACGGGCCAGCCCCGACCAGATTTCCCATTCCGCGCGTGTGTCGAAACGGGGCGCCACCACGCGTTGACGTCTGAAAAAGAACGGCTTCAAACTGTTTTTACTCGCCAGGATGCTCTCGCGTTCCAGGTAAGGGGAAAGCGGCAGGACCACGTCGGCAAACCAGGCGGTATCCGACCAGGTGAAGGTGATCGAGACCAGCAGGTCCAGCTTGGCAAAAACCTGCCGCAGGTGATCGGGGTCCGGAAAGGCCATCAGGGGGTCGTGCCGGAAGCAGATGTAGGCCTTGACCGGGTAGGGATCGGCCGTGTCGATGGCCTTGTACATCAAATGGGTCAGCCCGGGGCCGCCGTCGAAGTGCGGGTAGCGCCAGCCGACGCCGTCGGCGCGCTTCTCCTCGGGTTTGGGGTAGAGGTCCATCAATTTTTTGAGGCCTTTGCGGCCCACGTCGCCGGGTGTGCTCACCAGTGGCAGCCCCCCCTTGGCTCCGATGGACCCCAAGAGGGCATTGATGATGTAAATCGAGCGGCAAACGTAGAAAGAGTTGCGGTAGCGCGCCGTCATCCACCCCGGGTGCCAGATCACCGCCGGGCCGGCCGCGGCCAATTCGCCCACGAAGCGCCGGAGGGATCCAGCAGGCACACCGGTTTCGGCTTCCGCCCACTCCGGCGTGTAGGGGGCGACGAAAGCTTCCAACGCTTCCAGGTCCTTGATGTGCATCCGGACATAATCCACATTGTAGCGCTTGCTGACCAGCAGCTCGTGGATCACGGCCAGATTGAAGGCGTAGTCGCTGCCGGCTCGAACCATGAAGAAGTTGTTGGCTTTGGTGGCCGAGATGTTGGCCCGAATGTCGATGACGGTCAGCTTGCAGCCCTTTTCCATGGCATCCAGCAGATCGTTGACCTCCTGGACGTTGACCGCCTCGAAGATATTGCGCAGCTGCAGCACCACGTGGCGGCTGTTTTTCAGATCGTAGGAAACATCCTTGCGGCCCATACCCATTACGGAGAGCGCGGCGTGTTGGACGTTGCGGGCGCAGGAGGCGTCGTGGTTGCAGTAGTTGGGACTTCCCAGGCCGCGCAGAAAGGCGCGGTGCATGTCGCGAAAAGGCCCTCCACGATCGGTCAGGCAGACGGTTCGCGGGCCGTATTGGGCCATGGCGGTTTTGAGCTTTTCGGCGACGTAATCCAGGGCCTCATCCCATTCAACAGTGCGCCACTTGCCTTCGCCACGCTCACCGTTACGGATCATGGGGCGCTGGGGGCGCTCGCGGTCCTTGATCAATGCGACCCCGGCCGCCCCGCGCGGACAGATGGCGCCCTTCATCGATGGAAAATGCGGGTTGCCCTGCAGGAACGTGATCTCGCCGTTTTCGACCTCCGCCATAATGGGGCAGCGGACCGTGCACATGCCACAGATGCTGTAGATTTTTTCGGCCATTTTTCCTCCCGACAGATGGTGGCGGCCGCCCGCTGAAGTCTGCGCCTGCCAGGCGCAGACCCCAGTGGGGTTGCCGTTTCCTCAGACCATCGAAGCGGCCGTTGGTTCGCCAGGCCGCGACGAATTTCTATCCCCAGGACCGGGCGCCATCGGCAAATACGGCTTGGCCGGCGACGCCCATAGAGATCCGTTTCGCCCAGGCGACGGCCCCCGTTCGACCAGCAACCATGGCAGAAGGTTATAAGAGGTTAATTTTGGTAATTTTAAATCTTTTTAATTTCTATATGAGTTTAGAATGATAGATCGCTACGTAACGGATGGTAAAAAATTTGTCAAATCGTTTTGCTACTTTTCTCCCATTGCTAAATCCCGGTGCCGCGAAGGTCGATCAGATTAAGGATCGTGCTTGGCCGGATAAAAGCGGCCAAGTTTGCGATCTGGTTGTTTCGCGTCTCGCAACCCGAAGGTGGCCGAACGAACCGGGTCCGGAGGATTTTCCGCACTTGCGTGGTCCCGATGCAAGAGCCGCTGGCGGTAAATAGACCCACACCTGTCGAGGAAAAAGGATCAATCATGTTTCAAATCACAAAAGCGTCCTTGAAAATCAAGCTCCTGGGGCTGGGCATCGTGATGACAGCCGTGCCGTTGCTCGCGATCTATGCGGTTGTGCACACCCAAAACGCCCGGGTGTCCGATGTGGCTCAGCAAGAGAGCAGAAAGCTGGCCTACGCGGACCTCGACCACATTGCCCAGGGCATTTACGGAATGTGCCTTTCGCAGCAAGAACTTCTGGAGCAAAAGCTCCAAAATGACGCCGCCGTCGCCAAGGCGACCTTGGCCGCCCAAGGCGCAATCACCTTCGACGAAGAGCAGGCCGACTGGGAAGCGACAAACCAGTTCACCAAAGCCACGGCACGCGTTTCCCTGCCCAAAATGCTCGTGGGCACACAGTGGCTCGAGCAGAATATGGCTTCCGAGCGACCTTCACCGATCGTCGATGAGGTGCAGCGCCTGGTGGGGGGCACATCCACGATTTTCCAGCGGATGAACGCCGCCGGCGACATGCTGCGGGTCTCTACCAACGTGAAGACCCTGGACGGCAAGCGCGCCATCGGGACCTACATCCCGGCGGTCAATCCCGACGGCCAGCCCAACCCGGTGGTGTCGGCCCTGCTGAACGGCACGCCGTACCTCGGTCGGGCCTACGTCGTGAACGACTGGTATTTGGCCGCCTACACCCCCCTGCGCGATGAGCGGCAACAGGTCGTGGGCGCCTTGTACGTGGGCGTTCCCCAGGAAAGCGTCAAGAGCCTGCGCAGGCAGATCATGGCGACGACGGTCGGCACCACGGGCTATGTCTACGTGCTCGACACACAGGGCCATTACGTGGTTTCCAAGGACGGCAAACGCGACGGGGAAAACATCTGGGAGGCAAAGGATGCGGATGGCAGGCTCTTCATCCAGGAGATCATCAGCAAGGCCGTTGGCCTCGAACCCGGGGAAATCGCCGAGGCCACCTACCCCTGGAAAAATCAGGGCGACAAGGACGCCCGGGTCAAAATCGCGCGGATTATGCACTTCGCACCCTGGGACTGGGTGATCGGGGTCGGCTCCTACGAGGAGGAGTTCCGCCAAGCCGAGAAGCTCATTTCGGAAGTGGCGACCCACAACCGCATGCTGTTACTGTCGATCACGGTTGCCTCGCTGGTGCTGACGGGACTTCTCTGGATGTTGATCGCCCGGAATATCGCCGGTTCACTCAAGCGCATCGCGGCGGATCTGACCGCCGGTGCCGAGCAGACGTCGGCTGCGGCCGGAGAGGTTTCGGCGGCCAGCCAGTCGCTGGCCCAAGGCGCCAGCCAACAGGCCGCCAGCCTGGAGGAGATTTCGTCGAGCGTAGAGGAGATGGCCTCGATGACCAAGCAGAACGCCGGCAACGCGGACGATGCCAAGGCCCTTGCGGCCGCCGCCCAGGCCAGCGCCGACGAGGGCGCCGAGGCCATGGGCCGCATGAACGGCGCCATTCAGGACATTAAAAGATCTTCCGACGAGACCGGGAAGATCGTCAAAACCATCGACGAGATCGCCTTCCAAACCAACCTGCTGGCGTTGAACGCCGCGGTCGAGGCCGCCCGTGCCGGTGAGGCGGGCAAGGGCTTCGCCGTGGTTGCCGAGGAAGTCCGCAATCTCGCCCAGCGGTCGGCCCAGGCGGCCAAGGAAACTGCCGAAATGCTTGCTGAATCGGTTCACAAGGCCGAAAACGGCGCCTCGCTCAGTCGGGAAGTCCTCTCTTTTTTGGAAGCAATCGCCGCCGGCAACCACAAGGTCAACACCTTGATCGCCGAGATCGCCGCCGCAAGCCGCGAGCAGGCTCAAGGCCTCGAACAGATTTCGACTGCGGTCGGGCAAATGGACCAGGTCACGCAATCGACCGCCGCCAACGCCGAAGAGTCGGCCTCGGCCAGTGAGGAGTTGGCCGCCCAAGCGCATACCCTCAACGACATGGTGAACGATTTGCTGGCGGTGGTGGGCGGAAGATTGACATCACGAGCCACCGCCGAAGCCACCGATTCGGACCGAGCCGCTCGCCGTCGACCCGCCCAAAGCCCAAGGCGTGACGCGGCAGCCCCTCTGCGACGCCAGATCGCCAAAACGGGCCCAGCCCAAAGGAACGACACAAAAGAAAATTCGACCATCGCGGCCAGCGAATTCTGAGCCCATCCCCCTGGGAACGAGAACCGTTCGCAGGGAGGTCAGCCCTTAGCAACTGAAACCGGAATCCCCGATGGCACCGGCGATCGGCCGGGGCAGCACCGTCTCCGGAAACCGCGTCACGGCCGCCAGCGCCCTGGACTGGCATCCGTCCATGCGCGGGTGCGACTTGACAGTGTGTAGGCCCCTGAATTAAAAAAACAAGGGACTGCCGGAGCGGATGGCCCAGAGGATCGCCACGGCGTATAGACCCCGCAAAAGCGCAATGCGGCCACGGGCAACGGGAGCCTGCCGGGCGGGCTCGGTATCACCGGGATCGCCTTTACCCCCCCGACTAGGGAAAAACCCCATGCAATTCGTCGACTTTCAAAACACCCATGCCATGCTCAGCGCCACTGTCGATCGCCACCGCGAGCGGCCCGCCTACCGCTGGTTCTCCCAACCGGGCGTCACCGCCGCAGTCACCTGGGGGGAATTCTACGACCAGGTCCGCCAGGTGTCCAAAGCGCTGATGGCAATCGGCGTCACGCCGGGCGACAAGGTCACCATCGTCAGTTATTCCTGCTACCGCTGGGTGCTGACCGACATGGGAATCACCTGCGCCGGGGGCGTTACCGTCGGCATCTACCAGTCCAGCCTGTCCCAAGATTGCCGGCACATCATCGATCATTCGGATGCCGTGATCGCCTTTGCCGAAGACAACCGCCAGTTGGACAAACTCTTCGACATCCGGCCCCACATCCCGAAAGTCCGCAAAGTGGTGCTTTTCAGCGGGCGGGTGCCGGACGACGACTGGGTGATGGGTTTTGAAGACTTCCTGGCTTTGGGCCGGGATATCCCGGATGCGGACTTCCAGCAGCGCGCCCGGTCCACCGGCCCTCAGGACCCGGCCGGCATCGTCTACACTTCCGGCACCACCGGCGTTCCCAAAGGGGCCGTATTGACCCACGACAACATCACCTTTACGGCCCAGTCGGTCCAAGGCAGCACCCGCATCGAAGACGACGACGAGGTATTTCTCTTTCTGCCCCTGGCGCATGTATTTGCCCGCACCTGCGTCTACGCCACCCTGCTGATGGGCTGCACCACGACCTTCACCCGCAGCATGGAAACCGTGGTGGAAGACATGCAGACCTGCCGGCCGCACTGGTTTGCCAGCGTCCCACGGATCTACGAAAAGGTCTATTCCAAGGTCATCAGCGGCGCGGAGGCCAAGGGCGGCGCCGCCCTGAAGATTTTCAAGTGGGCCCGCGCGCTGGGTGAGCGGGTCAGCGACCTCAAGGTCGCCAAAAAACCGGTGCCGCTCTGCCTGGGGCTCCAATACGCCCTCGCCACCAGGCTTGTCTTCGGCAAGATCCAGGCCGCCTTGGGCGGGCGCGTGCGCTGGTGCATCAGCGGGGCCGCGCCGCTCAACCCGGAGTTCGGCCGCTTTTTTCATGCCGCGGGGGTCCTCGTTCTGGAGGGCATCGGCATGACCGAAAACACCTCCTTTTCGCATCTCAACCGCTGCGACAATTACCGCTTCGGCTGGGTCGGCCAACCCGGCCCGGGGATTGCGCACAAAACCGCGGAAGACGGCGAGGTGATGATCCGCGGCCGCAACGTCATGCAGGGATACTACAAGATGCCCGCGGAGACCGCCGCGACGATCACTCCCGATGGGTGGTTGTTGACCGGTGACATCGGCGAGATCGACAGCGAGGATTTCCTGCGCATCACCGGCCGCAAGAAGGAGTTGATCATCACCGCCGGCGGCAAGAACATCGCACCGGCGGCCATCGAAGGGGCCATCGCGACTTCCAAGTACATCAACCAGGTTTGCGTCATCGGCGACCGGCGCAAGTTCCTGTCCGCCCTGGTGACCCTGGACGGAGAAACCGTCGGGGCCTGGGCCGCGGCCGAGGGCATCGCCTTCCGCGACATCCAGGACCTGATGGCCAACCCAAAGGTCAAAGCCCTGATCGAGGCCGAGATTGCCGCCACCAACCAGCGGTTCGCCGGCTACGAATCCGTCAAAAGGGTGAGCATCGTTCCCGAATTCACCATTGAAAACGGCTTTCTGACTCCCACCCTGAAGCTCAAAAAAAACCTGGTGTCCCACCGATACGCAGAAATCATCGACGCCATGTATCCCGGGGATTAAGCAGCGCCAGGCCGGAGAAACCCCAGCGCTTCTGCGGCCGATTGAAATTCCGCCAGCCCAAACCGTCGCTTTTTTTCAGCCTGCCGGGGCGTGCGGCGCGAACCGGTTTTGGCTTGCCGGTGAAATCGCTGCGCGTGCAGGAAGGAATACCCCCATGAGAAAACAGCTGCTCTCCGGATGGTCCGGGATCCTCGACCCTCGGCGCTGGAAGTTCGAGTGGCGCTACCGGCGCGGCCGGGCCCCTTGGGATACGAACGTCACGCCCCCCGAGGTCATGGACTTCATCGCCGCCACGCCGCCCGGCAAGGCCCTGGACCTGGGGTGCGGCACCGGCACCCATGCCATCGCCCTGGCCCGTCACGGCTGGCAGGTGACCGGGGTCGATTTCGCCCCGTGGGCGATCCGCAGGGCGCGGCAAAAAGCCGAGGCCGGCGGGGTGGCAGCGCAGTTTTACACGGCCGACGTCACTGAACTCGGCATGCTGTCGGGCGGCTATGGCTACGCCCTGGACATCGGCTGCCTCTTTGGCCTCAGGGACTCGCAGCGACCCCGGTATGCCGCGCAAATTGCGCGGCTGATCGCACTGGGGGGCAGGTACATGCTCTACGCGTGGCTACCCAGCCGGTGGGAAGGGCAAAACCAGCGGCATCGCGCCCGGGGCGGTGGCGGCCCTTCTGGGGGCGGCCTTTCTTTGCGATCGGCTGGTGATCGACGAGAAAAAGAGGCGCCCGTCGGCGTGGTACTGGTACAGCCGTCGGTGAATCTTGATGGCGGCGTAAAAAGTCCAATTTCCGCGTTGCGCTGCATCTCGAAGTCGCTGCGGCGTGCATAAGTATTCCTCACTCCTCGAGATTTACGCGCCGTAACTTGGACTTCTTAAAGTAGATACCCTCCCTCTCAAGCGCCAAGCTGCACGGGAATGGGCGGGACCGCCGAGCGGGGAGCCGTCCGACCGGACTGAGGCCCCCATCAAAAATCAGTGGGTATGCGGCGGCAGGCAGCGGCAGCGGGCGCTCAGGAGCCCTTGCGATAGATGCTGGGCCTTACGAAGTGGAGGCTGTGCTTGAGGTTGTTGAGGCTCTCGGCCCCGCCAATGATGAAATAGCCTTCGGGTTTGAGATACCGCGAGAGCTTGTTCACCACGGTTTCCTTCACCGGGCCATCGAAATAGATCATCACGTTGCGGCAGAAAATCATATCGAACTCGCCCGGCGGGGGCGTATCGGTCAGCAGATTGAAGCGCCGGAAGGTCACCATGCGCCGGATATCATCTTTCAGGCGAAT
>Ga0105106_10002767_pt1 | contig 12571 bp, 11 predicted proteins | sample PPLLaktember2015_5_FD_79109 | JGI IMG/M metagenome (GOLD analysis project Ga0105106, IMG submission 79109) | Freshwater sediment microbial communities from Prairie Pothole Lake near Jamestown, North Dakota, USA - PPLs Lake P8 Core (1) Depth... | ecosystem: Environmental > Aquatic > Freshwater >...
ATGTTCGCGTCGCACAGCTGGCCGCGCTGGGGCAACGCCCGGATCCAGGAGGTGCTGCGCACGCAGCGCGACGTCTACGCCAACCTCAACAACCAGTCGCTGCACTACGCCAACCTGGGCGTGACGATCAACGAGATCCACAACGTCTACGAGGTGCCGAAGAGCCTGCAGCAGCAGTGGGCCGCGCGCAGCTACCACGGCGACGTGCGCAACAACGCGCGCGGCGTCATCAACCGCTTCCTGGGCCACTGGGACGGCAACCCGGCCAACCTGATCCCGCTCTCGCCGCGGGACTCCGCGCCGCTCTACGTCGAGATGATGGGCGGCTCCGCGAAGATCCTCGCCAAGGGCAAGGAGCTGCACGGCCAGGGCCGGTCCCTCGAGGCGGTGGAGATCCTGAACAAGCTCGTCTTCGCCGAGCCCGGAAACCAGCCGGCCAGGGACCTGCTGGCGGACGTCTACGAGCAGATCGGCTACCAGACCGAGAGCCCCAGCGTGCGCAACAGCTTCCTGCAGGGCGCGTACGAGCTGCGCTCCGGACTGCCGGGGGGCGTGCCGGTCAATCCGACCGGGCCGGACGTGGTGCGGTCGATGTCGACGGAGCAGTGGCTCGACTTCCTCGCGATCAGCATGGACCCCCGCAAGGCAGAGGGCCTGCACTTCGTCATCAACCTGGTCACCCCCGACAACGGCGAGCAGTACGCCGTCGAGCTGAGCAATGCGACCCTGACCAGCATCAAGGGACAGCAGGCGAAGGAGCCGGAGCTGACGATCACCGTCGACCGCGCCGACCTGAACCAGGTGATGATGGGCACGGCGACCTTCGACGACCTGCTCGCGGCCGGCAAGGCGAGGTTCGCAGGCGATCGCAAGCCGTTCGACCAGCTGCGGAGCCTGATGGTCCGCTTCACGCCGGACTTCGAGATCCTGCCGGGGACCGCGGCTCGGAAGCCGACGGAGGCCCCGGAGCCGTTCGAGGTCCCCGATCTGCTGCCGGCGACCTCGGCCGGCGACTGACGCCGTGCGCCGCCCCGGCCTCGCGGCCGTCCTGATCGCCGCGTGCCTGAGCGCCGCGCCAGGCGCCCGGGCGGAGCCCCCGCCCGCGCAGGACTGGGAGGTCGAGATCCTGGCCTACGGCTGGGTTCCTGCGCTCGACGCCGAGCTCCGGGGCCCGCTGGGCGCGAACCGCAACCTCGACTGGGGGATCGACGACGTCCTCGAGAACCTGGACTTCGCGGCGATGGGGCGCGTCGGCGCGCGCTGGCGCCGCTGGGTGCTGGCGGTGGACGGCCTGTGGACGAAGCTCGGCGACGACGTCGACTTCGGGCGCGGTCCGATCCGCTTCGAGGGCGACTTCGAGCAGGCACTCGCCCTGGTGCAGGTCCTGGGGGGGTACCGGGTGTTCGCGCGCGAGGGGGGGCTGTTCGGCACCCCCGGCCCCGGCGACGGCAGGCGCTTCGGCGTCGACGTGCTGGCGGGCGCCAACTACGTCTACCTCTCCGCCGATTTCGAGCTGGAGCGATCGTCGATCGGCCCGCTGCCCGGGCGCCAGCGCCACTTCGGCGACTCCAACGACTGGCTGGCGCCCGCCGTCGGGCTCCGCTTCCAGAACGACTTCACCGAGCGCCTGCGCTTCGAGACGCTCGGCGTGGCGAGCGGCTTCGGCGTCGGCGACGCGCCCGACGTCTCCTGGCAGCTCACGACGCTGCTCTCGTACCGGTTCACGGACCACTGGCTGGCGTCGATCGGCCACCGGCTGATCACCGCCGAGAGCAGTGGCGGCTTCGAGCCCGAGCTGCGCATGCACGGCCCGATCGTGGGGATCGGCTACCGCTTCTGAGCTTCGAAGGGATGTCATGGCCAATGCTCTTCGCGCCGTTCTCTGCGCGGCGCTTGTGCTCGCCGCGCCGTCCACCCGTGCGCAGACCTCCGCGGACGACGCCGAGGCGCTCGCCCGCCAGCTCGCGAACCCCGTCGCGTCGCTGATCAGCGTCCCGTTCCAGAACAACTGGGACTTCGGGATCGGCCCGGAGGACGACGGCTGGCGCTGGACGATGAACGTGCAGCCGGTGATCCCGTTTTCGATCGCCGAGGACTGGAACCTGATCTCGCGCACGATCCTGCCGGTCGTGTACCAGGACGACGTGGTGCCCGGCACCGACCAGTTCGGCCTCGGCGACACGCTCCAGAGCTTCTTCCTCTCGCCGAAGGCCGCGGGGCCGTTCGGCCTGATCTGGGGCGCGGGCCCCGCGCTGCTCCTGCCGACGGGGACCGACGACCTGCTGCGAAGCGAGAAATGGGGCGCCGGTCCGACGGGCGTCGTCCTGACCCAGAGCGGGCCCTGGACGGTGGGCATGCTCGCGAACCACGTCTGGTCGTTCGCAGGCAACGGGGACCGCGCCGACGTGAGCTCGACGTTCCTGCAGCCGTTCGTGAACTACACGACGAAGCGTGCGACCGGCTTCATCCTCAACACCGAGTCCAGCTACGACTGGGAGGCGGAGGAGTGGTCGGTGCCGCTCAACGCCGGCGTCACGCAGGTCGTGAAGATCGGCGGGCAGCGCGTCCAGATCGGTCTGCTCGGCCGCTGGTGGGCGGAGACGCCGGAGGGCGGCCCGGAGTGGGGCCTGCGCCTGCCGATCACGCTGCTGTTCCCGCGCTGAAGCCCGCTCGCTTCAGTGCGACTCGAGCCGCCGCGGGTCGAACTCGCCGTCGTCGACCGACGGGTTGCCCGCCAGCTCGTCGACGTGGAGCACGGTGTAGCCGCCCGTCAGGAGATTGCGCATCTCCGTGCGCATCGGCACCCAGACGCCCTCGAAGTCCTTCACGTCGGCGGCGGGCGAGCGCAGCTCCTTCACCTTCACCCCGGTGGTGTCCCAGTACACGGTCTGGAGCACGACGTCGCGCTTGCGGTCGATCCAGCTCTGGAAGCGGCTGTACTCGGACTCGGTCCCTGCCCGCGGCGTGACCTCCACCACCCAGGCGTCGCGCCCGTCCATGCGCTCGTCGGGGAGCCGGCGGTAGTCGGCGTCCTCCAGCTCGCGGGGCACCACGTCCTCGAAGCTGAAGTCGCTGCCGAGCACCGGCTCGCCGCGCAGGTTCACTCGGCGGATGCGGCGGCGGCTGTTCAGGTACACGAACTGGTCGTCGGGGCGGTCGCGGTTGTTGATGAGGAGGTAGCCGGAGAAGCGCAGGTCGAAGGGGTGCGTGTAGCGGATCCGGGTCTTGGAGAGCGCGCCCTTGCGCGGCTCGCCCTGCTCGTCGCGGAAGCTCTTCCAGAGCACCGTCATGCGCGACTCCTGCTCGTTGCCGGCGCGGTCGCCGGAGACGAGCCGGGCCTGCTGCTCGTAGGCGTCGAACCGGTTGGCGAGCACGCGGTCGTAGATCTCGCGGCCGCTCGGACCGGCGGGCTCGGCGTCCTCGGCGGCGGGGGCGGCGCTCGCGGCGAGCAGCGCGGCGCACAGGAGCGACAGGCAGGGCAGGGGGCGCGCGCGCATCGGCAGCTCCGGGCGGGAGGGGCGGCCGACTCTACCGCAGCGGCCGACGCATCCGGCCGGGCCCCCTGGGGCGCCCGGCGCGCGGCACCGTGACCGCGGCGCGGAGAGCAGGCGACGAAACGGTGACGGCGCCGCGCAGCGCTCGCGCCCCGCGCAGCCGCCCGTAGACTCCGCCGCCGATGGCCACCCGCATTCTCGTCGTCGACGACGAGCCCGACATCCTGGACCTGGTGCGGCTCAGCCTGAGCGAGGCCGGCTTCGCGGTCGAGACCGCGGCGACCGCCCAGGAGGCGATCGAGAAGCTGCGCCGGGCGCCGCCCGACCTCGCCGTCATCGATCTCATGCTGCCGGACATGCCGGGCACCGAGATCTGCCGGGTGATCCGCACCCGCGCCGAGCTGGCCGACGTGCTGGTCCTGATGCTCACCGCCAAGGGCGAAGAGGTGGACCGGATCGTCGGCTTCGAGCTCGGCGCCGACGACTACGTCACCAAGCCGTTCAGCCCGCGCGAGCTGGTGCTGCGGGTGCGCGCGCTGCTGCGCCGGCGCGCCGGCGCCGCCGGCGAGCGCAACCTCCTCGAGCGCGACGCCGTGCGCGTGGACCTCGACCGCCACCGCTGCTTCGTCGAGGGCGAGGAGGTGATCCTCACCGCGAAGGAGTTCCAGCTCCTCGCCACCCTGATGCGTCGCCCCGGCCGGGTGCTGACCCGCGAGCGCCTGCTCGACGAGATCTGGGGCTCCGACGTGACCGTCACCATGCGCACGATCGACACCCACCTGAAGCGGCTGCGCGAGAAGCTCGGCAAGGGCGGCGACCTGATCGAGACGGTGCGCGGTGTCGGGTATCGCTTCGCGGAGTAAGCTCCGGCCGGGAGGCGCCCCGGCTCCTTGACCGGCATCCGATCGACCCTGCTGGCGGCACTCGTCGCCGTCGCTGCCGCCGCCGCGCTGGGGGCGTGGCTGGGGGGCGCGTCGGCGCGGGTGGTGGTTGCCGCCGTCGCGGCCGGGCTGCTGGCCGCGGCGCTCGCGCGGGTGTGGCTGGGACGGGTGCTCGCCGAGCGGGCGGCCGCGGTCCGCCGCTTTGCCGGCGCGCAGCGCGAGGGGCGCCTCGAGGCGCGACTGCCCGGCACCTGGAGCGGCGAGCTGCGCCCGATCGCCGAGTCCCTGAACGAGATGGCGGCCACGCTCGAGGCGCGGCTGCGGAGCAGCGACGCGCGGAGCGCGCGGCTCGAGGCGGTGATCGAGGCGATGGAGGAGGCCGTCCTGGTGGTGGACGGCGCGGAGCGGGTGCTGCTAACGAACCCGCGGCTGCGCGAGCTGGTCTCGCCGTCGGGTGCCGAGCCCGCGCCGGAGGGGCGGGCGTTGCTCGAGGTCGTGCGCCAGACCGAGGTGGTGGACGGGCTGCGGGCGGCGCTGCGCAAGGGCGAGATCCAGGAGCGCGAGGCGGCGATCGGGCTCGCCGGCGAGCGGCGCGTGCGCTTCCAGGTGGCGCCCTTCACGCAGCCCGACGGGACCCCCGGCGCGGTGGCGGTCTTCCACGACGTCACCGAGCTGCGTCGGGTCGAGGCGATCCGGCGCGACTTCGTCGCCAACGCCTCCCACGAGCTGAAGACGCCGCTCACCTCGATCCGCGGCTACGCCGAACGGCTCTCCGACATGAAGCTCCCCGACCCCGCCGTGCCGGCGGTGGACGCGATCGTCGCGAATGCGAAGCGGCTGGGGGCGCTGGTGGAGGACCTGCTCGAGCTCTCGCGCATCGAGAGCGGCAGCGTGCCGAGCCGGCCCGAGCCCGTGGACGTGGCCGAGCTGGCGCGCCGGCTGCTGCGCGACCTGGAGCCGCGCCTGCGTGCCGGCGAGCTCGCCGTCGAGCTGCGCGCAGACGGCGATCCGCGCGCCTGGGCGGACCGCAGCGCCGTCGAGCAGGTGCTCGGCAACCTGCTCGACAACGCCGTGAAGTACACGCCCGCGGGCGGGCGTCTCGAGGTGGAGGTGCGCCCGGGCGTGGGGCAGCGCCTGCGCATCTCGGTGTCGGACACGGGCATCGGCATCCCGCGCAAGGACCTGCCGCGCATCTTCGAGCGCTTCTACCGGGTGGACCCGGGCCGCTCGCGCGCGCTCGGCGGCACCGGGCTCGGGCTCGCCATCGTGAAGCACCTGGTGCAGTCGATGGGCGGCCAGCTCGGGGTCGAGAGCCAGCCCGGCCAGGGCTCGCGCTTCTGGGTGGAGCTGCCGAGGCCCGAGGGCCCCCTGGCGCGCGCCGGCGGCTGAGGCGCCCGGCCTCGCTTCACGATTCCGTCACCCAATCGACGCCACTCCGAGATTGGATCCCCGTAGAGTGCGCCCGTCCGTCACCGGATCGACGCCGATCCGGGGCGCGAGGAGGGCGATCCGATGAAGAAGGGCATGTCGATCGCGCTGGCCGCCGGCGCGCTGCTCGGGCTGGCCGCGCCGCAGCGGGCCCGGGCCGAGGACCCGGAGGCGCCGGTGGTCGAGGAGATCCTGGGCGTGCTCCAGGAGCGGGGGCTGCTCGACGCCGGCGAGCACGACCGGCTGGTGACTCGCTACCAGGCCCAGGAGGCCGAGCGCCGCAGGGGGCTGCCGAAGATCCGCCTCTCCGGCGACCTGCGGCTGCGCGGCGAGGGCTTCTGGTACGACGAGGACGAGGTGGCGGATCGCTCCAACCGCTATCGCGGCCGCTACCGGATGCGGATCGCCGCCACCGCCGACGTCAACGACTCCATGACGGCGTTCGTGCGCGTCGCGTCGGGCGAGAACGACAACCGCAGCACGAACACGAGCTTCGGCCGGCCCGGGCCCGACTTCGACCCCGATCCGATCTTCATCGACCGCGCCTCGCTCGAGGCGCGCGCGCCCGAGCACTGGCTGCCCGACGGGACGACCGCCGCCATCGAGGCCGGCAAGCAGCCGAACCCGTTCCTGTGGAAGGCGGCGCCCGACGTGATGCTGTGGGACAACGACATCATGCCCGAGGGAGTCGCGCTGCGCGGCCGCGGCGAGCTGGCGAAGGAGCTGAAGCTCTTCGCCAACGCCGGCTACTTCATCATGGACGAGAACTCGAGCAGCTCGGACCCGCACGTGATCGGCACGCAGCTCGGGGCCGAGTACGCGCCGTCGGCCCCGTGGGCCGCCGGCGTGCGGGCCAGCTGGTACGGCTTCCGCTCCCTCGACGGCGACTTCCTCCAGCGCGGCATCGACGGCACGGGCGGCTCGACGAGCAGCGCCGGCAACCTGCCGGGCCTGATCGACGGCGCCGGCGACATCGACGTCGGCGAGCTCGGCGCGTACGCGAGCTGGAAGGGCCTCGAGGGCTGGCCGATCACCGTGTTCGGCTACGTCGCCAACAACTTCTCGGCGCGCTCGCTGGCGGTCACGCCCGAGGCGGGCGACGAGGCGCTGGCCTGGGCCGCCGGCCTCGAGGTGGGCGATCGCAAGCACCTGGCGGCGCTCGGCTTCGCCTGGATGCACATCGAGGCCAACGCCTTCCCGTCGCAGTTCATCGACAGCGACTTCCTGGACGGGGTGACCAACCGGGAGGGCTTCTCGTTCTGGGGCTCGCGGCAGATCCTGCCCAACACCTTGTTCAACGTGAGCCTGTTCGTGAGCGACGCGATCGAGAACGGCCTGCCGGACTTCGCCGACAGCGTGGACGGCTCGGAGCGGCTCAGGCTCCAGACCGACATGGTGGTGAGCTTCTGACCGGCGCAGCTTCACCGATTTGTCACATTGGATTCACGGCTTCGTCGCGCCGGCACCGGGGGCGGAGGGGTAGCCTCCGCCGCGTCCACAAATCCAGGGAGAGCAACCAGATGACCTCCATCCGTACGTTCGTGGCGCTGGCCCTCGCGATCGCCGCCTCCGCGCCTGCTCGAGCGGCCGAGACCATCGCGATCGACGGCTCGAGCACGGTCTACCCGGTGGCCGAGGCGGTCGCCGAGGAGTTCCAGGGCCAGGAGAAGGGTCAGGTCCGGGTGACCGTCGGCATCTCGGGCACCGGCGGCGGCTTCAAGAAGTTCTGCCGCGGGGAGACCGACATCTCCGACGCCTCGCGCCCCATCCTCAAGGAGGAGATCGACGCCTGCAAGGCGGCGGGCATCTCCTACTACGAGCTGCCGGTCGCCTACGACGCGCTGACCGTTGCGGTGAGCCCGAAGAACGACTGGGTGTCCGAGATCACGGTCGAGGACCTGAAGAAGATCTGGGCGCCCGAGGCCCAGGGCACCGTCACGCGCTGGAACCAGGTGCGGCCGGAGTGGCCGGACCAGCCGCTGATGCTGTTCGGCGCCGGCTCCGATTCGGGCACCTTCGACTACTTCACCGAGGCGATCGTCGGCAAGGCCAAGGCCAGCCGCGGCGACTTCACCGGCAGCGAGGACGACAACGTCCTGGTGCAGGGCATCGAGAACAACAAGAACGCGCTCGGCTACATCCCGTACGCCTACTACCTGCCGCACAAGGAGCGCATGAAGGCGCTCGCGATCGTGGGAAAGCCGGGCGAGAAGGGCGTGCTGCCGAGCATGGAGGCGGTCAAGAGCGGCGCCTATCAGCCGCTCTCGCGCCCGCTCTTCGTGTACGTCAGCGCGAAGTCCGCCGAGCGGCCCGCCGTGCAGCGCTTCGTCGAGTTCTTCCTCACGGAAGGGCCGGCCCTGATCGAGGAGGTCGGCTACCTGCCGCTTCCCGCCGAGGCCTACGAGACCGCGCGCAAGCGCTTCCGGGACAAGAAGGCCGGAACGGTCTTCGGCGGTGTGCCGGAGGTGGGCGTGGCGGTGGAAGAGCTGCTGAAGCGCGAGACGCAGTAGCGGCGAGTCGCCCGTGGCCACCCGCAATGCGCTGCGCGCGCTCGGCGAGCACGTGATCGAGGCCGGGCTGCTGCTGGCAGCCCTGTCCTCGATCGCCATCACCACAGCGATCCTGTACGTCCTGCTCTCGGAGTCGGTGGGCTTCTTCCGCGTCGTGTCGCTCGTGGACTTCCTGACCGACACGATGTGGACGCCGCTGTTCGCCGACGCGCGCTTCGGGATCCTGCCCTTGCTGTGCGGAACCCTGGTGTCGTCGGGGGTGGGGCTAGCCGTGGCGGTGCCGCTCGGTCTCACCAGCGCGCTCTACCTCTCGGAGTTCGCGCACCCGCGCACGCGCGAGATCGTGAAGCCCTTCCTGGAGCTGCTCGCGGGCGTGCCGACGGTGGTGTACGGCTACTTCGCCCTGCTGTTCGTGACGCCCCTGCTCCAGCGCTGGCTGTTCCCGGACATGCCGGGCTTCAACGTGCTCTCGCCGGGTCTGGTGATCGGGGTGATGATCATCCCGTACGTGAGCTCGTTGTCGGAGGACGCCATGCGGGCGGTGCCGATGGAGCTGCGCGAGGCCGCCTTCGCGATGGGCGCCACCCGGCTGCAGGTGGCGGCGCGGGTGGTCCTGCCGGCGGCGCTCTCGGGCGTCGCGGCGGCCTTCGCGCTCGGCATGTCGCGGGCGGTGGGCGAGACGATGGTGGTGGCGATCGCCGCCGGCCAGCAGCCGAACCTCACCCTCGACCCGCGCCAGCCCGCCGCGACGATCACCGCCTACATCGTGCAGGTGGCGCTCGGCGACCTGCCGCACGGCAGCCTCGGCTACCTCAGCATCTTCGCCGCCGGGCTCACCCTGATGCTGCTGACGCTGGGCTTCAACGTCGCGGGCTGGCTGCTGCGGCGCCGCTTCCGGGAGGCGTACTGACCGTGGCGCGATCCGTCGCCGCCCCCGATCTCGAGGCCCTGCGCCGCGGCATCCGCCGGCGCCGCCTCGGCGACCGGCTGTTCGCGCTGTTCGGCTGGGCCTGCATGACGGCCGCGCTGCTCGTGCTCGCGGCGCTGCTCGTGGACCTCGCGATCGACGGCCTGCCGCACCTGCGCTGGGACTTCTTCACCTCGTTTCCGTCCCGGAAGCCCGAGCGCGCCGGCATCCTGTCGGCCTGGGTGGGCAGCCTCGCGGTGATGGGCGTGACCGCGGCGGCGGCGATCCCGCTGGGAGTCGCGGCCGCCGTCTACCTCGAGGAGTACGGGCCCAAGAACTGGATCACCGACGCGATCGAGATCAGCGTCACCAACCTGGCCGGCGTGCCCTCGATCGTGTTCGGGCTGCTGGCGCTGGGCTTCCTGGTCTACGTGCTGGACCTCGGGCGCAACGTGCTGACCGGCGGGCTCACGCTGGCGATGCTGGTGCTGCCGATCGTGATCGTGGCCACCCGCGAGGCGGTGCGCGCGGTCCCGTTCGGGATCCGCGAGGCCGCCTTCGCGCTGGGCGCCACCAAGTGGCAGACGATCTGGCACCACGTGCTGCCGTACTCGATGGGCGGCATCGCGACCGGCGTCATCATCGCGCTGGCGCGCGCGATCGGCGAGACGGCGCCGCTGATCACGATCGGCGCGCTCACCTACATCGCCTTCCTGCCCACCTCGCCGGTCCAGGCCGAGTGGCCGTTCCTGTCCTTCCAGTGGCTGGACGACCCGTTCACCGTGATGCCGATCCAGACCTTCAACTGGATCTCGCGGCCGGGCGACGACTTCCAGGGCAACGCCGCCGCGGCCGGCCTGGTCCTGATGGGGATGACCTTGGTCATGAATGGCGCGGCCATCTGGCTGCGCTATCGGCTCCGCAAGCGGGTCCGCTGGTGAGCGCTCCGCGAAGGGACGGACGATGGGCGACCTGAAGGCGGAGGCGATCGGCCTCGACTTCCACTACGGCGACTTCCAGGCCCTGCACGGCGTCGACCTGCCGGTCCACGAGCACGCGGTGACGGCGCTGATCGGGCCCTCGGGCTGCGGCAAGTCCACCTTCCTGCGCTGCTTCAACCGCATGCACGACCTCTACGCCGGCTCGCGCTACGGCGGCGCGCTCCGCCTGTACCCGGACGGCGTCGACATCGTCGGCCCCGACGTCGACCCGATCGAGATGCGGATGCGGATCGGCATGGTGTTCCAGAAGCCGAACCCGTTCCCCAAGTCGATCTTCGACAACGTGGCCTTCGGTCTGCGCGCGCGCGGCGGGGCCGGGCGCAGCCAGATCGCCGACGCCGTGGAGGCGGCGCTGCGCGACGCCGCGCTGTGGGACGAGGTGAAGGACCGCCTGGACGAGAGCGCCTACCGCCTGTCGGGCGGCCAGCAGCAGCGGCTGTGCATCGCGCGCGCGCTCGCCACCGGCCCCGAGCTGTTGCTGCTCGACGAGCCGACCTCCGCCCTCGACCCGATTGCCACCGCGGGCATCGAGCAGCTCATGCTCGAGCTGCGCCGGCGGATCACGATCGTGATCGTCACCCACAACATGCAGCAGGCCGCGCGCATCTCGGACCACACGGCGTTCTTCTACCTGGGCCGGCTGGTCGAGTTCGGCGTCACGCGGCAGATGTTCGTCAAGCCGGAGAAGGCGGAGACGGAGGCCTACCTGACCGGCCGCTTCGGGTGAGCGGCTCAGCCGAAGCGGCCGGTGATGTAGTCCTGGGTCCGCTTCTCGCGCGGCTTCACGAACAGCTTCGCCGTCTCGCCGAACTCGACGAGCTGCCCGAGGTACAGGAAGGCGGTGTAGTCGGACACCCGCGCCGCCTGGTGCATGTTGTGGGTCACGATCACCAGCGTGTAGTGCTCGCGCAGCTCGAGCAGCAGCTCCTCGACCCGGGCGGTGGCGATCGGGTCGAGCGCCGAGCACGGCTCGTCCAGCAGCACCACCTCCGGCTCGATCGCGATCGCCCGCGCGATGCACAGCCGCTGCTGCTGGCCGCCGGAGAGCTGGAGCGCGCCCTCGTGCAAGCGGTCCTTCACCTCGTCCCACAGCGCAGCGCTGCGCAGGCTGCGCTCGACCACCCCGTCGAGGTCGGCGCGCCGCACGCCCTGGATGCGCGGCCCGTAGGCGACGTTCTCGTAGATCGACTTGGGGAACGGGTTGGGCTTCTGGAACACCATGCCGATCCGCTTGCGCAGCTCGTGGACGTCGAAATCCCGGTCGTAGATGCTGCGGCCGGCGAAGCGCACGTCGCCTTCCACGCGCACGTCCTCGAACAGGTCGTTCATCCGGTTGAGGCAGCGCAGGAGGGTGGACTTCCCGCAGCCGGACGGGCCGATGAAGGCGGTGATCCGGTGCGCGGCGAGGTCCAGGGTGATGTCGTGCAGCGCCTGCTTCGCGCCGTACCAGAGCGAGAGCCCGACGATGCGCACGGCGGGCTTCTCGATCACCAGGCCCCCGGCCGGATCCGCAGGCGGCGCGCTCGACGACATCCGGAGCTCTCCCCTGGCGCACGGCCGCGGCCGCGGTCCGGGCGAGTCTACCGGCCGCCGGGGGCGGGAGCATCGCCACGTTTGCGAAGGATCGGTGACGAACCCGCGAAGCGTCGCCGGCGCCGGGCTCCGGCGGCTCGCGGAGGCTTGCGCCGGGCGTCCCAATTCACGAATACGTCACCGAATCCGGCGGGCCGCGAGGTACCTTGCCCGTCAACGTGGAGGTCCAACACCCGATGCCCCGAATCGTCGAGCCGTTCCTCGGCGAGGTGAACGAGCTGATCCTCCGCATGGGCGGCTGCAGCGAGGCGATCCTCGCCAAGGCGCTCCGGGCGCTCGCCGAGCGCAATTCCACCCTGGCCGCCGAGGTGCGCGAGGACGACCTCGAGATCGACCGGCTCGACGTCGCGGTGGACGAGGCGGTGCTGCGCAGCCTCGCCCTGCAGGCGCCGGTGGCCGACGACCTGCGCCGCCTGCTCGCCGCCTACGACATCGCCACCAACCTCGAGCGGGTGGGCGACATCGCGCGCAACATCGCCAAGAGCGGCGCGCGCATGGCCGAACGGCCCCCGATCGAGCTCCCGGCCCCCTTCGAGCGGCTCGCGAGCCAGAGCCAGGGCATGCTGCGCGACGCGCTCGACGCCTTCGTGCAGCGCGACGCCGAGCGCGCCGCGCGCCTGCTCGCCCAGGACGAGGAGGTGGACGAGGAGCAGGATCTCGTGATCCGAACCGCGCTCGGCGAGATCCACGACCATCCCGACCGCTTCTCCCAGGAGATCGACCTGATCCTGGTCGCCAAGAACCTGGAGCGCGTCGC
>Ga0105106_10002768_pt1 | contig 12570 bp, 14 predicted proteins | sample PPLLaktember2015_5_FD_79109 | JGI IMG/M metagenome (GOLD analysis project Ga0105106, IMG submission 79109) | Freshwater sediment microbial communities from Prairie Pothole Lake near Jamestown, North Dakota, USA - PPLs Lake P8 Core (1) Depth... | ecosystem: Environmental > Aquatic > Freshwater >...
ACGACCGTCTCGGCACTCGGTCTGCCGCTGGTGCGCCGCGTGCGCGAGCGCTATCCGAGCATCCTGCTCAACGTGGTCGAGGGGATGAGCGGCCACCTCGCACAGATGATGCGGCTGGGCCAGCTCGATGTCGCGGTGCTGTTCAGCAGCGACGTGTCCCCCGACGTTTCGATCGACGTCCTGCTGGAGGAAGAGCTCTTCGTCATGCTGCCAAGGCACAGCAAGCTGGTGCCCGCCGGGCGCACCAGCCTCACGATCGCGGAGTCCGCCGCGCTGCCGCTGATACTCCCCACCAGCGCGCACGGCCTGCGACGGCGGATTGCCGCCGAGTTCGAGCAGCGCAACCTGTCCGTGAACATCGTCGCCGAAATCGATTCGCTCTCGCTGCTGATGAACTGTGTCTACGAAGGCATCGCCGCCACGATCAAGCCCATGGCGGCGGTCTTCCTCGAACGCAAACGGGGGAGGGAATGGCGTGCGCTGTCGATTTCGGACGCGCGCATGCGCCGGCGAAACTATCTTTACTCACTCGCTCCGGCGCGGCTTTCCACGGCGGCGGCAGCCGTCGCTGCCGAGCTGAGGGACACGGCGCACGAACTCGTCGACTCGGGGGCGTGGTCCGGTGTGGAGGCGATCAACGCGGCCAACCGATCAGATCGGTCGCGGGCGAACGCAGGCTGACATCCGCGCCGATACCCAGCGACGCGTACCGGTTGCAGCCGTTGTGTGCGCGAGATTACACTTCGGCTCCCGGACGCGGCTGCGGTCGACGCCATGCGCCCCGGGGCAGCGATGCGCTCCGGGCACCCGTGCCGGCTATCCGATCCGGGAACGCGGCACCTGCGAGCTTCGGCTCACTCGAGCCGATCGGCGATCAGGCCTGTGCGTCGATGCCGGGCGCCGTCGCCGACAGCACGTTCAAGGTGGGCGATCGCGCGCGCAAGCTCGCGACCTGCTCGAACGGAACCTCGGGGCAGCGATGAGCAATCCGCCGTTGGCACAATGGTCCGGACGGGCCTTATCCGAATAGGGAGTTCGATTGAATCAGAAACTGGCGTTGATCTTCGGCGGCTCGCGTGGCATTGGCGCAGCCTGCGTGCGGGTACTCGCGCGTGAAGGATTCCACGTGGCCTTCACCTACAACACGAACGCGGATCAGGCGAAGGATCTCGCCACGGACGTGATGCAGGCGTCGCAAGGTGCAAAAGTCACCTTCCATCCGGTGGACATCCGGCAGCCCGATTCCGTGGCGAGCGTGTTCACGGCGGCGACCGACACATTCGGGCAGGCTCCGAGCTGCGTGCTCGCGAATGCCGGGATCAACGTGCCTCCGGCGCCCCTGGCACAGTTCGGCACGGACGCCTTCCGGTCGCTGGTCGAGGTCAACATCGTCGGCGCCTTCAACGTGCTCCGCGAGGCCGCGAGCCGCGTGCAGGACGGTGGCACGATCATGGCAGTGACGACCACGATGGTGCGCCACGCCGTTCCCGGATTGGGCCCCTATTCCGCGTCCAAGGCCGCGGTCGAATGTCTGATCCGGTCGATGGCCAAGGAGCTCGCGTCGCGCAAGGTGCGCGTGAATGCTGTCGCGCCGGGCCCCGTCGACACCGATCTGTTCCGCGCCGGAAAAACGGAGGAAGCGAAGCAGCGATCCGCGGCGCTCAGCCCGTTCAACCGCATCGGAACGCCGGAGGAGATCGCGGAAGTGGTGGCGTTTCTCGCCTCGCCGAAGGCCTCGTGGGTCCACGGGCAGATCGTGCAGGCCAACGGCGGCCTGATCTGAGACGACATGAAGACGGTCGCGCCATTCGAGGTCGGATTCACCGTGAAGGACCTCGACGCTATGCTTCCGTTCTACACCGAGGTTCTCGGCTTCTCCGTCTTCAGCGACCTCCGTGTGACGGCGGAGAACAGCAAGCCGACCGGGCTGTCGCCCACCGGTTATCGGGTGGTGCGGCTGGAGACGGACCTGGGCAACCGCTTCAAGCTGGCGCAGCCGGCGGCCGCACCCGAGAGCGCAACGCCTGCCGAATTCGCACTGCAGCGACAGGGCGGCGCTTACGTGACGTTCATCGTCGCGGGCCTGGAGGCGCTGCACGCACGCCTGAAAAAGCACGGCGCCAGGATATTGAGTGACGGTGTCGTGCAGGTGAGGCCCGGCCTCGGGCTCCTGCTTGCCCACGATCCCGAGGGCAATCACCTCGAGTTCGTGGAGTACGCGGACCTGGACTCCTATCGACCCCCGGCGTCCGGGTAGCGGGCGCCGGCCGCGTCGACGGACCGGCGTCGAAGACCCGTGATGGGCAAAATCCACGCTCCTTCGGCGACTGGGAATTCGGCACGGGACGTGGGCAATCCGGTAGCACTTGCCTGTCGCCGGGAACGTCGGGATGGATAAGCGATGCCGGCGGATGCCAGCCGTTGACCTTCGCCGCGTGGCCGGACCTGGCGCCCCGTGCCGGTGGGCTTTGTTCGCACTGCTGCCGGGGCTGCCGCTGCTGGCGAGTTGCGTGACTCTGACGTCCGAGCCGCGGGCACTGCTTCTCGAATCGGATCGTGCGGTGAGCGTGCGGGTGATTCCATGCGACAAGGCCGCGCAAGCAGCCAGCGACGGCAGCCTCCAGCCCGGTCAGGCACTCGATCCGAAAGCGATACGGATCGTCACCTGGAACATTCACAAGCAGGCGGACCAGGGATGGCGCGAGGACCTGAACCGTTTCGTCGCCGCCAACGACATCGTGCTCCTGCAGGAAGTGGTGCTGCGCGAGCCTCTGCGGGACGCGATCGAGAGCGCCGGACTGCGCTGGACGATGGCGAGCTCGTTTCTCTACTTCGACGAGGACATCGGCGTGCTGACTGCCTCCCGGGCCGCTCCGGTGGCACGGTGCACGTCGCGCGTGGTGGAACCCCTGCTGGGACTGCCGAAGTCGTCGATCGTGTCGTGGTACTCCCTTCGTGGAACGCCGGAACGGCTGGCCGTGGTCAACGTGCATGCGATCAACTTCTCGCTGGCCTTGCCCGAGTACCGCGAGCAGTTCGAGCTACTGGTCGCAGCGCTCGCGGCGCACCGGGGTCCGCTGGTATTTGCGGGCGACCTCAACACCTGGACCGACGCGCGATGGGAGGTCGTTCGTGAAGCTGCACGCAAGCTCGGCGCAGTGGAAATACCGTTCGAGGAAGACCACCGAACGCTGTTTCTCGGCAAGCAGCTCGACCACATCCTGGTGCGCGGGCTCGAAGTCGTCGAGGCCGAGGTGTTTCGCGTCACGTCATCGGACCACAATCCGGTGCGGGCGACATTGCGCCTGCAGCAGCGAACGAAATGACGGGCAAAGCGGTCGCGTCCGGTTCATGTTCCGCAACGGCCGGCGATGTCGGGGCGGCGGTGCGGCCCGCAGGCGTCCTGACCCGCGGCGGGGACGGAAGTCGACGTGACAGCTGAGGAGGCGCTGCGTGCTTGCGCTCGTGAACGACGGCATTCGCGCGGTCGAATTCGTCATTGATCGCACGCTCTGGGAGGCGGACGCGATCCAGGCGCACCCGCTCGTGAACACGGCGACGGTCGTGCTGCGCCACGCCGATCTCGAGCGCATCCTCGCGGTGACCGGACACCCGGCGCGGGTGATCGACGTTCCCGCTCAGCCCATCCCCTTTTCGAGGCGGTCCAGCGTCCGGTAGCACGGCAGCACTTTCGCCACGCTGGCGTTCGGCTCGCGCTTCTCGCGGATTGCCGCAAAGAACTCGCGGTCCTGCAGCTCGATGCCGTTCATCGACACATCGACCTTCGACACGTCGATCTTGTTCTCCTTGCCGTCGATCAGGTCGTCGTACCGGGCGACGTAGGTGCCGTTGTCGCAGATGTAGCGGAAGAAGGTGCCCAGCGGTCCGTCGTTGTTGAACGAAAGCGACAGCGTGCAGATCTGGCCGCGCGCGCTCTTGAGCTGGATCGACATGTCCATCGCGATCCCGAGCTGGGGGTGCATCGGCCCCTGGATCGCATTGGCGACGGTGACCTCGGCGCCAGTCTGGTACTGGAACAGGTCGACGGTGTGGGCGGCGTGGTGCCAGAGCAGGTGATCGGTCCAGCTGCGCGGCTGGCCGAGCGCGTTCATGTTGGTGCGGCGAAAGAAGTACGTCTGCACATCCATCTGCTGGATCGTGAGCTCGCCGTTGACGATCCGCTTGTGCATCCACTGGTGGCTCGGGTTGAAGCGGCGCGTGTGCCCGACCATCGCGACGAGGCCCGTCTCCTGCTGTCGCTTCGCCACGGCCTCCGCGTCGGCGAGGTTGTCGGCGAGCGGAATCTCGACCTGCACATGCTTGCCCGCGTCGAGGCAGTCGATCGCCTGCGCCGCGTGCATCTGCGTGGGCGTGCACAGGATCACGGCGTCGACCTCCTTGATGGCAAGACTGTCGGCGAGATTCGTCGTGACATGGGCGACGCCGAATCGGGACGCGACGTCGCGGGTCTTGTCGAGTTCGCGGCCGACGAGCGAGGCGACCTCGATCCCGCCGATCCTGGCGATGGCCTCGAGGTGCTTGACGCCGAAGGCGCCGGCACCGGCAAGCGCTATTTTCATTGCTTTCCCCCTGTTCGCGGCATCAGTGCCGATTGTCGAGAATGACGTGCCCGACCGCGGTGTTCGACGCCGGCACATGGTAGAAGCGATGGACCAGTCGGGGGTGCGGGTCGAGCGCGCCCAGCGCGATCAGCCACATCACCAGTTCGATGCCTTCGGAGCCGGCCTCGCGCACGTAGTCGAGGTGCGGAATCCTGGCCAGGCCTTCCGGATCCGTCAGCATGCGGTCGAGGAACGCGTTGTCGAACGTCTTGTTGATGAGCCCCGCGCGCGGGCCCTGCAGCTGGTGACTCATGCCGCCGGTGCCCCAGACCTGGACGTTGAGATCGGCGTCGAACGACGCGATCGCCCGGCGGATCGCCCGGCCGAGCTGGTAACAGCGGTTGCCCGTTGGTGGCGGGTACTGCACGACGTTCACCGCGAACGGGATCACCCTGCACGGCCACGCGTCGGGTTGGCCGAAGAGCAGCGACAGCGGCACGGTGAGACCGTGATCGACGTCCATCCTGTTGATGATCGTCAGGTCGAACTCGTCGAGGATCACCGATTGCGTGATGTGCGCCGCGAGCTCGGGATGGCCGATCACGGGTGGGACCTTGCGCGGGCCCCAGCCCTCGTCGGCAGGTGCGAAGCGCTCGGCGCAGCCGATGGCAAAGGTCGGGATCATCTCCAGGCTGAACGCCGACGCGTGGTCGTTGTAGACGAGGAAGATCACATCGGGCTTTTCCTTCGCCATCCACTGCCTCGAGAACGCGTAGCCCTCGAATACCGGCTGCCAGTAGGGCTCGCCGGTCTTGCCGAGGTCGATGGCCGCGCCGATCGCCGGCACGTGGGACGTGAACACTCCGGCGGTGATCCTAGCCATTGCGCTTTTCCCCCACGTAGCGGTTGCCCTCGATCGAGCGGCCGCCCGCCAGCATCATCGCGCGGTATTCCTGCGGTGTCGCGCCGGTCATGCTCGACGCGGCGAGCTCGAAGCTCTGGCCGTCGGTCGAGAAGATCTTGGCCAGGAAGTAGATGTTGCCGCCGGCCGCGATCATCCGGTTGTAGTCGCGCGCCAGGACCGCCTGTTTCTGCTCTTCGGTCATTGGCCACTGGTCGAGATAGGCACGCTCCCCGGCCTTGAATTTCTCCCGGTTCTCCGCCTTCATCAGCGACATGCAGAACTGGTTGAGGTGGTAGCCCTTGCGCGACATCTCGGCGTCGAAGATGGTCGTTCCGGGAATGTCCTTGTACGGCTTGTCGAGCGCCACGGCTTCAGCTCCAGTAGAGGCGCATCGGATTGCCGACGAGGAGCTTCTTCTGCAGCTCCGGCGTCGGCGCGATGTGCGGGAGGAAATCGACGAGCAGTCCGTCGTCGGGCATGTGGTCCTTCAGATTCGGATGGGGCCAATCGGTGCCCCAAAGCACGCGGTCGGGAAAGGTTTCGACCAGACGGCGTGCGAACGGGACGACGTCGCGGTAGGCATTGCGCTCGCCGTTCAACGCCGGAGGTCCCGACTTCGACAGGCGTTCGGGGCAGCTCACCTTGGACCAGATGTTGTCGTGGTCGCGCATCAGCGCGACGAAGCGCTGGAACTCCGGGCCGTCGACCGGTTTGCTCACGTCCGGTCGGCCCATGTGGTCGACGACCACGGTCGTCGGCAGCGACGTGAAGAAGTCGGCGAGCTCGGGCAGGTCCTGCGCCTCGAAATAGACGACCACGTGCCAGCCCAGCGGCGCGATGCGCTGCGCGATCTCGAGCAGCACTTCGCGCGGCGTGAAATCGACGAGGCGCTTGACGAAATTGAAGCGCGTGCCGCGAACGCCCGCCGCATGCATCGCCCGGAGCTCCGCATCGGTGACCGTGCGTGCCACCGACGCCACGCCGCGCGCCTTGTCATGCGAATGGATCAGCGCATCGACGAGTGCCCGGTTGTCGTTGCCGTGACAGGTCGCCTGGACGATGACGTTGCGCTCGAAACCGAGCCGGTCGCGCAGCGCGAAAAGCTGGTCCTTCGACGCGTCGCAGGGCGTGTACTTGCGCTCCGGCGCGAAGGGGAACTGCGCCGCGGGTCCGAAGACATGGCAGTGCGCGTCAACGGCTCCCGGCGGCGGCCTGAAGGCGGGAATGGACGGATTCGGATGAAACCGCAGCCAGTCGGGATCCATGGCGCTCCTCGAGCGGGAAGGTCAACGTTTCTTGCGGACGTGGGCGAGAATGCGGTCGGCCTCGACGCGCCAGTCAGGGCTTTTCGCGAAGTCGCTGGCCGTCCGATCGCCGAACAGGCCGGCGTCGGCAAGATCGGCGACCCAGGCCTGGCGCTCGGCCGTGCCGCTCGCGGACCACGGCTCGAGTCCGGCATCGCGCACGGTTTCCGCGACCTCGCGCACCTCCTCGGCGCGGCGCCGGCCGTGCTGGATCACGCGCTGGAAGAAGTACGCGCCCTGCCTTTCCCAGTCTATCGCCGGGAACGTCTCGAGCAGGGACGCGATCACCTGGTCTTCGACGCCATACGCGCGTGCGGTGGTGAAGCTCTCGATCACCATCGCCTCGAGCCCCTTGATCATCACGCTGCGGCACATCTTGGTGGCCGACGCGACACCGAGTTCCTCCGAAGCGACCTTGGCATCGAATCCCAGCGTGGCGAGCAACGGTTGAAGCGTCGCCGCGTTGCCGCCGCCGAGCAGCAACGGCACGCGGATCCGGTACGGCGGGATCGACGTCATCACCGCGCCCTCGACGTAGCGCCCACCTGCCGCATCGATCAACGCGGCCGCGCGCTGCTTCGCGCCCGGGGATGCCGAATTGAAGTCCAGGAACCACGCCGCTCCCTTTAGCTGCGGTGCGCACGCGGCGGCGACCGGCACCGCCTGGCTCGCCGTGACGGCCGAAACGATGAGGTCGGCACGCGCGGCGAGTTCGGTGTGCGAGGCTGCCAGCGCGACGCCATGCCGGGCCGCGTGGTCGCGCAGCGGGCCCTCGGCGGAGGTTCCGAGCTTGATGTCGTAGGTGCTGACCTGGAGTACGCCGCGTTCCCCGAGGTCCTCGGCGAGGATGCGACCGACCTCGCCGTAGCCGACGAGGCCGACGTGCCACTGCAACGGGTCTTCCGGGACACTCATCGTTGCGCCTGCCGTGCTCAGTCGACGTACTTGAGGCCGGCCTTCTCCAGCGCCTCGCGCATCTTGTACATGTCGAGACCGAGGACGCCGGCGGCGAGCTTCGCGCGCTTGTCCGCCTCGTTGGCTTCGCGCGCTTCGGCCGCATCGGCCGCCTGCCGCGCGACGGCGGCGGGCACCACGACCACGCCGTCGTCGTCGGCGACGACGACGTCGCCCGGATTGACCAGCGCCCCGGCGCAGACGACCGGAACGTTGACCGAGCCGAGCGTCGCTTTAACCGTGCCTTTGGCGCTGATCGCCCGCGAGAAGACCGGGAACTGCATCGCCGTCAGATCCTTGACGTCGCGCACGCCGGCGTCGATGACGAGGCCCAGACCCCCGCAGGCCCGGAAAGACGTGGCGAGCAGGTCGCCGAACATGCCGTCCTCGTTGTCCGTGGTGCACGCGACCACGGCAACGTCGCCCGGCCGCAGCTGTTCGGCCGCGACGTGCAGCATCCAGTTGTCGCCCGGGTGCACCAGCACCGTCACCGCGGTGCCGCAGACGTTCGCACCGGTGTAGATCGGCCGCATATAGGGCTTCATGAGTCCGACGCGACCCATCGCCTCGTGGATGGAGGCGACGCCGAAGCGCGACAGCTTGGCGACGGCCGCCTCGTCGGCGCGAACGATGTTGCGCTTGACGATGCCGAGGTTGTTCATGCTCATCGTGGAGGCTCCTGGTCGAGACGCTACAGGCCCTTGGCCTTCAGCGCGCGGTCGAGGCGGGGGAACACGCGGCGCGCGTTGCCTTCGTAGATCTTGAAGCGCTCCTCTTCGCTCAGCGTCGAGGCCGCCTCGATGTAGCGCCTGGTGTCGTCGTAATAGTGCCCCGTCTCCGGGTCGATGCCGCGCACGGCGCCGATCATCTCGGAGGCGAACAGGATGTTGTCGACGGGAATGACCCGGGTGAGCAGGTCGATACCCGGCTGGTGGTACACGCAGGTGTCGAAGAAGACGTTGTTGAGCAGGTGGTCCTTCAGCAGCGGCTTCTTGAGTTCCTGGGCGAGCCCGCGAAAGCGTCCCCAGTGGTACGGGACGGCACCGCCTCCATGGGGGATCAGGAACTTGAGCGTGGGGAAGTCCTTGAACAGATCCGACGTCAGGCACTGCATGAAGGCCGTCGTGTCGGCGTTGAGGTAGTGCGCGCCCGTGGTGTGAAAGCACGCGTTGCAGCTGGTCGAGACGTGGATCATCGCCGGGATCTCGTGCTCGACCATCTTCTCGTAGATCGGGTACCAGTGCCGGTCCGAGAGCGGTGGCGACGTCCAGTGGCCGCCGGAAGGGTCGGGATTGAGGTTGATGCCGATGAACCCGTACTCCTTGACGCACTTTTCCAGCTCGGGAATGCAGGTCCGCGGATCCACGCCCGGCGACTGCGGCAGCATGGCCACGCCGATGAAGCTGTCGGGGAAGAGTCCCGCAACCCGGTGGCAGAGCTCGTTGCAGATCGCGGACCAGGTCGACGAGACCTCGAAATCGCCGATGTGGTGCGCCATGAAGCTCGCGCGTGGCGAAAAGGCGGTCAGGTCCGAGCCGCGCTGCTTCATCAGCCGGAGTTGATTGGCCTCGATGCTCTCGCGCAACTCGTCGTCGCTGATCTTCAATTCCGACACCTTCGGCCGAAGCGCCGGATCTTTGATACCGGCGATCTGCCGGTTGCGCCATTCCTCGAGCGCCTTGGGCGCCGTCGTGTAGTGCCCGTGGACGTCGATGATCAGGGGTTTTTTCATCGCTGGCGCTCTCCTTCGGCAATTTCGACGTCGCGTTCGGCACGACGCGTGCCCGCGGCACGGTGCCGGGACGCCGGCACACGGCCGCGCGCGAGCGGGTCGACGCGGCGCGTGAACCGGCGTCCGGCGCAGCGTTGCGCCACGTCGATGCGCATTGTGCGCGATTTCGCATCGGACCGGAATGGCATGACGCGTCTAGCAGCTATATCATTCCGGCATCTCGTTCGCGACGCACGACGATGGACCTGAAACAGCTCGCGTATTTCGTGCACGTTGCCGATCTGGGCAGCTTCACGCGTGCAAGCGCGTTGCTCGACGTTGCGCAGCCAGCGCTCTCGCGTCAGGTGCGCCAGCTCGAAGTCGAGCTGCGGCAGACCCTGCTCAACCGGACCGGGCGTGGCGTCACGCTCACCGACGCCGGCCAGCGGCTGCTCGAGCACGGCCGCGGCATCCTGCATCAGGTCGAGCGGGCGCGCGAGGACCTGGAGGAGATGCGCGGCGCGCCGGTCGGGCACGCCGCGCTCGGCGTTCCGCCGACGGTCGGGCGCATCCTCACCGGGCCGCTGGTCAGCGCGTTCCAGCAGCGGTTCCCGAGGGCCACGCTGGGCATCGTCGAGGGGCTGTCCACGTTCCTGCTCGAACGGCTCGTGTCCGGCCGCGTCGACGTCGGGCTGGTCTACAACCCGGCGCCGACGCCGGCGATCGAAACGCAGCCGCTGGTGGTCGAGCCGCTGTACCTCATTGGTCCGGCCGATGGAACGCCCAACGCAAGGCGAAGCGGCGCGCCGAAGATCGGCAAACCGGTCGCATTGCGCGACCTGCCCGCGTACGGACTCATCGTGCCCGCGCGGCCGAACGCGGTGCGCATGTACGTCGAGAGCCAGCTTGCGGCGATTGGCGCCCGGATCAACGTGGCGTGGGAAATCGACGGTATCGCAGCGATTCTCGACCTGGTGGGCCGCGGCCTGGGCTACGCGGTGCTGTCGGTCAATGCGCTGCGCGACGAGCCGCTCGGTGCCGAACTCGCGCCGCGACCCATCGTCAAGCCGCGACTTGCCGTCGCCCTCGCCATTGCGACATCGTCGCAGCGGCCGCTGACGCCGCTCGGCCGGCGTGTCGTTGACCTGGTGCGCGAACTCGTGCCCCGGGAGCTCGAAGGACGGCGGCGCCCGTTGCGCGTCGGCACTGCGAGCGAGGCCTGAGGGGGACACCGGGAAAGCGTCGCCGTCGACCGCGCGTGGCCGCGGGGCCGGTCAGGACCCGGGCTCGTCCCGGACGAACGTCGGCTCGGTGAACAGCGACGTGATCGCGACCTTGCGGACGCCGAGGTCGTCCGGGACGACGTAGAGGATCGGCGAGATCAGTTCCTCGAAGATTCCCCGCAGGCTGCGGGCACCGGTCTTGTACTCGATCGCCAGTTCCGCGATCTGCGTGAACACCTTGCGGTCGACGGTGAGCTCGACGCCCTCGTTGGCGAAGATGTCCCGGAACTGGCCGTAGATCGAGTCCTTCGGCTCGGTCATGATCCGCACCAGCATGTCGCGGGTGAGGTCCTGGAAGCGGGCGATGATGGGCAGCCGCCCGGTGAACTCCGGGATGAGCCCATAGGCGAAGAGATCGGTCGGCTTCACGCGCGTATTCAGGCGGTCGAGGATCTTCTGGTTGTCGCTGTTCGACGTCGAGATGAAACCGAAGCCGTGCGTCTGCGCCATGATGTCGTCCAGGCCGACGAACGCGCCGCCGCAAATGAACAGGATGTGGGTCGTGTCGATGTAGCGGTCGCCGCCGAGCCTGACCTGCGATCCCTCCATGATCTTCAGCAGCGCATGCTGCACGCCTTCCCCGGAGACGGCGCGCGGTGCCGTGCCGGTGGCCTTGAGCTTGTCGATCTCGTCGATGAACACGATGCCGTTCTGCGCTTGCGCAAGATCGCCGGCGGCCTTGTCCACCAGGCGCTGCAGGATGGCCTCGATCTCGTCGTTGACGTAGCGGGTCTGCGCCAGCGACGTGGCCTCCGCGGTGACGAACGGGACGCCGAGGATGCGCGACAGCGTCTCGCAGAGCAGCGTCTTGCCGGTGCCGGAGTTGCCGATCAGCAGCAGATTGCTCTTGGCGATCGGGACGTTGTCGTGCTGCGACTTCGCGATCTTCCTGAAGTGCGTGTAGACCGCGACCGCGACGGTCTTCTTGGCGTCGTCCTGGCCGATCACGTACTGATCGAGTTCTCTCACGATGAAACTCGGTGTCATCGTCCGGTCGAGCATGTCGGATCCATGGGTTGCGAAGCGAAGGGCGACGGGCGCAGCGCGGTCCCGGACCGCACCGTGCCCGACCATGGTAGCGCAGGGTCACGCGCGGGCGCCGCGCGCGGCGTGTGGTGCGACGGCGTTCGACGGTCCCGTTCAGTCGCCCGCCAGATCCCAGCCGGGCAGCGCAAACTCCGCCTTCAGCATGCGCAGTTCGGGCTGGTGCAGCCGGGCGATCGCCTGGACGGCAGCGGTCCCTTTGGCCGTGAGGTGGACTTCGACCTGCCTGCGGTCGATCCGGCCGGCCCGCCGCTCGACAAGACCCAGCGCCTCGCAGCGCGTGACCAGCGAAACCACGCCGTGCGGCTGCGCCTGCAGCCGCTCGGCGAGTTCACCGACCGTCGCCCAGTCGCGCCCCGGGTGTCCCGCGATCTGCAGCATCGCCTGATACTGCAGCGGCGTCAGGCCGTGCCGACGGCACAGGTCCTCGCTCTTGCGCAGGAAGCGGCGCAGGCCGTAGCGAAAGTGGGCCAGGCGTTCGAAATCGGTCTTGACGAGGGCGCGGGGGGCTCTTGACATTCGGCAGTCCGATGCTGACAATACATCACAACGTGATAGAAACGGCTTCCACCCCGGATGCCGCGCGATCACCGATCACCCTCACAGGAGGTATCGCCATGACCCCTCAATCAGTAGTCAGGCTGGCGCTCGCGGACCGTGGTGGCTGGGACGAACTGCAGAGGATACCGCTGCCGCTGGTGCAGCTGTTCCTGCGGGTGGTGCTTCCCCTTTCGCTGCTGCCGCCGGCGATGGTGTATTACGCCGGGACGTATCACGGCGAGGAATTCATGACCGGATTCGGCGGCAA
>Ga0105106_10002772_pt1 | contig 12565 bp, 8 predicted proteins | sample PPLLaktember2015_5_FD_79109 | JGI IMG/M metagenome (GOLD analysis project Ga0105106, IMG submission 79109) | Freshwater sediment microbial communities from Prairie Pothole Lake near Jamestown, North Dakota, USA - PPLs Lake P8 Core (1) Depth... | ecosystem: Environmental > Aquatic > Freshwater >...
GCGGTGACGCGGGCACCACACTCGCCGCCGGAAACGGCTACATCGACCTGCGTGCCGCCGGTCGGCCGATCACGCTGCTCTCGCCGGCGAACCTCGCGGTGAAAGCCGCGGAGACCGACCTGCTGGTGATCGGCCTCGATGCGCCGGTCGCGCTCGCCGGCGTGCGCATCGAGGCGCGCGCCGGCACGGGACCTTGGATCGGTCTCGGGCCGCTGCGCGAGGCGCGAACGCTCGGGCGTTCGGCCGCCGGAGTGATGTTGCCGCTCACGTGGCCGTCGACGCTCGCGGCGGCCGAGCAGTTCCGGCTCACTATGTTGCTTGCCGATGGCGCCGCGCCGCTGCGCGTGCGGCATGTCGCGCTGTATCCGCGGGCGGGCGGCGCGAACCCGGCGCGCTGACGCGGCACTCTCGCCGAACGCGGTGTCAGGACGCCACCGGCTTCCGGAACAGCACCGCGCCTTCCTGCATCCACTCGCGCTTCAAGTCCGGCGACATCACGCCGTCGGTCTCGTCGATGATCGCCCACGCCCATGCGGGCAGCGCATCGGGCGAAAGCGCCGCGCCGAGCTTGAGATGCACAACGGCCTGGTTGCGCAACGGCGTGTCGGCGGCACTGAGCGGATAGACGAGGAGTTCGGCCCAGCCCTGCTCCTCGCGGATGCGCTCGAAGTACGACCGCGTGAACATCCACTTGTCGTCGAGCTCGCGGAAGATCGGGTCCGTGCGCGGCCGGCTGCGCACCGTGTAGTCGGCGACCATTCGGTCGAGAAAGCGCATTCCGTCCGACGCGCGCTCCGTTGTCGACGCCTGTGCCAGCAGGCGCTGGTACGTGAGGTTCAGGATCACGTTGCCGGCCTCGAACGGCTCGAAGAAGATGGCCCAGCCCCCCGGACGCAGCGCGTGGCGGCACGACGCGAGCACCAGCGCCGGGTCGAGGATGTGATGGAGGATCGCCGCACCGACGGCGAGGTCGGCAACGCCGCCGCGATAGGCTGCCGTCGACGCGTCGGCGGCGACAAGCCCGAACCGCTCCGGGCGCTCGGCGCGCTTGACGATGAAGTCGCGCAGGATCGCGAGCAGCTGCGGGCTGATGTCGGTGGCGACGATCGTCGCCTCCGGAAAGCGGTCGGCGAGCGGCAGCACCGAATTGCCTGATCCCGAGCCGATGTCGATGATCGTCCGCGGCTCGCCGAGGTCGTGCGCCGCCCGCAATGCGTTGTCGAGCAACCAGCGCCAGTAGCCCACGTTGAGGTAGGCGCGGTGATAGGTCTCGGCGTTCTCGAGGAATTGCGCGGTGACCCCGACCCTGGCGGCTCCCACGGCACTGGCGGGCGTGAGGATGCCGCGAAAGCGCGCATCGTCGGCACCGAGGTCGACCAGCGGTTCGGCGAAGACGTCCTCGACGCGCATCGGCAGCTTCGCGGTGGCAGACAGCGGAGACGCAACCGCCAGCTAGCGCTCGTCGGGCCTGATCTCGACGTAGGCACGGTCGCGCATCTGCCGCACCCAGTCCTGGAACGCCTCGTCGGACTTGCGCTGGCGCAGCGCCAACCGCGCCTGCTCGCGCTGGCGTGCGGCTGTGACGTCCTGCGTGCGACGCTCCTGCACCTGGATCAGATGCCAGCCGAACGGCGTGCGGACGGGGGGCGACAGTTCGCCGGGTTTCAGCTTGTTCATCGCCTGCTCGAAATCCGGGACCGTGTCGCCCGGCGAAATCCAGCCCAGGTCGCCGCCGCGGCTCGCGCTGCCGTCCTCGGAATTGATGCGGGCCTGGTCCTCGAAATTGGCGCCCTGGTCGACGCGCTCGCGAATCCGGTCGATCTTCGTCTTCGCGTCGGAGTCGGACGTGATCTCGCTGACCTTGACGAGGATGTGCCGCACGCGCGTCTGCTCGACGACCGCCTGCTGGACGCGGCTTCGCGTCTCCAGCAACTGGACGATGTGAAAGCCGTTCGCCGAACGCAGGACGCCCGAGACATCGCCGGATTTCATCCCGCGCACCGAATCGGCAAACACGGTGGGCAGGCGCGCCGGCGCGCGCCAGCCGAGGCTGCCGCCCTGCAGCGCGTCGGGCGCGTCGGAGAACCCGGCCGCGACCTGCGCGAAATCGACGCCGCCCTGGATCTGTTTCAGCGCCTCCTCGGCGCGCCGCCGCTTGGCGTCGATCTGTTCGGGCGACGCCTGCTCCGGCACCAGTACGAGGATGTGCGCCAGCCGGTACTCCGTGTTGCCGCCGGTCTGCGCATCGACGGTCGCGAGGAACTGATCGACCTCGGCGTCGGTCACCGAGATCCGGCTGTCGACCTCGCGGTCGCGCAGCCGCTGCATGAGGATCTCGTTGCGGATGTCCTCGCGATATTTCGTATACGGGATCCCTTCCTTCTCGACCGCGGCGCGGAACTGCTCCGGCGTGAGCTTGTTTTCCTGGCCGATGCGCTGGAGCGTGCGCTCGACGGTCACGTCGTCAACGCGCAGACCGCTTTCCTTGGCGACCTGGAGCAGCACCCGCTCGGTGATGAGGCGTTCGAGCAGCTGTTTCTCGAGGACGTCCGGCGCCGGCGCCGCGACCTTCTGCGTTTTCATCTGCTGCAGCACGATGCGCTTCTGCTCGTTGACCTCATGCTGGGTCAGCGCTTCGTCGTTGACAATGGCGACGACGCGATCGAGCAGGACCGCGCGGTCGAGGGAGACGGGCGCCCGGGCCGCGGCCGCGGGGGTCCGGGGGACGGCGGCGCCCGGAGCGCGCGGCACCGCGGAGGGCGCCTGGGCCGTGGCGAGCGAAGCCGCGACCAGCACGGCAAGCACGAAGCCGCGAACGGCGGCGCGCGCGAGGAGGCGAAGGACGGCCATCTCAGTATTCCTGGAAATAATCGGCGGTCGCGCGCGGCGAGACCGTCGGGTCGTTGGTCTTGAGGTAGCCCGGGACGCTGCGGCGCAGGAGCTCGAGCGGGCTCGTGCCGAAGCGCGCGAGGCCGTTCAGTTCGATCTGCAAGTACACCGATGTCGTGGTCGTCTGCGTCGTCGTCGTCAGCCTCTGGCCGACGAGGCGCAGCGCCCAGCAGTCGGCATTGTACTCGACCCCCGCCACCCCCTCCAGCGTCTTGCCGTCGGCCAGCGAAAAGTTCCAGCGGCCCATCACCGACCAGTTCGCGGACAGCGGCCACTGCGCGGAAAGGTCGAATTGCCGCAGCTCGGAGGTCGTCCCCTGCTGGTCGATGAGGTCGCGGGTGTAGCGGTAGCTCGCGTTGATCACCCTGCCCGGCGCGGGGCTGTAGCGCAGTCCAGCGTTGAAACGCTCGAGATTGCCGCTGTCGAAATTGTATTGCGTGTTCCCGGCGAGGTACCAGACATCGGAGAGCCTTCCTTCCGCGAGGAGCAGGACGTCCGAGGTCGAGCCGGAGCGCGGCGCTTCGTTCAGCGTCACCCGCTGGTCGTTGAAGTAGAAGCGATCTCCGATCGCGAGCCGCAGGCGCTCGGCACCCGTTGCCGGATCGAGAAATCGCGATGTCAGGGCCAGCGTCAGCTGGTTCGCGTCGCCGATGCGGTCGTTGCCGAGATACCGATTGGGGACGAACAGCTGGCCGAAGTTGAGTTCGTCGAGCGCGGTGTCGAACGCCGGCGCGCGGGATTGGTCGCGATAGGGGATGTAGACGTAGAACGCCCTCGGCTCGAGCGTCTGGACGACGCTCTGCCCCAGCACGTTCCAGTTGCGCTCGAACACGAGCCCGGTATCGACGCTCGCGACCGGGATCGCGTAGCCGAAACTGTCGCTCTGGTCTCCCGTGTTGTCCAGCGCATATTGGCGCAGATGCACGCCCCCTTGGGCGGTGACGAACCACGCGGTGCCCTGTCGCGCCCACGTCGCCGTCGGGTACGCGTAGACGCGGTCGCCCTCGGGCAGCGCGGACTGGCGAAAGCGCGCGAACTCGCCGGTTGCGCCCCATGCGACGCCTTTCCAGTCGGTATCCTGCACCGTCGCCAGTAGCTGCGGCAGACGGTTGTACGGCGGCAGCACCGGCGCGTTCGGGTCCTGCAGCGTCTGGAAACTCTGCGCGCGGGCGAGCACCGTCAGCGGCCCGCGGGTGTACGTGACGCCGCCTTCCCGCGGCAGCGTCGACTGCGAAGTCACCGCCACGCGGTCCGAGAGGTCGGCGAAGTACGTGTCGTCGGACACCTTGTTGAGGTTCCAGTAACCCGAGAGCCCCGGCAGCGCATCGATGTTCTGCACGTGCTTCCACGACAGCAGATAGCGGTTGGTGTCGGAGACACGATCGTTATGCAGGTACTCGGCGTTGGCTTCGCCCTGGCCCGACTCCATCAGGTAGCGGCCCTGCGCGTCGATCTGCAGGCCGCGCTTGGTCATCAGGCGAGGCGTCAGCGTCGCGTCGTAGTTGGGCGCGAGATTGAAGTAGTACGGAGCCGCGATTTCGAATCCGCGAATGCCGGTCGAGCCGAGCGTGGGGGTGAGGAATCCGGATTTGCGCTCGTTCGACAGCGGGAACTCGAGCCACGGCGAGTAGCCGACGGGGGCGCCGAAAAAGTACAGCGTCGCGTTGTGGCCCGTACCGATCATGCGCGACTTGTCGACCTCGAGCTCCTCCATGCGCACGTACCAGTCGTCGCGCGGCGCGACGCAGGTCGTGTAGCGCGCGTCCGTCACCTCGTAGCGTTCCGGACCGACGAACCGGAGCTCCTTCGCCGAGCCGCGGGCGCCGTTTTCACCGAGGTAGAAGCGGGGTCCGGCGAAAAACCCGGTCTCGGTATCGCGCTTGAACCGCGCTTCCGGACCGCTGATGAAGTCGATGCCCCGTCGGAGCAGCACATCGCCCTTGCCCCAGATCTCCTGTGCGGCAAAGTCGTAGCGCAACCAATCGGCGAGCACCGTCTCGCGGCGCGTGCGCAGCTCGACCTTGCCCTCCGCCTCCACGAACTTTTCGGCGACGCCGTCGATCCGGTTCGCGCGGACGAAGACCGCGCCCCCGCCGGCGTCGAGCGGCGCGAGCTGCAGCGACGGACCGGGCGGTTCCTCGCCAGGTCGCGACGGTGCCGGACGCCGGGCCAGCGGCGGCTCGAGGTCCGGCGCGAGGCGAAGGGCCGGGACCGGGAGCATGGGCGCCCCACCCGCCGGTGGCGCCGGGGTCTGCGCCGCCGCGACCGGTGCGAGCGCCACCGCGAGCGCGAGGGCCAATGGGGTGGAGCGAAACCTCATCCGGTTGGGGAATGCCGAAGCGGGCGGGTGGGGAGGGCGGCCACAGACGCCGATGCTAAAATGCCCCATTCTAGCGTGCCGCCTTCACGCGGCTTTCCGCTCGCACCGGCCGCCATGCATGAGGACGCCCCGAAGCGGCCAGGCTGACCTGCCGCCCGCAACCCTGTTGATGCCAATGCCTGCTCCGCCCGCCACGTCCCCGAGCACGGCGGGCGACGCACGCCTTTCCGCGCTGTCGTCCTGGGCCGCGGGGATCCTCGGCACGGATGCGTTTGCCGTCGCCCCCGCGTCGGCCGATGCAAGCTTCCGCCGCTACTTCCGCATCGTCCCCGAGACGCCGTGGCGGGGTCAGGCGACGCTGATCGCGATGGATGCACCGCCGCCGATGGAGGACTGCCGGCCGTTCGTCCGCGTCGCGCGGCTGCTCACGGAGGCCGGTGTCCATGCGCCCGACGTGCTGGCCGAGGACCTCGCGCGGGGCTTTCTCCTGCTGTCGGATCTCGGGGATCGCACGTATCTGGCGGCGCTCGACGCCCATTCGGCGCCGGGGCTCTACGCGGACGCGACCGACGCGCTCGTCCGCTGGCAGCTCGCGACGCGCGATGGCGCGCTGCCGGCGTACGACGAGGCGCTGCTCGCGCGCGAGCTGGCGCTGTTTCCCGACTGGTATGTGGCGCGCAGGCTCGGCGTGACGCTGACGGCCGCGCAGGCGTCGACGCTCGCCGCGACCTTCCGCCTCCTGCTCGACAACAACCTCGCGCAACCGCGCGTGTTCGTCCATCGCGACTACCACTCGCGCAACCTGATGGTCTGCACCCCGAATCCGGGCGTGCTCGACTTCCAGGACGCCGTCATCGGGCCCGTCACCTACGACCTCGTCTCGCTGCTGCGCGACGCGTACATCGCGTGGGACGAAGCGCGGCAGATCGACTGGGCCGTCCGCTACTGGGAACGGGCGCGCACGGCGAGGCTGCCCGTCGGCGATGATTTCGCCGCTTTCTGGCGCGATTTCGAGTGGATGGGCGTGCAGCGGCAACTGAAAGTGCTGGGCATCTTCGCGCGCCTCGCCTGCCGCGACGGCAAGACCGGCTATCTCGACGACATGCCGCGCGTGATGGGCTACCTTCGCGGCACCTGCGCGCGATACGCCGCGCTCGGTCCGCTGTTACGTCTGCTCGACGAGCTCGAGCAGCGCACGCCAACGGTCGGCTGCACGTCCTGAGGCGCGCACGCCCGTGACCATCGGAGCGATGATCCTCGCCGCCGGCCGCGGCGAGCGGATGCGTCCCCTCTCGGATGCCACGCCGAAGCCGCTCCTCGAAGCAGGTGGGAAGCCGCTGATCGTGTGGCAGATCGAAGCGCTGGCCCGCGCCGGACTGCGCGAAATCGTCATCAACGCGTCGCATCTCGCCGACCGTCTCGTCGGCGCGCTGGGCGACGGCGCGACGCTCGGCGTGCGGCTCGTGTGGTCGGTCGAAGCCGAGCCGCTGGAGACCGCAGGCGGCATCGCGACCGCGTCCGCGCTGCTGCCGAACGGACCGGCGCTGATCGTGTCCGGGGACGTCTGGACCGGCTTCGACTACGCCTCGCTGCTGCCGCGTGCCGCCGCGATGGCGCGCGCGCCGGGCGGGGTGCGCGTGCATCTCGTCATGGTGCCCAATCCGCCGTATCATCCCGCCGGCGATTTCGCGCTGACGGACGGCGCGATCGTGCTGGACGGGGCGTCGCGTTGCACCTACGCCAACATCGGGCTCTACGACATGGCGCTGTTCCGTGAACTTCCCCGCGGCGCCAGGCTCGAACTGCTTCCTCTTTTTCACCGCTGGATCGCTGCGGGCATCGTCTCCGGCGAACGGTGGGACGGCGCGTGGGCCAACGTCGGCACCCCCGACGACCTCGCCGAACTCGACGCCACGCTGCGGACACGATCCGCCCGACCTGGAAATCTTCGATGAACGCCAACGCCATGCCGAACCCCCTGCTCGACTTCTCGGGTCTTCCCCGTTTCGATGCGATCGCCGTCGCGCACGTCAGCCCCGCAGTCGACGAACTTCTCACCCGCGCCCGCGCCACCGTGGAGGCGGTCGCCACCGACACGCGGCCGGCATCGTGGGCGACGCTCGTCGAGCCGCTGGCGGACGCGCTCGACCCGCTGGAGCGCGCGTGGGGCGCCGTGCGCCACCTCAACGCCGTCGTCAACACGCCGGAACTGCGCGACGCGTACAACCAGAATCTCCCGCGCCTCACCGCGTTCTACACGGACCTCGGACAGGACTTGCGACTGTTCGCGCGTTACCGCGCGCTCGCCGCGGCACCGGAGTTCGCGCGGCTCGACGCGGCGAAGAGGAGGCTCGTCGACAATGCGCTGCGCGACTTCCGCCTGTCCGGCGCCGAACTGCCCGACGACAGGAAGGCACGACTCAAGGAGGTCGAGGAGGAACTCGCCGCGCTTTCCGCGAAGTTCGACGACAACGTGCTCGACGCCACCAACGACTGGGCGCTCTATGTGGGCGATGCATCCGACCTTGCCGGCGTTCCCGCGGACGTCGTCGCGGAAGCGCGGGCGGCGGCGCAGGCCGAGGGCAAGCCCGGGTGGAAGCTCACGCTGCGCATGCCATGCTACCTGCCGGTAATGCAGTACGCCGACAATCGCGCACTCCGCGCCACGCTGCACCGTGCGTATGCGACGCGCGCCTCGGATCTGGGCGAGAAGCCCGGGTGGGACAACACCGCGGTGATCGACCGCATCCTGACCCTGAGGCAGGAAGCGGCCCGGTTGCTCGGGTACCGCTCCTATGCCGACGTGTCGCTCGTGCCGAAGATGGCGAACTCCGTGGACGAGGTTCTCGCGTTCCTGCGCGACCTCGCCCGCCGTGCCCGGCCGTTTGCCGAGCGCGACTACGCCGAACTCGCCGCGTTTGCCCGCGACGAATTGCATCTCTCCGACTTCGCGCCCTGGGACGTCGCGTATGCGTCGGAACTGCTGAAGGCCAGGCGCTATGCGTTTTCCGAGCAGGAGGTGCGCCAGTACTTCCCCGAGGACAACGTGCTCGCGGGCCTGTTCCGCGTGGTGGAGACCATCTACGGGATCGTGATCCGCGAGGCGAAGGCGGCCACGTGGCATCCGTCGGTGCGCTTCTTCGACATCGTCGATCGCGCCGGCGTACTCATCGGGCAGTTCTACCTCGACAGCTACGCCCGCCCGGGCAAGCAGGGTGGGGCGTGGATGGACGACGCGATCAACCGCCGGCGTGCCGGCACACACCTGCAGCACCCGGTCGCCTACCTGACGTGCAACCTTTCGGCGCCGATCGGCGGCAAACCGGCCACGTTCACGCACGACGAAGTGATCACGATCTTTCACGAGTTCGGCCACGGCCTGCACCAGCTGCTGACCGAGGTCGAGGTCGCCGGTGTGTCCGGCCTTCAGGGTGTCGAATGGGACGCGGTCGAACTTCCCAGCCAGATCATGGAGAACTGGTGCTGGGAGTGGGACGTCGTCCGGCACATGACCGCGTACGTCGGCGATGGCGCAATGCGCGGCGAGCCGCTGCCGCGCGCGCTGTTCGAACGGATGCTCGCGGCGAAGAACTTCCAGAGCGGCTTGGCGATGGTGCGCCAGCTCGAGTTCGCGCTGTTCGACATGCTGCTGCATTCGGAATACGTTCCGTCGGGCGGCGGCCGTTGGCCAACACCGATGGCGCTCGCCGACGAGGTGCGCGCCGAGGTCGCCGTGGTTCCCCGCGCCGAATACGACCGTGGGATGCACACGTTCGGCCACATCTTCGCCGGCGGATACGCCGCCGGCTACTACAGCTACAAATGGGCCGAAGTCCTGTCGGCGGACGCCTTCAGCCTGTTCGAGGAAGCGGGCGTGCTCTCGCCCGAGGCCGGCGCCCGGTTCCGCGACGAAGTATTGGCACGCGGGGGCAGTCGGCCGGCGATGGAGTCGTTCATGGCCTTCCGCGGACGGCCGCCCCAGCTCGACGCCCTTCTGCGGCATAATGGAATGGTAGTCTCCGGTTGAAGGAGGAGCCAATGGCAGGTGCTTCGAATCGGTTGGCGCTCGGTTGCGCGATGCTCGCCGCGTTGGTGGCGGCCGGTGCGACCGCCCAGACGCAGGTCTATCGTTACACCGACAAGGACGGCCGGGTCATCTACAGCGACAAGCCGCCGCCGGCCGACGCGAAGAGCGTTCAGTCCAAGCGCATGGGCGCGAACTTCATCGAAGACAACCAGGTGCCGATCGCCGCCCAGCAGGCGCACGAACGATTCCCGGTCACGCTGTTCACGTTCGCGTGTGGCGAGGTGTGCCAGAACGCCGAAGGCCTGCTCAATCGCCGGGGCGTCCCGTTCAAATCGGTCAACGTCGAGGACCCGAAGGGCGCCGAGCAGCTCAAGACGCTGACCGGCGAGCTCAACGCACCCGTGCTCCAGGTCGGCGACAAGCTGGTCGCCAAGGGCTACAACGAGGCCCGCTGGCAGGCGATGCTCGACGACGCCGGGTATCCGAAGACGCCCGCGCCACGGCGAACCAGCCCGAGCCGCCCGACCGCGGAGCCTGCGGCGGCGAAGCCGGATGCCGTCCAGTCGACTCCGGTACCCGGCGCCGGCGGGTACCCGAAGGAATGACCGCGCCCACGCGCGCTCGGTAATACCCGGCGCCCCGCGTTGCGCACCGGGGCCGGCGGTTGCGCCTGTCCGCGACCGTGGGCCGCTGTGCCCGGGCGGAACCGGCAGCCGCGTCGCAGGCTTGGCGGACGGTCGGTGATCCGTCCGCACCGACGAGCATCGGAGTCCGGACCGCGGCGGCATCGCGGAGTGCACGCGACTTGCTCCTGGCAGGTCGCGAATCGCCGTCGAGGAAGCCTGATTTGAAGATCGCCACCTGGAACGTCAACTCGCTCAACGTCCGTCTGCCACGCCTGCTCGAGTGGCTGGCGGTCGCCGGTCCGGACGTGCTCTGCCTGCAGGAGACCAAGCTCGAGGACGCGAAATTCCCGCGCAAGGAGCTCGCCGACGCCGGCTACACGGCGCACTTCGCGGGGCAGCGCACATACAACGGCGTTGCACTGCTCGTTCGCGACGGGCTTGGTCCGGCGACCGATATCGTGACTGCGCTGCCCGGCTTTGCCGACGAACAGAAGCGCGTGATCGGGGGGACGATCGCCGGCGCGCGCGTGTTGGGACTCTATGTTCCCAATGGCCAGGCGGTCGACTCCGACAAGTACCGCTACAAACTCGACTGGTGCGCGGCCATGACGACGTTCCTGCGCGGAGAGCTCGCGCGCCATCCCGTGCTCGCCGTCGCCGGCGACTTCAACATCGCGCCGGAAGATCGTGATGTTCATGACCCCGCGGCATGGGCCGGACAGATCCTGTGCTCCGACGCCGAGCGCGCGGTGTTCCGTGACTGGGTGGGACTCGGCCTCGCCGACAGCTTCCGTCTCTTCGATCAGCCGCCGAACACGTTCAGCTGGTGGGATTATCGGCAACTCGCGTTTCCGAAGAATCACGGACTGCGCATCGACCACATCCTGCTGTCGGCTTCGCTCGCCGCCAGGTGCAGGGCTTGCCGGATCGACCGCAACGCCCGCAAGGGCGACAGGCCCTCCGATCACGCGCCGGTGATCGCCGAGTTCGCCGACTGACCGGCAGCCTCCCGCGACGGTCCTGACTCTGCAGCATGCGCGTGCGCATCCTTGCGGCAGCCTTGGCGGGGGCGACTGCCGTCGCGGTGTTGCTGGCCGCCGCAATCGCGTGGCAGCGTCAACCCGAACGGCGGCACGACGCCGCGGTTGCCTCGCTGCGGGCGACGCACTACTGGGCCGGCAACTATCCGAAGAGCTTCTGGGACGGCCTCGACGTTTCGCGGATCGATCGCGACCTGGCGCGGATCCGGGGCGACGGTTTCAACGCGATCGTCCTCGTCGTCTCCTGGACCGAGTTCCAGCCGCGGCTCACGCCGACGCCGGTCTACGATGAGCGCCCGTTCGCGCATCTGTCCATGCTCATGCACAAGGCGCGCGAGCACGGCCTCGCGGTCGCGCTGCGCGTGGGATTCCCGTGGTCGCTGCGCCGCGACGCCGAGCGGCCCAATGCGCAGCGCATCGACGCCGCCTTCGGCGACGAAGGTGTCCGCGCGGCTTGGCTCGCGTTCGTCGGCGAGGTCTGCCGACGGGTCTGCGATGAGCCGAATCTGGCACTCGCGTTCCTGTCGTGGGAGGATCTCGTCCCCTACAACCTGCTCAGCGCCGAGCCCAACCGGACGCATCCGGCCTTCCGTCGCGACTATGTCGCGTACCTGCGGGAGCGCCATTCGCTCGACGCGGTTGCGCAACGCTACGACCAGCGCTTCGCATCGTGGGACGAGGTGACGGTGCCGCCGCGGCGCAGTCCCGCGTACGCGCTGGTGTTCGAGTGGTGGGACCGGGCGATCATCGACGGCTTCGTGCAGCCGGGGCGCCGCGTCTTTCCGTCGCTCGCGCTCGAGGCTCGCGTCGATCGCGACCCGGTGTGGCGCGGCGAGGCCGTCGAGTGGATCGCGCACGACGCTATGATCACGCAGACGGGCGCCGCGACCGCCGTCGTGTACTTCAGCGTCGCATGGGGAATGCGCAACGAAGGGGACGAGGTCGAGGCGCCGCCCGTGCTCGCGCAGCTCGACCGCCTGCTCGGCGACACGCGGCGGCAGGCCGGGCCATCGGCGCTGTTCATCGACCAGTTCAATTTCTTCGACAACACGCCGGGGTTCGCGCGCAACACCCGGCTCGCGGACGCCGCATTCGACCCGATGCTCGCGGGCAGCGCGGCGGTGCTCGCCCGGCACCGCGCCGGCTACGCGCTGTGGACCGACACCGACTACACCGCCAACGTGCTGTACAACGCGCGCTTTCAGCGCGGCCTCGAAGGGTGGATGGCCGGAGGCGCGGCGACCGTCGCGCCGGCGACGACCGGCGTCATGACGCTACGTCTGGACCCTGGCGCCACCGCAGGGCAGGACGTCGCGGCCGCGGAATTCGAAGAAGGCTTCGCCACAGGCGAGCGCGGCACGGTGTGCGTGGATGGCCACTCGCGGGTTGCGGATACCGCAGCGGTCGACGTGACCGGCCTGCCCGGTCCCGCTGCGGAACTCGCGGGCGGCTCGTTGACCTACTCGACTGCATTCCGACTGGACAACGGAGGCCCGTTTCACTTTGACGACCTTCGTATCAAGACGCCTCAGTGCCAGATCGAGGCCAACGGTTCCGCGGACCTGAAGAAGAAAGCCGTAGACGCCTCATACAGAGTTGCGCTTCCCGGCGGTCAAGCTAACGGCGACCTCGCCGTGGACCTTGCCGGCAGAAGCGCGAGAGA
>Ga0105106_10002773_pt1 | contig 12561 bp, 12 predicted proteins | sample PPLLaktember2015_5_FD_79109 | JGI IMG/M metagenome (GOLD analysis project Ga0105106, IMG submission 79109) | Freshwater sediment microbial communities from Prairie Pothole Lake near Jamestown, North Dakota, USA - PPLs Lake P8 Core (1) Depth... | ecosystem: Environmental > Aquatic > Freshwater >...
GCCCTGATCCCCTCCAGCGCCATCGTCGGCAAGGATGACCCCAAGACGGTGGCCCTCCAGGTCAAGTTCATCCACCCCCTGGAGCAGCACTTCATGGAAATGGTTAAGCCCAAGCAGTTCGGCGTAATCCACGCCGAGCAGAAGACCGATCTCATGGCCAGCCTGAAAGAGGCCAAGGGAAGCAGCCCCGACCAGACCGAGAAGTTCACCTTCTGGACCACGGAGTTCCCGATCAAACGTCCGGGGGACTACACCTTCTACGTAGAGCCGACCCCCTACTGGGAGCCGGCCGAGGACCTCTACATCGTCCACTACACCAAGGTCTGCGTCAACGCCCTGGGTCTTGAAGAAGGCTGGGATCAGCCCGTCGGACTGGAGACCGAGATCATTCCCATGACCCGTCCCTACGGCCTGTGGACCAACAATCTCTTCACCGGCCAGGTGCTCCTCAAAGGCAAACCGGTCCCGCATGCCGAGGTGGAGATCGAGTACTTGAATGCGTCCCCCGGAAACCCCAGCATGGTGCTTCCGCCGGCCGACCCTTACGTGACCCAGGTGGTCAAAGCGGATGCCAACGGGGTGTTCAGCTACGCCATGCCCAGGGCCGGCTGGTGGGGCTTTTCGGCCCTGAACGAGGCCGACTGGACCATCGATCACGACGGCCAGAAAAAGAACGTTGAGATCGGCGCGGTTTACTGGGTGCATACTCGGGATATGAAATAACCATCGACCGGCCGGGTTTTTCCCGTGCAAACGCCCCTCACGGCGTGAGGGGCGTTGTTTTGGGGAGGGCCCAGGCCTTCCGCGATGAAAGGACGGCGCGATGAAAATTCCGAGAACGGTGGCCGTTTGCATGCTGGTGTCGCTCCTCTTCGGCGGCACCGCGCTGGCCCACAAGGTCAATCTCTTCGCCTATGTCGAAGCGGGCAAGGTCCACACCGAAAGCTATTTTCCGGACGGCCGCCCGGTTGAAGACGGCAAGGTGCTGGTCTATGACAGCGGCGACGCCCTTCTGCTCGAGGGCCGGACGGACCAGGAAGGGCTCTTCAGCTTTCCCATTCCCAAGGTCGACGACCTGAAGATCGTCATTGACGCCAGCATGGGACACAAGAACAGCTTCGAGCTCAAAAAGGCCGAGGTGGAGGCCGGCAAATGAACGGGTGCAACGATACACCCCGCCGCGGCAAGAAGCTCCTCACCACGGTGATCGTGTGCGCCTGCCTGATGCTTGCAGCGGAATCCGCCCCGGCGCAAACGCCTGCCGAGGAAAGCCCGCAGGAGCTGGCCGCGCTCCTGGCCGAGCAGAGCAGCAGCCTGGCGGGCGAGCTGCGGCGCATCCAGCGGGAAATCGCCGCCCTGAGAGCCGATCTCGACAAGCCGGGCATTCAGGAAGTGTTCGGCGGCATCGGCTACATCTTCGGCCTCTTCGGGACCGCCGCCTTTGTGGCGAGCAGGCGCAGGGACCCGAAACCAAAGGAGTAAAGATGCACATTTCCGATGGGGTTCTCCCCATTTCCGTGACCGTCGGCGGCTATGCGGCGAGCGCGGCCATCGCCGCCTGGAGCGCCCACCGCACCCGGAGCGAAGAGCTGCCCAAGGTGGCGGTCGTGACGGCGGCCTTCTTCGTCGCGTCCCTGATTCAGGTTCCCTTCGGGCCGACCAGCGTCCACCTTCTCATCCCGGGCCTGGCAGGCGCCCTGCTCGGAGCGTCGGCCTTCCTGGCCATCGGCCTCGGCCTGCTCCTCCAGAGCATGCTCTTTCAGTTCGGCGGGCTGACCGCCCTGGGCGCCAACGCCCTGATGATGGGGGTGCCTGCGTTGCTCTGCGGCGTTTTCTTCCAGCGGTTCAAAGGTCGCACCCGGCGACGGCAGGCGATCATCGGCGGGCTTGCGGGCGCCCTGGGGACCGCCCTTGCCGCCCTCGTGCTGGCCCTGCTCCTGGCCACCGGCGGCGAGGACTTTTTCGGGGTGGCCAAAATCGCCCTGGCGGCCCATGTTCCGGTGGTCGTCATCGAGGGGCTGGTCAGCGCCTTCACCATCGGCTTCCTGGCCAAGGTCAAACCCGCGCTGCTGGAGCCGGCCTTCGTGCAATCCGAGAAAGCCGCCCCATGCCTGAGGTGATCCTTGTCGTTCTGCCCGCCTGGCAGTTCGCCGCGCTGCTACTGGCCCCGCTGGCCATCCTGGTGGCGGCGGCCGCCGGCCTGCGCCGTCTGGTGCGCCGGCGCGGCGCGCAACACGAGGACAAAGACTGGTCGGTGCCGCCGCTTGCGGACGCTGCGGGAACGACCCTCTTCCATCGCTGGGACATCCGCTGCAAACTCCTGACGCTGATCGCCTACAGTTTTCTGGTGGCGTCCCTCAGCCGCGTGGCACCGGCCTTGGCCGCCGTGGCCGTCTCGATTCTGGCCTTGGTGCTGGCGCGGTCGTCCTGGGCGCGGGTGCTGATGCGGCTGCTGGCGATCACCGGCTTTCTCGCCATGTTCCTGGTGGTCATGCCCCTGACTGCCCCGGCCCACCCCGGGGACACGGTCCTGGTCATCGACGGCGTGGACTGGATCGGCTTCAATCTGCGCGGCCTCACCAAAGCCCTGGCGATTGTCGCCAAGGCCACAGCCATCGCGCTCCTGATGGAGCCGCTGCTGACCACGGCCCCCCTGCCGGTCACCCTCCACGGCCTGACGAAGCTGGGGGCGCCGGACATGGCCGGCCAGATGGTGCTGCTAAGCCACCGCTACCTGCACGTCTTCCGGCACGAGGCCGAACGCATGGCCGCCGGCATGCGGGTGCGCGGGTTCCGCAAGCGGACCGACCTGGAGACTCTGCGGGCCGTGGCCAATTTTCTCGGAATGCTTTTCGTGCGGAGCTTCGAGCGGACCGAACGGGTCTTCGACGCCATGCGGGCGCGGGGGTATCGGGGACGGTTCCCCGCCCCGGCCGAACTGCGGATGCGAAAGACCGATCTGGCGCTGGCCTTCGCCTGGCTGGCGATTGGGGCGGCCCTGGTGGTCTATGACCGGCTCTCCGGATAAGGTGTCGCCATGACCCATGACCCCATCCCGCCGGTTCTGCGGCCGGCGCCCGAACAGACCATTTTCAGCGTGCGGGGGCTCGCCTACCGATACGCCGACGACATGCCGGCCCTCGCGGGCATCGACCTCGACGTCGCCCAGGGCGACCGGATCGCCCTGGTCGGCCACAACGGCTCCGGCAAAACGACTTTGGTCAAGCAGCTCTGCGGGCTGCTGGCGCCGTCCGCCGGGGAGGTCTTCTACCGGGGGCGGCGGCTTCATGGAACCCATCTCGACCAGGCCCGGCTGGAGATCGGCCTGCTCTTCCAGGACCCCGACGACCAGCTCTTCGGCCACACTCTCATCGACGACGCGGCCTTCGGGCCCCGCAACCAGGGCCTGGCGCTGGCGCCGGCGGAAGAGGTCGCGCGCCTCGCCCTGGAACAGGTCGGGCTGGTGGAGATGGCCTACAAGGCCCCCCACAATCTCAGCTTCGGCCAGAAAAAGCGCGCGGCCCTGGCCGGGCTCCTGGCCATGCGGCCCGAGGTCCTGATCCTGGACGAACCCACCACCAACCTCGACCCCCGCCAGGCGGAGATCTTCCTCAACCTGCTGCGGGAGTTTGCAGGCACCCTCATCTGCATCAGTCACGACCTGATCTTTCTCTACGAGCTTTGCGCCCGGGCCGTGGTGCTCGACCGCGGCCGTATCCACCATGACTATACCATGCGGGAACTCGTCTCCCAGCGGGCCTCGCTGCGCGAGCACGGCCTGGACTTCTCCTTCAGGCTGACCGCGGACGCACCACCCCATCTGGGGCCTGCCGCCGCGGAGCCGATTCCCAGGCCGGCCCCCGAACCCTCCGGGAATGCCGCCGCGAACGCGCCCCTGGTGTCCCTGCAGAGCTTTAACTATCGCTACCCCGACGGCACCCGGGCCCTTGCGGGGGTCGACCTGGACATCGGCTGCGGCGAGCGCCTGGCCATCGTCGGCGAGAACGGGGCCGGCAAGACCACCCTGCTCACCTGCCTGCTGGGCCTGCACCAGGGCCAGGGAACGTTCCACTTTGGCGGCGAGCTGGTGACCGCGCGGCACCGCAAATCCCTCTGGCGGCGGGTCGGCATGGTCTTTCAGGACTGCGCCGACCAGCTCTTCTGCCCGAGCGTGGAGGAAGAGGTCGCCTTCGGCCTCAAGCGCCTCGGCTGTTCCGTAGCGGAGACCCGCGAGCGGGTCGCCGCCGCATTGGCGCGCGTGCGCCTCTCGGGGTTCGAGGCGCGGGTCCCGCTACACCTTTCCGGCGGCGAACGCAAGCGCCTGGCCCTGGCCTGCGTGCTCGGCATGTCACCCGAGCTCCTGATCCTGGACGAACCGACCGCCGGCCTCGACCCCGCGGGAGAGGAGTTGCTGCTGGAAATTTTAGCCGATCTCGAGGCGACCCTGCTCCTGGTCAGCCACGACATGTTTTTCGTGGGCGAATTGACCCGCCGGACCCTGGTCATGCACCAGGGCAGGATTGCCTTCGACCTTCCCACCCGGGAATTCATGCAGGACGAGGCCCTGGGCAGCCTCAACGGCCTCGCCTTCGTCTACCGCAGAAACTGCGGCAACGCCATCCGGGAGCTGCAGCACGAACACGAGCACAGCCATCCGCACCAACACCTGCACACGCACCCCCACCGCCACGCTGAGACCCTGCACGCCCATCCCCATGAGCACACCCACGAGCACCCCCACCGCTTCGCGCACCGGCACCCCGATGGAAGCGAGGCCCACGACCACCCACCCCGACGCTACCACGAGCACGGCCATCCAGGGCACGACGGTGATCCCCACGATCACGAGCACGAGTGAGCCTGCGGCGGGAAGTCTTCTTAAGGACGCAATCGCCAAGCCCCTCGACGGCCACCATGACCGCCGGCTGGGGGTCATTCCGTCTGCTGGGGCGAATCCGGGCTTTCGGGTGGCGGGCCTTCAGGCTGGCCGCGATCGGCAGCGGCGGGCACCGGGATCACGATGGCGCCCGCGGCGCCGGTAAAAACGCCCCGCGCCGGCCCTTCCTCGCGGTGATTGCGCGGCTCGAAAGGCTGGAGCCCGGCGCAGCCCGCCAGGAAAACCAAGGCCGCGGCACCGGCCAGCAGCCGGCGCCGAGCCCCGCCGGTTTTTGCGAAGGCCGCCATCAGAACTTCACCCTGGCGCCGAGGGTGCCGGCATGGATGTCAGCGACCCCCGGGCCGGCGTCGCGATCCAGCGAAAATAGGCGGTACTGCAGGTAGAGTTCGGTGCCGAAGGGCTCGATCAGCTGCACCACCGCGGCGCCGATGGAATAGCCTTCGTCGTCTTCGGCCGTGGTGTTGAAGGAGCGGGTATAGTCCACCCCGAAGGCCGTGGCGCCCAAGTCGCAGAAATCCGCGATCCAACCGAGCTTGGCGTACAGGTTGAGCGGATCGTCGCGGTCGTCGCGGTCCAGCAGGCCGGAGGAAAGGGTCAGGTTGAGGCCCGAATCCTCGTGCAGCATCGAAAACGAGCCGTTGTAGCGCAGGTCGGTGTTGTTCTGGTTCGGGTCAGAGACCGCCGCCGCGCCGGCGGCCTTGAAGCCGTACCCCTGCCCGCCCCAGAAGAGGGCGCCATCCGCGCGCTGATTGCTGACCACCGAGCCGGCGAGGCTGAACCCGAAGAATCTCGGCGTGTCGTAGCGCACCCGCGACTGGCGGCTCAGGCCGTCCTGATCACTGAAGGCGTCCGACACCTCGATCCCGGTCAAATTCTTGCCGCCGCGGGTGCGGAACTGCAGCCCGCCGACGATGTCCGAGACGCTGGAGTACATGATCACGTCGGTGCGCGAGAGATCCACCTGGGAGGTGTTGTTGGATGCCGTGTCGCCCTTGCCCAAAGAGAGCTTGCCGTAGGCCTTACTGGCCAGGGAGACTTCGGCCCAGCGTCCCTGGACGAAGTCCTCGTCGCCGCCCTCGTTGCCCTGGGTGACGGTGGAGGATTCGTTCGGCGCGAAGGCGAACTCGATGCGCGAGCCCAGGGCAAGGTCCTCGGACATCTTGGCCGTGCCGATGAAGCGAAGGCGGCTGTTGCTGGTGCCGTTGTCGACGTAATACGCTTTGAGGTTGTCGCCGTCGTCGACCATGTTGACGGCGCGGTTCACCTGGCCGGAAACGGCGAGCTTGACACGCTCCTGGCCCGACGTGATGGGTGCCGGCGGCACCGTTTGCTGGGCGGTTGCCGCTGCCTCTTGAGCCGCGGATTGGGCCTGGGCCGCCTGGGTCTTGGCCTCGGTGGTCTGATCGCTCAGGGCATTCACCTGCTGCTGCAGATCGTTGAGCATCACGGCCTGCGATTTGAGCTCCTGGGATTGCCGCTGGAGAAGTTCCTGCTGCTGCTGGATAGTTTCCTGGAGTTTCTGAAGCGTCTGGCTGTCAACGACGACGGTCTCGGCCCCAACCGCAGCGGCGGTGATGACCAGCCATGCCGTCAACATCCCGCCGGCCCAATAAAAGACATCCTTTCTGTGCATGGTCGAATGCCCCCTTGCGAAAGTTGCGTTTCATGGGAATGGCACCAAAAATTACGAAGGTCTGCCGGGATTGCAATCGCCGCGGATACTTGGGGGCCGCGCAAGCGGATGCTGCCCCCGAGCATGGCGCTGAACGGCCTGATTCGGGCCGGCCAGGGTGTGATGGCGCATTCGGTGCACCCGCCGGCCTAATCGATCCCAAACCGCCGCGCCATTGCGTGCAAGGCCCGAGCTACGGTTTAGGCCGGCGCCGGCGGACCGATAACCCGAACCGGCCCAGGCTGCGCCCCAGCGCAAAGTACTCCCCGTGGCCAAAGGCCAACAGGCCGGCGCGGTCCAGGCAAAGGCGCCCCTTGGCGTCCACCAGCGCCGCATCCACCTGCACGGCGAGCACCTCCGCGAGGAAGAGCGTGTGCGATCCAAGCGCCACAGGCTCGCGCACGCGGCATTCGATGTTGAGCGGGCACTCCCGCACCACGGGACAACGCACCTTGAGGGCCGCGGCCGGGGTCAGGCCCGTTGCAGCGAACTTGTCCACCGTGCGCCCGGAGACCATTCCGCACCAGTCGAGGGCCCGCACCTGGTGGACGGAAGGCAGGTTCACCACGAACTCCCCGCTCGCCCTGATGATCTCGTGGGAATGGCGCTGCGGGCGCACCGCAATGGACAGCATCACCGGGTCGCTGCAGATACTGCCGGTCCAGGCGATGGTGATGAGATTGGGCTTCCAGCCGTCCAGGCCGCCGCAGCTCACCAGCACGGCCGGGATGGGCGCCAGCAGGTTGCCCGGCTTCCAGGCCTGTTTGCGGTCGGGACCGGGCGCGGGCTTGCCGCCCCGATAACCCCCAGGCCCTTCGGGCGGCAATGCTCCGGTGCGCGCGCGCCGGTTTGGCTTCGCCCGGGCGGGCGGGTCCGCCCGACCCTCGCGGGTCTTCTTGCGGGTCTCACCCATCCGTGTGAGAAGCTTCGTCCAACGGCGCCTCGGCTGCCGGCGCCGCGACCGGGGCAGCCGTTTCCTGGATCGCCGGGCCGAGCAGAATGGCCAGCGGGCGGGTGTGGGGGCTCGCGTCCAAAGCGATGATCACAGCGATGGTGAGCGGCACCGAGAGGAACATGCCCACCGTGCCGAACAGCCAGCCCCAGAAGAGCAGCGCCACGAACACCACCAGGGTCGAAATGCCGAGCCCCTTGCCCATGATCCGGGGCTCTATAACACTGCCGATACCGGTGTTGATCACCAGGTAGCCGACCGCGACCAACAGCGTCGTTTCCAGGTCTGTCTGCACCAGCGCGATCAGGACCGGCGGGATCATCATCACGATGTTGCCGACCACCGGCACGAAGTTCAGAAAGAAGGCCAGCACGGCCCAGAGTACGACGAAGTCGATGCCGAGAGAATACAGCCAGAACCAGACGCAAAACGCGGTGGCCAGGCTGGTCAGGCTCTTGATCTGCATGTAGCGCTTGATGGCGCTCGTTAGCCGCTTCAAACGGGCGTCGCCGGCCTCGGTCAGGTGAAAGGCGGCCCGCAGCTTGGCGGGCACGGTGTTGGCTTCCAGCAGGATGAAGACCACGGCGAGCAGCACCAGCAGGCCGGCCGCGAAGAAACCGCTGGCGTTGGACAGCATAAAGCGCAGGACAGCAGCGACCTTGTTCGGATCGAGAAGTTCGGGAATGGCCTCGCGCGAGCCCTCGGCACCCAGGGCCTCCATCCAGCCGCCAAACTGTTCGCTGAGCACCAGGAAGCGCTCCTGATAGGTCGGCAGGCGGTCCCGGAAACCCTCCAGTGCGCCCGTGGTCACCAGCGCCAGCAGGCTGCCGATATCCACCAGCACGAAGGTGATTACGCCCAGGGCGACCCACTTGGGCACTCCGCGCCGCCGCATCCACTGCAGCGCCGGGGTGGCGACGATCGCGATGAAGACCGCGAGCAGGAGGGGGATCAGGATCGGAGCTGCCATCCGCATGACGACCAACACCACGGCGAGCGCCCCGGCGACGATCAGACCGCGGGCGGGGGGAGTCAAACCAGCGAAGGGGTCCGTCACCATTGCTTAAACCTCCTCTGACCGAACTTTAGTGGATGCAGCCGACCTATGCCATCAGGGCGGGGGCCGAAAAAAATCACCCCCGTCCCGACGATTGTCGCCATCTCTATGCTTTTTCTGCCGGGTCCCATGACCGGATGTAAATGCCGGGGGGCTCCCGATTTACCCGATCCCGGTAAATTTCTTAATGGTCACAGCGGCAGGCATCTGTAAAGCATTTTTTATATCAAAACCTGCCATTTCCGCGCCTCACCGATCGCGCGCGCGGCCCGATTCCACGGTTGAAAATGCCTCCAGCTTAAACGACCGTTGACAATGCTTTGCATTTGAACATAATAAAGTTCAGGTTGTATTAACATCTCCCCTCGGCTGGGGGAATCTGCGCCGGTCTTTCCCCCATCTGCCAGCATCCGCGTTCGCCCACTGCATGCGTTTCACCACGCACCCGGAGGAGGAACCGCCCATGGCCCCCCTGACAGCAAGCGCCGCAGGCCCCCGGACCCCCCTGTCCCCCCCTGGCGAAGACCCCCGCTGGAAAAAAGTGATCCGCACCATGCGCCTCAACGGCTTCAGCGCCACGGCGCTGATCGAAACTCTGCATACGGTCCAGGAAAGCTTCGGCTACCTCGAGCCCGAGGCGCTGAGATTCGTGGCCCGTTCCCTGCGCGTGCCCCTCAGCCGGGTTTACGCCGTGGCGACCTTCTACCACTTCTTCACCCTGAAACCGCCGGGCCGCCACACCTGCGTGGTCTGCCTGGGAACGGCCTGCTTTATCGGCGGAGCGAATGCCATCATGGACGGCATCCAAGAGGCCCTGACCATCGCCCCGGGCGAAACCACCGCCGACGGCAACGTCTCGCTGCTCACCGCCCGCTGCCTGGGCGCGTGCGGCCTGGCGCCGGTGGCGGTTTTTGACGGCGCGGTGCAGGGCAACCTGACGCTGCCGGCGGTTCTGGAAAAGATAAAGGGGTGGGCCAAGTCATGATGCTCGACGAAATCAACGCGATCGCGCAGCGCCAGCGGGAAAAGGAAGAGAGCTTCTGCCACCGCATCGACGTCTGTATTGCCGCCGGCTGCCTGTCCAGCCACAGCGACGACATTGTCGCGGCCTTCGAGAAGGAAATCGCGCGCCGCGGCTTAGAAAAGAGCTGCCGGGCGAAGGGCGTCGGGTGCCTGGGCCTCTGCGCCGCCGGCCCCCTTGTGGCCGTCGAACCGGCGGGGACCCTCTACCGCGGGGTTGCCGCCGGCGATGTCGGGGAGATTCTGGATGCGCTGGCCAGCAGCCCGCCGGCGCGCCTGCACTGCCCGCGGGAGACGCCCTTTTTCCAGCGTCAGCTCAAAATCGTTCTGGAAAACTGCGGCCGAATCGATCCGGAGAGCATCGAGGAGTACATCGCCGCCGGCGGCTATCAGGCGATGCACACCGCTCTGACCCGCATGAGCCCGGATGAGGTCATCCGCGAGGTGGCCCGCAGCGGCCTGCGCGGACGCGGCGGCGCGGGGTTTCCCACCGGGCTCAAGTGGTCGACCGTCGCCAAGGCCGAAAACGCCACCAAGTTCGTGGTCTGCAACGCCGACGAAGGCGACCCCGGGGCGTTCATGGACCGCAGCGTCCTGGAGAGCGACCCGCACCGCATCATCGAGGGCATGGTCATCGCCGGCTGGGCGGTGGGCGCCACCCGCGGTTTCATCTACGTGCGCGCGGAGTACCCGCTGGCCGTCAAGCGGGTTAAATCCGCGCTTGCCGCGGCCGAGCGCAGCGGGCTGTTGGGTGGCAGCCTGTTTCACACCCCCTTCGGCTTCGATATCAAGGTCCGGCTGGGGGCCGGGGCCTTCGTCTGCGGCGAGGAGACCGCTCTGATCGCCTCCATCGAGGGGCGCCTCGGCCGCCCGCGCCCGCGCCCGCCCTACCCCGCCGAGTCCGGCCTGTGGGGCTGCCCGACGCTCATCAACAACGTCGAGACCTTCGCCAATATCGCGCCGATCCTGCGCAACGGCAGCGGCTGGTTTGCCGGCATCGGCACCGAAAAGAGCAAGGGGACCAAGGTCTTCGCCCTGGCCGGACGGGTCAGGAACACCGGCCTGATCGAAGTCCCGATGGGAACCTCCCTGCGCGACATCGTCTTTGCCATCGGCGGCGGCATCAAGGACGACCGGGGCTTCAAGGCGGCCCAGACCGGCGGCCCCTCCGGCGGGTGCATCCCCGAACAGCACCTGGACCTGCCCATCGACTACGACTCCCTGGCAGCGGTCGGTTCGATCATGGGCTCGGGGGGCATGATCATCATGGACGAAACCGCTTGCATGGTGGACGTGGCCAAATACTTCATGGCGTTCTGCCGCGCGGAGTCCTGCGGCGCCTGCGTGCCCTGCCGCGTGGGCACCACCCAGCTCCATCGGCTGCTCGACCGGATCACCGCGGGCCGCGGCGCGGCGACGGACCTGGCGCGGATCGAGGACCTCTGCGACCTGGTAAAGACCACCAGCCTCTGCGGACTCGGACAGACCGCCCCCAACCCGGTGTTGAGCACCCTGCGCTATTTTCGGGATGAATACGAGGCCCACATCCAAGGGCGCCGCTGCCCGGCCGGCGTCTGCAAGCTCTGAGAGTGAAAGGAGCCCCGTGATGGCCCATCGGCCTTTCGACCCCAAACACCCCGCGTACCCCGGAGGCGGCCGTTCGACGGCGATCCTGACCCTCAGGATCGACGGCCAGGATGTCGGCGCGCGCAGCGGCGACACGATCCTGAAGGTTGCCCGCGAAAACGAGATCCACATCCCGACCCTGTGCCACCTGGAAGGCCTCTCCAGCCTGGGCGCCTGCCGCCTGTGCCTGGTGGAGGTCACGGGCGCGGCCCGGCTGATGCCGGCCTGCGTCACCGCCGTGCGGCAGGATATGGAGGTGACGACCCGCTCGGAGCGTCTTCAGGCCTACCGCCGCAAACTGCTGGAGCTTTTTTTCAGCGAGCGCAACCACGTCTGCGCGGTCTGCGTCTCCAACGGCCACTGCGAACTGCAGACGCTGGCCGAAACCCTCGGGATGACCCACGTGCGCTACGACTATCTCTACCCGCCGGACGCCATCGACGCCTCCCACCATCGCTTTTCGGTCGACCACAACCGCTGCATCCTGTGCCTCAGATGCGTGCGCGCGTGCGAGGAAATCGAGGGCGCCCACACCTGGGACGTGATGGGCCGCGGCATCGAGGCCCGCGTGATCACCGACCTGAACCAGCCCTGGGGGGAATCGGAAAGCTGCACCGGATGCGGCAAATGCGTCCAGGTCTGCCCCACCGGGGCGCTGACCGAAAAAGGCCGGGCCGTGGCGGAGATGGTCAAAAACAAGGAATTCCTGCCCTACCTGCGGGTCATGCGCCGGCGCGAGTTCTGACGCCGGCCGGCAGCGGGCTTGACCAAGGGGGGAAGACTTTTACGGGCTGCTTTTTTCAAGGGGGCGAGGGGGTCTCATGGGCAAAATCCGACTGGCCACCACCTGGCTTGACGGCTGTTCCGGCTGCCACATGTCGTTTCTGGATTTGGATGAAGCGGTGCTCGTGATCGCGGATCGGGTCGACATGGTTTACGGGCCGCTGGTGGACGCCAAAGAGATCCCGCCGGGCATCGACGTGGCCCTGGTGGAAGGCGCGGTGAGCACGGAGGTTGACCGGGAAAAAATCCTGCTGCTGCGTAAACGCGCCGCCATCCTGGTGGCCATGGGAGACTGCGCCGTGACCGCCAATGTGCCGGCCATGCGCAACCGCTTCAGCCCCGAGGAGGTGCTGGGGCGCGCCTACATAGAGAATGCAACGGCCAATCCGCAGCTGCCCGGGGAGGGCGCGCCCCGGCTCTTGGCGCAGGCCCGGCCGCTGCATGAGCTGGTCGCCGTGGACGTTTTTATCCCGGGCTGCCCGCCACCCGCCGCGGCCATCGGTTTTGCGCTGGCGGAACTGCTGGCCGGCCGCATGCCCGACATGACCGGGCGC
>Ga0105106_10002774_pt1 | contig 12560 bp, 6 predicted proteins | sample PPLLaktember2015_5_FD_79109 | JGI IMG/M metagenome (GOLD analysis project Ga0105106, IMG submission 79109) | Freshwater sediment microbial communities from Prairie Pothole Lake near Jamestown, North Dakota, USA - PPLs Lake P8 Core (1) Depth... | ecosystem: Environmental > Aquatic > Freshwater >...
CTGGCGGCTTCAATAGCAAGGGGCGCCTTTGAATATCAGGGACAAAAATGCTCTGCTGCTTCAAGAGCTTATATACCGCGCTCAATATGGCCTGAAACAAAAAGGTTGTTGCTTCAGATGATCTCCGAAACGCGCATCGGGGATGTTACAGACTTCAGAAATGCGATTAATGCTGTAATTGATGAAACAGCCTTTGATAATATAATGAATTATATAAGTAAAGCTAAAAAATCCGATGAGGCTGAGTTAATTGCCGGGGGAAACGGAGATAAATCTACCGGATTTTATATTGAACCGACAGTTATTGTAACCGGCAATCCTCATTTTATAACTATGGAAGAGGAGATTTTCGGTCCTGTGATGACTATTTTTATTTATGAAGATGATAATTTTGATGAAACCCTGAAGCTGTGCGATGAGACATCGCCCTTTGGGCTAACAGGATCCATTTTCTGCAACGACAAGTATGCCATGATAAAAGCATGCCGGGCTTTACGCTATGCCGCAGGGAATTTTTATATAAACGATAAACCATCCGGAGCAATGGTAGGCCAGCAGCCATTTGGTGGAGCAAGGGCTTCAGGTACCAACGATAAAGCCGGAAGTTACCTGAACCTTATCCGGTGGGTAAGCCCAAGGACTATCAAGGAAACGCTGATCCCTGCAACAGATTTCAAATATCCTTTCACCGAGTAACTTGTAACTTTACATTTTTTTAACACTTATATGAATAAAATGTCATAAATGGGATTAATTTTACGGCCATTTAGAAGGGACGGAAGTTATTGTAAATAATCATCTTGTATTAATGCTTGCTCCTGAACATCTACTCTGGCTCGAACATTGCCTTGTAATTTTCCTTATGACATTTGCTCATGAAGATGCAGCAATTCTTGCTGCAGCATTTTCAACCGTTGAACATCAGCTCCCTGTATGGATGGCTTATGCAAGTGTCTACATGGGGATTGTAGTGGGCGATCTGCTGATTTACGGCCTGGGACATCTGGCTCAGAAGAACGCCTGGCTCCGGTCAAGGATTATTGGCCCCAAGGTTGAACGAATAAAACTCTGGCTCGAGAATCATCTGGTTCGTGTCCTGATACTTTGCCGTATAACTCCAGGGCTGTTGTTCCCTACGTTTGTTGCTTGCGGCTGGTTCAGAATACCATTTACCCGGTTTGCAACCGTGTCAATACTTGCCGGAGCTGTCTATTCCTCAATCGTTCTTACAATAGTGATCCTGTTCGGCGATCTTGTACTGAATAAGCTGGGTTACTGGGCATGGGGTGCGCTGGCGCTTGTGATTGTTGCATTCGCTGTAAGAAATTCTTTTAAATCACGCTGGAGTAAAACAACTGAAAAAGCTATGGGTGATCTTCCTCCTTCCTTTCTGTCGGTCTTTAAAAAATATATGCCCGACCTCAGACACCGATTTCTCGGAATGCCTTCACTCGATGACCTTAAAAAGAAAGTTGGTCAGGCTGAGCGTATTCCAAATGCAATACTTTATATTCCTGTCGGACTCTATTATATCTACCTCGGACTGCGATACCGCAGCCTTACACTTCCGTCTGCCTCAAATCCTAAAATAGAAACAGGCGGGTTTATGGGCGAATCGAAAGCTTCTGTTATGGATATGGTTGGAAGTGACCAGCAATCGTGGATAGCTGAATTTGTCGCAATGGAAAGGAACGGAGTCGGAGGAGAAAAAGACCTTGAAACCGCGCTTGCGCTCATGAAAGGGAAAAATCTTGAATTCCCTGTAGTGGCAAAACCTGATATCGGATGGAACGGATATGGAGTAAGGCTTGTTGAGGACAGCAGCCATCTGCTTAAATATATTTCTGAATTCCCGCACGATGAGAAGATTATTCTTCAGCGCCCTGTTCCATACGACGGGGAAGCAGGAGTCTTTTATGTCAGGATTCCGGGTGAACCGAAAGGCAAAATATATTCTGTTACACTCAGGTATTTTCCATTTGTAACAGGCGACGGCAAATCGACTCTAAGAGAACTGATTCAGAATGATCAGCGTACAAAGCTCAGGGCTGATTATTACCTTGGAGGAAAATCAGAACATGTGGGATTTGGTGTTGAAGATCTTGACCAGGTACCGCAGCCGGGAGAACTCATCCGCCTTTCATTTATCGGAAGCCTCAGAGTGGGTGGATTGTACCGTGATGCGAGCAACCTTATTACACCTGAACTCTCCGATCGTTTCGACAAAATAGCTCAAAGCATGCCTGAATTTTATTTTGGCCGCTTTGATATAAGGTTTGAGTCTATTGAAAAACTAATGAAAGGAGAGGGCTTTAATATTATCGAAATCAACGGCGCTGGTGCTGAAGCTATTCAGGCATGGGATCCCAATGTTACTCTTTTCAGCCTGTACCGTGAGTTTTTCAAAGCCTACAGGCTTCTTTTTAAGATAGGCAATATTAACAGGTCAAGAGGCTTCAAACCAATGACTTTCGCGGCTTTCATAAAGGCAATCCGTCATCAGAACAGTCTTATATCACAATATCCGCCGGCAGGGTAATCAAATTTTATTAAATTTACCTTCTGCTAATTGTATATCATGCCTTCTGCTGTCATTAATAAAGCTCTCTTTATCCTTAATCCTTATGCAGGTATACCTCCTGTGAAGTTTATTATCTCAGAAGAGCTTAAGCTCCGGAAGCATGAACTCTCACTTTATAAATCCCTGAGTGTTGATGAATCCGGAACTCTGATAAGACAGAATTTTGATAAATATGATGTGTTTGTCGCTGCAGGAGGTGACGGAACAGTACATACTATTGCAAGACAGCTGGCCGGAACCGGTAAGGTACTCGGTGTCTTGCCGATAGGGTCGGGAAACGGATTTGCAAAAGAACTGGGGTTTAAACCAATAATAAGATCTCTCCTGCACGATATTGAGAAAAATAAAAGTCTTAATATCGATGTAATTGAAATCAATAATGATCTTTGCCTTAATGCAGCCGGAGTCGGCCTCGACAGTTTTGTAGCCCACTCCTTCGACAAACTTAAGGCCAGGGGATTCTGGTCGTATGTGGGAGTCACTTTTGTAAATTTCTTTAAGCTTAAGCCTTTCCATATCACTGTTAAAATACCGGGAGAAAAAGATATTTCAGAGGATCTCTTTGTGCTCACAGCAGCCAACACAAGGCAATTCGGTAATAATGCCTTTATCGCTCCCGATGCTGTACCAAATGACGGAATGCTGGATATCGTAATGATAAGGCCTTTCCCTAAAATTTTAGCTCCTGCTTTTGTCTTCCGTCTCTTTACAAAGAGGCTCACCAAATCAAAGTATATTACTCATTTCAAAACTGATAAGGAGGTCACAATAATCACCGATGAGACAAGGTTTCATATCGATGGTGAACCAGTTTTATTGTCAGGGGATGTTAAGATAAAAATAAAAAAGGATGCCCTTAAAGTTCTCAGGACCAGGTACAATAAATTAAGTTAAGAATTGACTTAAAGCACTTTTAAAAATCCCTCCGATTAATCGCCTCCTGCTCTCTCTCCTCGTTATCATATCTTCTGCCGTATAATTCAATAACTTGATTATTTATCTTTTAACCACGGAGTCGCACGGAGTTGACACCGAGTTGCACTGTTACTTTCCGAATGAATTTTTACTCCGTGATTTACTCCGTGAAACTCCGGGTAACTCTGTGGTTTATGATTTGTTTTATTTACTTTTATAGTTTGCAGAAAAGAATCTATCATAGAATATTTGATTCAACCATTAAAATTTTCCGGAAATGAAAAAAGCCCTGTTTTTCTTATTCCTGACCGCTTTAACAATTCATATTCAGGCTCAAACCCTTAACGAAATTAATTCCCGAAGGGTTTTACTGCCAAATGGATGGCAGCTTACCCCGGTCGGAAAGATACTGACCCTGGGAGATCTGCCACTCAATATTGCGGTTTCGCCTGATAAAAAGCTTGCAGCTGTGACCAATAATGGGCAGAGCACCCAGACGATAATGCTGATAGATTTGAAAAAAGGTATTGTTGCCGATTCAGTAATTATTGGCAAATCGTGGCTTGGCCTTGCTTTTTCAGACGATGGGAAGTCTCTCTACGCATCTGGTGGAAATGATAACTGGATAATAAAGTATTCTATCCGGAATAAAGAACTGATAAATACCGATACTATAAAGCTTGGAAAACCCTGGCCCGAAAAGATTTCCATAGCAGGAATCGCTCTGGACGATTCTAAGAAAATTCTTTACGCTGTTACCAAGGAGAATAACTCGCTTTATGCAATTGACCTGATGACTAAAAGTATAGTCTCACAGCATCCTCTGGGAGGAGAAGGATATACATGTATCCTTTCGCCCGACAGAAAGACCCTTTATGCTTCATGCTGGGGATGCGATAAAATAGTTCTCTTTGATACATATCTTCAGAAAATCACGGGGTCGATCCCTGTCGGCGATAATCCGAATGATATGTGCATCACCGCAAGTGGTCAGTACCTGTTTGTTGCAAATGCAAATGACAATAATGTCTCGGTAATTGATGCCAGGCAGATGAAGGTGATTGAAACTCTTAATTCCGCACTGTATCCCGATGCTCCGAGTGGTTCAACTACAAATAGTGTTGCATTGAGTGCAGATGAAAAAACGCTTTATATAGCCAATGCCGATAACAATTGTCTTGCTGTTTTTGATGTAAGCAGCCCGGGACAAAGTAAAGGCAGGGGATTTATTCCGGCTGCCTGGTACCCTACCTGTGTCAGGTTTGCCAAAAACAAGATCCTTGTAAGCAATGGTAAAGGAATGACATCACTTGCAAATCCTTACGGACCTAATCCCAGCAGGAGAGAAGATGAAGTGGTTTACCAGTCTGGCAGAAAGGAACAAAAAATTAAGGTGCAGTATATCGGAGGATTGTTTACAGGAACATTAAGCATAATAAATGTTCCCGACGAAGAACAGATGGGGATATATTCAAAAGCTGTATATGAAAATACACCATATACCAAGGACAAGGAACTTATTTCTGAGAGCTCTGAAGGTAATCCGGTCCCTGAAAAAGTCGGGGACAAATCGCCAATTAAACATGTTTTTTATATAATTAAGGAAAACAGGACATACGACCAGGTACTCGGCGATATGACTGAAGGCAATGGTGATCCAAGCCTTGTTCTGTTCGGTGAAAAGATAACTCCTAACCAGCATGCCCTGGCACGTGAATTTGTTCTTCTTGATAATTTCTATGTCAATGGGGAAGTTAGCGCCGATGGTCATAACTGGACTATGGGTGCTTATGCAACCGATTATCTTGAAAAGAACTGGCCGACAAGTTACGGAGGCAGGGGTGGTTCATATCCGGGAGAGGGTGCAAGGGAGATTGCCAACAGTAAGCTCTTCTTCTGGGATCAGTGCAGAAAGCATGGTGTTACATACAGGACCTATGGTGAGTTTGTTGAAACTGACGGACCCTCGCTTCCTGTTTTGAAAGACCATTACTGCAAATACTTCACTCCCTGGGTTCAGTCTGTCCGCGATACCGTTCGGTTCAGGCAGTGGAAGCGCGATTTTGATTCACTCATGGCTGTAAATTCTGTTCCGGCATTCAACAGCATCAGGTTTATCAATGACCATACCGAAGGATTAAGCCTGAACAAGCCGACAGTGTTTGCCCATGTGGCAGATAATGATCTTGCAGTCGGACTTTTTGTGGATTACCTGAGCCATAGCCCAATCTGGAAAGAAAGCCTCGTTGTAATTGTTGAAGATGATGCCCAGAACGGACCTGATCATGTTGATGCGCACCGTAGTACAGCATATTTAGCCGGAGGCTTTGTAAAACAGGGATTTGTTGATCATACTGCTTATACAACGACATCGCTTTTACGGACCATGGAGCTGATACTCGGTCTTCCACCCATGACACAATATGATGCAGCCTCCAATTCGCTGTGGAGATGCTTTAATAATACTTCCGATCATCCACCATTTAGTGTAAGAGCTTGTCAGGTAAATCTTAATGATAAGAACCTTGCCGAGAATAAATGGCAGGCTCTGAGTGAGACTTTTAATTTCAGCATTGAAGACAGGGTTAATGACTTCGATTTCAATGAAGTTATCTGGAGAGCTGTTAAGGGACTTGATTCACCATGTCCCCCGACGGTAAGGGCGGCATTCCTGACGACAGAAGATTAAACCCCCCAACCCCCCCTGAAGGGGGGCTAAAAAAAGGTGCGGATCCCCCGAATCCGCACCTTTACCGAATCTAACCAGTAGTCTTAAGTATGACAAATCAGACACCAGGGTTAGTTAGTTACCGGAAGAGCAAAATTTATTGGCACCATATACCAGACAGGGACAGCAACTCCCCCCTGCTTACCTGGCTTAAATCCCGAGAGCATGCTAACAACTCTGGCAGCTTCAGCATCAAGAAGGGGATGGACACCCTTAAGAACACTTATTCCTTCAGTGTTCCCTTCCGTATTTACAACAAATCTGATAATAACTTTACCCTGAATTTTTTCAGCTTTTGCAGCTTCAGGATATTTTGTATTTTCTGCAAGAAATTTAAGAAGTTCACCTTCTCCTCCAGGATACATGGGCATCTCCTCAACAACTACAAAAGGCTCTTCCTTTACGATCTGGTCCGGCAGTTTAAATCCCACATTCACACTTGAAGTAAATGGTAAATCAACAGCAGGATTTTTCGGAGCATCCCACTTTGGTGCTGTTTTTATAACCCTTATGACTTCATTCCCCAGAACAGTATTTGAAGTACCCATCACTTTAGGATTACTGATTGTACCATCCAGCTCAACAGAGAAGCTGACTGTAACCCAGCCTTCAATTTTCTGAGCTGTGGCCTCTGACGGATATTTTACATTATCGGATACCCAACCCCGGAAAGAGGTCCATTTCTGGTTCTGAAAAGTGGGATAATCTTCAGGTGCAAGTCTGGGAAACATCTCTGGCTTAATCCCCAATTCAAGAGCTTTTTTTCTGGTTGTCAGTTCCATTACACCATTAGCTCCCTTTTCACCATATTTATCGGTTGCTTCTTTCCCGAATATCTGTTTAGCTATAGCCAGCTCATATCCAAGCTCTCTTGGTGCAGTCATGTAATTCTTGTCTGTAATTTCTCCATCAACTACAACAAGCGGGGTTGGTCTTTGAACCGGAGAACCCTTATATTCCGGATCCTTTATCATTAACACGCTCATTTCCTTGGTAAAATCAGCTTTGATTGTCAATCCTTTATACCCCTGGCAAAAGAACAACAGTGAAGCATCCGGGTAAATGTTATTCAATTCAAAACGACCATCTCTTCCGGTTGTCGTGGAGCTTGCATTGCCTGAAGCTCCGGTGCTCATAATATTTACACTTTCCAATGGCTGCCCGTCTTCTTTCACTACAATCCCTTTAACTGTTTTCTGATTTACCACAGACTGTGAAGCTACAGACTGCATTCCTGACTCTTTATCTTTTGTAACTATTTCAATGACACCATCTTTCCCTTTTTCTCCGTACTTTTTTGTTGCTTCACCATCTTTAAGCACAGTCATTGAAAGTATAGATTCAGGAGAGATTTTTTCCAGTCCAACTTCTCCAACCACTCCGTTGACTACAATGAGAGGTTTTATCTGCGATCCGTCGCTGTTTCTTATTTTTACTGCACTTTTTTGCTGATCCTGATCTGAATCAATAACGGTAGTCTCTGCCGGGACAATATTTATTGTTTTATCAACCGTTGAACTATAATTATATTCAGGTGTCGCGAAAGCATAAAAAATAATTGTAATAACCGGTAATACAAGAAATACCTTCATTTTTCTGTAGGGTGAGGTCACTATTTTTTTCATCATATCGAATCGTTGCTTGTTAAGAGAATAATTAAATGAGTTAGAAAAGCTGATAACCTGCGTTCCGAAAAGCTGGTTAACAAGAACAGCTTTGTAAACTGCGGGATTATCCATCTGTTGGACAACCATTTCGTCGGCTATATATTCGTGATTTTGTTTTATTAAACGGGTATAAATCCACACGAAGGGATTCATCCACTGAACCAGCCGGAGCAGTTCAACCAGCAGAAGATCGACCCAGTGTTTCTGAGTCACATGGACAAGCTCATGGTTCATGATGAAATCCAGCTCTTTTTCATCGACTGCCGGATTTATAAAAACATAATTAAAAAATGAAAAAGAGCTTTTAAATTCCGGCGATCTGACAAGTTTTGCCCTGCTGCGGTAATCGATTTTCGTCTTTTTTATGGTTTTCAGTAATATCCCTGTATTCCTTACGGCTTTGAATACCAGGAAAAGCACTCCCGAAAAATAAAGAGCCAGAAGGAGATACCTGATATCAAAGTCATTATTTTGCACGATATGCTGAACTGCCGTCATAGTTCCTGAATCCGAAGGCATGATTCCCTGGTAATCAATTCCGGGAGCTGCAATTTCCACCTGGTAGTGAAAAGTAAAAAGCGGGAAAATAAATGAGATCAGTATCCCTGCCAGGAGGCAATATCTCTTGAGCCTGAAAAATCTTTCATTACGCAGGAACACAAAATAAATAAGAGTTAATCCTGTCAGCCAGATCACTGATTTTAAAAGGTATAGGGCAAATGCTTCCATTATTTTCTTTTTTTATTCCTTTTCAGTTCTTTTCTTGTATCCTCAAGGAGCTCTTCAAGCTCCCTGACCGAGAGATCTTTTTCCCTGGCAAAAAATGTGGCAAGCGCCGGAAATGAATTATCGAAATAACCATCGAGAAGTCTGAAAAGCTGGTTCTTTGAGTATTCCCTTTTTGAAACCAGGGGATAATAAACGTGAACATTCCCATAGGCTTTATGATCAACATATTGTTTTCTCTCCAGGACCCTTACAACAGTTGATATTGTATTCCGGGCAGGTTTTGGATCTTCAAACCGGTCCCTGATATCCTTTACCAGGCCCTTCCCCATTTCCCAGAGGATCTTCATCACCTGCTCCTCGGCCTTCGTAAGCTGTAACTCTTTTTTGTGTGTCATCTTATCCCTCCTTTCTTATTTAATTCTTTTCCAAACCTCTTCCACATGGTATCCATCGGAGAGCATACCTGAAAGAAACAACTGGTCTCCATCAACCAGAAGAGTAAAAACCTGTCGGCGGCCAAGGTAATTGTCCATCCCTATTCCATAATCAATCGATTCTGTATAGGTGTTCCCCTTCAATGTATATTCTCCACCGGCCATCTCCGAGACTTTCATTGTTGCTGTATCTGATTGAGCCCACATGAAATGAGTTTCGGTGATAAGCTTAATATGCTTATCGCCTTTGGGAACATTAACAAAATTGCCTGTGGCCGAATACTTATATGATACAAGGCTCCAGGCACCAATATGTGGTGCGCTGCTATTTCCATAACCGGAAACTGAGGCCTGGCAGTTCCCTGTTAGCGACGGCAATGAAACAAACACTGCCATCATAATGATAATTAAGAATTTGCGTTTCATTGATTTTCTCTTTTTAAGTAAGTTTTAATTTCAGGAATAGATTCTGATCCGTGCGCAGGATCAAATATATAACTATTTATGTAGTCATGCAAATATTTTTAAATAAAAATGACTACTATTTTAGGCATTTTTTGTAACACATTAATAATATGTTAGTTAAATCAGAATAAAAATTTTGTTAATAAAAAAAAGGAAAATTGAGAAAATCTGATGTAACAAAATCGAATCTTTGTCGTTTAATTTTTGTTGTTGGTCAATTTTTTCCTTCAATTCGTCAAAAACGTTAACAATTTAAGGCGCCTATGAGAAAGGTACTAATAATGTTATTATGCTCAATGAATTTAGTTGTTTCAGCAAAAGACTACTATGTCAGTACCTCAGGCAGCAATTCAGCGAACGGGCTTTCATCATCAACGCCCTGGCAAACAATCGGAAAAGTAAATTCTGAATCCGGAAGGCTTCTTCCGGGCGACAAAGTACTTTTTAAAAGGGGAGAGATCTTTACCGGTACCCTGATAATATCGGTTTCAGGTTCGACCGGAAGTCCAATAACAATAGGAGCTTATGGAACCGGAGCCAACCCGGTAATTAGCGGATTTACCACAATTTCAGGATGGAATAGCTATGGCGGCGGCATCTACTCAAAAACTGTGGCCTGTGAATCAAAGACAAACATGGTTACCGTGAATGGAGTCAATACTCCTATGGGGAAGTGGCCAAACACAGGATTTTTATCAATTGACTCCCATGTTTCAAATACATCAATAACTGACTCAGAATTACCCTCCTCAACCAACTGGACCGGAGCGGAAGTAATTATAAGAAAGAATGCCTATATATGGGACAGGAATCCCATTACATCACATTCGGGCAGTACTTTATATTACACAAGCGGGTCATATTATGATGCAATTGATGGATATGGCTATTTCATACAGAATAGCTTGAAAACACTTGATCAGACAGGGGAGTGGTTCTATGATGGCTCTGTTTTTTATATGTATTTCGGAACATCTGTCCCATCCAATTATGTTGTTAAAATAAGTTCTGTTGACAAGCTGGCTTATCTGGATAATAAAAACTATATAACATTTGATAATATTTCGTTTGAAGGTGCCAATCTGTACGGTTTACATATTGTTAATTCTGATTATGTTACTGTCCAGAACTGTAGTTTTGATTTTTCAGGTAAAACTGCAATTTTCGGGCCCTGGTCTGGCACCTCAGTTTCAAATACAATCACCCGTACAACAATTAATAACAGCAACAGTAATGGAATCAAGTTGAATGGTGATCATTCAAAAGCTATCATAACAAATAATGTCATTAAAAATACCGGATTATTGGTGGGCATGGGAGGAAGCGGTGAGGGCACATATGTTGGATTGTTTGCATTAGGCGAAGGAAGTATTATCCAGTTTAATGAAGTAATAAATTCGGGTTATATTGGAATTCATTTGGGCGGAAACAATACACTTGTAGCAAATAATTTCGTCGACAATTTTAACCTTTTAAAAAATGACGGGGGTGGAATTTATGCCTGGGTAGGTCAAAACACCCCTAATACAGGACAAATTATAACAAAAAATATAGTACTGAATGGTATGGGGTTTGCCGGTGGCATGAATGATGCATCACAACATGCCCTGGGAATATATCTGGATGATGGTTGCAGGAATATCGAAGTTTCAGGTAATACTGTCAACGGGTGTGCATCTTCAGGAATTTATCTTCATAATGCCCAAGAAATCAAGATCCATAATAATACTATTTTTAACAATGGTAATGGCAAGCTGGACTTTGAAGGTCAGATTCTATTTGTTCATGACAGTTACATGCCGGATGTTCCTATTAGAAATGTATCAATGACAAACAATATATTTTTTGCAAAAAATGCATCACAGAAGATTCTTGTATTTTCGACAACTGTTAATGATATTAAGCAATTTGGAACAGCAGATCTTAATTGCTACGCAAAACCAATTGACAATAGTCTGGTAGCCAGAACCTGGACAGCAGGATGGTACAGTACTCCAGCAAACCTGTCGCTTGAAGCCTGGAAATCCAATTCAGGCCAGGATAAAAATTCATTTATTTCTCCGGTTGCAATAACTGATGTCAATAAAATCAGATTTGAATATAATCCAACCAATTCAAATAAGGTGATTACTCTTGCCGGTAGTTATATTGACATGAAGGGGGCAAAATATTCAGGTAGTATAACATTATTGCCATATTCGTCAGTTGTTTTGATTGCAGATTCAACCACTCCTTCCACCCCACCTGCTGTCACTCCGCCGGTTGTCACCCCACCGGCGGTTACCAATATCCCTCCCGTTGTTGTGATAAAATCGGCTCCGGAAAATTTATCAGGGCTGGTCAGTGAAATCGATGCAACGGGAAGTTATGATCCGAATAAAGATAATCTTTCCTATTTGTGGGTTGTCCCTGCCAATATACCTGTCTCTTCGACAGTAAACTCAAAAATCCAGTTCTTAAGCCCAATAGTAAATGCACCCCTGACAGTTGTCTTTACACTAAAGGTAAGTGACGGAAAAACAATCCAGTCTAAAGATATCCCTGTTATAATCCTTCCCAATCAGCCTGAATTAGAAGTTGCTGAAGTGCTGGATGTTGAAGCAAGCGGTTTTCAGTCTCCAAATTATCCTCACAACATTGCGGACGGAAACATTGGAACCATGTGGGCAGCAAGCGGTGCTGACCAATGGGTTATCCTGGAACTGAAATCACCGTTCAATATTCAGCATGTTAAGATGGCTTTTATTCAGGGACAAAAAAGAGTGTCGTACTTTGATGTTCTTGGTTCCAATGACAAATTAACATGGGAACCCATCCTTATTAAATCAGCTTCCTGCGGCTTTTCGGGGAATATTCAGGTATTTAATTTCCCACCCTCAAAAGCCGATAAGGAATTCAAGTATGTCAAACTGATAGGGCAAGCTAATTCGGTTGACAGCTGGAACTATATTTCTGAGTTTAAAATATTCGGGTATCCACAGAGTAAAACTAAAAGTTACGAAGAACAACCAATAAAAATATATCCCAATCCTGCTCATGAA
>Ga0105106_10002776_pt1 | contig 12557 bp, 8 predicted proteins | sample PPLLaktember2015_5_FD_79109 | JGI IMG/M metagenome (GOLD analysis project Ga0105106, IMG submission 79109) | Freshwater sediment microbial communities from Prairie Pothole Lake near Jamestown, North Dakota, USA - PPLs Lake P8 Core (1) Depth... | ecosystem: Environmental > Aquatic > Freshwater >...
AGTTCAAGGCCGACATCGCCTTCTTGCGCGGAGAGTTGGATGCCGCCCGGACCGGATATGAGCATCTTCATGCGCGAGAAGAAACGGCCGGCGGGACGCAAGGGACTATCGGGTCGGCGCGGCTCGCCCTTCTCGGCGGCCGATATGCCGAGAGCCGAACCGATCTGCAGCGGGCGAATGACTCGGCCCGAGCCGCCAATCGGGAATTCGATGAAATGGAGATCATCTGGGATCTGGGGTATCTCTCTCTTCGGCAGGGACGCTTTCTCGAGGCGGAAGCGGCGGCGGACCAGATCCTCAAAATCGGGCGGAAGATCGGCCAGTCCTTTAAGCATAAGCTCGCCCTGCTCCTGAAGGGGATGGCCCTAGCCGGGGCGAAGAAGCCGCGGGCGGCCAAGGACGTTCTGGCCGACCTCAAGCAGGAGATCGAGCGGTCGGGATATCGGAGCCACATGCGTTATGTTCATCTCCTCGACGGCCGGATCGCCCTGGCTGAGGGTCGCCCCGCGGCGGCCGTCATCGCCCTCGAGCAGGCGTTAACCCTGCTTCCTTTCCAGCGGGGGCGCTTCGACGAGCTGGCTTTTTTCCTGGACGGGCTGGCCGAGGCTTATGACTTTGCCGGCTCTTCGGGGAAGGCGGCGGAGGCGTATCGGAGCATCCTCGGCCTGACGACCGGCCGATTGCGCTGGGGTGATATTTACGCTCTGGCCCATTTCCGGCTCGGAAAGCTCCAGCTCGAGAAAGGGGCCTCGGGCGAGGCGGCCGCCCTGATGGAGGAGTTTCTCGCGCTGTGGCGGAACGCCGATCCGGGTCGTCCGGAAGTCTACGAAGCGAAGAAGATTCTCTCCGACCTCAGGAGCGGAGCCCGCGGGCGGCAAAGGCCATCTTAAGGCGCTCCTTCTCCCGACGCAATCGCCGGGCGACCAGGCACGTCTGGACGGAGATCAGTCCGAGCCGGCCGCTGTCGAAAGCCGCGGCGAGCGGGCAGATCCAACACTTCTTGATCTCGCCGCAAGTCTCGCAAAGACTTGCCGGCGTCCGAGCGTTCCTCATCCCGAGCCGGGCCACGGCGGTCAAGACGCGGGCTTCGGCTCCCTCCGGATCGGCCAAAAAGCCGTCGACATCGCCGTAACAGTACTCTGTCCCCCGCGCCTCTCCCCGTCGGCCGGCGAAGAAGTGGGGGAAGAGGAAACAGCCCCATAACCGCCCGTCCGTCCCGAGGGCGATCTGCCGCCGGCCGGCGTCACAGCCAAGGTTCCCCGCGATTTCCGGATGGGCCATCTCGATCCAAGGGATATCCTCCAATCGATCATAGCGTTCCAGGAACAGCGCCCTGGCGGAGGCCGTTGCCCGCCCCAACTCGGCGAGGGCGGCCGGTGTCCAGCTTCCCTTCGCGGCGAAGCCGATTTGGATCCTGGGGATTCCGAGGCGAAGGAGGAGCTCGAGCGAGGGGACGAGGTGCCGTATTGTTCCGGCGCTGAAAATGCTGTTGGTGATGAGCTTGATCCGGGGCCGGGCTAAAATGCCAGGGATGAGGCCGACGAGCCGGTCGAAGGTTCCGGTTTTCCGGCCCTCGTCCTGGGCCGTTCCATCGAAGCTGAGAAGAACGGAAAAAGCGTGTTTTTCCAGGACGTCGAGGACTTCGTCGTTGATGAGATTTCCGTTCGTCGCTATGGAAAAGCGGGTCTTCCGTCGCGCTCCCCGGTCCAGCCGTCGGAGGAGCTCGATAGCGGCCCGGATCAGGTCAAAGGCGAGAAGAGGCTCGCCGCCGTAGAAGCTGACAGTCCGGTTTCCGGCAAGGAAGGGGAAAAGGCCGTCGAGGGCGTGGAGGAGTGTCAGGCGGGAAAGAGTCCGGTTGCTCCTCCTTTGGTAGCAATATGAGCAGGAGAAATTGCATCGGTCGGTCAGGACGACCGATAGATTCGAAAAGCTAACGCGCTCAGGCCAAGGGGAGAACCTCTTTGGCCACGCCGCCGGATCGCTTCTGATCGTTCGCCGCCTGGACCCGTCCCTTCTCAGAAAAACGGGGGAACGTACGGATTATCGAGGATGCAGCGGATTTCCGGTTCGATCTCGTAGAGGGCACCGTAGAAATAGCGGGTCATCGCGTTAAACGCCAGTCTCGCTTTTTCCAGGTCGTGCTCCTGGTCTGGCGGGACCTGGGCTTTCTTCAGGAAGATTTGGATCTGTTTGAGCTCGAGAGGCAGAGACGGGCCCTTGGGCCGAACCGCCCTTCGATTCTTGGAAGCGACTAAGACTTTTGCTTTGGCCATGTTCCCTCCTTTGCTTCACGGTAGAACTTGATCCCATCATCGGATAAAAAAATCCCAAAGTCAACTTGGAGGGGGGAATCTGCCGTAGCTCCCAGTGAGCTTAGGGGCAATCCCGGAGCTCAAAGTTGGAAGCAGTAGGAGAACTTGACTAGGAAGACGTTCGTCGGATGGACTCCGAAGAGCCCGTCGAAATCCCGCCCGAAGTCGAACGACCCGTCGGCAAGGTATCCGGTCCGCCCCTGCGACCAGACGACGAAGAGGGCCGACCCGGGCACGTATTCCCAGCGCAGGACGAGGTTGGAGCGGAACTGGCGGAAGTTGAAGTCGGGATTGCCGAAGGAATAATCGGCGGCCCCGTCGCCGTCCTCGTCCGCGGAATAGCGCTTCGCCGCGGCGTCGTAGGACGCCGTCTCGCCCAAGAGGCGGTACCGAGACGCGGAGACCTTCGCCCGGGAGTCGGTGATGCGCTTGAACTCGCCGTATCGGCCCGCGGAAAGGAAAGGCATGCCGTAATACTGGATCGTCAAGTCCGGGGTCAGGCTGTAGCTGAGCCGGAGGGTCAACCCGAGCGTCTTCTGGTCGATCGTCCCGAAGAGATAACGCGGGGCTCCGGCCATGGAGACGGTCCCGACGTACTGGAGGATGCTCCGGTTCGTCGAATACGAGGGATTGATCGAGACCTGGAGGGCGGGGCTCGGGATGACGGTCAGCCCCGGCTCCCAGCCCCAGCTGCTGGCTTCTCCGCCGCGCCGCTCGAAACCGTTCCCGAAGAGGAAGAAGCGGAGCTTTTTCCTCGAGTCGGTCTGGAGGTTGAACCAGACCGAATATCCGCCGGGCAGGCGGAGCGACGGGCCGCCCCGGAGCGAGCTCGCGGCGAGCTGCTCGCCCTGGATGTTGTAACCGCCTCCGGCGCTCCAGTAATTCTTGAACTGGACATTGCCGTTGACGTTCCCGCCGGCGAATATCCTCTCCCCGCCGAAATTCCAGCCCATCCACTGGTTGAGGTTCAGGCTGACCGAGCGGAACGGGCCGAAAGGCTCGTAGATGCGGTAGCCCGCCCAGAAATACTGCATGGAGGTGTCCCCGGACCTCAGGTATCCGACGTCGTTGAGCTCGAGGCCCGGGGAGCGCCAGGAGAACCCGGCCACGTACATCAATTGGCCGCCGCCCGCCTTGCCGAACTCGAGCGTCCCGCCCGTGCCGCGGAGTGACGTCCGCGACGGATCGAGCTCGAGGTAGTCCGCGTCCGGCCGCTGGAAATAGCGGGCGGACGAGCGCTGCGTCGCCAGGATGGCCGCCGTGGTCCCTTCCACGCGGCTGGCCACGGCTTTGAACGAGACGTAATAGTTCTTATCCTTCCAGCTGTGGTAGAGGTCGATCCCCCCGGCGTATGCGGCGCGGTGGAGAAAATCGAGGCCGTCGTCGGCCCGGCTGCGGTTGACCGCCGTCAGCATCCCGCCGACGATCGTCGCTCCGCGGTTGAAATCCTTCTGGGCCCGTAAGGCGAAATAATTCGTCAGGGGCTCGACGGGCTCCTGCGACGTCAGGCCCCCGGAGAAGATCGAAGCGGTCTCGCGGGAGGTGACGCTTTCGAGGACGCCGATGGAGATCCCCGAACGGGTCTTGCCCGTCAGCTTGAAGGCGCCGAGGATCGAGGTCGCCTGGGGCATATCCACGTATCCGTCGGCGGACGGCGTGAGGTGCGGATTCCGCCCGATCCTCCTCGAATAGAAGAGATTGTCCATGGAGAAGTCGCCGTCTCCGCCCATGATCTGATAGTGGAGGATGTTGCGTCCCTCGACGAAGAAGGGCCGCTTCTCCTCGTAGAACGTCTCGAAGGCGGTCAGGTTGACCACGGAGGGATCGGCTTCGACCTGGCCGAAATCCGGGTTGATGGTGAAGTTCATGGTCAGGTCGCTCGTGATCCCGATCTTTCCGTCCACGCCGCCCTGGAGCGTCCGCTCCCTCCCCGTGGCGAACGGATTGCCGGGTACGGCCCGGTCGTACTGGAGGCTTCCGACCGTATACGGCAGGATCTCGACCTGGTGGGGGGCGGCGAGGCCCGACAGGCCTTTCAGCTCTCCGAAGCAGTGAACGAGACCGGACGTGTTCCGGGGGATGAACTGCCAATCCGAGGATTCGTTGTTGCGGAAAAGGGTTCGGCGGACCTGGAGCCCCCAGACCTGATCGTCCCGGGCGGCGAACTTGAGCTGCGATAAGGGGATGCGCATCTCGGCCGCCCAGCCTTCGGCGTCGACCGACGTCGCCACGTCCCAGATCGGGTCCCAGCTCATGTCGTCCCCGTCGCCGCTCGATTGGCCGTCGTTCGCCACGAGCTGGTCGGCCTTGACGCCCGCGGCGTTGACCGAAAAGATGAAGGCGGTGAGATGGTCGAACAGGCTGTCGAAGCCGACGTCGATCGAGTCGCCGCCGGCCTGGTCGCGGCGGGCCATCCGGCGCTCGACCTTCCCCGGCTGGGAATCGTTGGCCCGCACTCCCACATAGATGTTCTTGTCGTCGTAGGTGATCTTGAAGGCCGTCCTCTCCGACGGTTCCCGGCCTTCGTACGGTTCGCTCTGGATGAATCCGTCCGACCAGGGAACCCGGGACCAGGCTTCGTCGTCAAGCTTCCCGTCGATCTCGGGGGGGGCGGAAGCGACGCGGGCGGTGGTGTAGCATTTCTGGGCCGGCTCGGGGGCGGGCTTGGCTTTGTCCTGGGCCGCGGTGAATCCGGCGACGAGGAGCAGGAGTGCCGGGAGCGCGGCCCGGCGGCCGATTTTGAATAGGAGCATAGCACTTCTTTCGATTCAGAATTTCCGAATCCTTCATATATACTGGTTTTAACGGCAAAAGGTTGACACGGCCTGGATAAAGCCCGCTGAATTCCAAGAAACGTATTAGCGGAGGAATTGCCCCTAAGCGAACATGGGGAGATTGCCCGAAGCGCCCCCGAATCTTCTTATCCGTTTTCTCCACCCTGCCCTCCAACTAACATGGAGGGAATCGTCGACGCTTCGGGAAAGGTACGAACCGGCTCGGGTTCCCCTTGTGAGCGTGGGGCTATTCCGAAGCGGCTCTTGACGGAACGGCGCGCCCGGGCTACCCTTCCTCCATGGAACCCTTGGACATCCTCGCCGGGCAAGCCCGGGACAAGATCGGCCCGCTCGCCCGCCGCGTCATCCGCAAGGCGAACGGCGCCTTGCCCTATGATTACATCGTTCCCAACGGCGTCTACGAGGAGCTCTGGGACTGGGACGCCTTCTTCGTCGGCCTGCATCTCATCTCGGTCGATCGTTCACAGGGGATCTATCTCAAGAACTGGTGCCTGAATTTTCTCCGCCACGCTGAACCCGACGGCCACACCCCGGGAGGGATCCGGCCGTGGTCGGGCCGCGACGCCCGGCTCTATCACATCAAACCCCTGATGGGCCAGGCGGCCTTTTACGCCTCGCTGGCTTTGGATGATTGGGATTGGGTCGAGCCGGTTTTCGAGACCATGGCTTCCGTCGTCACCTACCGGGAGCGGAAGATGGGGGACCCGGCCACGGGGCTCGTGAAATGGTGGGACAGCATGGAGTCGGGCGCCGACAACAACCCATCGCTCATCCGCCGATACCACAACAGCATGGCCGCCCCGGACGTCAATGCTTTCATGGTCCTCGATTATCGAGCCATGTCCGTCCTCGCCGCGCGCCTCGGCCGCGGCGAAGACGCAGGGTTCTTCCGCGAGCGCGCCCGGGCCCTGACGGACGCGGTCAATGGGGCCTTATGGGACCCCGGGGCCGGCTTTTACCAGAGCTATGATTGCGTCGAACGCTCACGCGTCCCGTGCGTCACGTACAGCGGGCTGGTGCCTCTCTGGGCGGGACTGGCTTCTCCGGAGCGCGTCCGGGCGGTCGTCGAGCGAAACGTCCTCGAGCCCCGGCGGCTCTGGTCACCGCACGGCGTCCGCTCCCTCGCCGCCGACGAGCCGCTCTACAACAACGAGAACGTCATCAAGCCTTACTCAAACTGGCAGGGCCCGATCTGGCCGCACGCCAACTGGATGGTCATGCACGCCCTTCTCCGCGCCGGATATGCCGCGGAAGCCCGCGCGGTCGCCGAGCGCGTGACGCGCCTCTGCCTCGACGACCTCGAGCGGAACGGGATGATGCACGAGAACTATCATGCCGAGACGGGGGAGCCGCTCGCCGCGCCGGATTTCATCAGCTGGAACCTGCTCGTTGCCCAGATGATCGAGGAGGCCCGGGACGGCGTCTTCACGCCCGATCCCGGCCGGAAGCTCTGGGCGGACTGAAGACCGCTCCGGCGCCGGCCGTCACCCGTAGCCCAGGGCACCGTTCGGGAAGAGCTTGGATGCCTTGCGGGCCCGGTAGACGCCGAAGAAGCCTCCGACCGAGACCGAGAAGGCGACGGCCATGAGGACCGAACTCGGTGAAACGATGGCCGGGAAGCGGGAAAAAATCGGGATATATTTCAGGAGCTTGGACAACCCGACTCCCAGGACGATGCCGAGGAATCCGCCGGCCAGGCTCAGGACGATCGCCTCGGCCAGGAACTGCATCAGGATATCCTTTTCCCTGGCCCCGATGGACATCCGGATTCCGATCTCGCGGATCCGCTCGGTCACCGAGACGAGCATGATGTTCATGATCCCGATCCCGCCGACGAGGAGCGAGATGGCGGCGATGCTGCCGAGGAGGAGGGACATGGTCCCGATGGCGTTCTGTCGATTTTCGGCGATCTCGGCCATGTTCTGGACCTGGAAATCGTCGGGCATGCCCTCCAGGATCTTGTGGCGGTCGCGGAGCAACTCGGTGATCTCCATCTCCGCCAGGGGGATCGCTTCGGCCGAGACGGCCTGGACGTCGATGGACTGGATGAAGGTCTGGCGCATCAGGCGCCGGCTGGCCGTGGTGAAGGGCACGCAGACGAGGTCGTCCCGGCTGCCCATCCCGCCGGCTTGGCCCTTGGACTTGAGGACGCCGATGACGGTGAAAGGGACGCGGCGGAGGCGGATGACTTTGCCGATCGGATCGTCATCCTCAAAGAGGTACTGCTTGACCTGGGTCCCCAGGACGACGACCTTCTCCGCGCCGAGGAGCTGCTCCTCGTTGAAGAACGAGCCCTGCTCCATCTCCCACTTCCGGATGTCCGGGTACTTGTCGCTGACGCCCTGGACCTGGGTCCGCCAGTTCTTGTTCATGTAGATGAGCTGGGCCTGGGCGTTGATGTTCGGCGAGACGGCCTTGACCGAGGGGCATTCCCTCTCGATGGCCCCCACATCTCCGATCTTCAAGTTGCTTCGGCCGCCGAAGCCCGACCGGACGCCCTGCGTCCGGACGCTCCCGGGGCGGACGAAGATGAGGTTCGAGCCCATGGCGTCGAAGCGGTCCTTGATGGCGCTCTTGGCTCCCGAGCCGATGCTGACCATGGCGATGACGGAGGCGATGCCGATGATGATGCCCAGGGCGGTCAGGAACGTCCGCATCTTGTTCCGGGTGAGGGCCCGCATCGAGATCCTCAGGATACGGAAGAGGTGGAGCATGGTTGGCTTTCTCCGGATCTGATTCTAGAAGGGACATTATAGCTCCGGAGGGCCGGGCCTTGTCAATTTTCCAGCAGCGGTTCCCGTGAGCGAAGGGCAATTCCGAGAAACTTCCAGAGCGAAGTGATTGCCCAAAAGCGAACATCAGGAGTTGCCCGAAGCGCCCCCGAATTTCCTTATCGATCTTCTCCCCCCTGCCCCCGAACTAACATCGGGGGAATTGTCGGCGCTTCGGGAAAGGAACGAACCACGCGCGGGTTCCCCTTGTGAGCGTTGGGCAGTCACGGAGCGAACCTTGACAGAGCCGCGGCCGGAAGGTTACCCTGTTAGGGCTTTTCGCCCGCTTTCGCGGGCTCCCCAAGGCAAAGAGGAGTTGAAATGAGCGATCCGAATTTAATCCTGACCGTTCCCTACGGCCTCGTCGTGGCTACCGGGCTCGGCCTGGAAGGCTATGCCAAGCATCGGAGCCCCGGCTCAGGCAAGTTCTTCCACGGGAAGACGATCATGGTCGACCTGGCCCTCGAGGGCGACCGGCCGGCCTTCAAGTATCTCGAAGAGGGAGGCTGGCGGGACGCGGGGGGCGACACGATCGCCGCCATCGCCGCGGTCCGGGCCGGCAAGCGGACGAAAACCGCCCTGTCCAACTACGGGTTCAGCGTCACTCCGCTCTCGGCGTTCAAGCGCCTCTTCCTGTGTAAGACGGCCGGGGAGCTCTTGGAGATGTCGGCCCCCGTTCCCCTCATCGAATACACGAACCATGTCTGCCACGAGGGCCTGACCACGGAGCAGGTCGCCGGCGCCATCGGCCGTCCTTATACGGGAAGCCGCAACGCCCGCACCTTCCTGGTCATCGAGCCCGTCCCGTTCCTCGTCATGACCAACCTGACCGCCGAGGAATACGGCTGGTACACGACCCACCGGCCGGGCAAGATCTTCCGCCAGGTCCTTTTCGCCGAGCTCGGCGAGGAGCATCCCGAGATCGTCGCTATCAGCCGCTACGAAGAAGCCCGGGAGGAGCTGGAGAGGAAGCCGGCCAAGAAGACGAAGGTCATCGCCGTGGGCGAGTTCCTCGACGAGATCCCCTTCCGTAATTGGATCGGCTACCGCGGCGGCGTCCAGGGCGGGCTCTTCGCCGGCGACCGCAACGGCTTGTCCCTGTGGCAATTCCCGGCCGCGATCCCGCGGTCCTGGGACCTCCACGAGGACTGATCCTCAAAGGAATCCCGCGCCATGATCCAAACATCAACCTTCGAAGCCATCGCCTTGTGGACCGTCCTGGGCATCGCCCTCCTGGGCCTGGCCTATGCCCTCTTTTTGCGGCGGAACGTTCTCCGCGAAGACAAGGGCACTCCCCGGATGATCGAGGTCTGGGAGGCCATCCGGCAGGGGGCGAACGCCTACCTGACCCGGCAGCTCCGGACGATCCTTCCCATCATCGCCGTCCTGACCGTCGCCCTGTTCTTCAGCGTGGCCGTCGTCCCGCCGTCCGCGGAAGCTCTGGAACGCTTCCCGGGGACGTCCGAAGCGAACATCAAGCTCATCATCGGCTTCGGGCGGGCCATCGCTTTCGTCCTCGGCGCCATGTTCTCCCTCATGGTCGGCCAATTCGGGATGCGCATCGCGGTTCAGGCCAACGTCCGGGTCGCCGCCGCCTCCCGGACGAGCTACGACAAGGCCATGCAGATCGCCTACCGGGCCGGGACGATCACCGGCATGCTGACCGACGGGCTGGGGCTCTTCGGCGGAACGATCATCTTCCTCTTCTTTCAGAAAGCCGCGCCCGACGCCCTGCTCGGGTTCGGCTTCGGCGGGACCCTCCTCGCCCTGTTCATGCGGGTCGGCGGCGGGATCTACACCAAGGCCGCCGACGTCGGGGCCGACCTCGTCGGCAAGGTGGAGGCCAGCATCCCCGAAGACGATCCGCGGAACGCCGCGGTCATCGCCGACCTCGTCGGCGACAACGTCGGCGACTGCGCCGGGATGGCCGCCGACATCTTCGAGAGCTACGAGGTGACGATCGTCTCCGGGCTGATCCTCAGCCTGGCCCTCGTCGCCATCACCGGCCAGGTCAAATGGCTCATCTTCCCCCTCCTCGTCCGGGGGATCGGCGTCTTCTCCTCGATCATCGGCACCTATCTCGTCAAGGGGAAAAAGGGCGCCCCGGGCGACGCGATGAAGGCCATCAACAGGGGATTCTATTCCTCGGCCGCCATCTGTCTGGCCGCCTTCGCCGTCCTGGCCGGATTCTACATGCACGAGTGGCGCGCCTTCCTTTCGGTCGCGGTCGGCATCCTCCTCGCCGTCGCGATCGACGAGCTGACCAAGTACTTCACCCACACGAAATACACCCCGGTCAAGTCGATCGCCCGGTCGTCCCGGACGGGCGCGGCGACCCTCATCCTCTCCGGCCTGTCCGTGGGGATGGAGTCGGCGGTCTGGACGCTCCTCGTCCTCGCCGCGACCATCCTCTCCTCCGTCCTCATTTATTGGGGGCAGCCCATCGCCTTCGTCCTCTACGGCGTGGCCATGACCGGCATCGGGATGCTCACCCTCACGGGCAACAACGTGGCCATGGACTCGTTCGGCCCGATCGCGGACAACGCCAACGGCATCGGCGAGATGGCCGGGCTGCCCGACGACGCCCGGGAGCGCATGGCCGACCTGGACGCCGTGGGGAATACGACGAAGGCCATCACCAAAGGCGTGGCCATCGGCTCGGCGGTCATCGCCGCCGTGTCCCTCTTCGGGTCCTTCATCACGGACGTGACCAAGGTCCAGGTCCAGGAAGGCGTGGCCGAGTCCGCCCAGCTCTTCCAGACGGGAATCCGCATCTCCGAGCCGTTCGTCCTGATCGGGCTCCTCATCGGCGGGGCCATCCCCTGGCTCTTCTCCTCGCTGGCCATCAACGCCGTCTCCCGGGCGGCCTCGCTCATCGTGGTCGAGGTCCGGCGCCAGTTCAAGATCCCCGGGGTCATGGAAGGGACGGTCAAGCCGGACTACGGCCAGGCCGTCGGGATCTGCACCGTCGCCGCCCAGAAGGAGCTCGTCGGGCTGGCCGTCATCGCCGTCACGATCCCGCTCATCGTCGGGCTGACCCTGCGGGTCGAGGCCCTGGGCGGGTTCCTCGGCGGGGTCATCCTGTCCGGGCAGCTCCTGGCCGTGTTCATGGCCAACTCGGGCGGGGCCTGGGACAACGCCAAGAAGCTCATCGAGGACGGCCATTACGGCGGCCGCGGCTCGGCCCAGCACAAGGCCGCGATCGTCGGCGATACGGTCGGCGATCCCCTCAAGGACACGGCCGGACCGGCCCTCAACCCGATGATCAAGGTCATCAACCTGGTCTCGGTCCTGAGCGCGCCGCTCCTCGTTCATTTCAAGCGGATCTCGATCGGGACGGCTCTCTTCATCGCCGCGGCCACGGGTGCTGTCGTCGTCTCGGTCTGGTATTCCAAACGGGCCAGCCGGCCCCGCCGCGCTTAAGGCTCCGGGATTAGTACCCTTACCTCGGGAGCCCCGCTTCCTGTCGAGCGAGCGTGGGGCGAATTCCGGAAAACTCTCCTAGCGGAGGGATTGCCCCTAAGCGAACATTGGGAGGGGGGCCCGGCTTCCGGGGGAACCGCAGAGGTTCCCGTGAGCTTAGGGGCGATCCCGGAGCATCTTGACATAATCCGGGGGGTCGTGAAGAATAAAACATCCCCCAAGAGGATAAACATGAAAAGAACCCTCGCCGCCGCCGTCCTGTTCGCGGTCCTGGCCGCGCCGGGCTTCTCCCAGCAGGTCTCGTTCAAGTTCTCGGCCGGCTGGACCACGGTCCAGGGCGACGATTATAAAACTGCCGCCGCCGGCCTGAACCGCTTCCTCCGCGACTCGTACGGGAGCGTCCAAGGGGACTATCATGCCCTGACGAACGGGGGCCTGTTCCAAGCGGAGATCATGACCCATTGGGGAAAGCGGCTGGCCGTCGGGTTAGGAGGCGGCTTCTATCAGATCAAGAAGAGCGAAAGCATCCTCGCCGCGCTGGGCGGCGCGGACGGGACGGTCGCGACCGAAACGGCCTTCGTCCCCGGGCTGACGGCGATTCCGTTCTTCCTGAACGTCCACTATAAGATGAGCCTGGGGAATAAGCTCGGCCTCGACGTCATCGGCGGCCCGGTCTTCCAGATCACCCAGTTCACGGCGGAGAGGAACGCCCTGAGCACGGCCGACCCGCTGGGGGAGGTCGAAGCCTTCAAGGCCTCGGTCCCCACTTTGGGTTTGCAGGCCGGCCTCAGCCTGAGCTTGCGGGTCGGCGCGGGCATCTCTCTCGTCGCTGACGGGCTCTATCGCTACGGGAAAGCCTTCAATTTCGTCGGGAACTGGACTTACTTCGGGACGTTCACGACCGGGACAACGACGGGGACGAGCTCGACGTATTATCTCTGGCTTTACGACCACACCGGACCGAAGGGCACCTATCCGCTCATCGGCTATTATGACGAGAACGGGCCCACGGGGGCCGGGACGAGCAACGTCCGGAAAGCCGAATTCAACATCTCCGGCTTCACGTTCACGGCCGGAATCAAGATCGATCTTTAGGATCAGAGCCCGAAGCGGAGTCCCAGCCGCAGGCTGGGTCCGTTCAGTCGGACGTCCACGGGCCGCGGGGCGATCCATATCGCCAGGCCCTGATTGATCCAATCCACGATCGGACGGATCTTCTCATCGACCTGAGCCAGGGGCACGAGAGGCGCCGGGGC
>Ga0105106_10002777_pt1 | contig 12555 bp, 8 predicted proteins | sample PPLLaktember2015_5_FD_79109 | JGI IMG/M metagenome (GOLD analysis project Ga0105106, IMG submission 79109) | Freshwater sediment microbial communities from Prairie Pothole Lake near Jamestown, North Dakota, USA - PPLs Lake P8 Core (1) Depth... | ecosystem: Environmental > Aquatic > Freshwater >...
AGATGCTGAGTCCCTCGTGGATGCGATAGATAATATCGGCCAACAGCGGGGCGATCGAGATGACCTCAATTTTGGGATGCATTTTTTCGGGAGGAATAGGGATGGTGTTGGTCACAACCAGTTTTTCGATGCGCTCATCTGTTTTCAGGATCTCCAGTGCACTGGGCAGCAGTACCGGATGTGTGATCGAAAAGCAAGCTTTGCCCTCGGCGCCGTTCCGGTACAGGTCGTCGATTTGCTTCAGGACACTTCCGCCAGCCATCAGGTCATCGATTATGATCGGCCGGCGGCCCGAGATATCGCCGACGATATGGGTTGTTTTAACATCGGTAAATCCGGATCGGCGTTTATGCATCACTACCAGGGGCAGATCTAATATGCCTGCATATTTCCCGGCCAGACTTGCTCTGCCTACATCCGGGCTCACAACCGCAGCATTCGCAAATTCTGGTTTACGGAAATAGTTAGCCAGGAGGGGTAGTGCGGTTAATGGATCAACCGGGATGTTGAAAAAACCCTGGATGGCAGGATTGTGGATATCCACAAAGATGACCCTGCTGGCTCCCTGTGTTTCTAACAGGTTCGCAACCACACGTGCGCTGATCGCTTCGCGTCCGCGTGCCATTCGATCCTGGCGTGCATAGGGAAAGTATGGCATCACCACACTGATACTGTGAGCGCTGGCGCGGCGGAAGGCATCCAGGTATAACAAAAGCTCGATCAGGTGATCGTTCACCGGGAAACAGCAGGGTTGGATCAGGAAGATATCCTGGTCGCGCACAACCTCGTCAATGGTCACATAGACTTCGCTGTCAGCCAGCCAACGGGTGGTGGACTTACCCAGCGGCACGCTGAGTATTTCTGCCGTTTCCTCGGATAGGGCAGGATGCGCGGAACCGGTAAAGATTCTTAATGGATGATTTGACATAGTTACCTTTATTTGTATAACTTGGCTTATTCTGCTATTATCCAATATGGACGATCAGGTTTTGATATTCGTCAACGTCCAGTGTATCCTGATCTCCGATCATTATCGTCGTATCAGGCCGGATTATGATTGCCGGTCCACTTATCTGGTTGCCAGGTTGAAGGAGATCGTGTTGATAGAATGGGACCATGTTTGGCTCATTGGGATATATGATCTGGCGGGACGCAATTTGCGCAGCCTTGGGATCCGTGGATGTTTTGGGCAAAGGGATCGGCTGAGGTGGTGAAATTTTACCGACCGCCCGCACTCGCACATTGACCAGTTCTACTTCCATTTCTGGGCGTTGATAGCCGTAAGTGACGGAATGGAACGCGTGAAAATCCTTCACCCAATTCTCAGTGAATGGAACAGTCAGCTCATAGGACTGCCCCACATAGCGAGCATCCACCATTTTTTGGATGACGATATCTACTTCCACGACGCCTTCGGATAGGATATCGGTCAGTCCTTTGGAGGCGAGCGGATTTAGATATTTATTGATTTGGTCAACTGGTGTGGCGCCGGAGAGCATTACTGTCTGGACATAATCTCTTACTACATTAGATACCAGCATCCCAAATGCAGAGAGAACGGATGCGTAAGGTGAAATAAGCACAGTTGGAATATTAAGGTTGCGAGCAAGGTCTGCAGCGTGTAAACCACCTGCGCCACCGAAGGAAAACAAAGTGAACTCGCGTGGATCATAACCCCGTTCGACACTGATCAGGCGCAATGCCCGTTCCATGTGTGCATTTACGACGGAAATAATACCCAGGGCGGTCTGGACAGCATCCAGGCCGATATCTGCACCAAGCCGTTGCAAGCTATGCCACGATCGGTCAGGTTCCAATCTCATCTGGCCGTTGAGAAAGCTTTCGGGGATCAGTCGTCCCAACACGAGATTAGCATCCGTAACTGTGGGGAATTCTCCGCGGCCATAACATGCCGGTCCAGGATTGGCACCGGCACTCTGCGGACCTACCCGTAACGCGCCTCCCTGATCCACATAAGCAATAGAACCACCACCGGCTCCGATGGTATGAATATCCAGGATCGGGATACTTATCGGACAACCACCCACAATAGCTTCGTTGGTTAGCCTGGATGCACCATAGATAAGGGATACATCCGTCGATGTGCCACCCATATCGAATGTGATCAGTTTACTTCTGAGGATATCAGCTCCAGGGAGGTTGGATTTGAAATTGGAGATGCGTGCCAGGTTCTGAGCTCCGATAACCCCTCCCGCTGGTCCAGAAAGGATACAGCGTACACCATTGGCGCGGGCTTCTTTCAGGCTGATCATCCCACCGTTGGATTGCATAACCTGGATCTGGGTGTGCGGTAGTTCTTCTTTTAACAGGTCAAGATATTTATTCAAGGTGGGAGAGACATAGGCATTGACGGCTGTTGTGCTGGTGCGTTCATATTCGCGATACTCAGGGATTATCTCGGCTGAAGTGGATACCAAAAAGCCTGCCGCTCGTAATTTTTCAGCAACCAACTGTTCGTGTTGGGGATGTAAAAAAGAAAACAGGAAGGAGATCGCTATGGATTGTACATTTAGTCCTTGTAATGCTGCAACAATAGATGAAACCTGGTGCTCATCCAAGGGGATCAACACCTGACCATGGTGGTCAACGCGTTCATTGATCTCGAAGGATAACTCGGAGGGTATCAGTGGTTCTGGAGGTGTGGCAGTCCAATCATACAATGAGGGTCGATTTTGCCGGCCAATGAGCAGAATATCTTTGAACCCCTGGGTTGCCACCAGGGCAGCTCTGGCGCCTTTTCGCTCCAGGAGTGCATTCGTGGCGACAGTAGAGCCGTGAACGATGGCTGCAAAACTAGAATTCCGAATCTGGTGAAGCCCATCCATTACAGCTTGGGCGGGATTTTCAGGCGTGGATAATATTTTCAAGGTATTGATCTGTTTGGTGGATGGATCGAAGATGACAAAATCTGTAAATGTTCCCCCGATGTCGATCCCGATGCGCAATTGATCACGAATGGCTGAGCCCATAGCGGTAGTATAGAAGATACCAAGCCAAAATGCAAGGCACGGGAAAATATGATTGACGGTATTTATTTAGGCAGGATCACCATAGTTTCAATTGATGTGCAGGTCGCCGACCATTCAGGGTAATAAAAGGTTTTGCTCTATTTATATTAACCCCAAATGGACGGAGTTCGCCGATATCTCGGATCAAGTTCTTTCTTCGGGCTTTTAAGATTTCTCCAGCACCCTTGATCCCAACTCCTGGAATGCGAAGCAGCCTTTCTCGGTCTGCAGTATTGATCTCTATCGGCTCGTTGATATTCTTCCGTGCCCACATTAATTTTGGATCACTCTCCAGCGGTAAATTCCCCTGTTTGTCATAGGGTAATTCTTCGATATCGAAACCATAATCCCGCACCAGGAATGAGGCTTCATAAAGACGATGTTCTCGCATGGGAGATGTGGCCGTTTGATTTTCCAGGGGAGTATCGCTAATCGGAGAGAAGGCCGAAAAATAGGCACGCTTGAGCTTTAGCTGATGATATAGATTCTGGGTCGTGGATAACAATTCCAGGTCGGTATCCCCGACTGCACCAACCACAAATTGTGTTACTGAGGAGGGCCAATACCCTCTCCAGGCACGATTTCCAGGTTGTGTCCTGCGTATCTCTTCGACCCACTGGAGTGGGCGCAACAATTCATCTGTATATTGTTTTAAGGGTGCCAGTTGCAGCAGACGTTCAGTATTTGGCGCTTCCAGGTTAATGGATACCCGATCAGCCAGGCGCATTGCTTCTTCTACCTGTGCTTTCTCTGCTCCGGGCATGATTTTTAAATGGATATACCCATTATATTGATATTTTCGGCGTAAAATATCCACAGTAGCCAGCAGTTTGTCCTGGGTGTTAATCCCACCATTTATTACCCCGGAACTTAAGAATATCCCATCCGCAATTCCACCTTTATGTAGCTGCAAATACAATTTAGCAAAATCATCTGGGGAAAAAGTCGCTCTCCGCAAATCCCTTCCTGACCGGAATGGACAATAATAACAGTTTCGCTCACATGCTGAGGTAAGTAAGGTTTTCAGGAGTTTTATCTTCTTGCCATTTGGTAAGACTGCATTACTGGTAATGATCGCATCCTTTTTCGACTGGCTTAACTGCGGACAATTCACATCCTCCCCTGGCTCAAGGTGCATTTGTGAGGTTAGATCAATCAAACGACCAATATCATCCATAGCATTATTATAGAACAATTGGTCTATATGTCAACCATCAACGCTAATAGGTTATAATCCACAAATTAATTTTGAAAAAACTCCGGACAACATAGCATATTTAGCCATGCTGTCCGGAGTTTTACAGGTTGGGGTCTTTATCCAAATTGGTTAATCTTCCTGTTTTATTTATGCAGGTTTTGAGCAGCAATGAACGATAAACCGTTTTCTGTGAGTGCCCAGGCGGTTTTGTTGGATGCGTCAAATTTATCCAGGAAATTCTCCAGTAGATTGTCCCAATCACCGGTTTCAATAATTTCGCTTTTATCCCGGAAGTAGTCAAGGATATCTGAAGGGCGATTGCGGAGTTGATCGACCTCAGGATCGCCGCCTTCATGTTTGGCGGAGATATTTGCCACATGGTCGGCTAGCTCAACCAGTTCGGATCGACGGTTGTACGGTTGGCGAACAATACTCTTCCAGGTCTCTGTGATGTGATGTTCGAAACGGATGACATCTTCGAACCCCAGCGCTTTACGGAATTGCGCCGTGATCTCAAGGGTTTCATTATTAACGGAATTGCTCCAGTTGAAACCGATCAGGGGTGACGTACCGTCGTCACGTGAGAATAATTTCGCCCCGATCAAAGTCCACAAACCCGCATAGGGATTATCGTTACCCATGAATACTGAGATCTTGAACTCAATATCAACCCCCAATCGGTGTAATAAATAAGCAATCAGAACTGTTCCCGGGTTAACATTCAGCACCTGTTTAACCCCAAAGTTGGTATAGTAATACAGATACTCATCCAGCCATTTAAGGGGATAGTGGTTGGGTTGACCGACCCCTCCAAAATAACCGGTGATCGTGGCCGGGCCGCCCAAATGAATGTTGGATCCATCAGTGCCCTTGGTGTCGAGTGTCTCAACATAACTTGCCCCAATGATCTGCATGGCAGCTGCCAGGGCAGGCAGGTCACCATCAAGCTCTTGCTCTTTCATCTTACGGACTTTGATAAATCGGCCCGGCATCAAGGAGCGCTGTTCGATCGCCCGGTTGGCAGCTGCAATGATGTATGGGAAATATTGGCATGCGCTGACTTCAAGGGTTACTGCGAAATCATCCTTGAAGGATATTGTGTCTGCTTTTTCTCCGAGTACTTTGCGACGGTAATCAGCCACGCTGATGAATACATTTCGGTCGCATTGAGTCTGCAGCCATTGTAAATCAGGTAGATATTCGGGATGAGTCTCTGCTACCTTCTTAAGTAAAGCAGGCAGTTGACCGGCTGCGTTTGCTTTACGATTGATCTCTTCAGGTGTGCCATATTTAGCCACCACAGCTAAAAAATCACTGATCACACGTGAGTCAGGATCCAGAAGCACCGCATTGATCTCATCCAGACGAGATGCAGGAATGCGCAGCAGTTGTCGTAAATGATCGTCCATTCTTATTCTCCTTTGTTATCGTCTAGTCGACGGTGAGTGTTTTGCTGAGATTGCGTGGAAAATCAGGGTCAATTCCCCTGGAAACGCTGAGTCGATAAGAAAGCAGTTGGAGTGGAAGGATAGATATAATCGGCATGAACAAAGGACCGGCATCTGGAATTACGATCGTGTCGGTTGCATTGGTTCGCAGACGTGGATCATTTTCACCGATCGCGATGGCGCGCGCACCGCGACAGGTGACCTCATTGATCCCGCTGAGGATCAGTGGAGTATCCTCTGGTCCAGACAGGAAAATGATCGGATAATTGTCGCTCACTGCAGACAACGGTCCATGCTTAAACTCAGTTGAAAGCATACCTTCACAATGGATATAGGTGACTTCCTTAAGTTTTAATGCACCTTCTAGGGCAATTGGGTAGGTTGATCCAAAGCCAAGGCAGTACATATCGTGAGCATCTGCCAGATGTTGTTCCAATATCGATATTTGGGGATCGACCTTTTCCAGGGTTAATTCCATTAATTCAGGCAGCCGAGCCAGGCTGGTGGGAGGGACTTTGCCCATTTGAAGAGCCAGGTAAAGAAACGCAATTGCCTGGTTAGTAAATGTTTTTGTTGCTGGGACGCTTATCTCATATCCACAGGTCAGGGGCAAATATCTTTCGGATGCCTGTGTCAGAGTGGATCCGATCACATTAACCAGACCCAGAGTTCCAACACCTTTCCTTTGGGCTACTTCTAGTGCATTCAGGACATCTTTCGTTTCACCGCTTTGACTGACGAAAACGCCCACATCCCGAGCATTCAGGGTGGGTCCATATTGGGGGATGAATTGGGGTGCGAGGACTGGGATGGCTGCCCGTCCAGCAATACAAGACAGGTAAACCGCTCCAAGCATGCACGCATGATAACTTGTGCCGCAACCAACAAAATACAAATTCCGAGCGTCAGCCATTCGATCGGCAAAAGGTAGCACATTAGGAGAATCTTCTAGCAAGCGGATCAACTCACCAGCCACCTGGGGTTGTTCATGGATTTCCTTCAGCATAAAATGCGCATAGCCGCCTTTTTGGGCGGATTCCATGCTTTCGGTGATGATCTGTGGTTCTCTTTCAATTAATTTGCCATTGTCAACACGATAAAGTTCAACCTTATCTGGATATAAGACAACGATTTCGCCATCTCGAATCCGTAAGATCTTTCGGGTGAGCGGAATGATGGATGGGAGGTCGGAGGATATACAAGTCGCATCCTCAGTAATCCCGGCGACAAGTCCCGATCCTTTTTTAACTGCATAAAGTTTATTGTCGCCGGCCACTCCGATCACAAAAGCATAATCTCCGGCAAGGTCTTTATAAGCGTTTTGGATTGCTTTGATAATACTGAACCCCCTGTGCACATACCTTTCCACCGCATGGACGCAACTCTCACCATCGTTCGTGGAACGAACAATCATCCCTTCATTGATAAATTGCTGACGCAGCTCTACATTATTGACAACATTTCCATTATGTGCTCCGACCATATTTCCTTCAGAGTCAAGGTGAGGTTGTGCATTCTCTTGAGAAGGAGGCCCGAAGGTTGCCCATCTTAATTGGACAATACCTCGGTTCCCGGTCATATCCAAGAAGTTTAAACGCGATGCGACCTCATCGATCTTGCCAACACCTTTACGGAGTGAAATTGTCGAGTCTGTATGTAAAGTAGCGCACCCAACCGAGTCATAACCTCGGTAGCTCAATCGCTTTCCGGCTTCGAGCAATATCGATCCAAGCTGTTTTTCTTCTCTGGTAACAATTCCGAATATTCCGCACATAATCAGCCTCTTGGTGAATCTGCGATGATTTCCATAATAAAGATACTTGAAAACGTCGAAGAATTCCAGTAACGACTTACCTTATTTGATTGGTACATTTGTCCATCGAATTAATTAAAACAAGCACCCCCGATCAGGGGGCGCTTGTTCCTTAATAATGAGTTGTTTTATGCTTTGATAATACTCTCAACGGGGCAGACAGAGAGGCATTGTGGGGAGTCAAAATGTCCCTCACACTCCACACAGGTCGTAACATCAATGATATATATCGGGTCGCCTTCGCTGATGGATTCAGTGGGACATTCGGGCAGGCATGCACCGCATGCGATGCAATCTTCAGTCACTTTCATTGCCATAATCTTGTTCTCCTTCGTAATATGTCTGTATTCTAATAGTAAATTACAGTCTATAGGTTACTAAATCATCACTGCTACGTCAAATGACATAAATCATAATTATTAATAGGTTTCGTCATAGAATAGTCGTTTATTGTGTTGACTATCAGAAAAGTCACTCGTACTTAAGGGCTGTGACCGGAACCATGGTCGCGGCACGCAATGCGGGATACAATCCAGATATTATTCCAATGAACGTCGCAAATAATAGTGTAAATATTGGCAGCCAGATGGGAGTGAACACAGCTGTACTGGGTGGAGGTCCTCCCTGTTCAGCTGCCCGACCGGCAAGATAACCTAAAGCGAGCACATTGATCACTTGCCCGGCTGCCCAGCCGAGGATCACGCCACCCAGTCCTCCTAGAAATCCAATCCCGGCAGCCTCACCGAGAAATATCGAGAGCACATCCCGGTTCGTCGCCCCAACAGCCTTCATCAATCCAATCTCTTTGGTGCGTTCGAGGATTGCCATTGCCATGGTATTGGCAATCCCGATCGCTGCTACAAGCAATGCAATCGCGCCAACACCGCCAAAGATAACCTGTAGAACAAGGAAAAAGCTGTTGATACCCTCGACGAATGACTGTGGGGTATATGCTTGAAAGCCAAGCTCGGTGATAGTTTCGGATACCTGCAAAACCTGACTGACGTCATCGACCTTGACCACTGCCTGGTTGTACCCATCTCGATTGCGGTTAATCCGCTGACCTGTGAACCATTCGTTGTAACTGGTGACGTCGTCGAGCGACATATAAATCGACCAGTCAGATTCACCACGTGAGGCGGTAAGTAAGCCAACGATGCGTATTTGATATGTCTTGCGGATCTCGTTGCCTTGTTCATCCCATTTGATGATCAACAACCTGACTTGCTCACCAAGCAAATCGGGGGGAGTGGGTGGATCTTGTCCAGGTCTCCAATTGGGATCATAAAAACCTTTCGAGATTTCCGAGCCAATTATTGCTGTGCCTCGCTCGAGAGTGTAATCACCCCCCTCCAGGTTTACACCAATGAATTCCAGGTCCGTTGCGCCTACACCGACAATATTGGCATATGTTTCAAGACGATTGTAGCGCAACAAAGCATTGCCATACAGGTAATCTCGTGGAATAACTGCGACAACCCCAGGTATTGCTGCGAATTGTTCGAGTGTGTCGTTGGTGATGAGGGTGGTTTGAGTTGGGGAATCACTGGCCATCCCCACCATCCCCATAGATTCAGTGAATTCGCCATATGTGGGATATACCTGGATCTGGGTCAGATCCCCGATACCGTAAAGGGATTGCGTGGCATTTTGTTGTAATCCGATTGCCAGAGATACCAATACAACTACTGCAGCAGTACCAATCACCACCCCAATAGCAGTCAAAGCCACCCGTGCTTTTCGCCGGCTTAAGTTATCGATAATTAATGCTGCTAGGTCGAAAAAACCCATAGTGCTCTGATTGTTCCTATGGTCCTTTTAAGGGACCGCCTGGAATGGGTTCAATGATAGGTTCTTCAACGGGTATATCTGTTGACGATCCTGATGAAGTATTCCCGCTGTCTAATCCCAACAAGCCCCGAATAAACCGCCAGATTGTTTGCAATAATGTCTCGGGTTGGCCAATCGAAGGATCAACCCCTCCGTTCATGCCTTCTTCTGGAATCGGTTCGGGTATGAACCCTTCCATTACATCGATTGTAATGGTTCGCGTGATCACTTGCGCCTGGCTAAAATCATCGGTATAGTCTATCGTGACGAGGAGATCATAGGTACCAGGTATATCAGGTATGTAGGATGCGTCGAGGGTGAAATACCCCCCCGTTTCCAATGTTCCAACCAGGATCGTATTGTTAAACAATTGACCACTGGTGGTGTTGATCTGCATATTCCCTAACACAACACTGGTGCGTCCTAAATTGACAACTTGCAAGGGTAAGAAATTCTCCTGTCCGGCAAACAACTGACCCGGATCACGATAAAAACTGACATCTACATTCGGTTTACGAAAGACTAACAATGTGATCACTTGTTCATCGATATATGCGTTATTTAATTCGTCCACATAAACAAAGGAGATTTTCATCGGGTAAGCGCCAGGATTAGTGGACACATTGACGATCAACGATTGGCTTGCCTCCATCGTCGTTCCAGGAGTAAGATCTCCCAATGTTTGTAGATTTGATGTTCCGATCGGAGCAAAATAAGTGAATTCACCACTTGCGCCGGATATGCCGCTCGAATCGGGGGTTCCAGGACCCGACGAAGAAGAACTCCCACCCCCAACAATCATGGTAACACGGCGGGCAGTAGCGCTTCCACTGTTTTCCACAATAAGTGACAGGTTGAATTGTGAGCCAGGTTGCAGGGGCTCGATATCCGTGTCATAAGATGAGATCACCAGTTGCGGTCGATTGGCTTGTGTTGGGCTCGGAGAGGGGGTCGGTGTCTGGGTTGTTACTGGGGAATAAGAATAATAAACAGGGATCGTGATTGTGAAATGTTCCGTATATATAGCACCGTTCTGATCTGTGTATGTCAGTAACATCTCTCCGGTAGCCAACGACCCCCAGAAATCCGTGCTGACAATCAGACGTTGGGAAAAATCTGCGTGGTTGCTTGGTGCGATATCTCCAACCGCTACCACACCTCCGGTACTGCCGGGTATGAGATTACCCGTCACAAAGGTTGCGGTCACATTGGTAGCATAGTTTTGCCCGGCATTATAAACTGAGACACCAAGTGTGAATTCTTCCCCTTGAACTATGCGATCTCTGCTAGTGTTGTAGCTAACCACAATAACTAGTGGACGTTCATAACCAGATGATGGCAGGGTTGCCGTTGCGGTTGGCTCCGGAGTTTGGTTTACGACAGTCAAGGCATTTACCAGAGTTGCCGATGTGCTATCAGGATTGGTCACGGTGACCGAGTATATACCCACTGGTAATCCGCTGGGGACGATTGCAAACAAGGTGGTCTCGCTGAAAAAATTTGTGGATAGTGGACCAAAGGTATCTAATGAGACCACAGCGCCAGTCTCGAAATCTGTACCTGTAATAGTGATCGTATTTGACTGGGTGTTCGAAATAGTGCTGGGATTTACACTGGATATCCCCAATGCCGCTAGCGCTGGTTGCGGAGTGAAGTACATACATGCAGAAATTACGAATAGGATTGATATGATTATTTTGATAGTTTTATTTTTCATTGTGCACTTCTTTCTCTGAATTTATAACCTAATATCGGCAGTCAAGCATCAAATGCCAGGTTCGAGGCGGCATTATATTCAGTCTCGCTGACAATTCTTCCATCAAGAAGATATAAGTTGTGGGTAGCAAAGTTTTTCATTCTTTGGTCATGAGAAACTACCAGGATGGTCCTTCCACTATTATGCAGCTCCGATAGCAAGCGCATTACGCTACTGCCACTCGAGGTATCCAGGTTGCCGGTGGGTTCGTCAGCCAGGATGACCTTGGGATCATTCACCATCGCCCGGGCAATTGCCACACGTTGCTGTTGACCACCTGATAGTTCTGTTGGTCTGTGGTTCGCACGATCGGATAATCCAATTCTTAGTAATAAATCATTGGCAATATAATTTCTCTTCTTCCTTGATACTCTCTCAAAACGCAAGGGAAATGACACATTGTCCATTGCGCTCATTGTCTGGATGAGATTGAAGGATTGGAAAATAAAACCTACTGATCGTCGCCTAAAAATCGCCAGGGCATTTTCGTCGAGCGTGTTGATCTCCTGTCCATCTATAACAATCCTTCCCTGGGTAGGGCGGTCTAAACCGCCTAGAAGATATAATAATGTACTTTTTCCTGAACCAGATGGACCCATCACCACCGTGAATGTGTTTTGCTCAATCCTTAGGTTGACTTCTGCCAGAGCATGCACCACATTATGTCCCATTGGAAAATCTTTATACAGATTTGATATTTCAATAAAGGGGAGGACCATAATAATTAGAAGAAAAATGGACTGGTGATTGACAAACTGCCCAACTTGACGAGAAGAAATTGTGCGACTGCCTGTAATCCGATCACGATTCCAATTGTAATAAGCACGCTGCCTATTGCTTTTCCAATGGTTAACCCGGTGGTTGCCCTTACTCCGATCACCAATAGAATAACTTGCCAGATGAGATAGATATCAATCAGTCCCAGGATCGCAGATGTAATTATTGCCCAGCTTCCATCCCCAGCAGATGAAAATCCAGACAATCCTGGATAACCAATTATTTTTTTTTCAATCAGCATGTATACCAGCCGGACAATCTCTCGAATAGCAAATGGTAGATTTGACCAGGCGACAATATTCATCGATATACTTGTATCCCCCCGCCCACCGAATAATGTTGTCGATAAATGCAGAATTCCTCCAACAACCAACCATCCTAGCCAGATTCCTATTAGAGAACCAATAATCGGCAGCACGTAAACAAATGCAGCCCCTTGGGTCGCTTGCGATGCTTGCAGAAACTGGGCTTGATCTTCGGGAGAGTAATACTCGAAATCTGGTGGAAGTGTCGGCTCACCCATCATTGCCGATTGTTGTTTTATCCAACCTGCGGCTATCACGCCAATTATTACCGTAAGTGACAGGATCAGCATCGGAGTTACCCACGAACTGCGGGATTGTTCACCGATTTTCTTGAACGCATTCTTCGGATGGAATATAACCGTGGTGATCAAATTTAGTTGAAAATGACGCGCGGTTGGC
>Ga0105106_10002778_pt1 | contig 12555 bp, 10 predicted proteins | sample PPLLaktember2015_5_FD_79109 | JGI IMG/M metagenome (GOLD analysis project Ga0105106, IMG submission 79109) | Freshwater sediment microbial communities from Prairie Pothole Lake near Jamestown, North Dakota, USA - PPLs Lake P8 Core (1) Depth... | ecosystem: Environmental > Aquatic > Freshwater >...
CTCGACCTCCTCGTCGAGCTGCGCGGGCCCGCGTTCCTCCGCGATATCGTCGTTCTCGTTCAACTCGGCACCAGTCGCCGCGCGATAGATGGTGCGGACGTGCTGACGCATGAGCTCGATCGTCGCCGGGTGCATCGCGCGGCCTTCCTAGTACGCGTCGCTCTCGCAGCAAGTCTGCATCGACGTGCGAGAACGCGATGCGATGTGTCCTCGCTCGCGCGCGAGCCGAGTCTGCGTCAGTCGCTCGGTCGGACTGCGAGCTCGCGATCGAATCGAGCCGAACGAGCGTCGTGATCCGATCGCGAGGAGAACGACCGAACCGATCGACGACGATGGGTGTCCCGAGCCGGGCCGCCCCGCGGCTCGCGGTGCGTCGCGCGGCTCAAGTCGTCCCACGACCAGGCGATGGCTCCGCGAGAGACGACGACGATGATCACGGCCGCAACGATTCGCTGCCTCGCACTCGCTCCAGTCGCGCTGCTCGTCGCGTGCGACGTCGCGCTCCTGCCGGAGGCTGCGTCCTACGACGGGACGTCGACGCCGCGGCTGTCGCTGCACGTCTCCGCCGAGGCCATGCCCGCTCCCGACGTGCAGGCCGTCGACGTCGAGCTCGTCGACGTGCTGGTGCATCGCGAGCGTGACGATGCGTGGGTCTGGATCGGCGGAAGCGGCGATCGCGTCGAGCTCGCGCTCGAGCCTGCGCTCGCGAACCGCCCCGTGCCGCTGCCGGCCGACCTGTACGATCGCGTGCTCGTCGTCGTCGATGCGCCGCGTGTCGCCCACGGCGGCAAGTGGCACAGTGCCGCGCTCGCCCACGACGAGATCGAGCTGCCGGTCGAGATCGACCTCGATGCCGATCGCGCCCTCGCGCTGCACTTCGATCTCGGGCGCAGCCTCGCCGGCTCGAATGCGGACAGGTGGCGGTTCGACCCGTCCGCCCGCGCCGACCTCGCGCAGTGATCTCCCCACCGTCGGCCGTGCAACCGCGGCCGGCGACCGGCGTCTGATCTCCGGGAGCCGACGTCGGCGTCCGCCTGCCAAGCCGGCGTCCGCTCCCGGACTCGCCCCGCCCGGGTCACGGAGCCCGGGCGGCGCTCCGGTGCTTCTCCAGGTTCTCCGTTCGCCCCCGGGGCTCGCGCCTCGGGGGCGTTTTCGCGGCCGGATCCGGTCCGCTGACGGGCGGCGGCGGTGGGCGTACCCTCCCGCGCATGTCGACGCCCTCGCGTGTCCGCGCGCGTCCCGGAAGGCCCCTCGCGACCGTGTTGCTCGCCGCGCTCGCGAGCGTCGGCGCGTGCGATCGCGGCGCAGAGCCGAGCGCGAAGTCGCCGGGCAAGGCGAAGGCCGATGCGCCGGCGAAGTTCGATGCCGCGCCCGCACCCGCCCCGGTCCCCACACCGCCGCCGACCGCAGGCGCACCCGAGCTGCCTCCGCCGCCGCCCGAGCCCATCGCACCGACCGAGCCGCATCCGTTCTCGGTCCGCGACATGCTCGCGATGGAGCGCATCTCCGAGCCGGCGATCACGCCCGACGGCAAGACGATCGTGTTCGTCCGCCGCGCGACCGACCTCGCCGCGAACCGGGGACGCACCGACTTGTGGAAGGTCGACATCGATGGCGGCGCGCCGGTGCGGCTCACCGACGATCCCGAGGGCGACGACGGTCCGCGCATCTCGCCCGATGGATCGACGGTGTTCTTCGTCTCGCGCCGCTCGGGCTCGGCGCAGGTATGGAAGATGCCGCTCGCCGGCGGTGCGGCGACGCAGGTCACCGACCTGCCGCTGCCGGTGTCGAGCGTGCGACTGTCGCCGACCGGCACGCATCTCGCGGTGTCGATCGAGGTGTTCGTCGACTGCGACGACCTCGCGTGCACCAAGAAACGGCTCGACGAGCGCGAGGCGGACAAGGCCAGCGGCCAGCTGTACGACCGCACGTTCGTGCGCCACTGGGACACGTGGGCGGACGGACGCAAGAACCACCTGTTCGTGATCCCCGTCGCCGGCGGCGATCCGATCGACGTGACCAAGGGCTTCGACGGCGACGTGCCCAGCAAGCCGTTCGGCGGCGCCGAGGAGTACGTGTTCGCGCCCGACGGCCGGACGATCGTGCTCACGGCCCGGCAGGCGGGCACGGGTGAGCCGTGGTCGACGAACTTCGATCTATTCTCGGTCACGATCGACGGCAGCGGCGGCCTGGAGAATCTCACCGACGCCAACGAGGCGTGGGACACCCATCCGCGGTTCACCGCGGACGGCAAGACGCTCGTGTACAAGGCGATGGACCGCGCCGGGTACGAGGCCGACCGCTACCACCTGGTTGCGATGGACTGGCCGGGCGGCACGCCGCGCGCGGTGACGGGCGCCTGGGATCGATCGATCGACGAGATCGAGCTCGCGCCCGACGGTGCATCGGTGATCGTCACGGCCGACGACGTCGGCCGCAAGCCGGTGTTCCGCATCGATCTGGCGACCGGTGCCGCGACCAAGCTGGTCGACGGCGGCACGGTGTCCTCGATCGTGCCGTTCGGCACGGAGGTCGCGTTCCTGCTCGATCACCTGCGTGCGCCCGCGGAGATCTTCCGGACCCCTCTGGCCAGCCCCGGCACACCCACGGCGGTCACGAAGATCAACGAGGCCCTCGTCGCGGCAGCGCACATGGGCGAGCCGGAGCAGTTCAGCTTCAGGGGCGCCGGCGGGGACGAGGTGTTCGGCTGGGTCGTGAAGCCCGTCGACTTCGATCCGGCGAAGAAGTACCCGCTCGCGTTCCTGATCCACGGCGGTCCGCAGGGCAGCTTCGGCGATCACTTCCACTATCGCTGGAACCCGCAGGCCTACGCCGGGGCCGGCTTCGCGGCGGTGATGATCGACTTCCACGGATCGACGGGCTATGGCCAGCGCTTCACCGATGCGATCCAGAACGACTGGGGCGGCAAGCCGCTCGTCGACCTGAAGAAGGGGCTCGCGGCGGCTCTCGCGAAGTATCCGTGGATCGACGGTTCGCGCTCGTGCGCACTCGGGGCCAGCTACGGCGGCTTCATGATCAACTGGATCGCCGGTCAGTGGCCCGACGGCTTCGACTGCCTCGTGAACCACGACGGCCTGTTCGACCAGCGCGCGATGTACTACTCCACCGAGGAGCTGTGGTTCCCCGAGTGGGAGAACAAGGGCCCGCACTTCGCGGTACCGAAGAACTACGAAAAGTGGAACCCGGTCGCCCACGTCGGCAAGTGGAAGACGCCGATGCTCGTCGTGCACGGCTCGCTCGACTACCGGGTGCCCGACACACAGGGGCTGTCCACGTTCACCGCACTGCAGCGGCGCGGCATCCCGAGCCAGCTGCTCGTCTTCCCGGACGAGAACCACTGGGTGCTCAAGCCGGCGAACGGGCTGCTGTGGCACGACACCGTGCTCGCCTGGCTCGACCGCTACACGAAGGAACCATGAGCGCACTCTCGATCGCCGGTTGGGTGCCCTGCACGGGCGCCGAGGGGCCGCACCTGCGGTTCGCGTTGTGGGTACAGGGCTGCACGCTGGCCTGTCCGGGCTGCTGCAACCCGGGCATGTGGTCGAAGACCGGTGGTCGGCTCGTTGCGGTCGACGAGCTGGTCGCTGCCGTGCGCGCGGCTCGGGCGAACGACGGTATCGAGGGCGTCACGATCGTCGGCGGCGAGCCGCTCGAGCAGATGTCCGGTGTCGCCGCGTTCGCGCGCGCGGTCGCGGACGAGGGCCTCGGTGTCATCGTGTTCAGCGGGCTCGAGCTGGCCGAGGCGCGGCAGAAGCCGGGATTCGGCGCGCTGTGGACCGCGGTCGACACGCTCGTCGACGGCCGCTTCGTCGGCCACCTCCGCGAGCGCGGACCGTCGGCGCGCCGCTTCGTCGGCTCGCGCAACCAGCGGCTCGTGCATCGCACCGAGCGCTACGCCGATCCGTCGCTCTGGCAGGGTCCGCCCACGGCGGAGCTCGTCGTCGGTGACGGCGGTCGGCTGCGGGTGGTCGGCGATCCGTCGGTCGCCGCCGGGCTCGCCCGCGTGACCGAGTCCGGAGCGCGGCCGTGACCGACGAGCGCAGGTTCTGGCTGATGAAGACCGAGCCGGACGCGTTCTCCATCGACGAGCTCGAGCGCAGGCGGCGGGCGCCGTGGGACGGCGTGCGCAACCCGCAGGCGCGCAATCACATGGACGCGATGAAGCTCGGCGATCTCGTGCTCTTCTACCACTCGAGCTGCGATCCACCGGGCGTCGTCGGAATCGCGCGCGTGTGCGAGGAGAGCCATCCCGATCCGACCGCGTTCGATCCGAACAGCCAGTACTTCGATCCGAAGTCGAAACCGGACGCGCCGCGCTGGCGGATGGTCGACGTCGAGTTCGTGGCGAAGCTGCCCCGCATGGTGACGCTCGAGGCGCTCAAGGCCGATCCCGAGCTCGCCGACATGGTCGTCGTGAAGCGCACGCGGCTGTCGGTGCAGCCGGTCGCGCGCGGACACTTCGAGCACGTCCTGCGCATGGGCGGGCTCGAGCACGTGCCGGAGTAGATTGTTTCTGCGACCCGACCGGGTCGCGGCACCGCTATCACGTCGCGTGGTGGATGCAGGCGGCGTCGATCCACTCGCAGAACGTCGCTTGCTCGCACGTCGGCTGATCGTCGAGCTGCGAGCAGTCGACGACGCAGAACTCGACCTCGTGGCCCCACATGCAGGCGGGATGGGCCTCGCACTCGTCCTCCTCGGCGATCCGACACTCGCGATCGTCGTCGGTGTCCTCCGACGCGGCGCCGGTCGGCTCGTCGTCGGGGCAGCCCACCGCGGTCGCGAGCGTGGTCGCGACCAGGACGGTCGGCAGCGCGAGCCGGGTTCGCCGCATCCCGGAGATCGTACGCGAGCCGTCCGCGGCCGTCAGGGCAGCGGCAGCTGGGCGTTGCCGCGCGTGCGCACCCACGCCGTCAACGGCTCGCGCGGGTCCGTCGTGTCGCGGTCGACCGCGACGTCGAGCGCGCCGAACCGCTCGCGCAGTCCGTCGGCCAGCGCCGCGTTCATCTCGGCGAACGCGCCGTCCTCGTTCGGCGCGCGCAGGCGATCGATCACGCGCACGCAGAGCACGGTCTTGTCGAACACGATGCGGCCGGCGAGCGTCGGCTCGGCCGCGAGCAGCTCGGCCGCCGTCCACAGCCGATCGAGCGCGACGCGGAACGCAGCCGTCGCGTTGCCGCCGGCCGGTCCGCGCTTGCGGTGGTACGCGAGCCCGGGCTTGCCGGCCCGGTGATCGATGACGTAGTGGCCCTCGTGGCACACGAGCAGCACGCCGGGGCCGTCCTCGACGTGACCGTAGTCGGCCACGTCGACGAGGACGTCGTCGGCGATCCGCGCGTCGCGGATCCAGCCGTGGAACACCGGGATGATCGCGTCCGCCGTGGGCGCGCCTGGCGGCTCGCGGAAGAACGCCTTGATCGAGAAGTTCAGCACGTCGAATCTCCGAATCGTCAGCCGGGCAGCGGGATGGTCTGCTCGCCGAGCCGTGCCTCGCACGCGTACGCGGCCTCGATGAACAGCTGGGCTTCCTCGACGTAGTGGCGCGCGTCGTCGAGGCTCACCTTGGACAGGTCGCGATCCGCGAGGCGGAAGAAGTAGTGGGCGAACTTGCCACCGGCGTACTTGTCGAAGAAGAGCTGCGTGTCGTAGTAGCGCGCGCGGAACTCCTTCACGATGTGGATCGGGTCGTCGCCGATGTCGAACGTCTGCGCCCGCACCAGTCCCTTGGCAGCGAGCAGCATCGCCTGCAGGGCGCCCTGGGCGGCCGCGACGGCATCGCCTTGCTCGAGCTTCTCCGAGGCCTCGAACGCGACGCGCTCGCCGTCGGACAGCCCGAACTTCGCGACCGACACGATCTCGCCCGCGCACTCGCCGACGCCGATGTCGCCGGTCGTGTACTCCCGCGGGTCGGCCCAGTCGTGGTAGAGGTCGCGCGCCGCCTCGTACGGGGGCACGTCCATGAGATCCGCGAGCATGTCGCGGATCTTCGACTTGCCGATCCGCTTCACGAAGCCCTGAAACGACTCGCCACCCTCGCGCTCCCGCACGAAGCGCTCGGTGACGCGATCGACGACCTCGGGGATGCGCTTGCTCGGCACGGCGCCGAGGCCGAGACCGAACGCGCCGGCGTTGTTCGTCCACTGCCCGCCCAGGACGACCTGGAAGTGCGGGACCCGGCGGCCGCCGACGTTGCGCTGCACGCCGAGGAAGCCGAGGTCGGACACGTGGTGCTGGCCGCACGAGTTGAAGCAGCCGCTGACCTTGATGCGCAGCGCCCCGACGGCCTCGTCCTCGGCGGCGTTGCGCGCGGCCAGACGCGTGCGCAGCTCGCCGGCGAGGCCGCGGGACGCCGAGATGCCGAGCTTGCAGGTGTCGGTGCCCGGGCACGACGTGACGTCGACGATCGTGTTCGCTCCGGCCGCGCCGAGACCGATGCCGCGCAGCCGCTCGTAGAGCGCGGGGACGTCGGCGTCGGAGACCCAGCGCAGCACGAGGTTCTGCTCGACGGTGAGCCGGCAGGTGTCGCCGGTGAACTCGCGCATGATGTCGGCGAGGCCGCGGGCCTGATCCGGCGTGAAGTCGCCGAGCGGCAGTGTGACGGACACGACCGACCAGCCGGGCTGGCGCTGCGGCGCGACGTTGGTCTTCCGCCACGCGTCGAGCTCGGGCGATCCGACCCTGCGCAGCAGCGACGACGCCGGCTTGAGCGGCCGATCGTGGGCGCCGAGATCGTCGAGGAAGGCGGTCCAGCGCTCGTCCGCCGGAATGCGCGCCTTCTCCTCGAGCACCATGCGGCGGAACTCGTCGAGCCCGAGCTTCTTCACCAGGAACTTGAGCCGCGCGCGGGCGCGGTTCGCCTTCTCGCCGTGGCGCGCGAAGATGCGGCAGACCGCCTGCGCCAGCGGCATCAGCTCGGCCTCGGGCACGAAGGCGTCGAGCAGCAGCGCCTGGTGCGGGACGGCCCCGAGACCACCGCCGACCCAGAACTCGAAGCCGCGGACCTCGGCACCGTCGGGGCCGGGTCGCGTGACCGCGACGAGGCCGAGGTCGTGCATGCGCGCGAGCCCGCAGGCCTCGGTCGCGCACCCGGAGAACGCGATCTTGAACTTGCGGCCGAAGTCCTGCGTGTCGGGATGGCCGAGCAGGTAGTACGTCAGCGCCTTCGCGTACGGCGTGATGTCGAACGCCTCGCTCTTGCAGACGCCTGCGATCGGGCAGCCCGTCACGTTGCGCACCGAGTTGCCGCACGCCTCGCGCGTGGTGATGCCGACGGCGGCGAGCCGACGCATGAGATCCGGCGTGTCGTCGATGTGGATGAAGTGCAGCTGGATGTCCTGCCGCGTCGTGACGTGCAGGATGTCGTCGGAGTACTCCTCGGCGAGCTCGGCGAGCACCTCGAGCTGCTGGGCCGAGAGCGCGCCGAACGGGATCTTGATGCGCATCATCCCCGGCGCGTCCCAGACCGTCTCCGGGCCCTTGGTCAGCTCGCCGCAGGGGAATGCGAGCGAGCGATCCTTCTCGCCGTCCCAGCGCTTGCCGTTGTCGTAGCGCTGTCCGTACGCACCGCGACGCAGCCGCGTCTCCGCGAAGAGCTTCTCCTCGATCTTGCCCTCCTTGCGCAGGCGCAGCTGCGTCTCGAAGACGTCGATCTCTTGCTCGAGCTCGGGGCTGGTCTGCCCGGCGAGTCGATCCTTCCAACCAAGGGCGGCCATGTTCGGTACGAGCTCCTGACCGAATGATTGTCCCGAACGGCGCCGTAATGTCAATCGGGCGACCGGGTGGAGCTCGAAAAAACCTTGTAATTTCGCGTCAAGAAATCCGCAAGATTCAACGGTTAATCGCCGTAAATAAGGCGACCGCACCCAGCTCGGCGAGCCAGGCCGTGCGGCGGTCGTCGGGGACGAAGGCGTGCTCGAACGACGCTGCCGCCAGCGCGCGCAGCTGCGGACGATCGAGCCCGAACGTAGTCGCCGCGCGGACGTACTCCTCGACGAGATCGGTGCCGAACAGCGCGGGATCGTCGGTGGCGAGCGAGCACCGCAGCCCGGCGGCGAGCAATCGGGGCAGCGGATGCTCGGCGAGCGAGGGCACGACACCGAGCGCGACGTTGCTGCTCGGGCACACCTCGAGGGCGATGCCGCGAGCGACGAGCTCGGCGACGAGCGCCGTATCCTCCAGGCACCGCACGCCGTGACCGATCCGCTCGGCGCCGAGCCGCTCGACCGCCGCGCGGACGCTGTCGGCACCGGCGAGCTCGCCCGCGTGGGGCACGCTGTGCAGGCCTTCGGCGCGCGCGCGCGCGAACACGGGTGCGATCCGATCGAGTGGATGGCCGGCGGCCTCGGGACCGCCGAGGCCGAGTGCCGTGACGGCCTCGGGATCGCGTCGTCGGACGGATCGCGCGAATGCCAGCGTCGGCTCGGCCTGGTCGGGGAACGCACGCACGATGTCGAACACGAATCCGAGCGACAGCCCGCGCGCGAGGGCGGCCTGGCGGCCCTCGATGAGGCCGGCGACGAGCATGCCGGCGTCCTTGCCGGCGGCGACGTGGGTGATCGGCGTGAACGTGAGCTCGACGTGCCGCACGTTGTCCGCGACGAGGCGGCGTGCGAGGTCGTCGATCGCGAGCACGAGATCGTCGGCGGTCCGCAGGCACGACGAGATCGCGAGATAGGTCGCGATGAACCGCCGGAAGTCGGGGAATCGCCAGGCCTCGCGCAGGCCCTCGACGCCGCGCTCGGCTCCGGGCAAGGGCACGCCGTGGCGCGTCGCGAGCTCGAGCGCGAGCTCCGGCGCGATCGAGCCCTCGAGGTGGAGGTGCAGCTCGGCCTTGGGCAGCGCCCGCACGAAGGCGCGCAGCTCGTCGTCCATCGCCGCAACGTACCAGGGAGCCGGCCCGCGGAGCTGGTATCGTCCGGCCCAGGTGTCGACGGAGCCGCCGGCCAGCGAGCCTTCCGAGGGGGCGCGTCCCATTCCGGCCGTGCTCGCGCTCGTGCCGGTCGTCGCGCTGGTGGGGCTGCTCGCGCTCGTGATCCTCGGGTTGCCGCGGTGGTACCCGGGGTTCGAGGGCAGCGGTCACCTGCCGCTCGCGCTGGCGGCCGCGATCGCGGCGATCGTGGCGCGCTGCTACGGGCACCGATGGTCCGCGCTCGAGCGCGGCATCGTCGGCGCCATCCAGCTCGCGATGGGGGCGATCCTCATCCTGTGCGTCATCGGGATGCTGATGGGCACGTGGATCGCCGGCGGGGTCGTGCCGGCGTTGATCCACTGGGGACTCGAGCTGCTCGCGCCGAGCTACTTCCTGCCGACCGCGTGTGCCGTGTGCTCGGCGGTGAGCCTGGTGAGCGGCAGCTCGTGGTCGACGACGGGCACGGTCGGGCTGGCGCTCGTCGGGGTCGGCTCGGCGCTCGGCGTGGATCCGGCAATGACGGCGGGCGCCGTCGTGAGCGGGGCGTACTTCGGCGACAAGCTCTCGCCGATGTCGGACACGACGAATCTCGCGCCCGCGATGGCGGGCACGGATTTGTTCTCGCACGTGCGTCACATGATCTGGACGACGCTGCCGTCGTGGTCGATCGCGATGCTGCTGTACACGGCGCTCTCGCTGGGCTCGACGGTCGCGCCGGATCGGGGCTCGGTGGTGGCGATCCAGGACGCGATCGCGACGCAGTTCGAGCCGAGCGTGCTGCACGTGCTGCCGGTCGTCGTCGTGATCGGGTTGGTCGTGCGACGGGTGCCTGCGCTGCCCTCGCTCGCGCTCGGGGCAGCGCTGGGGGGCGTGCTCGCGATCGGGGTCGAGGGCGCGACGCTCGCCGACGTGCTGGGGGCGGCGATGAAGGGCTACAAGGCCGAGACGGGCGATGCGGCCGTGGACGAGCTGCTCACGCGCGGTGGGCTCGAGAGCATGGAGAGCACGGTGCTGCTCATCCTGTGTGCGATGACGTTCGGTGGGGTGATGGAGTCGACGGGGATGCTGCAGACGCTCGCCGGGCAGCTGCTGCGGCTCGTGCGCTCGAGCGGCTCGCTCGTGGCGACGACGGTCCTGACGTGCGCCGGGATCAACCTGATCGCCGCCGACCAGTACATCTCGATCGTCGTGCCCGGGCGCATGTACGCGGCGGCGTACCGGGAACGCGGGCTGCACCCCAAGAACCTCTCGCGCGCGCTCGAAGATGGTGGCACGCTGACATCGGCGCTCGTGCCATGGAACACGTGTGGAGCGTTCATGACCGCGACGCTGATGGTCTCGACCACGGCGTATCTGCCGTACGCGTTCCTGAACTGGTTGAACCCCATCGTGGCGATCACGTACGCGATCTTCGGCGTGTCGATGCCGCGCTTGCCGGTCGCATCGCGGGAGTAGTTCTCGCGCTCGCGGTCGGCTGCGGGGACTCGGCCAGCGGAGACGGCGGTGCGACGAGCGGCGGGCTCGCCTCGACGAGTGGTGGGGACACGAGCGTCGGTACGAGCGGCACTGCGGGAGCCGACGAGACGTCGGATGCAGTGACGACGAGCGGCACGGGCGGCGGATCGAGCGACGAGTCGACGACGGGTGCGGCTGCGCCGCTCTGCGATTCGATCGCGGTGTCGCTCGTGGTCGATCGCGAGGCGCCGATGCACTCGGCGCAGGACGTCGAGCGTGTCGCGGCGTTCCTCGACGCGTTGACCGAGCAGAGCGGGGCCGAGGTGCTCGTGCTGCCGAACTCGGGCGTCGAGGACGATCCGATGGGCCCGTGCACCGATGGAGGTGCGCTCGCGGGTGGATTGACGATTCGGTGGGGACACGGAGCGGCGCTCGAGCCCGGCACGCACGACGCGCTGACGTGCGTGTTCGATGTCGCGGCCGGACTCCCGAACGACGTCGAGCCGGACGGCGACTGGATGTTCAGCGGGTTGATGTTCCCGCTGCTCGAGCACGAGGACTGGCCGCCGCCGGACACTGACCTCGCGATGGCGCTGCTGTTCGCGGAGCAGGACGACGACCAGTTCAACATGTACGCGCGGCCGGGGATGACGAGCGAGGCGTACCTGCGCCTGGGCGTCGACGGCGACCGCCGCCGGGCCACCGCATTTACCCTGGGTCAGGGCGGCGACGAGCTCGCGACGTTCGCGCTCGCCATGCAACCGCACTCCGCGTATGCGGATTTCGATGATGGACTGCAGTCTGCACTGGATGCGTGGCTGCCACGCGCATTGACCGCGTGCGACGAGCACGACTTCGTACCGGATCCCGAGCCCCCCGGCGGGTGCTCGCAGATCGACGTGTTGTTCGTGATCGACGGCTCGCTCAGCATGGCCGAGGAGCAGGCCGCGCTGCGCGGCGAGGACGGGTCACCCCCGGTGTTCGCGGAGTTCACCGACGCGCTGCTCACCGAGCTCGGCACTCTCGAAGATGTCCGCGTGGGCGTCGTGTCCGCGGAGCCCGGCGACGTCGTCCTTCACACGCACCGCGATCAGCCCTGGACTCCCCCGAGCCCCGACACCGACTGCGGCCTCGAACTACCCTGGGTAGGTGCGCCCTCACCAGGATTCGCCGAGCAATTCGCCTGTATCGGCGCAACGAGGGCGATCTCGACGGACGAGACCACCGTGAGAAACGCGATCGAGACGCTCGAGAGCCCGGCCAATGCGGGCTTCCTGCGCGAAGACTCGCTCCTGTTCGTCGTGCTGCTCACCGACGAGGACACGCAGGACTTCGATACCGCGATGTCCGAGATGCACGAACGCCTGCTCGCCGTGGTCGGCGGCGAAGCCAAGCGCCTCGTCGTCCTCGCGATCACGGGCGACCCGGGGTTGTTCGAGCTTCCCTTGACGACCTGCTCCGGCCCCTACGGGACGGCGACCCCAGGTCGGCGGATCAACTCGATCCTCTCCACCTTCCAGGACCGCGGGTTGATGCAGGACATCTGCGGCGGCGATCTTGCCAGCCGCTTCGCCGAGGTCCTCGACGACATCGTCGATTCGTGTCTCGACTGGCACCCCGAGGGCTGACAGAAACGGATGCCACGGACGCCGTCGCGATCGATCCGACGCCCCGCAATCCGCTAGATCGCGGTACGGAACGCTCCCGGGGGTTCCTCGACCTGGACTCGGTAGCGACGTTTCATCAAGTACGTGCCGTAGGGGAACACCACCTCGCGGTCGCCTCCGCACCAGCACGCCGACGCCTCACGGTGACGCCTCCAGAAGCGCCGCTGCTCCTCCAGCGCCCATCCTCGCGCCCAACGGGACCGTCCGGCCACGGTGGGTCGGATCCCTCGGCGAGGCTCCCGGCTGAGCGGGCTCTGATGGCGCGCCTGGTTCATCACGCGGTGCATGCCGAGGAAGCTGCCACCACCGCTGCGGATCTTGCGAATGAGCTCTGCCTGCCGCTCGCGGGTCGCCTGCCGGATCTTCGCGCGCAGCTCGGCATCCGAGAGCTCCGGGAAGACGGGCGGACGCGTGAGCCGAATCGTCACCTGCTTCGGCATCTGCTCACGAAAGAAGAACTCGGGCCGCTCCACGACGATGCTCTGCCCGTACTCCAAGCTCCAG
>Ga0105106_10002780_pt1 | contig 12550 bp, 8 predicted proteins | sample PPLLaktember2015_5_FD_79109 | JGI IMG/M metagenome (GOLD analysis project Ga0105106, IMG submission 79109) | Freshwater sediment microbial communities from Prairie Pothole Lake near Jamestown, North Dakota, USA - PPLs Lake P8 Core (1) Depth... | ecosystem: Environmental > Aquatic > Freshwater >...
AGCCCCTTGGCCGCCACGATCATGTCGGGCACCACGCTCCAGTGATCGAGGGCCCAGTTTCTGCCCGTCCGCCCCACTCCGGACATGACCTCGTCGGAGATGAGCAGCACGTCGTACTTGTCGCAGATCTCGCGGATGCGCCGGAAGTAGCCCTCCTTCGGCACCAGGGCCCCCGCCGTGGCCCCCACGACGGGCTCGGCGATGAAGGCCGACACGGAATCCGGGCCTTCGTAAAGGATCGCTTTCTCGAGCTCGTCGGCGCACTCGATGCTGCACGTTTCGGGGACAAGGTTGAAGGGGCATCGATAGCAGTAGCACGGCGCGATGTGGGGAGTGTGCAGCATCAGCGGCAGGTAGTAGCGGCGCCTGCCCGTGTGGCCGCTCAGGGCGAGGGCGCCCACGGTATTGCCGTGATAGCTTGCCCACCGGGAGATGACCTTGAACTTCATGGGACAACCCCGGTCGACCTGGTACTGGCGGGCCATCTTCATGGCCGTCTCCACGGCCTCCGAGCCGCCCGAGAGGAAATAGACCCGGGAAAGCCCCGGCGGGGACATCTTGACGATCCGGTCGGCCAGCTCGATGGCTGCCTCGCTCGTGAACTGGGTGCCGTGGGTGAAGGCGATGCGGCTGGCCTGTTTCAGCATGGCCTCCTCGATTTCCTTCACGCCATGGCCGATGTTCACCACCGCCGCGCCGCCGGAGCCGTCGATGAACTGCCTCCCTTCCTTGTCGTAGATGTATACGCCCTCACCGCGGTCCACGGTGGGATAAAACCTGGTCGGCGTCCTGTAAAAGACATGATCCTCGTTGACTTTCTGTGCCATGGCTGCCTCCTGGGAGCGTCAGGGTAAGTTGCGATAAAGCCATGAAATTCTATCAGATAGACAACCGGAGTCAATGGAAAAGGATTTCTTTGGCGCTATTTCCTCTTGCGCTTTACGGGCGGAAATACTACCTTTCTAATAAGAAAATGGGCCCGTCCGGTGGCCGTGAAATCGAAGGGGGCATGAGCCATGGCAAGTGATACGCTGCAGTCGGTGATCGATCTCGCCATCCAGAAAGAGGAAGAAGCCTACAACTTTTACATGAATCTGCGCAATAACGTCGAGGACAAGGCGGCGAAGGACACGTTGAAGTATCTGGCCAACGAGGAAGCCGGGCACAAGGCGTTTCTTGTGAAGTGCAAGGATCAGATGTCCTGCGATGTGGTTCTGCGGCCGGATATGCCCGTGGACTACAAGGTTGCCGAGCACCTGAAACAGCCCGACATCAAGAAGAACATGAACTCCGAGGAGATCTTCCTCGTTGCCGCCGCGAGGGAGTTGTACGCCCATAATTTCTACAAGGGTCTCGCGGAGCTCTGCCCCAAGGGGTCAGTGAGGGATCTGCTCCTGAGGATGGCCAACGAGGAGATGAAACACAAGGAGAAGATGGAATACCTGTACTCCAACACGGCCTTTGCACAGACGGCGGGAGGATGATCAAGAGGGTACAGGGTCAAGGGTAAAGGGTACAGGCAAAAAGCCACAAGCCCCAAGCCACAAGGCCAAGGCAAACGAAAACGGCGGGATGCTCTCCCGCCGTTTGTTTTTTGCTCAACCCCTGAACCCTTGACCCTTTACCCTGGTCCCTGCTTTTCAGTCCGTGAATATCGCCGAGGCGTATGTGACGGCGCTTGAGGTGGCCGACTCCCGGTAGGTTTCGTAATCGAGCAGGATTCCCTTTTTCCCCGTCATGAGCTCGGCCAGCAGGACCAGGGCGGGAAACCCGCAGACCTTGTACTGGTCGCCCGTTACGGCGGCATTTTCGTAGATGGCCCGCCCGTTCCCGGCGAGCAGGGAATCCAGGATGAGCCGGTCGTTGTCCTGCGCGCGTTCCAGGATCGACTCGGCGGGCACCCCGTCGCCGAACTTGAGTCCCACGTGCGAGAAGTCCACCCCCGCCACGAAGAGAACCTTTCCCCGCTTTTTTACCTCTTCCCGGATGGTTTCCACGAACGCGAGGAAGCGGCTGTCCCCCAGGGGATTCTGCCGGGCAGAGAGGTACTCGTAGATCCCGCCGCAGAGGATCGGCACGATCGGTGTCCCCTTCAGGTAGTGATGAAGGAACAGGGTCTGGAACTCGATGGAGTGTTCGATCTTGTGACCGAAATCATGTGACGTCAGGGTGCCGGGCCGCGCGCTTTTCCCCAGGGCCTCCACAAAACCCCGGTCCGTCCGGAGCTCGCCGAAAGGCGTCCTGTAGTTTTTCGGGGAAACGCAAAAGAGACCGTCCTGCAGGTTGTGGTTGATTCCCAGGATCACCGCAAGATCGTACTGCCTTCCTTTCAGGTGCCTGTAGGCTTTTACGTACGTGTGCCGCGCCACGCGGATGTCAATGTGGGGGGCGACGACGGCATGGATTTCCGGCAGGTGAAATTCCGGCGGGGGCAGCTCGCTCTCCGACTCCTCGATAAACCGGGCGAGTTTCGCCGGATCGGGGTCGTAGGACTTGCCTGCATGGACACACAGGCGGTGCTCCTGCCGGGAAAAGGCCGTAAAGAGCGAGTCCATTTCCCGCCGAAAGGCGTCGCTGTTCAGGAGAAAAGCCCTGTCGAGGCTGCCGAGGAAGTCTTCGATGTCCGAGAGAGAGACCAGGTGTCCCCCGCTGCGGTTCATGAGTTCCCTCTGGATATCCCGGATCTCGTGCCGGCCGTCGAGCATCTGCAAAAGCGGCAACGCGCTCGCATCGACGGCGATGCGCTGTTCGCCCAGGTCGTGGGGGTCCTGGAAGACGATCATCCGGCGGCCCTCGACGAGGGTCATGACCATCTGGATGTCCGTTCGGAGGGCGGGTTTTTCAATCATGGGAACTCCCGGGGGCCAACGTAACCCATCGAAAGGGTGAATGCAAGGAAGGTTTGCCGCGGTCGCCCGCATTTGCATGACCGGGGATCTGTGTTATAAGAAATCAGAAGGTAAGAGGGTGAGAGGGTAAGAAGGTTGGAAAAGCCGGTTGCCATAAAATTTACTGAAAGCTCTCCAAACTTCTCACCTTCTCAACCTCTCACCTTCTTCTTTCTCGCAATCGGACGGAACCAGAAGGACAAGGCGATGAGCGTAAGATAGACCCCTGTGGCGTAGGTGATCTTTTCCAGGGTCACATTATCCACATAGATGAGCTGCTCGAGCGTCTCGATGATGAATTTTCCCGAGTAGACCTCCGCTTCCCGTCCTTCCGATTTGAGCCAGACTTCGAGATACGTGAGGGGGCAGATGGAGTGGGTCACCTGCATCAGGACCATCGAGATTACGGCGGCCAGGTGGATGAGGCGCCACCGGGCGCTGTTGAACCACAGAAAGACAGGGAAGCCCAGGATCACGAAAGCGATCCAGAGGAAGTGGGTCACGAGGACGATGTCGGCGGCGATCGGGTAGGACATGGGGCAACCGGCGGGAAACACCGTTTCCCTCTGTTTCCGAGGTATTTACCAACTCTTGCGTCATGATACCACAGGGGAGGGACGACATGAAAGCCCTCGTCACGTTTTTCGCCGCTGTCACAGCGGTGCTTCTGGCTTCCGGGGCCCTCCTGCCGGATGCGGCCGACGGCTGGTTTTTCAGTCAGCCTTCCGGGAAGGACTTCGATGCTCTCCGGCAAGCCATGGTCAACGACCAGATCGTCGCCCGCGGGGTCCGCCAGGAGGCGGTCCTCCAGGCCATGCGAAGCACCCCCCGCCATCTCTTCGTCCCTGAGGATCGTGTCTCCAGGGCCTACGACGACTCGCCGCTGCCCATCGGTCATGGTCAAACCATTTCCCAACCCTTCATCGTGGCCTATATGACGGAGGTCCTCCGGCCGGGCGGTTCGGGCACCGCCCTGGAGATTGGAACCGGATCGGGTTACCAGGCCGCCGTCCTCTCCCCTCTCTACAGCAAGGTGTACTCCATGGAGATCATCCCCGAGCTGGCCGAATCAGCTGCAGTCCGGCTTCGGGATCTGGGCTACCGGAACGTGGAGGTGCGCAAAGGGGACGGGTATTTCGGATGGCCGGAACAGGCCCCCTTCGATGCCATCATCGTGACGGCTGCAGCCGGCCACATCCCCCCCCCGCTCATCGCTCAACTGAAGAAAAACGGGCGGATGATCATCCCCGTCGGCAACCCATACATGGTCCAGCACCTCGTCCTCGTCGAAAAGGACGGCAAGGGAAACATCACCACCCGCAGTCTGATGTCGGTTCGATTTGTCCCGCTTACGGGTGGACGCTAAGAGGCAGTGGCTAGTGGCCAGTGGTCAGTGACCAGCGAAAGACGAACTGTTTTCAGAGACGGCGTCCCTCAGCCTGTTTTCTGCTGCCTGCAGCCTGCATTTTTTTAACCTCGATCCTCGTTCCTCGGACCTCGTGCCTGGGGGTTTTCACGACATGACTGCCAACACCTTGCCCGTCTGGCGCATCCGGCTTTCGGTCTTCCTCCTTTCGGCGGTGATCATTTTCTTCGAGATCCTGCTGATGCGAATCTTCGCGATCCAGTACTGGCACCACTTCGCCTCTTTCATCATCAGCCTTGCGCTTCTGGGTTTCGGGGCGAGCGGGACCCTTCTGTGCTTCCTGCGCCGGCGCCTGGCGGCCCTTCTCGAGAACCTTCTCTATGGGCTTCCCTTCGCACTGTCGCTGTGCCTGTGGGCAACGCTCATGCTGCTCGATCGCGTGGTCTTCAACCCCTTCGAGATCCTGATGCAGGGCGATGAAATCACGCTGCTGCTCGTCCTCGTCTGTGCACTCTTTGTCCCTTTTTTCCTCGGAGCCCTCGCAATCGGCGCCTGCTTCGCCGTCGCGGCAGGGGGGGTCTTCCGCCTCTATTTTGTGAATCTCGCCGGATCGGCTGTGGGGTGCCTGCTCCTTTTCCTGACCTGGTTGCACCTCGACCCCGGCCTGCTCCTTCTCGTGCTGTCGATCATCGCCGCCTGCGCCGCCGTCGTTGCCGCCAGGGGGCCCCGGCGGATCCTCGCTTCGGCGCTCGCCTTGCTCCTGATGCCGCTGCTCTACGGGGCCTGCTTCCAGGGCAGACCCCTTCAGATGAGCCCTGTCAAGGATCTGGCCCAGGCAAAGCATGCCGAAGGCGCCGTCACGGAGCAGGAGCGCTTCGGTCCCCTCGGGCTCGTCACGGTGCTCTCAGGGCCTGCATTCCACTACCTGCCGGATCTCAGCCTGAACTGTCCCCACAGGATTCCGGAACAGAAAGGCCTCTTCATCGACGGCAACCTGGTCGGGGCGATCAACCGCTCCTCGGGGGATACGGCGGAGCTCCGGTTCATGGGGTACCGGACGGCCTCGCTGGCGTACGAGCTCCTGGAGGCGCCCCATGTGCTCGTCATCGGCGGCGGGGCCGGCTCGGAGATCCTCAATGCCCGCCATCACGGGGCGCGGGAGATTTCCGTCGTGGAACTCAATGCCGACGTGGTCGCCCTCATGCGGGGAGAGCTTCGGGAGTTCAGCGGGGCCGTTTACGAATCGGGGCCTGTCCGAGTCTTCGCGGAAGAGGGCAGGGGGTTTTTGGACCGGACGGAGGAGACTTACGACCTCATACAGATGGTTTTGCTCGACTCGATGGGCACGGCGGCCGCCGGAGTCTACTCCCTGAACGAAAATTATCTCTTCACCGTGGAGGCCTTGGGAAAGGCCCTCCTGCGACTCTCCCCCGGGGGGATCCTGAGCGTGTCCCAGTGGATGGAAAACCCGCCCCGCTCGGGGATGAAGCTGCTCACCACGGCGGTGGAAGCCCTGCGAAGGCAGAAACTGGACCCCCCGCAGAGCCTCATGATGATCCGCAGCTGGCAGACGGTCACCTTGCTTGTGAAGAAGGGGCCCTTTGAGGCGGCCGATGTCGAGAAGGCCCGCCGGTTCTGCCGGAGCCGGCTCTTCGATCCCTGCTGGTTTCCGGGAATCCGGGAGGAAGAGACGAACCGGGTCAACCGGCTCGACCGGGACCCCTTCCATGAGGCCGTGCTTCGCCTCTTTGGCGGCGAAGGGGCCACCCTTTACCGGGACTACCCCTTCGACATCACGCCGGCCACGGACGGGCGGCCCTTTTTCTCTCACTCCTTCAGGATCGAGCACCTCGAGCGGGTCCTGGGCCCCGGTGGACGTGACTTCATGCCTTACCTGGACTGGGGATACCTCCTGGCCTGGGCTTCATTTGCCCTTCTTGTGGCAGCGAGCCTGGTCCTGATCCTCCTGCCCCTGCGCAGCACCCCCAGTGGTCCGCGGCGGGAAGCCCTGCCGGTGTTTTTCTATTTCGGGGCCTTGGGGCTCGGCTACATGTTCCTCGAGATCGCCTTCCTGCAGCAGTTCATCCGCTATCTGCACCACCCCGTCTTCTCGGCAAGCGTGGTCATCGGGTCTTTCCTCGTTTTCTCCGGCATCGGCAGCCACCTTGGCATGCCCGCGGGAAAAGGCGGGCAGACGAACGTCTCGACAGCCGTCGCCCTCATTGTCCTTTCAGGGTTGGCCGTACAGTTCGTCGCGCTGGGCCTCGAGCAGGTGATGCCGCAACTGGCCCTTCCGGCCCGAATGATCCTCTGCAGCCTCCTGATCGCGCCTCTGGCGATCCCCATGGGCATTCCCTTTCCGTCGGGGCTGGAGAGGCTCTCGAAGGGCGGCGGAACCCTCCTTCCCTGGGCCTGGGGCGTCAACGGGTTCTTCTCCGTCATCGGGGCATCGGGCGCCGCCCTGATAGCCGTTTCCTGGGGATTTGCCGTCGTCATCTGGATCGCCTTCCTCCTGTACATCCTCGCCGCCGTCGTTTTTGTGAAGTTTTTCCCGGCCACCTTGGATAAGAGAGGGTGAGAGGGTAAGAGGGTTGGAGAACCCGGCAGCAAAGCTCTGTGGCAGTAGCTGATCCAACCTTCTCACATTCTTACCCTCCCACCTTCTCTCCGTCCGAAGGCCCGGCACAAAAGTTGCTTTAGTGTTCACGGGTTGACATTATGCAAAACAGACAAACAGTCACGGATGACCGGGCGGCGCATTTCCTGTCGCGCATCGAGGCGGCGAGGAACCTCCCGTCGCTTCCCCAGGTGCTCCTCAAGCTCATCGAGGCCTGTCGCAACGAGGAGATGACCATCCGGGACATCGCGCAGATCGTCAGCGGGGATTCCGCCCTCTCGGCGAGGATCCTGGGGATCGTCAATGCCCCCTTCTACCGTCGTGCGGAGAAGATTGTCCGGATGGATGACGCCCTGTTCCAGTTGGGGCGCGACGCCGTGCGCAGCATCGCTATCAGCGCCTCCATCCACCAGGTCTTCTCCAAGATAAACGGCCAGTCCCTTTTCAACATGAAGCTATACTGGCGTCATGCCCTGCTCTGCGCCGTGCTGGCCCGGCGTCTTTCCGAAAAAACATCCTACAAGGCCCCCGAGCTCTCTTTTCTCTCCGGAATCCTTCACGACGTGGGAAGGATGGTCCTCTGGGTCAACTTCCCCGATGAGTACGGGAAGGTGCTCCAGGCCGCCCGGAACCAGTCGAAACTCCTCCTCGAGGGGGAGATCAAGATGGGCATCACACACGCCGAGGTGGGTTCCTGGCTACTCAACCGCTGGGGCCTCGACGCGTTCACGGCCGATGCGGCACGATACCATCACGAGCCGCTGGAGAGGATTCACAACGCCTTCCCGCTCGTCAAGATCATCTACGCGGCGAACATCCTGTCCGATATGCCCGATTCGGATTTTTCCCGGTACAAGGTGATCCGGGAGCTCTTCGGGATCAGCTTCACCGATATCACGGACATGCTCACGGCCGCCCAGGAGGAGGTGCGGGAACTCGCCGAAGCACTCGACATCCAGATCGACCCCGTCGATCAGCACCACCAGCCCCTCGACGGCAGGGACGAGTCAAAAGAGGAAGCGCTCACCGGCGAAGTCAGAGACGTGGCGCTCCTGCATGCAGCCATGCAGGGCCTCATGGAGGCTCCCGACCGGGATGCCATCCAGAGGGCCGCCCGGCAGGGGATCGAGGTCCTCTTCGGAACGCCGGCCATCATGCTCTTTCTGCTGGATCGCGACCGCGAACTGCTTGTTTTGCAAGATACCGCAGGCTCCAGACTGCCGCCCGGGCAGGAGCTGACGATCCCCATGGGGCGAAACGAATCGCTTCCTGTGAGGGCAATGACACAGAAAGCGATCCTCGACACCCCGGAGCGGCGCGATCGGGGGGCTCTCACGATCATGGACGAAATGCTCGTCCACATCCTGGGGAGCGAGGAGATCCTGTGCCTGCCCCTGGTGACCCAGAAGGAAACGGTGGGCGTCTTTGTCATCGGGGCGGAGCGTGCCGCCATGGCGCCGTTTGCGGCCCAGTCGAGGCTTCTCACCCTCTATGCGGACCAGGTGGCCATGTCCCTTCGGCTCGACCAGATGCGAAAGGCCCAGACCCGGATCTACCAGGCGGGCCGTCTTGCCGCCTCTTCGGCGCTGGCCCGCAAGGTGGCCCACGAGGTGAACAACCCGCTGAGCATCATCAAGAATTACCTCAAAATCCTCGGGATGAAGCTCGGGGCCGACAACATGGCCCAGGACGAACTGCGGATTGTCAACGAGGAGATCGACCGCGTGGCGCTCATCATCCGCCAGCTCACCGATCTCACCTCCGAGAAAGACCGCGTGCGCCAGACGGTGGACGTCAACGGCCTCCTGCGGGATCTTGCCACGATTATCGAAAAGTCCTTCTCGACGGCGAGCCGGATCCGCTTCCATCTCGATCTGGACCCGGCCCTGCCGGGGCTCGTTACGGACCGCAACGGCCTCAAGCAGGTCCTGATCAACCTCCTCAAGAATGCCATCGAGGCGATGAAACAGGGCGGCGACCTCTACGTGCGGACGAAGTGCCTCGTCACGCGTGACCTGGAGGAGATGGCCGTCAAGCGGGAGGGAAAGGCGGAACAGTACGTGGAGATCTCCGTGCGCGATGACGGACCAGGCATCCCCGAGGCGGTCAGGCAACGCCTCTTCGAGCCCTACGTGACGACGAAAGGGGAGGGCCACTCGGGTCTCGGCCTCTCCGTCGTTCACAGCATCGTCAAGGACCTCGGCGGGACGATCCAGTGCGAAAGCGCGGAAGGCAAAGGGACGACCTTTGTGATCCGCTTTCCCCTGAATGGAGTCACGAAAACAGCATGAGTCGGAGCAGACAATGACGGGAACCCCCAAAATCCTCGTTGTAGACGACGAGGTCCGGATGTGCGAGAGCCTCAAGATCCTGCTCGGAGGCCGGAACTGCCAGATCGAAACCTGCTCCTCAGCCCGGGAAGCCATGAGCTGGCTGGAGAAAAATCACTGCGACCTCATGCTGCTGGACCTCATGATGCCAGAGATGGACGGCTACCAGCTCCTGGACCACGTGAAGGCACGCTACCCCAACGTGACGGTCATCATGATGACGGGTCACGCATCCATCGAATCGGCCGTGGAGGCCCTGAAACGGGGGGCCCACGACTATCTCGGCAAGCCCTTCGAGCACGACGAACTCGTCAAGCGAGTGCAGAACGCCCTCGACCAGAAACGGCTGAAGGTCGAGAATGACATCTTCCGCAAGAGGCTCGAAATCTCCGAGGAACGGTATCGTTATCTCGTGCAGCATTCCCCCGACCTCATCTTCATCCTCGGGGCGAAAGGCGAGTTCATCTTCGTGAATAACACCGTCGAGAGCCTCCTGGGCTACGAGAGCGCGTCTCTGCAGGGGAAGGACTTCTCGACGATCGTCCACGAGGATGACGTGGACAAGGTCCGGGCGTTCTTCGAGGCCGCCCGCAGGGGAAAGCCCCTGTCGGATTGCATGGAAGTGAAGCTTCGCTGCCGCACGAAGCCTGAAAGCGGTGCCGACTGCTCCTTCGTGGAGCTTCGGGCCGCTGCCATGGAAGAGTCCTCCATTGGCAGCGGCGGAAAACTCCACGGCATCTACGGGGTCGCCCGGGATATCACGGAACGCAAACGATCCGAGGAGGAGAAGATGCTTCTCGAGGCACAGCTCCGCCAGGCTCAGAAAATGGAAGCGATCGGCACGCTGGCCGGCGGCATCGCCCACGACTTCAACAATCTCCTCATGGCAATCCAGGGCAATGCCTCCCTGATGCTCTTTGACCTCAACCAGAACCACGAGCACTTCGAACGCCTGCGCAACATCGAAAAACTCGTCGACAGCGGCTCACGGCTCACGTCGCAGCTTCTGGGTTATGCCCGCAAGGGCCGCTACGAGATCCGGCCCATAGACCTCAACCAGCTCGTGCAGTATGCCTGCGAGACCTTCAACCGGACGAAAAAGGAAATCCGGATCAAGCTGCAGCTCGACAAGCACCTTGCCCCCATCGAAGCCGATACCGGCCAGATCGAGCAGGTCCTGATGAACCTGCTCGTCAATGCCGCCGACGCCATGCGTGGCGGCGGGACCGTCACAATCCGGACAGGGAACGCGACCCACGAGGAAATGAAGGGCAAGCTCTACAACCCGAAGCCGGGGAAATACGTCCTGCTGTCGGTGACCGACACGGGCGTCGGGATGGATGATAAGACGAAGGAACGGATCTTCGAGCCCTTCTTCACGACGAAGGAAATGGGTCGGGGCACGGGCCTCGGACTCGCATCGACCTACGGGATCATCAAGGGCCATGGCGGGTTCATCGACGTGGACTCCCAGCCCGGAAAGGGCGCCACGTTCTGCATTTACCTGCCGGCGTCGGCCAAGAAAGTCTCCAAGACCCAACGGGGCCTCGAGAAAATCCCCCGGGGCCAGGAGACGGTGCTGCTCGTCGACGACGAAGACATGGTCCTCGAAATCGGACGCGCCCTGCTCGAAACCATGGGCTACCACGTGGTGACAGCGAAAGACGGCGAGGAGGCCATTGCGATCTACGAGAACGAGGGCCCCGGGATCGATCTCGTCCTTTTGGACATGGTCATGCCGGGCCTGGGGGGCGGGGAGGTCTACGACCGCCTCAAGACCATAAACCCGGACATGAAATGCCTGCTGCTTTCCGGATACAGCATCGACGGCGAAGCCTCGGAGATCATTCAGCGGGGATGCGACGGCTTCATCCAGAAGCCCTTCAAGCTGAGGGATCTGTCCAAGAGTATCCGGGAAATCCTGCACCACCCGTGATGCCGGAGGCATCACGCAGGGTATAGGGTAAAGGGTTTCGGGTATCGGGAAGGAGAAAAGAATTTTTCCTTCAGCCCTAGACCCTATCCCCTATACCCGAGACCCTCGTCTGACACCTTTTCTTTTCCCCCGAAATGTACTATGCAGGATGAGGTGCTGCCCCGGGAGGTTTCCGGGGTGATCCGGGCGCCGTGGAGAGGTTCGTCATGGGTGACATGCTGCTGGAGGCCGTGGAGAAAACAGCCGGGCTGATAGCCGGTGCGAAACGGATCGTCGTCTTCACCGGGGCGGGGGCCAGCACGGAGTCGGGGATCCCCGATTTTCGCAGCCCCGGCGGGATCTGGTCCCGTTTCGACCCCGAGGAATTCACGATCTACCGTTTTCTCGCGAGCGCAGAGACGCGCCTGAAGCAGTGGAAGATTCTCATCGAAAGCGGGCTTATCGTCAACGCGAAGCCCAACCAGGCCCACCTTGCCGTGGCCGAGCTGGAGAAGCTCGGCAAACTCGATTGCGTCATTACGCAGAACATCGACAACCTCCACCAGAAGGCGGGCAATACCCCGGAAAAGGTCTTCGAGCTTCACGGCACCATGAACTACGCCCGCTGCCTGGGCTGCCAGAACCGGTATTCCATGGAGGATCTCCTCGGCCGCTGCAACCTGGATGACGAGGCGCCCCTGTGCCCGGAGTGTTTCGGCATCCTCAAGCCCGACGTGATCTTCTTCGGCGAACAGCTTCCCGCAGAGGCGCTGCGGCAGGCCGTTCATCACTCCCGGCAGTCCGATCTGCTCATCGTCGTGGGCTCGTCGCTGGTCGTCTACCCGGCGGCCTACATGCCCGTCTATGCCAAGGAAGCGGGGGCGGCCGTCGTTATTGTCAACCTTACCGCGACGGACTTCGATGACCATGCCGATGTAGTCATCCACGGGAAGGCCGGGGAGATCATGCCGCTCATCCTGCAGGCGCTCAAACGCATCCTGGGTGTCACTGGCGGAGATGCCGCCTGAGAAGGACCGGATCATGTGCCTATTCTTCTGCGCCGTTGAGATCCACCCGGAGTACCGGCTCATCATCGCGGCCAACCGCGACGAGTTCTACGATCGCCCCTCGCAACCGGCCGCATTCTGGCCCGAGTCGCCCGACCTTCTGGCCGGGAAGGACCTGCAGGGCGGCGGCACCTGGTTCGGCATCACCCGGTCGGGGCGGATCGCGGCCATCACGAACTACCGAGACCCCCGCTCCCACCGCAACGAGGCGCCATCGCGGGGGCTCCTCCTGACGGACTATCTCCGCGGGTCCGCCGATCCCGAAGTCTACCTCGAGCGGGTCAGCCGGAAGGGGGCCGCGTACAACGGCTTCAACCTCATCGCCGGGACGACCCGGGAGCTTTACTATACCTCCAACCGCAAGGGC
>Ga0105106_10002781_pt1 | contig 12550 bp, 13 predicted proteins | sample PPLLaktember2015_5_FD_79109 | JGI IMG/M metagenome (GOLD analysis project Ga0105106, IMG submission 79109) | Freshwater sediment microbial communities from Prairie Pothole Lake near Jamestown, North Dakota, USA - PPLs Lake P8 Core (1) Depth... | ecosystem: Environmental > Aquatic > Freshwater >...
CTCGCCGCGGTGTATCTCCTCTGGAGTTACCAGCGCGTGTTCTTCGGCCGCGTGGACAATCCCGAGAACCGGTCGCTCAAAGATCTGGGCGCTCGCGAATGGGCCGTGCTCGTGCCTGTGGTGATCCTCATCGTCTGGCTTGGCGTCTATCCAAAAACGTTCCTTGACAAAAGTGCGGTGGCTGCCAAACACGTCGTGCATCAGCTGGAGGAAGCACGCCGCGGCACCGTGGGCGTTGTGGTCGAACAGAACCCGTCCGATATGCGGAGAGAGCGGTGAGGGATTCGGCCCGCATCTCACTGTGCGCGCTTGCCCTCACCGTGCTTCTGCCTCTGGCAGCGTTCGCAAATGAGGGGTCGTCCTCGCACGCGGTGCCCGTGCACGTCGGTTGGGTGATTCCCTTCATCACGCTCCTGCTCTCGATTGCCATCGTCCCGTTCATCAATCGCCATTGGTGGGAGCACAACTACCCTTACGTGGCGTTCGGGCTCGGGGCGATTGTCGCCGGTTACTACGTTTTTGGGCTCGGTCACGCTGACCGGTTGCTGCTCACGCTCATGGAGTATATCAGCTTCATCGTGCTGATTGGCGCGCTCTTCGTTGTGGCAGGCGGAATTCACATTCAGATCAAAGGCAAATCGCGCCCTCTGGCGAATGTCTTCATCCTGGCAATCGGGGCAGTGCTCGCAAACCTTGTGGGAACAACGGGCGCTTCCATTATCCTGATCCGGCCGTTCCTCCGGGCAAACCGCTACCGGGTCCGTCCTTTCCATGTGGTCTTTTTCATTTTCATCGTGAGTAACATGGGCGGGGCGTTGACACCCATCGGCGATCCGCCGCTGTTCCTCGGCTATCTGCGGGGTGTCCCGTTCTATTGGGTCCTGGAACGGTCCTGGTTCCCCTGGCTGGTGGCCATGGCGCTCGTGCTGGGGGTCTTCTTTGTCACGGATTTCATCAGCTACCGCCGTCTCTCAGCTGCCGAGCGGAAGAGCGTGGAGAGCGCGCACGAGGAAGGTTCGGCCTCGGGTGTGCATAATCTGTTCTTTCTTGCCCTGATACTTGTCGCGGTATTTATCACCGAGCCGCCGCTGATCCGCGAAGTGCTGATGATACTTGCCGCTGCCGGCTCGTATTTTACGACAAAACGCGAGATCCACCGGAAGAACGATTTCAACTTTATCCCGATCAAGGAAGTTGCAGTGCTTTTTGCGGGCATCTTCGCGACGATGATTCCCGCCCTGGATTGGCTGGAACTGAATGCTTCTGCCTTGGGGATTGTGACTGCTGGACAGTTCTATTTTGGGACAGGGTCTCTCTCGGCGTTTCTTGACAACGCCCCGACCTACCTAAACTTTCTGAGTGCGGCAGTGGGACTGTTCGTCAACCCCGAGGTTGTGACCGGCGTGCAGCAGCTGGTCGCGACAAAGGGTGCGGCACTCGCCGGACTCACCGGCGAACATGCCCAGGAAATCCGCGCAACGTTCGCGTCTCTGGTGCAATATCATTTTGATCTTGTCGCACAGGGAAATGTCCCGGTGGAACAGATCATGGTGAGCGCGCTGCTTGCCAACCATCCGTTGCACGTACAGGCCATCTCGCTTGGCGCCGTGTTCTTCGGGGCCTGCAGCTACATCGGCAACGGTCCGAATTTCATGGTAAAATCCATCGCCGAACAGACGGGGATTCAGTGCCCGAGTTTCTTTGGCTACATTGTCAAGTATTCGATTCCCGTGCTGATTCCGATTTTTGTCGCGATCTGGTGGTTGTTCCTCCGGTAGAAGCGGCAGGCGGGAAGCGCTGAACAATTGTGTGGGTCTGTCGAAAGTGAATGAGAATTCAATGGGCATCCCAGTGACATTTGCTGACATCCTTGCGATCGGGCCGATCAGCCTGATCTTCGTCACCGCATTGATTCTTCTGGTCGTCGAATCAATTCTGCCCAACGGCGAGAAAGTGGACCGGTGGATTGCCCTCATTGGTTTTGTTGTAGCGGGGGCCGTGGCGGCTGCGAACACTGCGTGGAGTGGACTCGCGTTCGGGGGGACCGTCACGACCGGTGGATTTGCCAACTATACCTCCATGGTGTTCTGTGTGGGAGGTGCTTTGAGCGTGCTGCTCTCATCCAGGTATCTCCGGAAAATCGGGACCGTAAAAGGAGAATTCCATGCCCTCGTCGCCATCGCCGTGCTGGGCATGATGCTCATGGGGGCCGCAAACGACCTCGTCGTGTTTTTCCTCGGGTTGGAAACGATGTCGATCGCTTTTTACGTTCTCGCCGCGATTGCACGCCATAGCACACTGAGCAATGAAGCCGGCATGAAATATTTCCTGCTGGGGGCGTTCGCAACAGGATTTCTGCTGTATGGAATTGCCCTCCTCTACGGCACGACCGGTACGACCAATATCAGCGCAGTCAGGAACGCGGCGCCGGGACTTGCCAATACACCGGTGTTCACCGTCGGGCTCGGCCTGTTGCTGACCGGGTTGCTTTTCAAAATCGCCGCGGTGCCTTTCCACATGTGGGCTCCCGATGTGTACGAAGGCGCGCCCACATCGGTGAGCGGCTTCATGGCTACGGGCGGCAAGGCCGCGGCGTTTTCCGTGTTCCTCCTCGTCTTCGCGCCATCGGTCCTACGGGAAGAGGGATTGATCCGCGAAATCCTTGCATATGTGGCAGCGGCGTCGATGATCCTGGGCAACCTGGCCGCACTCGCACAATCCAGCGTCAAGCGGATGCTTGCGTATTCCAGCATCGCCCATGCCGGATACATCCTCGTGGGTGTTGTGGCTTCAAACGCCACAGGTGCCAGTGGCGTCCTCTACTACGTGCTTGCCTATACGGTCATGAATATCGGAGCTTTCGGCGCCCTGGCGCTCGTCGAGCAGCCCGGTGGGGAAAATCTCCAATTCAGTGACTGTGCCGGACTCGGAAGGCGAACGCCGCTCCTCTCTGCCATGTTGACGGTGTTTATGTTCTCCCTGGCGGGCATCCCCCCCTTCGCCGGGTTCTTCGCGAAGTATTACGTCTTTGTCGGAGCGATCGAGTCGGGCTACACGTGGCTCGCCATCCTCGGCGTGATCATGAGCGTCGTCTCCGTGTACTATTATCTCCGGCTCGTTGTGATGATGTACTTCGTTACTGAGCCGGCCGACCGGGAGGTGAAAACATTTTTCCCGGGAGTTCTGGCCCTCAGCATCGCGGTCGTTGCCGTCATCTTTCTCGGTTTGTTTCCATCTACCATTATTAATCTGACCTTACGCTTTTTCTGATCCCGGAAGCGCCATGAAGCTACTTGCAACTGCCGAAGTGATGCGGGGGTTCGATCGGGCGGCGATCGAAGGCTTCGGTATACCCGGAGCCCTGTTGATGGAGAACGCCGGCCGCGCCTGCGTGGATGAACTGACGAAGGAATTCGGTGATCAGGCGGGTAAACACGTCGTGGTTGTCTGTGGAAAAGGGAACAACGGGGGAGACGGCTTCGTCATTGCACGCCACCTTGCCAACCGCGGGGCGCGGGTGGATACGCTTCTGCTTTCGCCTGTGTCAAAACTCGCCGGGGATGCTGCTTTGAACTACCGGATTCTCCGTAAAATGGAGACCGGCACAAAGGGGCATCTTAAGATCGTGCGGCTTTCGGCAAAGACTGCGCTCCGTGCTTTTGAAGAGGCCGAACTTGTGGTCGATGCGATTTTCGGTACCGGTTTCACTGGAGTGCCGAAAGGGACCGCAAAAAAGATGATCGGGTGGATCAACCGGCGCGCCTGCCCGGTTGTGGCCGTGGATATTCCTTCCGGCGTTGCAGCAACTACCGGTGAGGTCTCGGGAGACGCCGTACGTGCACGATTGACGGTGACGATGGCACACCTGAAAATCGGGCATTGTGTCGGAGAGGGGCGGGTACGCAGCGGCCAGGTGCGGGTAGCGGACATCAGCCTCCCCCGTGAGGCGGTGCGGGTGCCCAGAGACCCGACCTTTCTCGTCGAGGGCCGTGATATCGCGGCGCTTCTGCCGGAACGCCCGTTCAATGCGCACAAGTACAGCGTGGGGAAGGTGCTGGTCATCGCAGGGTCCCGCAACTTCACGGGGGCGCCCGCGCTCACCGCACTCTCTGCGTTGAAGACTGGTGCAGGTGCCGTGGTGCTGTGCGTTCCCGCATCGATCCACGGCGTGCTCGTGCGGAAGCTCACGGATGTCATCATTGCACCGTGCGCGGAGACCCAGGCAGGGACTTTCGGGACGGCGGCGTTTGCTGAATTGGCAGAACGGCTCTCTTGGGCAGACGTTGTCGTGCTCGGCCCGGGACTCTCCCGTCATGCAGAGACTGATCGTCTCGTCCATCGCCTCGTTGCGGAGATCCCCTGTCCGCTCGTGCTCGATGCCGACGGATTAAACGCGATGGGCGGGAAGACATCAATCCTGAAGCGGAGAAAGTCGCCCACAATTCTCACGCCTCATACGGGAGAACTCTCGCGTCTTGTGGGAGGGGAGAGCGCCTCCCACGATCGACTCAGGGTAGAGGCAGCGCGAAAGTATGCACGTGCACTCAAGAGCATTCTCGTCCTGAAAGGTGCGCCGACCGTGACAGCGCACGATGGGACCGCAATCGTAAACAGCACGGGCAACCCCGGGATGGCCACGATCGGATCCGGCGATGTGCTGGGCGGCATCATTGCCGGACTCATCGGTCAACACGTGCCGTGCTTTAAATCGGCCTATGCAGGCGTCTACATCCACGGTATGGCGGGGGATAGTGCCGCTGAGCACTTCGGTGAGCGGAGCATCCTGGCCACCGATATTCTCGCACACATACCAGATGCCCTCAAGGCCCTCGCGTAATGACCGGTTCCCCTGCACCTGCCACACGTATGCTTCTATATCTCATCCCTCCGGTTCTCTGGGCGCTGCTGATATTCATCGTGTCTTCGATTCCCGGAAGCGAGCTGGAGCCGCCCGATATCTTCCAGTCCGACAAGATCGCTCACCTCGGCGTCTACTTTGTGTTGGCGTTCCTTGTCTACCGGGCGTTGAAAGCAGAAGGCCTCTTTCCGCAGCTGACATCCCGCGCCCCGCTCGTCACCCTGATCGTGGTTGCAGTATATGGCGCCTCGGATGAGTTTCACCAGGTCTTCGTGCCCGGCAGGTCGGTGGATTTCTTCGACTGGTTGGCCGATTTTCTGGGCGGTGTTCTCTGTATCCTGGTGGTTACGTATCTGTCGCGCCGGAATGCTCGCAAGAGGGCGGCAGAGGCATGATGCCGCTTCGTTGCTTTTCCCCCCCGTTTTTCATAATTTGAGAAGTTGAATTACATTCTGGAACATACAGACGGCGTTGCCCGCGCAGGAAGTATTGTCACCGATCATGGTATCATTCCAACGCCGATTTTCATGCCGGTCGGTACACAGGGCACCGTCAAGGCTGTAGAACCGCGCGAACTTGAAGAGATCGGCGCGAAGATCATTCTCGGGAATACCTATCACCTGTATCTCCGCCCCGGCTGCGGCATTGTCGAAGAAGCCGGCGGCCTGCACCGGTTCGCAGCCTGGCCGCACCCGATCCTGACCGACAGCGGCGGCTACCAGGTCTTCAGCCTCTCCGACCTGCGGGGAATTGACGAAGACGGCGTGGTGTTCAGTTCGCACCTGGACGGTTCTTCTCACCGCTTCACGCCCGAAAGCGTTGTCGATATACAGCGGTCGCTTGGCTCCGATATCATGATGGTGCTGGATGAGTGTGCGCCGTATCCGTGCGATGAAGGGTATGCGGCGAAATCGCATCAACTGACACTCCGGTGGGCGGAGCGATGCCTGCAACGAAGCCAGGCCACGCAGCCCCTCTACGGTCACGGTCAGGCGCTCTTCGGCATCGTGCAGGGAAGCGTGTTCGGGCACCTGCGCGAGCAATCGGCACACGGACTCGTGGGGATGGGGTTCGATGGTTACGCCATCGGGGGGCTTTCCGTAGGGGAACCGGTGGAAATGATGTATGGTATGACGGAGCTCTGCACGACGATCCTGCCCACGGAAAAACCGCGGTACCTGATGGGTGTGGGGACCCCGGAAAACATGCTGGAAAGCATCGCGCGGGGCATCGATATGTTCGACTGTGTTTTGCCGACGCGAAACGGGCGCAATGCGATGGTCTTCACACGACACGGCAGGATGAACCTGCGCAATGCGCGCTATGCAAACGACCTGGCGCCTATAGATGCGGAATGCTCTTGTTATCCCTGCCGCACCTTCACGCGGGCATATCTGAGACACCTGGCGAAAGCTCGCGAGATCCTGGCGCTCCAGCTGGCCTCGATACACAACCTGGCGTTTTACCTCTGGCTGATACGGAGTGCCCGGGAGGCCATTCTTGACAACCAGTTTGAGACGTGGAAGGTGGCAACGCTGGCAGGCCTTTCCGAAATCACTGATGATAGCAGCACGACGAACAACTGATCAAATGCATTGGAGGAATTCGTGAACGCACATACTCTTCTTGCCATGGCACAGCCGCAGGGCGGCAATCCCGAGGGAAGCTTGATCAGCACACTGATCATGTTCTCCCTGATCATCGCCATCTTTTACTTCATGATTCTCCGCCCGCAGCAGAAGCGGCAGAAAGAACGCCAGAAGATGCTGGAAGCTGTGAAGAAGGGAGACAAAGTCGTTACCGCCGGCGGGGTGCACGGTACCGTGGCTGGCGTAGAGGAGAAAACCCTCCTCGTACAGGTGGCTGACAACGTAAAACTGAAGGTCGACCGCTCGGCCGTGACGGCAATTATCGGCGAAGGCGACGTTCCACAGAAGTGAGCGCCGCGAACATGTCAGGTGACAGCAGTGGCCCGGGGATTTGACACGATAGAAGATGCTCTCGAAAGCTTCCGGTCGGGAAAAATCCTGATCGTCGTGGATGATGACGACCGCGAGAACGAAGGCGACTTCGTATGCGCGGCCGACTTCGTTACCCCCGAGATCATCAATTTCCTGGCGACACACGGACGCGGGATCATCTGCGCACCGTTGACATCCGAACGCGCAAAAGCACTGGCTTTGGATCTCATGGTTGACACCAATACGTCGCTCCACAAGACCCCCTTTACGATTTCGGTCGACGTGATTGTCGGAACGAGCACCGGCGTTTCAGCTGCCGATCGCGCGGCGACCGTGCGCGCCCTGGGAAATCCCGGAACAGCACCCGCCGATCTGGCCAGGCCGGGTCACATTTTTCCGCTGCGCGCTCTTGACGGAGGCGTCCTCAGGCGTGCGGGTCATACCGAGGCTGTCATCGACCTCTGCCGTCTCACCGGGCTAAACCCCGCGGGAGTCCTGTGCGAAATAATGAACCCCGACGGATCGATGGCTCGAGTGCCCGAATTGCTGACCCTGGCCCGCCGGTTCGGCATGCGCATTATCACCGTCAAGGACCTCATCGCCTACCGGATGAAAAGCGAACGCCTTATCGAGCGTCTGGTGACCACCCGGTTGCCGACGCGGCACGGCGAGTTCATCCTCCATCTCTACCGCGGAATACTGGATGGCAAAGAGCACATTGCGCTGGTGAAAGGTGAGATAAGCCGCGACACACCGATTCTCGTCCGGGTGCATTCGGAGTGCCTGACGGGCGATGTGTTCGGGTCATCCCGGTGCGACTGCAATGAACAACTGAATGCCGCGCTCAGGATGATCGAAAAGGCCGGCAACGGTGTCCTGGTCTATATGCGGCAGGAAGGGCGGGGGATCGGCCTGGCGAACAAACTGAAGGCCTACCGGTTGCAGGACGAGGGTCTGGATACCGTTGAGGCTAATGAGAAACTTGGCTTCAGGCCCGATCTGCGTGATTACGGATTCGGCGCTCAGATCCTGCGCGATCTCGGCATCGGCAAGATCCGCCTCCTGACCAACAATCCCAAAAAGGTTGTGGGACTCGGAGGTTACGGACTGGATATTGTGGAACGCGTACCCCTGGAGATGGGTCCGAACCCCCACAATAAACGCTACCTGCAAACCAAACGGGACAAGTTGGGCCACCTGATCCTGCTGGATCCGGACAAGTCGAAAGCGGAGTAAATACACTTTCCTCTTGACTTTCGGCCGGTGGTTGTCGTACATTGCATCTGTAGTAGACAAATCGAGTATTTTGCATAGCCACCATTCGCCCGGCGGATGATGGCTATTCTTTTTGCCTTTCCGGATCGTGGGAGGAGTGCTTATGCAAGGCGATGGAGTTAATGGAACAGTCTACCTGACACGCGAGAAGCTGTCGGCGCTGGAGCAGGAGTTGCGGGAACTGAAGACGTCAGGACGCAAGACCATCGCCCTGAAAATTGCTGAAGCCCGCGGTCACGGCGACCTCTCGGAGAACGCGGAGTACGATGCCGCCAAGGAAGAACAGCAGCACCTCGAAATGAAGATTGCCAGGCTCGAGGGCACTTTGGTCCGTGCAAAAATCATCGAGGCAAGGGACCTTCCCAACGACAAGATCTACATCCTGAGCAAGGTCAAGCTGAAAGACCTCAAGACCCAGGAACAGTGCGAGTACCTGCTCGTCTCCCCCGAGGAATCGGATTTTGAGATGAACAAAATCTCCGTCACGTCGCCCATCGGCAAGGCTCTGTTAGGGAAGAAAAAGGGGGAGTCGGTGGAGATCAAAGTGCCCGTGGGGATCCTCAAGTACGAAATCCTGGACATCAACCGGTAACGATCTGCCGTGGGTCCGGCACCTCAATCGCAGGGGTCAGACCCGAACCAATTGTCAATAGTCAATAGACCATTGACAATCATCAATCGGTTCGGGTCTGACCCCAGCGGATCAATCTCATGCCACAAAACCTCGAATTGAAGTGTCGAATCTCTAGCATTGCTGTTGTTTGTGAGACCGCACAAGCCCTCGGAGCGGCACCTCAGGGCATCCTGACTCAAGAAGATACCTACCTTGTGGTTCCCCACGGCAGAATGAAAATACGCCGGGAGGGGACAGGTGCGCCCGAGCTAATCGTCTACCAACGTCCGGACCGCGCGGGGGACCGGTGGAGTTCGTACCAACGGTTCCCGCTCTGGCATGCTCCTGGTCTGGGTGAAGCACTTGTTCGCGCCCTTGGGGTCTTGTGTGTGGTGAGCAAAAGGCGGCACCTGTTCCTTGTTCCTGATGCGCGGATTCACGTGGACGAGGTCGATCATTTGGGGACCTTCCTGGAGTTCGAGGTGACGAGCGAAGATCCTGCCGTTGCCGAGCGCGTGATGGCGGGGTTGCGGCGAGGGTTTGGTTTGGAAGTTGAGGAAGGCATCCCCGGCTCGTATGCAGACTTGATTCTGAGTGCCTGACTTCGGAGTGGAACGCTTAAGTTTACATAATCTGGGTCAGACTCGGGCCAGACCCCGCATGCTGCGCAAGGGCGGCCGCACCTCCCCAAAAAGTACTTGCTAAGCCTCTCCCGAATGCGTATATTCGGTTTGCGAGATGCGGGAATAGCTCAGTTGGTAGAGCGCAACCTTGCCAAGGTTGATGTCGCGGGTTCGAATCCCGTTTCCCGCTCTGTCCCGTGGCAACGGGACAGGAAGCAGAGGCAATCGCGCCCGAGCTTCTGTTACACTTCCTCTTGTGAAGTGCCCCGCCGCCCCCAATCCCACCAGGCGGCGGGGTTATTTTAAACGGTTTCCCCGGCGACGTAGCCAAGTGGCTAAGGCGGAGGTCTGCAAAACCTCTATCATCGGTTCGATTCCGATCGTCGCCTCAGAACGAATTCACCTGGAACGCCCATCCGAGATGGGCGTTCGGCTTTATGGTCAGCCCGGAAACGGTTTGCATTCCACGATTTGTCTTGGTACACTTGAGCCATGCCGGGGTGGCGGAATTGGTAGACGCAAAGGACTTAAAATCCTTTGGACCGCAAGGTCCGTGCGGGTTCAAGTCCCGCCCCCGGTACAACATCCAATTCAGACCCTGAAGCCCCGCAGGCCTTAGCGTCAAGCGCCGCGTCCCGGACAAGCCACTGCGTGCGGGTGTGACATCCTGCACCATGCCGCATCAGCCTCCCGCCGATCTGACAGACGACCAGCACTTGAATCTGATCAGTCACCTCCAGCCGCAAAACATGGGGTGCATCCCACAGGAACCACTCTAGTGCATTGACCCTTAGCAGAATACGCTCTCTACCCGATTGACCAATGTGTGTTGATTTCGTAGGATTTTGTTGTCCCGCTCGAGGGACGCAGCCCATGATCTAGAATCCGGCAATGCCTGTGCTGAGGGGGTGAAGTCAACGGAGAGGAGGGTTTGTCGATGAGATACCGGCGATTTGAGAAGCGTGCACGCAAGCCCAGGGAGAAGGCAGTTACAGTCAGCCTGGATGAAGCGGAATATGCGAGCAGGCTCTATGACAAATATCTGAACTACCTCGAGGCCATAGGTGCGGGGATGCCACGAGGCCCGCTGACCGAAAGAGAGAGGAAGTTCCTCGAAGATGTTACGGGCAGGATGGCGCATCATGGCAAGGTGGTTGTCCCTCCGACCAGACAATCCTGACATGCGAGACTACCGCTTTCGGGGGGAACAATATCAGTGGTAGGACGTGTTGCATGAACAAGGTAGGGCCTGTAAAGGCCTGGGCAAGGGTTGTGAGTCCAACTGAGAGGGAGGGCTGTCGATGAGAATCCATGAAGTGTTTGGGAGGTTGATTGGACGCAAGCCTCAGAAGAAGGCGGACACAATAAACCAGGAAGAAGATGTAGAAGACGAAGAGGAATATCGTGACGAGTTTTTCGTCCAATTCCTTAATCACAAGGAACCAGTTGGGGGAGATCCGTCGAACACGCCCACCGAGAAGGAAGAGGAGCCGCCTGCTGATTTCGCGGGAAGGATGGGACACCGGGGAAACCGCAGGAGTGAGCCTACGGAATAGGGCCTCAAGTGGCCCATCCAGGGCCGTGAATCCCACAAAGAGGAAGGCACGCGAGTGAGAATCCATGAAGTTGTTGGGGGGCCTGACCGCAAGCCACAGGAGAAGGCCGACACAGTCACCGAGGAAGAAATCGAATGTGCTGACCGGCTCTACGCCAGATACCAGAACTACCTGCTCGCGCTCGGCACGGACACCCCGCTGCACCCGCTGCTCAGGAAAGAAATGGATTTCCTTATCTATGTCATCAACAGTCTGGCTCTTCATGGCAATGGGCTTAGGCTGCCGATCAAGTCTGACGGGCCGTCAAGAAGTAGGACCTGAGCGGAGCACTTGCATTTGTCAGGATGCTCCCGTAATCTTCGGGTGCCTGGAAGAATTGTCGTAAGTATCCCGCCCAAAAGCGGGAAAACCCTTCGCGTGGGAACAGGTATGACAGACACCTTGGGCCCCACCCGGAGGGTTTTTAAGTTTCGCGGGTTACTGTGGCTTCCGTTTTTTCGTTGCGTTTCAGGACGGTCGTTCGTATATTGCTAATCCATGGGCGGTTAGCTCAGTTGGTTAGAGCGCTACCTTGACATGGTAGAGGTCACAGGTTCGACTCCTGTATCGCCCACAAAGAGGACGATCGTCCCCCAGGAGGGACGATTTTTTTATAACCTTCAACTGAATGAGCCAGATCAACATCACACTGCCTGATGGTTCGGTGCGCGCGTACGATAGCGGCGTGACCGGACGGCATATCGCCGAGAGCATCAGCATGGGGCTCGCGCGCGAAGCGCTCGCCGTCCTCGTGAATGGTGAGACACGGGACCTCGCGCGTCCGATAGCAGACGACGCCGAGGTACGTATCCTCACATGGAAGGATGACCAGGGTCGGCATGCCTACTGGCACAGTTCCGCCCACCTGATGGCGGAAGCCGTCGAGTTGCTCTTCCCCGGCGCAAAATTCGGCATCGGTCCGGCGATTGAAACCGGCTTCTACTACGACATCGACCTCGGTGAGCACTCGCTCACGTCTGATGACCTCGTGAAAATCGAGGAGCAGATGCGGAAGCTTGCCCAGGAGGACTCTCCCTTTGTGCGCGAGAACCGTGACTGGCACGATGCGGTGGACTACTTCACGAAGAAAGGTGATCAGTACAAGCTCGAGTTGTTGGAGGGATTGCGCGGCGAAGCAATTTCGTTCTATCACAGCGGCGCCTTCACAGACCTCTGCTCCGGTCCCCATAGCCCGTCGGCCGGACGGATCAAAGCGATCAAGCTGTTAAGTGTCGCGGGGGCGTACTGGCGCGGCAATGAAAAGAACAAGATGCTGCAACGCATCTACGGCGTGACATTCCCGACACAAAAAGAGCTGGACGATTATCTGCACCGGCTGGAAGAGGCGAAGCGGCGTGATCACCGCAAGCTGGGTGCCGAGCTTGAACTATTTCTGTTCACTCCCGCTGTGGGTGCCGGACTGCCGATCTGGTTGCCGAAGGGAACCGTGGTGCGCGAGACGCTGGAAGCGTTCCTCAGGGATGAGCAACGCAAGCGGGGATACCTGCCGGTCGTCACGCCCCACATCGCGAACCTTAACCTGTACCGGCAGAGCGGACACTATCCGTACTACAAGGACAGCCAGTTCGCGCCGATCCTGATGGACGGCGAGGATTTCATGCTGA
>Ga0105106_10002782_pt1 | contig 12549 bp, 8 predicted proteins | sample PPLLaktember2015_5_FD_79109 | JGI IMG/M metagenome (GOLD analysis project Ga0105106, IMG submission 79109) | Freshwater sediment microbial communities from Prairie Pothole Lake near Jamestown, North Dakota, USA - PPLs Lake P8 Core (1) Depth... | ecosystem: Environmental > Aquatic > Freshwater >...
CCTCTGCCTCATTTCCGGATTACTCTGCATCATTCTCCTTATTGCAGCCGTGTCTCTCTGTCCGCCTTGACCGCCTGCACCCATTGCACCGCCCTCAGGTGAATTACCTCTCATTTGCTGAAAGCGCTGCATCATTTCGGGTGACATTCCTTCCCTGCCGGGAAATCCCTGAGTGCTGGCCCTGACATTCTCTTCCTGAATCCTCTTTTCTTCTTCCCTTTTTACCCTGGCACGTTCCTGGTTCACAGCTATGAGGTCCTGTCCGGTAAGCTTGAATTTCTCGATGTTTTCAGGAGTGCTGAGATAAATCATCGCTCCGGCTTCCAGTCCCTGTTCAATTACAACATTGTTTTCATTCTCCTCACCTGTAACAACAATCTGCTTGGCTCCCTTTTTAGTATAAACAAACGGAATACTGTCGGCTCCGAGCTGAACGCTTTCAAGAGGCACGTATATGACGTTTTCAATTGTCTTTGTGATGATCTGGTTGCCCGTGGTCATTGAAGGTCTCAGTATTGGATCCGATCCGTCGAGCTTTATCACAACTTCAAACACCTTGGCGTCGGCATTCGGGAGCTGTTCCCCTATATTTGCGACCGATGTGACAACCCCATTATATGACTTTTCAGGAAATGCATCTACAAGCAGGTTCACTTTCTGTCCGACAGCAACCTTGCTTACATCAATCTCATTCACATAGGTTTTGGAAATCATCGACGACATGTCGGGCAGAGTGGCAACAACATTGTCCCATGGGGAGATTGATGATCCCACTTTTCTTTTTGCGTTTGTCCTGTCCCTCTTATAGATAACCATGCCATCCGACGGGGCATAAATTACAAATTTCGAAAGTAAAGTCTGAAGATCCGAAACTCTCTGACGCTGTTCCGAAAGATTGAATTTTATTGTCTTCATATCCGACCTTGCCTGTTCAACCTTAAGGGAATATCCCTTAATAGCCTGTTCGAGTGAACGTTTTGCCTTATCGAGGGCAATCTCGGCCTGCCGGATTGTTGTGGGCGGCTCAAATTTCGACTGCTCAAGCGTGATGTTCGCCTCTTCAACCGAAAATCTGAGATTCTTGATATTGTCGCGCAGATCGCTCAGGGTAACAGCAGTGTCAAGGATCTTGACCTCGAGATTTGCTTCCTGTGTTGTAAGCCTCTCCATCTCATCCTTCAGGGTATTGTCGAATGATGTCCTGTCGAGTGTACAGATATAATCCCCTGCCTTGACCTGGGTCCCTTCGGGTACAAGATCAGTTATTTTGATCTCAGCTGCCCTTATCTGCCTGCTCTGGGTAAAATCGGGGCCCTTTATATCCTGGGAATTTTCAGCCTGAAGCTCGCCTGTGGTGGAAACCACTATTTCAAACAGACCTTGTTTGGCTTCAACATACAGATTGGCTATATCCTTCCTCTTTGCGGCCTTGCCAATCATTATCAGGACTATTATTGCCGCCAGTGCGACAACGCCTGCAATGATAACTGATTTTTTCATCGGGATTATTCTTTATAATTTTAAAATTTCCTGAACTGAATTTTGTGCAAAAGTATTTAATTGTCCTATATCCATTAAAGAATTAACATCTTTTAAGGTTTTTCGGATTATAGTCTTCCGGATTAAAGACACTCATCCTGATTGATTTATTCCGGAGTGATGAAAAAAAAAGATGATTATTTGACTTTTTTAACAATTTCAATAACGGTACCAGCAAGCTTCTCAGCCTCTTCGGCGGTTCTGCCTTCAGCATATATTCTCATTACCGGTTCGGTATTTGATTTACGGATCTGCACCCATCCATGGCTGTGCTCGATCCTCATGCCATCCCTCTCGTCAATCTCATGATCGCTGAATTGGCTCCGCACATTATCAAGTATGCGGCTGAAATCGACATCAGCCTGAAGTTCAAGCTTTTTCTTTGCGATATAATAGTCAGGATAGGTTTTTCTGAGCACGGAACATTTCATCCCGCTCTTTGCCAGGTGAGAAAGAAAGAGGGCTATCCCTGCAAGGGCATCGCGGCCAAAGTGAAGTACGGGATAAATAACTCCACCGTTGCCTTCGCCTCCGATAACAGCTTCCCTTTTTTTCATTTCCTCAACGACATTCACTTCGCCAACGGCGGCAGTAAAATAACGACCTCCATGCTTTTCAGTCACATCTTTAAGAGCCCTTGTGGATGAGAGGTTCGACACTGTGTTACCGGGCTTTTTACTCAGTATGTAATCGGATACTGCAACAAGTGTGTACTCCTCCCCGAACATCGACCCGTCCTCGCAAATGATTGCCAGTCTGTCGACATCAGGGTCGACGACAAAACCGACATCAGCCTTCGACTTAGCTGTAAGCGATGAGATGTGTGTGAGATTCTGGGGAAGCGGTTCCGGGTTATGGGCAAAATTCCCATCGGGGATGGTATTAAGTTCAACTATTTTACTTACCCCGAGCGAACGGAGAAGCGCAGGGACAACAATACCTCCCACCGAGTTCACGCAGTCAATGGCAACCCTGAAATCAGCTGCCTTAATGGCTCCGGCGTCAACCATTTCAAGTGACAGGACCTGGTCGATGTGGATCCGGCTCCATGAATCATCGTGAACATAGGAACCGAAATCGTCGAGAGGTGCAAAATTGAAATCCTCTGATGCGGCGATTTCAAGGAGTTCATTTCCGTCGGCTCCCGACAGGAATTCACCTCTCTCATTGAGAAGCTTCAGTGCGTTCCATTCAGCCGGGTTATGGCTTGCCGTAACAATGACACCTCCCTTTGCTCCTGTTCCTGTTACAGCCATTTCAACCGTCGGTGTCGTTGCCAGCCCGATATCGGTAACATCTATTGCAAGGCTCCGGAGGGTATTGACTACAAGTGCGTTAACCATTGCACCCGATCTTCTTGCATCACGCCCGATCACAACCAAAAGCTTCTGTCCGGTGTGCCTCCGGCCCAGCCATGTTCCGTATGCAGCAGCAAATTTTACAATATCGACCGGTGTAAGGCTTTCTCCCGGTTTTCCGCCAATAGTTCCCCTGATCCCTGAAATTGATTTGATTAAAGGCATGGATTCTGATTTAAGTGTCACAAAGGTGCAAAATTAACCCAAATCATAATATTGTCAAATAATTGTACCTTTGCATCCTGAATAAAAATCTATATGGAACAGAGAAAGCCCGCACGGCAGACCAGGGCAATTAAATCCCGACCGAAGCCGGAAACAGGGAAATCAGGTGAGGAACTGATAAGGCTGAACAGGTTTATTGCCCACAGCGGTGTCTGTTCACGGAGGGAGGCAGATGAGCTTATCCGCAGCGGCCTGATAACGGTAAACGGGAAGAAGGTTACGGACCTTGGCACACAAGTTTCAGCAGGAGATGACATCAGGTATAAGAACAGGAGGCTGAGCGCCGAGAAAAAGGTCTATATCCTTATGAACAAACCGAGGGGGTACGTCACCACGGTCGAGGATCCGCATGCTGAACAGACCGTGATTGACCTTATTGGTGATGCCTGCACCGAACGTGTCTACCCCGTCGGTCGCCTCGACAAGGAAACGACAGGAGTGCTTCTTCTTACAAATGATGGTGATCTTACAGGCAAGCTTACCCATCCGAAATACAGGAGGAAAAAGATATACCATGTTTTCCTCGATAAACCGGTTACAAGGAATGATTTTACACTTCTCACCGAAGGTGTGGAGATGGATGACGAAATGATAACCGCCGACGCTGTATCATATGCTGATCCTGATGACAAGACTCAGATCGGCATCGAAATACACTCCGGACAGAACAGGGTTGTAAGAAGGATATTTGAGAAGCTTGGATACCGTGTAAAGAAGCTCGACAGGGTCTATTTTGCAGGACTTACAAAGAAAAACCTTCAGAGGGGAAAATGGAGGTTCCTTTCGGACAAGGAGATAAGCATGCTGAAAAGGGGAATATTTTAACCGGCAAAGATGAGTCACAGATCAGGTTTCGTAAATATACTCGGGAATCCCAATGTGGGAAAATCAACAATAATGAATGCCCTTGTCGGTGAGAAGCTTTCAATAATCACATCAAAGGTGCAGACCACCAGGCACCGGATAATGGGAATCGTCAACAGGGATGATTTTCAGATTGTCTATTCGGATACCCCCGGTATAATGAAGCCGAGGTATAAGCTTCAGGAATCGATGATGAGTTTCGTAAATATTGCCCTTACTGACGCGGATGTAATCCTGTATGTTACCGATATAACGGAAAGATCAGGGGATGATACAGGGTACACCGAAAGGATAAGGAAATCGGGCATCCCGGTTATAGTGGCCATAAACAAGATAGATCTGAGCAACCAGGAAGAACTTGAACGGACCGCCGGGAAATGGGAAAAGGAGTTCCCCGATTCACCGGTAATACCGGTTTCAGCCATTAAGAACTTTAACCTTGATACTCTTCTAAACGCAATTATAAGCAAGCTTCCCGGTGGTGAACCCTATTTCCCCAAAGATCAGCTTACTGACAAACATGAAAGGTTTTTTGCCTCTGAAATAATAAGGGAAAAAATACTGATGAATTATCAGAAGGAGATCCCGTATTCCACTGAGGTGGAGATAGAAAGCTTCAAGGATGAGGAAAAGATCATACGTATAAGAGCATTGATCCATGTCACCCGCGACAGCCAGAAAGGAATAATTATCGGCCATAAGGGGGAAAAGCTTAAAAAAACCGGGACTGAGGCTCGTCACGACATGGAAGATTTTTTCGGCAAGAAGGTATTTCTTGAGATGTATGTCAAAGTCACAAAGGACTGGCGCGACAAACCAAGGGAGCTGAAGAGGTTCGGATACAGGTAATACTAAAAACATGAGCAGGATTGTGGCAATAGTGGGAAGACCGAATGTGGGGAAGTCGACACTTTTCAACAGGCTTACCGAATCGAGGGAAGCAATCGTTGACGAAGTAAGCGGAGTCACTCGCGACAGGAATTATGGTACCTGCCTCTGGAACGGGATCGACTTTTCAGTTATTGATACAGGCGGGTATGTAAGGTTTTCTGATGATATTTTTGAGGAGGAGATAAACAAGCAGGTTCTGTTCGCCATAGAAGAAGCCGACCTGATCCTCTTCATGGTTGATGTGACCACGGGGATACATGACCTCGATGCCGGGGTGGCTGATCTGCTGCGGAAAACAGGGAAAAAAGTCTTACTGGTTGTGAACAAGGTTGACAACAACCAAAGACTGCTTGATGCCACCGAGTTTTATAAGCTGGGGCTGGGCGATTATTTTCCTCTCAGCTCCATAAGCGGAAGCGGAACCGGAGAACTTCTCGATCAGGTTGTGAAGGATCTTCCCGACCAGCCTGCCGAAACCATACCCGAGATTCCCAGGATTGCAATAGTCGGAAGGCCGAACGTCGGCAAATCATCGCTGGTAAATTCACTTCTGGGGGAAGAACGGAATATTGTCACACCATTGGCTGGAACCACGCGCGACTCAATTTACACGAGATATAACAAATTCGGTCACGACTTTCTTCTTGTCGACACTGCCGGACTGAGGAAAAAGGGGAAAGTGAGCGAGGATATCGAGTTTTATTCGGTAATGAGGGCAATACGGACGATAGAGAGTTCGGATATATGCCTCCTGCTTATTGATGCCACCAGGGGGATCGAAGCCCAGGACATGAACATAATTTCGCTGATTCAGAAGAATAACAAGGGTATGATTATTCTTGTCAACAAGTGGGACCTCATTGAAAAAGAAAACAACACAGCAGTGAAGACAGAAAAGGAGATTCGCAGCAAAACGGCTCCCTTTACCGATTACCCCATACTGTTTATCTCGGCAACAAACAAGCAGCGGATCCACAGGATCCTTGAAACCGTCAGTAAGGTAAATGAGAACAGGAACAGGAAGATATCCACTTCAGAGCTGAATGAGGTTCTCCTCAAAATCGTGAATGATAATCCTCCTCCTGCCATAAACGGAAAGTACATCAAGATAAAGTACGTCACCCAGCTGCCGGTTTATACACCTTCATTTGCATTTTTCTGCAATTTTCCGCAGTATATCAAGGAACCCTATAAAAGGTACATAGAAAACAGGATGAGAGAGAAATATGACTTTTCCGGAGCACCGGTCAGGATATTTTTCAGAAAAAAATAGTTTACTTTGGTGTGATTTTTGTGTAAAATGATGTATTATTCAAACCGATGAAGATAATATTTGTCCGGACAATGGTTATTCTTTCCCTTATTGCTGCGGCTTCATGCGGAAAGATAGAGACTTTGCCGCCGGAACCATACATCGAATATACAAGCTTCGCGGTTTTTGACACAACTGACCTGCTCGGCAACACAATAAAAGGTGGTAGGCTGAAATTTTACTTTGAGGACGGCGACGGTGATCTGGGCCTTACTGTTCCTGAAGGTGTAGAGGAAGCTGATACGATAAATCTATTTGTTGAGCTTTACAGGATTAATAACGGAAAGACAATCCCTGCCCCTGATGATGACCCCTTTAAACCTACCGGGTTCAGGATCCCGTATATGGAAAGGCTGGGGCAGAACAAAATCCTGAAGGGCACGATTGCGGTTGAATTCTCCTATCTTTTTTATACGGAAGAAGATACTTTAAGATATAAATTTTATGTTCGTGACCGGGCCGGGAATATAAGCAATACCGATTCAACCTCGCTTATCCCGGTTTTCTTTCCGGGTATCTATGAGGAACGGTGAGAGCTGTCAGACCTTCACTCCCATAAAGAGGATATCATCAACCTGTTCGTAATCTCCTTTCCAGTCATTATAGAATTTCGCAAGGGCTGTTTCCTGTTCGTTAACGGGAAGATGGTGTATTTCCTCGATGTATGCCCTAAGCCTGCCGATCTTCATTTTCTTGCCTTCGGTACCGCCGAATTGATCGGGAAGTCCGTCGGTGAACATGTAAATTGAGTCGCCATCATTCAGATAATACTCCTGATCATCAAAATACTTTTCCGTCACAGCCTGTCCTCCAACGGATGCCCTGTTGCCCTTAATGTAATAGGATTCACCTCCCATCACCAGAAGAACCGGCCTCATTGCAGACGCGAACCTTACATGCCTGTTCTTAAGGGAGAATTCGCATACGATTATGTCCATTCCGTCATTCGACACTCCCACTTCGAGATTCTGGTTAAGGGTTGAGAAAATCTGCTTGTCGAGCAGGGTAAGGATCTCTGAAGGTTTTGTGATATGCTGTCGCGAGACAATATCCTGAAGCAGTGTCGAGCCGATCATCGACATGAATGCCCCGGGAACACCATGGCCCGTTGAATCGGCACAGACCAGCACAAATTTGTCATCGTTGAGCTTTTCAAACCAGTAGAAATCGCCGCTTACAATATCGCGTGGATAGAACATCACGAAAGCATCAGTGAAATGCTCCTTAAGCCTTTTCAGGTCTGGAAGTACGCTCGACTGGATCCTCCTGGCATAATTGATACTGTCGGTTATCTCGAGGTTCTGAGCCTCAAGCACACTTTTCTGAAGCATTACCACCTTTGTTCTTGAGGCAAGCTCAGTTTCGAGGTATTCCTGTATCTTTTTCTGTGCCTTTTCACGTTCACGGAATATAATTGTCACAATTCCAGCTGCCAGGGCCATCAGGGAAAGGATAAACCACCATGTCCTCCATACCGGCTTCTTTATATTTATCTCAAATGTGAGCGGAACATCCTGAGAAAGCCCATCCTCATTCACCGAAATAAGGTTGAATTTATATCTGCCATCGCTCAGGTTGTAGCTTACTTCCCGGGATGCTGATGCTTCTGTCCAGTCATCATCATAGTTCTCAAGGAATGTGCTGTAATAGACCTTTCCAGGATTGCTGAAATTTATTCCCGTGAAATTCACCCTTACATTGTATCGTTTTTTATAAGGCAGCGAGAATGATTCCCTGTAAGGATATTCAACATCATTGATCGTTATCGAGTTGATATTATTTACCGGGGCTCCCATTGAACCATTATCCTTAAGCCTGTCGTAGATTATTACACCTTCGGTTGTGCCAATGAAAATTTTTCCATCAGGTGATTCATACAAGCCGCCTGTATTGCACGACCCTCCGTTTGCAAAATCAGTGCTGTACACCTTGATGATCCCGGTCTTCTGATTGTATTTTGAGAAGCCCCTCTCGTGGGTGATCCAGATGTTGTCGTCGGTGTCGGCAAGGATTCCGTATGTGTAGTTTGACATGAGCCCGTCGGAAGTGGTCAGCGGTTTTACCGAGTCGTTGTAACATTCAAAAACCCCGTTACCGTGGGTTGCAGCCCAGATGGTTCCCCTGGTATCTCTAGTCAGATCAACGACTTTATTCAGAAGAACCCCGTACATTGAAGCATCCGGGGAAAATACACCTGAATCGGGAACGATCCTGTAGAGCCTGTCGCTTTCGGTGGCAATATATCCGCTTCCGTCGTCCTGAAGGAGTATTTTATTGATACCCTTGGGGGGCAGTCCGTTATTGACATTCCAAGATTTCATCAGTGTCCTCGTCTTCATAGATACAATATATACTCCGTTTAGGGTTGTAATCCATATATTGTCTCCGTTAATGCCAATCGACAAGATATAATCGGCTCCCGTATCTCCCGACCTGTAGAAACTCTTTATTTCTCCGTTCCTGCTTTTCAGGAAAAGGCCGGAACCTTTTGATCCAATCCAGATATTTTCATTTCCGTCAATATAGCAGGAGCTTATCTCATTGCGGCCCTGTCCTGCGGGCATCGGGGTAAATGATTTTGCCTTACCCTCATAAGGATCGTATATATACAGACCTGAAGGTGTTCCAAGCACAAAATCATTACCGAGTTTCCCCGCGAAGATTATGCTTTTTGGCATATTTTCCGTTCCGGGTACATGAAACTCGAACGAATCGGTTGTGAGTATCGAAAGCCCATCCCCGTTGAAGCCCATCCAGATATTCTTTTCGGAATCTTCAAAAACCGTCATCACATTATCCCCTGCAAGACCTGAGGATTTTAAAAGATAAAGTACTGAAACCAGTGAATCAGAATTTTCAAGGAATTGCATCTTTACGGCTCCTCTTCCGGCAGTAGGAACCCATATATTATTTCCGGAATCTCCCACAATGGATTTCACCTGAAGGGTCTCAAGACCTGGGAATCCGGCGAACCTTGTCAGAAGTCCGATCTCACCGTCCAACCGTAAACGAAAAAGACCGTTACCATCAGTTCCGATTATGAATTCTGAACCTGATTCCATCCTGTGAACTGCCATTATCCTTGAATAGTCAAAACCCTCAACCGTACCCTTTTTCACAAGTGTGTCCGCACCTAAACTGCAAATCAGTATGTTTTCCTGTGTACCGAGAAGGATTTCGCCTGAAGCAGTAAATGCCGCCGAGAATATTACAGGATCAGGACCGAGGGATATCTTTTCAGATTCAGCAGGTTTCTCAGGATTTACCCTGAAGAAAGGGCTCCTTTGTGCTATTGCGTAAATCTTCCCGTCGGGTCCCTCCAGCAGGGAACTTATACCGGTTCCTGAGGAATTCGGCAGGATAGTCTGCTCAAGCATTCTGCCAGAGGTATGGAACAGGGTTCCGTCGTTGCAGCCGAACCACAGGGTTCCTTTTCTGTCCCTGATTGAGGCAGTGGGATAACGGCCGGAAGAGGAATCAGGGAACCAGACACTGTAGAATCCGAATCCGTCAAAACGTGCAAGTCCTTCAGTTGTTCCGACCCAAAGGTATCCGCTGTTATCCTGGCCGAGAGTGTAAATGACCCCGCTGGGAAGATTATCAGCAATCCCGTAATTCCTGAACCTGTATGCCTGGCCAAACGATATTTGCGTACATACCAGGAATCCCGCCAGGATGACTGGTCTGATTTTATGAAAGAAATGCATCATTTATGTTTACCTATCTTTTAATTTTCTTTATGCCTATAGCAGGTTGATAAACCGGCACTCCCCCGATTGGTGAACTGAAAAACTGAAGGGCGTCACCGCGCTGGTTCTCGAGCGAAACCACGACATTGTTGTTCCTTACCAGGTAGTCCTGTTTCTTATGAAACTGGAAATCAAGTGATTTTCCAATCTCTGCTGTTTCAACGGGGATCACCGACACCTTCTCATCATCCTCATTTGATATCGGTACAGGCAAACCCTGCTTGTAGGTTGAAACAACCAGGATTACTCCGTCGTTGTCCCAGTCAAAATTCCTTTGTTTTATTGAGACTATCCCGGTATCAACATAAGGATAGATATGTGCGATGCTTTTTGTGTTGTTCCACATTCTGAATGTATATTCATATGTGAATGCATTTGCACCCTCTATCGGGAGGTTGTTATTCTGATCACGGCTTAGAAAATACTTGTACAGATTTCCGTCATCACCCGTAATGCCTTCACATACGATCTTGAAGATATAGCTTTTCCATTTTTCGTTGTAATCCCCTTCTGTTGGATTAAACGGTCCGAATGAATAATAACCATTATCGATTTTTGGTTCATCCCCAAACACTCTTGAGGCCAGGAGATTACCCTGCTTATAGTTGTCTCCGTTCTTCAAACCCCTCGACGCCATGTTCTTATCGGGATCAACTCCTTTCCCTCCATATACAGAGAACATGGTTTTGGTATCAAAGATCCCCTGTATTTCATCATTTTCTCCCCCACAATCGGGATCAATAACTTTAATATAGAACTGCCTGTTATAATCCTTCGGTATCGTAAAAAAGAATATCGAATTGAAATCATCATCACCCCAGGAAGTCTCGCCGTTTTTACCAAATGTGACGAGGAAGGGGATATTCTCATCTTTCCCCGGAACTGCCTGTCCTGAGGTCTCACCACCTCCGGACAGCGTCAGGGAAAACGCCAGAATGAATATTAGCTTTTGCATTGCAGTATCAGGTCTCATGAATTGCTATATGGTGTTATCATTTTCAGGGTTTCCGTCTTATAGTGATATTTCTCGAAACACAAGCTTCTCTGACCATTCCGCCCTGCTCCGGCTTTGTCGACACAATAAGCTGGACATTATAGGTCCCGGAGCGGGTGAATGATTTTTCAACATTTTTTCCAATAGATATCGTTTCATCTCCGAAATTCCAGTGATACTGCGAAATATCCCATCCGGGAAGGTTTGTGCTGTCGGCGCTGAACCTTATCACGCTTCCTGCATCAGCAGTTTCCGGGCATGAAATGTACGGCTGTTCGAGAGCTTCGATAAGCAGCATTTCGGATTTTTCATTGCGTTTAACTTCTTTCGTGACAAGGTTGGTGACATCCAATTGGACAAGGTATTTACCTGGTCCTGCATAGCAGTGTTCCACAATCCTTCCTGTTCCTGCATTCCCATCTCCGAATTTCCATTCAAACCTGAACGGCATAGAATCATATTTAACGGCATTTTCCTCAACAAATTCATAACAGTAATTATTTATCTCGAGCGGATTGCACGAAGCCTTTCTTATTATTGTCGTTGTAAACTCATAGATGTCGTCATTCCTTCTCCTGTTCGACGAGAAATAACCTTTCTGAAGATCCGGATACGCAACAAAGGCAAAATCATCCGAATTTGAATTTACAGGTTCAGGCAGTCTGACCGGAGTCTCCCATACACCGTCAATATTGTCGGAATAATAAACGTCAAGCCCTCCCAGTCCCCCCGGACGATTGGAAGTAAAGTAAAGCTTTCCCGAAGGGTGGATGCAGGGATAGTTATCCGTTTCGGGGGAATTGACTTTTGATCCGAGGTTGACAGGTTCGCTCCATTCCCCGTTCACTGATTCGCAGAAATAAATGTCTGAACCTCCCAGTCCGCCCGGCATATCCGAAGCAAAAAACAGGAACCTTCCATCATCACTGACCGACGGTTGTCCAATATCATATTCCCGGCTGTTGTATTTAAAAGGCTCGATCGAATTAAGCTGGAGTCCTTCAAGCCGGGCTGTAAATATCCCGCTGCGGTTTCTGAACTTCCTGCTCCTTGACGGCACCCCAGTTTCAATTTCGCTTGTAAAAAAGACAGTTACCTGGTCGGGGGCAATACAGAGGGGACCGGTGTTGAACTGAGAGCTCCTTTCGCTCTTTACTGCGCCTGGCTTGTGCCAGTCGGATGAATCTTTTCTTTCTGCGACATAAATGCTGTACAGCCTCCGGTTATCGAAGGAGGTACGGTCGGTTACACCGCTAAGCCGCCTGTCGGAACAGAACAATATTCCATCCTTAATAATTACAGGAGAAATCTCACTGAATCCTGAAAGATTGATTGGCAATCTCCTTACTTCAAACGACGATTTTTCCTGAGCTTTTAGCATGTTTTCAGCAAGAACCACAAACAGAATCAATATGATGGACAATCCTCTCTTCATAGTTATCAGAAATATCTTGGATTGGCGGCGCTCACTTTGTAACGGAACTCATACCTCAACACAAATTCGGTTGATCCTTTTGAATAGGAGTTCATCCTGCCGAATGGATAATCATATGAAAATCCAAACATAAGCTGGTGGTTCAGCTGTACCTGCAGTATGCCGACAGCGACCTGTTCCGA
>Ga0105106_10002783_pt1 | contig 12543 bp, 7 predicted proteins | sample PPLLaktember2015_5_FD_79109 | JGI IMG/M metagenome (GOLD analysis project Ga0105106, IMG submission 79109) | Freshwater sediment microbial communities from Prairie Pothole Lake near Jamestown, North Dakota, USA - PPLs Lake P8 Core (1) Depth... | ecosystem: Environmental > Aquatic > Freshwater >...
ATCGCCCACCCCCAGCTTGATGCCGTTCACGCCTACGGCCACCAACCCCATCGGGCGCACGTCATCTTCTTTGAATCTGATTCCGAATCCGCTGGAAACGGCCATTACGATCTCTTTCGTGCCATCCGTCAACAAGGCCCAGCCGAGCGTATCTCCATCATTGACCTTGACTAGCGTAAATGTTTGCGCAGAGGGTCCCGGCAGCTCGCCGGCCAGCGACTTCTTGACCATGCCGCCCCGCGTTATGGTAAATGCGTAAGTTTCATCCGGCAATGTCGATCTTCGGGATGGCAGCGTAAAGACCGCAGCCAGTTTGTCACTCTCGCGCAGCGGCGAGACCTTATGCCAGGGCGTGCCATCGCCGAGTTTGTCCGCTTGTGGCATAGTATGCACGGCCACTGCCGCAGCCTTCCCGCTTTCGGAAACCAAATAAAGCGTATCCGTTGTGGAGGCTTTCACCAGCCAACGCGGCGCGTCGTTGCCGCTGGGGCGCGGCGTTTTCTCGTCGCGCGTGCGCGAGGCCAGTCCATCGACGGTCACGCCCACCCACACGGTCTGCTCGGGCAGCAGGTCGCTGGCGGTCAGCGATTTGACCGCTTTGCCTTTGCGCAGGCTGACGATCTGCGTGCGGCGGCGGTCGCCGTAAGCGGCCTTAACCCTTAGCAATTCCTCTGCGGCCATCTGGCGCATCTTCTTCGGCGATTTGAGCAGCCCTTCCAGTTCCTTGATGAGCGCCACCATCTCCTTGTACTCGGTCTCGATCTTCTTGCGCTCTAGCGCGGCCAGGCGGCGCAACTGCATCTCCAGGATCGCGTTGGCCTGAACCTCCGTCAGCTTGAAACGTTTCATCAGTTTGGCGCGAGCAGTCTCAACGTCCGGTGCGTTGCGGATGAGCTTGATGACCTCGTCCAGGTTCTTGAGCGCGACCAGGTATCCTTCCAGGATGTGCGCGCGCCCTCTGGCTTTATCCAGATCATATCCGGCGCGTCGCTTGATGACCACCAGCCTGTGCTCGATATAGACGCGCAAGGCCTGCTTCAACGAGAGCATGCGCGGCTCGCCGTCTACCAGCGCCAGCAGGATGATGCTGAACGTAGATTGCATGGGCGTGCGTTTGTACAGTTCAGCCAGCACCTTTTGCGGCTCGACGTTTTTCGTCAACTCGATGACGATGCGCATACCATGGCGGTCGGATTCGTCGCGCAGATCGGTCAGGCCATCGATGACGCCATCGCGCGCCAACGAAGCGATACGCTCTATCAAACTCGACTTATTGACCATGTACGGCAATTCGGTGACGATCAGGCGCGATTTGCCGCGCTCCATTTCCTCGATATGGACCTTGGCCTGGGTGCTCACGCGTCCACGTCCGGACCCGTAAGCTGCTTCCAGACCCTCTTCGCCCGCCTGCTGGAGGATGACCCCGCCTGTGGGGAAGTCCGGTCCCTGCACGAAATTCATCAACTGCCCGACGGAGATGTCATCCAGCTTTTCCCAGCGCTCGAGCATGTAGACCAGCGCATCCACCACTTCACCCAGGTTGTGCGGCGGAATGGAAGTGGACATGCCCACGGCGATACCCGTCGCGCCGTTGACCAGCAGATTGGGGATGGAGGCAGGCAGTACGGTGGGTTCGGTCAGTGTATCGTCGAAATTGGGAACAAAATCGACCGTGTTCTTGCCGATGTCAGTCAGGATGTCGAGGGCGGGCGCAGCCAGGCGCGCTTCGGTGTAACGCATGGCAGCCGGCGGGTCGCCATCGATTGAACCGAAGTTGCCCTGTCCATCCACCAGCAGCGTGCGCATAGAAAAATCCTGCGCCATGCGCGCCATAGCTTCGTACACGGCCGAGTCGCCGTGCGGGTGATATTTACCCAGCACTTCGCCCACGATACGGGCGGATTTTTTGTAAGGCGAGTCGGCGCGTATGCCCATGTCGTACATCGCATATAAGATGCGACGGTGCACAGGTTTGAGCCCGTCGCGGGCATCTGGCAGCGCGCGCGCCACGATGGTGCTCATGGCGTAATCGAGGTACGCTTGCTGCATCTCCTGATCGATGTCTATTTTCTTTACCAGGCCAAGTTCCATTGTTACTCCAGAATTCCCTCACCAACCCCACCCCTTCCCTCCCCTTCCTCTCCCAATGGGAGAGGAAGGGGAAGGTGCCCCGTAGGGGCGGGAGGGGTAGGTGAGGGCGAATTAATGTTCTATACCCGCGCCTATCTTAAGTGAGAAGGGGGAAAGCGTCAAGTCTATTCTACTTTGTAGGGCGACATTCATATTTCCGGCCCTGCGCGCACGACATCCATATTGTGTTACAGGCCGGGCATCCGAAAGGGTGATTTCAGCGCATTACCGAAGTGGATAGAATCGGTCAAATTATCTCTATCTGGAGGCTTTATTGTATGAAACTGAATTCTACAAAATCGGTTTGGACAGCGCGCGGGATCGGTTGGTTGATCGCCGGGATGGTTGCGTGTGGCGTGATTTTCGGCTCCACGTTCATGCTTGGGCCGACGTTGTTTGCCATACCCGGCTTGAGTGACAAGATCACAGTAGCTGTGTATTGTCCCGGTGCAGTGGCGAATTCGGTGGAGGAAGGTGCATCCACACAGACGACAACCAGTCCGAGCGGCACGTATGGGCACACGGTGGAGATCACCTGCACCTTTGCGGATGGCAGCACAAAGGTCATATCAAACGAACAGGTGGCGCTGTCGTCCATCGGCGGGATGTTTGGCCTGGGAACTCTGGCAGGGATTTGCATTTCGGTCCCGATCATGCTGGTGCCCTTTTTCCTGTTCCGCAAGAAAAAGGATCAGGGCTGAGGTAATCTTTTTAGCGGGAGCAGGCCGGGGCCTGGAAAGATGCGTAAGTGAGCTGAATCAAAAAGGACGGCCAGCTAGCCGTCCTTTTTTGATTCGGGTTATGAAGCGTCAGTCCGCCGCAGTGGCATCTGCTGAAATCTCAGTCCAGGGAGAGGAACCAGTCTCGTCATCGGTTTCCAACGCTGTGAAACGGCCTTCCGTAAAGCCCGTACCAGCGGGGATCAGTTTGCCGATGATGACGTTCTCCTTCAGGCCAAAGAGCGGATCGGTGCTCGCAGCGATGGCCGCCTGCGCCAGCACTTTGATGGTGTGCTGGAACGAGGAAGCCGAGAGGAACGAGTCGGTGGACAGAGAGGCCTTGGTCACGCCCAGCAGGATTTCGACGAATTTTGCCGTTTGCTTGCCTTCGACCAGCATCTGCTCGTTCACACGCCGGATCTCAAGCCTGTCTACCGCGTCACCGGGCAGGTATTTGGTATCGCCGGGGCGGGTGACTTGCACCTTGCTCAACATCTTGCGTGTGATGACTTCGAAATGCTTGTCATGGATGTTCTGGCCCTGCGAGCGGTACACCTTCTGCACTTCACGTAGCAGGTACATCTGGCAGGCCTCGCGACCCTGGATGCGCAGCACGCGGTGCGGGTTGAGTGAGCCTTCAGTCAACGGTTGGCCAGCTTCCACGTGCGCACCATCTTTGACCAGCAGGCGTGCTGTGGTCGGGATATCGTAGGTCTTTTCCTCAGTCTGGTCATAGGCTACGATCACCTGGCGCGCTTTCTTCTCTACGCGCACGCGTCCGCCGTGCTGGGCAGCGATGGTGGCATCGTCTTTGGTGACCAGCACATCTCCCATTTTGACTTCGTCTTCGCTCTTGACCGCAAACTTCCAATCTTCAGGAACGTCATAGGTGTCACTGACCAGCTCGCTATGCTCGATCGTGATTTCGCGTAGGTCCGCATAACGTTCGGATTGCATGATGCGCACAATACCGTTGATCTCAGCAACCACGGCTTCACCCTTGGGTTGCTTACGAGCTTCAAAAAGCTCCTCTACACGGGGCAGACCGGTCGTGATGTCTGCGCCGCCGGCGGCAACGCCACCAGTGTGGAAAGTACGCAGGGTTAACTGCGTGCCCGGCTCGCCAATGGATTGGGCAGCCACAATGCCGACTGCAGAGCCAAGTGAAACCATGTCGCCTCGACCCAGATCGATGCCATAGCATTTTGCGCAAATGCCATGGGTTAGCTCGCATGTCAATGGGGAACGCACCTTGACTTCCTCGATACCGGTCTGGGCGATCTTGCGCGCCATGTCATGGTCGATGGTATCGTCGAACTCGCCGATCACCTCGCCAGTCTTGGGATCAATCACGCGTTCAGCCAGCAAGCGGCTATACAAACGGCTAGACATCGATTGGCCTGCTACATCGTCTGATTTGCGAATATAGATACCATCCTTGGTGGCGCAGTCATGCTCGTTGATGATGATATCCTGGGCGATGTCCACCAGACGGCGAGTAAGATAACCGGCATCTGCGGTACGCAGAGCCGTGTCAGCCAAACCCTTGCGAGCGCCATGCGTCGACATGAAGTATTCCATGGCGGTCAGACCTTCACGGAAGTTCGAACGGATCGGGAACGGAATAATGCGCCCGGAGGGGTCTGCCATCAAACCGCGCATACCAGCCAGCTGCGAAATCGTGGAATACCCACCTTTTGTTGCACCTGAGTTCGCCATGGTTGCCAGATTGCCATCCGGGTCCATGTGCTTTCTGACAGCGTCAGAAACGCGGTCTGTGGTTGCCTGCCAGATATTGATCTCGCGTTCGTTCTTCTCCTGTTCGGTCAACAGGCCGCGGCGGAAATCTCGGTTTACAACTTCAATTTGCTCCAAGGCTTCCTGGATAATGTCGCGGCGTTCCGGCGGGATGGTGATGTCAGACACGGCCAGCGTGGTACCGGAGCGCGTGGCGAATTCGAAGCCCAAACTCTTGATCCGGTCAGCTACCTGGGTGGTGATTTCCTGTCCACAAAGTTCATACACGTCAGCGATCAGGTCCTTCACACCACCTTTATCCAATTTCTCGTTGGTGAACTGGACGTCCTCAGGCAGGATGCGATTGAAGAGCACGCGCCCCACTGTGGTATTGACGAGGCGGGTTTGCGCTTCAGGCATACGACTGCCTTCATCGTCATACCAGGTTGTGACGAGCACCTTGATCTCAGAATGGACATCCACCTGGTCGAGCTGAAAGGCAAGTTCCACCTCGTCCACATCGGCGAAAGCGCGGCCATCACCCTTATGAGCCTGCTGGTGCAACATGGTCAGGTAATACACACCCAGCACCATGTCTTTCGAGGGTGAGATGATTGGTTCACCATCGGCAGGCTTGAGCAGGTTCTTGGAGGCCAGCATCAACTCGCGAGCTTCCTGCACAGACTTCTGTGAGAGCGGTACGTGTACAGCCATCTGATCGCCATCGAAGTCGGCGTTGAAGGCGGTACAAACCAGTGGGTGTAATTGAATGGCAGAGCCCTCGATCAAGATGGGCTCAAAAGCCTGGATACCCAAACGATGCAGAGTCGGCGCACGGTTTAAGAGCACAGGTCGATCTTTGATGACTTCCTCAAGCACTTCCCAGACCTCAGGCCTGTTGCGCTCGATCAGGCGACGCGCTCCCTTGACGTTGGCCGCATAGTTGTGTAGCACAAGCCGCGCAATCACGAAGGGGCGGTAAAGCTCCAGCGCCATAGTTTTGGGAAGACCACACTGGTAGAGTTTGAGTTGTGGGCCGACTACGATCACGGAGCGGCCGGAATAATCCACGCGCTTGCCAAGCAGGTTGCGGCGGAAACGACCTTTCTTACCCTTGAGCATATCGCTCAGGGACTTGAGTTCGCGGCGGCCACGGCGGGAAAGCGCCTTTCCGCGCTGGGAATTATCGATCAGACTGTCCACCGCTTCCTGCAACATGCGTTTTTCATTGCGGATGATGACATCCGGTGCGCCCAGTTCGAGCAGGCGTTTGAGGCGGTTGTTGCGGTTGATGACGCGGCGATACAGATCGTTCAAGTCGGAGGTAGCAAAACGGCCGCCGTCCAACTGCACCATCGGGCGCAGATCGGGAGGAATAACTGGCAGAACGGTCATGATCATCCATTCGGGCCGGTTGCCGGAACGGCGGAAGGCTTCTACCACCTTCAGCCGTGTTGTCGCTTTCTTGCGCTTTTGTTTGGATTTGGTGGTACGCACTTCCTGCCACAGTTCTTCGGAAAGTTTGTCCAGGTCGAGGCGGCGCAAAATGTCGAAGAAAGCTTCGGCGCCCATGTCAGCACGAAACACCTGTCCCCAGCGTTGTTTGAGTTCACGATAGCGAATCTCGCTCAAGAAGGTAAAGGGGCGCAATTCCAGCAATTCATCCCGCACACGAGAATTCTGGTTCTGTGAAACGTTGGACTGATCTTCAAGCTGCCCACGCAGAGCCTCCATCTCTTCATCCGCCTCGGCCTTGATGCGGGCTGCTTCCGTCTTCTGTTCTTCGATTTCGCGTGCTTTTTGGTCTTTGAGCTCGTTTTCGAGTTCTTCCAGCTTTTCCTGAACGACCTTTTGCACCTGTCTGATGTGCTTGGCAACAATTTCAACACCCACTTCTACGATCGTGTCACCGGTTACCTCGAAAACCATCGCTTTCTTGGCAGGTTTGCCCTTCTGATCCTGAAGTTGCTTCTCCAACTTTTGACCCTCTTTGATGATCGGGTCAAGCTGGGCAGCAATCTGCTCATCATAGGATCGTTCGAGAGCACCTTGTTTTTGCTTGAGTTCATTTAAGGCATGATCGCGTCGTGTTTTGATTTCTGCGATCTTGGCATTGATCTGCGTTGCCTGTTCTCGCTCAGATACGGAAATTTCATCTTCCAGTCGTTTGAGCGCCTTCTGACGAGCATCTTCATCCACATAGGTAACGATATACTGGGCAAAGTACAGCACACGATCCAAATTACGGCGTGAGATATCAAGCAGTAAACCCAAATACGAGGGAATGCGCCGCGTGTACCAGATGTGCGCAACCGGCGTCGCCAGAGCAATATGTCCCATACGCTCGCGGCGTACGGCAGCGCGGGTCACTTCAACGCCGCACTTATCACAGACAATGCCTTTAAAACGGGGATTCTTGTATTTGCCACAATAACACTGCCAGTCGCGGGTCGGGCCAAAAATGGCTTCACAGAACAGGCCATCTTTTTCCGGTCGCAGACGGCGGTAATTGATTGTCTCGGGCTTGAGCACCTCACCATACGACCAGGACAAGATCGTCTCGGGCGATGCCAGGCTGATGCGTAATGCGGTCAGTCCTTTGGTTTCCACAGATTCACTCCTCATCCAACCGAATCAGGATTGCTCTCGAGCGATGTCTCTGTACGGCATGTAGTTGGCGCATACAAGAGACAAACAAACGCAAGCGCTTCGAGACTCTCTGTCTCAAGCGCTCGCTGTGTTTTGCTGAGTTTTACATCCAACCAAACAATTATAGGCGAATTTAGACTTGTGTCAAGGGCATTATTCGAGGGCAAATCGCTCGAAAATCTGGCAGGAATGCTATACTTGATTCTACAGGAAAACCACTATGTTACTGGATTCTTTGAGGTCGAAGGCGGTTGAGAAAGGGCTTCTCAAACCAGAAGAAGAAATTGATGCCGAGAGGGCTTTTCTCCTGGTGCGTGACATGCCATATATCCGGGCCAGTTCTCGCGATCCCGAAACCATCATAGGGGAATGGCGTGGCACCTGTTCGGGGAAACATTACCTGCTGAAAGATCTCTTTGCCGAACTTGGTTATACCTCCCGCCTTATTGCCTGTACAACCATGGCGTACATCGACCCGAAAGATGTACGGGGCAAATTGCGAACACTACTCGAGCAGTCAAATGGCCGTTTTGTGGACGTGCACAATTACCTGATCCTTGAGACCCCCGAGGGAGAAATGATCGTGGATGCGACCTGGCCCCTCGCAACCAAAGGCATGGGGACAGTCGTGAACGAACGCTTTGTATTGGGAAAGAACCATCAAATTGCCTGTGAACCGATAAAAACATGGGTTGTCCCTGATGACCGCGACTCCCAGGAATTCAAGAATGAAATTCTTAGAGAGAGCTTTACCCCGGAAGAACTGGCGCACAGGGAGGAATTCATCCAGACCCTGGGCAAGCTGACAAACAGCAAGTGGGTCAAGTTCCTGGTGTGGTTGGAAGGGTTAGTAAAGGGTAAGAAGTCAAATGAATAGACCTTATCTGAAAATTGCTCCCGCCGCCGTCCCCGGCGGCGAGGACGCCGCCTCGAGTATATTTTTGGATCATCCTCATATAGCAGTAGTTAGGCCTTCATAAACACTATGGGAAAAGAGAAAAGCACGAGAGGAAATGCAAGTCAGTTTTTTGTAGCGAGTGAGCTTTGCCGTAGAGGATATTCGGCTGTAGTTACGCTTGGCAATACTCTGAACACCGACATACTCTGTAGCAATATTGAGGGTACAAAATTTGTACATATTCAGAGGGTTGGAACAGTCCTGACTGATTACGTTTTGACGAGAAAAAAGCGTAACCAGTCAATGACTGATTACGCTTGCAAAAGGGTGAATCGCCCATCTCTTGGTATTACGTTCGAGCAAGCAAAACTACCACCAAATATGGGATTTGAAAGGTGTTGGTTGAAAAAGAGCCAGATATGGAATGTATCTTGCGGCCTCTGGATGGATAAGGTCTTCATAGCCATATGAAACCAAACACCCCAAATAGTGATTGAAACTGCCCGGCTATTGAAACTAAAGTTTTTATGATCTCATTATGGAGCATTGCCCTGAAAGCTAAATCCCCGCAGATTAAAATCTATTGATTTGAGCTTACACTCTGGATGGCGGACCATGCAGCGGTTTGAAACAATTTCTGGTATTTGTCTGCGGTGGGCGAAAAAATGGCATAAAAAAGGGATAAAAGCAGTAAAATGACCCGAAATCTGCTTCAAAAGGACTCTGCAAAAAAACGTAACCAGTCAGCGACTGATTACGTTTTGGACCAGTCTGAATTTGACTGATTACGCACTGATTACGCTAAAACGTAATCAGACATTTGACTGCTCCAACCCTCTATTCAGGTAAAGACATTTGTGCCTGGCAATCGAACTTGTAGCGTTGGAATGAAGGCAGAAAAAAAACTTTGGGGACAATTTTTTTCTGGGTGCTCTGTGGAATTCCAAAACCTGAAAGCGAGGCAAATTTTGAATACTTTATTATTCCTGCAAGTGAAATGGCCAAAAATATTTTGGAAAGACACCGTACTTGGCTTGATACGCCGGGTAAAAAAGGGCAGAAGCATAATGAGAGTTCAGTTAGAACAGTACACTTACCGCCGTTGAAATCATTTAGTGGTTGGGATATTAGTGAATATCGAGATCGGTGGGATCTAATTGAGCAGAAGTTGAAAGCCTAACAAACTGTGGATGAAATCTCCAAGTTCCCCAACGGTAAGTAACGAAAACCGTTAGCCAAAACCACACCCACAAACAGGAGAGGAAATGAGATGAACACACAAGGACTTTTTACTGCCAAGCCTTCACGCAGCGCAAAAAAGCATCCCATCAACGGTAGTTGGGCAAGTAAGTGAAAAATCAAATAAACCGAAAAGGAGAACACAATGACAAAGAAATTAGTAGGAAAAGTTGCATTGATCACAGGAGCGAGCGCAGGCATTGGCAAAGCCAGCGCAATTGCATTGGCAGGAGAAGGCGCCAATCTGGTTCTCACAGCGCGCAGGCAGGAACGCTTGGATGAACTGGTATCTCTGGTAAAAGAAGCTGGCGGAGATGCCGCAGTCGTGGTGGGAGATGCTCGCGAAGAAGAAGTTGCACAGCAAGCAGTAGCAGCCGCCAAAAACACGTTCGGCTCGCTGGACATCTTGATCAACAATGTCGGTGTTGGGAATTACAAGAACCTGGTTGAAACAAGCGCACAAGAATATGACGAAATGATGGACTCAAATATGCGTTCGACATTTCTATTTACTCGGCATGCTGTCCCGGTGATGATCGAGCAAGGGGCAGGCACAATCCTGATCATATCGTCTATGGCGGGGGTTTATGGCTTTGCCGGGGAGGCAGTGTATTGCGCTACCAAATTTGCTCAGGTCGGTTTTGCCCAGGCGCTGGACAATGAGTTGCGTCCACACGGGATAAAAGTTGGGGCAATTTGTCCGGGCGGGGTGAAAACCGAGTTTGCGCTGGGAAAAGGGCGCACCGAGCAGAGCGTAGCCGAGTCGGGCATGCTCGAACCAGAGGACGTTGCAGGAGTTGTGTTGCTGGCATGCACACAATCGCCTCAATCGCGGATCATTGAAGTGCGCATGCGCACAATGCAGGAGTCTCTGACATAGCGATGGACATGAAAAATATCCCCTTTGGTATCACCGATTGGTCACAGATCCCTCCCACAGAACACAAAGGGGAAACTGGCATAGCAACCTGGCGCACGCAGCAATTCGATACCATCCGTGTGCGCATGGTCGAGTACAGTCCCGGTTACCGGGCCGACCACTGGTGCAAGAAGGGTCACATCCTGTTATGTCTCGAGGGAGAATTACATACTGAACTTGCCGATGGCAGGCAATTCGTTCTGACCCCGGGCGTCAGCTATCAGGTGGCGGACAATGCGGAACCGCATCGCTCCTACACCCCAACCGGCGCGAAGCTCTTCATCATTGACTGATGCGATGAGATTCGCCAAGTACCATGCGCTGGGGAACGACTACCTGGTCATTTCCCAGGCTGAATTGGATAAAACCCAAATCAAACGCATCTGTCACCGCAATTACGGCGTCGGCGCGGATGGCATCCTGCTCGGCCCACTCGAGAGCAAGACCTGCGACTTCAAGTTGCGCATCTTCAACCCGGATGGGGGCGAGGCGGAGAAAAGCGGAAACGGGCTGCGCATCTTCTCCCGCTTCCTGTGGGACGAAGAGCTGGTTCTACAGCAGCCGTTCACAATCGAGACATTGGGCGGCGCGGTCACCTGTCAGGTGGGCGCGGATGGCAGGATGGTGACCGTCGATATGGGAAAGGTCAGTTTTGACGGGAGTCTGATCCCGGTCAGGGGTGGTACGCGGGAAGTCCTGCACGAACGGATGCGGATCGAGGATTGCGAATTCGAGTTCTGCGCGGCGACGGTCGGCAATCCGCATTGCATCGTGCTGTGTGACGAGCCAACGCCCGAATTGGCAAAGCGTTATGGCCCGCTGATCGAGACCGAAGCGCGCTTCCCCAATCGGACGAACGTCCAGTTCATGCAGGTGTTGGACCGGAGCAATATCCGTATCGAGATTTGGGAGCGCGGGGCGGGGTATACGCTGGCATCCGGGAGTAGTAGCACGGCCGCGGCGGCGGTGGCACACAGGCTGGGCCTGTGCGATGCGGATATAATTGTCCACATGCCCGGCGGGGAATTGAAAATCAGCATCGCGCCGGATTTCTCTGCTACGATGCAAGGGCCAGTGACTCGGATTTGCAGCGGAAGTATAGATCATGAGATGTTTGAAGAAAGGTGAGCCAAATGAAAGTTACCGTCTGCGAACTCCCCAACGAACCCGCCGCTTTGGAACATGCGTGGAATCAACTGGTTGATCATGTCCAAACGCACAACAGCGAATTTGTATTACTGCCAGAGATGCCTTTCTTCCGCTGGCTGGCGTATACCCGAGACATGGATGACGCTCAGTGGGAGCAGGCTGTACAAGCACATGAAGCCTGGATGGCGCGTCTGGAGGAGCTGGCGCCTGCCGCCGTTGCCAGCACGCGACCCATCGTTTTGGATGGCAAACGGCAAAACGCGGGGTATGTTCGGGAACCGAATCAGGATGCAAAAACCATCCACACCAAGTATTACCTGCCCGACGAGCCGGGTTTCTGGGAAGCAAGCTGGTACGCTCGTGGCGATGGGGATTTCTCGCTGGCAGACACATCCAAAGGCAAGGTCGGCTTTTTGATCTGCACGGAAATCTGGTTCAATGCCCATGCCAGAGAGTATGGCAAGCAGGGCATGCAGCTGCTGGTCTGTCCACGCGCCACGCCCAATCCCACCGCACCCAAATGGATCGCTGGCGGACAGGCCGCCGCGGTCGTTTCCGGCGCGTTTTGCCTTTCATCCAACTTGGGAGGCACAACCCCGGAAGGCGGCGATTACGCCGGCGTCGGCTGGATCATTGAACCGAATGAGGGCAAAGTTTTAGGCCTGACCTCATCAGAGCAGCCATTCCTGACCTTGGATATCGATTTGGGAGAAGCGGACAGGGCGAAGAAGACGTATCCGCGCTATGTGCCAGATTGAACGAAACAGCCCTGCAAACTCTCGCAGGGCTGTAATAATCTCCGTTCTCTATTGCTACCCATCCAATAATACATCCGCCAACTCAGATGTAGTTTTCAAGATCAAGTCTGCTCCCCGGCGCTTAAGTTCGTCCTCCTCCCCGAAACCGCATAACACGCCCACTGTCTGCGCACCGGCAGCCTTCCCGGCGCGGATGTCCACAATGGTATCCCCGACCATCAGGCAACCCTCAGGAGCCACGCCCATCTTTTCAGCGGCATACAGGATCGGATCGGGGTAGGGCTTGGTGTGCTCGGCGGTGATGGCTGTCACGATTTCCTGGAAGTAGCCAGTCAACTCGAACTG
>Ga0105106_10002785_pt1 | contig 12539 bp, 12 predicted proteins | sample PPLLaktember2015_5_FD_79109 | JGI IMG/M metagenome (GOLD analysis project Ga0105106, IMG submission 79109) | Freshwater sediment microbial communities from Prairie Pothole Lake near Jamestown, North Dakota, USA - PPLs Lake P8 Core (1) Depth... | ecosystem: Environmental > Aquatic > Freshwater >...
TTAACACTTATTTCAAACTCTATCAATGAAGACGACACGCCTGCCACCGCTCTTGTCGGATACTTTATTCCATGTTATTTTTGTTTTAATCAATCCATCCGACTCCCCGGTCTGAAGCCCGAGGGATGATCAGGGCCGATACTAACCGGCGTAAAACTCCGAGTTAAGAATCGGTTTTTGTCGCCGCCGAACGGATCAATCAGGAAGCAGAAAGACATGAATCTGTCTATTCTAAAAGCCATTTTTACCTCCATGGAACAAGGGGTGGTTTTCATTGATGATCGTAATCGGATCGCATACTGCAATCCGGCGGCGGAGAAGATTCGAAAGATTAAGATGGATCAAGTATTGGGCCGATCCATCCTGGATTTCCATCCTAAAAAGGCTCACCGGAAGGTCCTACAGGTCATTGAAGACTTAAAGTCAGGACAAGTGGAAGGCCACCACCGGATGAACATTCAGATGGTAAAGGGAAAGTTCTACGACAATACGTATACGGCCGTCTGGGGTCCAAGAAACAAATATTGGGGAACCATCGTTGTCAGCAAGGAAATCACCCAACGGAAGAAAACAGAGGACCAACTCAAGGTGGCGCTGAAACATTTGGAGACCGCCAATGAAGAGTTGAAGCGGCTCAACCAATTGAAGGATGACTTTCTCTCCACCGTCAGCCATGAACTTAAAACCCCTATGATATCGGTCATGGGCTACCTCGGATTGATTCTCAAGGAGAAGGTTGGCGTGCTGACGGAACAGCAGAGAAAGTTTCTGGAAATATCTTACAAGAACCTTTTGAAACTTGAAAAGAATATCGACAACCTTTTGGATCTGGCCGAAATTGGCATACAAAAAGCGTCCTGGACATTCGAACCGGTCGATCTCGCCAAAGTCATTGAATTCTCATGCACCACCGTCGAACCGTTGGCCGGGGAACATCAAATCCGACTGGAAGCTCACCTCCCTCCAGGACCCGTAAAGATCGCCGGAGTTGAAGACAAACTCAACCAGCTCTTTGACAACCTTTTCACCAATGCCATTAAATACAACCGTCAAGGAGGGAGGATCTGTGTGAGCCTTGAAGAGGATGCTGAATTTGTTTTCACCCGTATTGCCGATACGGGGGTTGGAATCTCCCATCAATCCCTGCAGGAAGTCTTCACGCGACATTTTCAAGAAAAAACAAAACCCCTTGGAAATGCAAAGGGGTTGGGGATTGGTCTCTCCCTTGTTCAGGAAATTGTAACCCTCCACCAGGGGAAGATCCATATTCAAAGCGAATTAGGCAAAGGAACCACGTTCACGGTGATGTTACCCAAGAACCGTTGTTGATTGGGGAATGCAGAGTGCGGATTGCGGAACAAAAAACTTCTTATCTTATTAATTCCGAACCCCGTATTCCGAACTCTTCACTTACCTCTTAGACGCCCCACCTCCCAAGAATCCTTCAGATTTCCCTAAATCGATGATAGGAATCCCTCCCCCGGAGACCTGAGGGAGGATTCCGTTCCACTTCTCAATGCTTTTATACTGGACCAGGATCGAACTGATCGAGCGGGAAAGTGCATCATTGGCTTTGGCCTGTCCCTGAGCAACCACCAGGATCGATTCAGCTTCTCCTTTGGCGCTGGCGACCTTTTGCTGAGCCTCGATCTCTCTCTGGGCCAAAACCTGTCTCTGTGTTTCGACCTGCTGCTGGGCAACCTGTTTGGCTTCGATCGCCTTCTCATATTCCGGTGTGAACCGGATATTGGCAAAGTAGATATCGTCGACGATGATATGGTACCGAGCCAGATTATCCCCGAGTTTTCCCATCGCCCTTTTCCGAATTTCCTCTCTTTTTGGAAGGATCTCAGTAATGGGATAGTTGGGAACCACCTCTTTGACAAAGTCATTAAAGGCCGGATCGATGACCTTGTCGGCGAAATCAAGCCCCACCTTTTGATAAAGATCGTTGACATAGGAGGGGTCAATATGGAAGTTCATCATCCCGGTCAGTTTGACCATTTGGTATTCCTTTGAAGCGGCATCGATCTCCTTGAAGGGATGCGGCCGAACCCTGACATCGATCTTAATCACTCTTTCCGCTATCGGGACTTTGAGGTTGAACCCCTCTCCCATGACCCTCTTCTCCACACTTCCCCACCAAAGGACAATCCCCCGATGACCTGCAGGGACAATGACAAACATGCCCCAAGCAAGGATGAAGAGAATCAGGAGGATCACAATGATTCCGACGGTTCGTGGTTTTGCTCCTCTAAATTCAAAAGATTCTAACGTTCTTTCTGGCATGGTTTTCCTCCAAAATTTGAATTTCGGCTTTCAGAGTGCGGAATTTCGAATTCTAAAACTCTCGGCCTAAATCCTGTACTTCGATCCGTATTCCGCATTCTTCAAACCCTTAGGGTCTCAATGACCAACCATGCGGTTTTGCACAGAACTCCCTTGCTGCATCCAATCGGTGTGGGGTTCTTTCCACATCCACGATGACCGTGAAGCAGTGGTCGAGTCGTTGAAATTTATGGGGGGTCTGGAGGAACCAATAATCGAAAGTTCCGCGATTGAGGGAAGCATCATTCAATTGGGCGACCACCTGATCTCTGTCCTGGATTCGAATATTGGCTCGAATGGGATTTCCGTCATTTCTAATTTTCGCCCTAAATCGAACTTCTTGTCCGGGTTGGGCCGGATCTGGAATCATACCAAGATCTTCAACGAACAGGGGACCTACACGAGGCGTCGTCATGCTCCATCCCTGATAAGTCTTCCGGGCGCAAAATTCCTTCGCCAAGTCTACCGGCCTTCTTGATCGCTCAATATCTACCTCTACCGTGAAGCAAGAATCCTGTCGCTGGAACCGGTAACGGGTCTGAGGGAAGACAATTCGATTATCCCCTGGCCTGAGAGATACGTCCTCAACAGCAGCCACCACTTCATCTTTGTCCTTGACAAAGAGGCTGACTCTTCCGAGATGGCGGGAAAGGTTCGAGATAACAGCCTGGAACCTCACTCCTTGGCCCTCCCGAACCGGATCAGGGTCCATCTCCAGATGAAGGACTCTCAGATCACCGGAATGGCGTCCCACCCCGGATGAACGGTCAGAACCCCTATCCGGTTGTGATTGAGCACACGAGGGAAATATGAATAAGAAACCTGACAATAGGGCGACAAGAATTCTTATTTTCATACGTTTAACCTCCTTTGATAGACTTTCAAGCAGCTTTCTTTCCAGGATGTGGTGGCGTCTCCGCTCATCCTTGCCTTTTGTTCGTTTACCTTTGCTGGCGGGTCAACTCCGGGAAATAGTAACCACTTCTTCTATTAATTTATCATGATAGTCGGTCACGGGAATCTTGTAAAGAGTTTTTTAAATCAACGGTGAGTTTAAAGGGGTTGTTGAGCGCAGAAGAATTACCGATAGGGTTTGAGTCGCTCTAGCAACCTAGGGTCTACGACCATGCCCAGTTTTCCAGCCTGATCGAAATGTTCAATGGCAGACTTGAATTCTTGCTTCTCGTAATAGAGAACACCCAGGGCATAGTGAGCGCCAGCATACTTGGGGTCGATTTCCAGTGATTTTTGGAAAGAAGCGATCGCCTCTTCCATTTTCTTCTGTTGTCGATAGACGCTCCCGATATTGTAATATCCTTTGGCATAATCGGGTTTAATTTCGATCGTCCTCTGATACTCCTCCAGGGCCTGATCGAACATTCCCTGTCTGAAGTGAATAATTCCAAGATTGGTATGGGCTTCGATATAATTGGGATAGATTTGGAGGGCTCTCTGATATTGGGATTTCGCCTTTTTGAGCTTTCCTCTTTCCTTGTAGGCCGCCCCGAGATTGAAATGGGCTTCGGCAAAATTGGGGTCAACATCGATGGCCTTCTCGTACTGCGAAATCTCCTTTTTCCATTTCTCTTGCCTTCCATAGACAATTCCGAGGTTGAGATGGGCCTTGGCATTCTTTGAATCCAATCTCAGCACTTTTTGATACTCCGTGACCGCCTCTCTCAGGTCCCCTTTCGCTGCAGCACGGTAGGCCAATTCAAAATGTTCCTCAATCATCAAAGTCTTATCTTTCTTTTCGGTCTTGTTTCCAGCCGCACACGAGATCAGCAGAAGAATGACAGTAAGAATAATGAAATATTTCGCTATCGCTTTCAAAGCCTCCTCCTTCACTAAAAATCTTTTGATTCATTAACAGAAAAAAACAAGTAAATCAAGAAGGATAACACAAGAAGGACAACATCTTGACCGATAGGAGCTGAATCGGGTAAAAAAGGAGAGTCTATGAAATCCGCAAAATTCTACTATGGATGGGTGATCGTTGGGCTGGCCATGATCTCCATGTCATTCTGGTTTGGTGTCCGTACCACCTTCTCCGTCTTCTTTGTGGCCTTGATTGATCACTTTCAATGGAGCCGGGCCGAAGCAGCCGGGGCCCAGTCTATCGCCATGCTGGTCTATATGATCATGGCGCCCATCATCGGTACGCTGGTGGACCGCATTGGCCCCAGGAAAACGATCCTCCCCGGCATCTTTCTGACCGGGCTGGGGTTTCTCCTCTGCACACAGATTGAGAGCCTCCTCCAGTTCTACGTCTTTTTTGGAGCAATCGTGGGGATCGGCGTCACCTGTCTTAGTATCGCTCCCAATACCGTGCTCCTCGCCCATTGGTTTGAACACCGAAGAGGCACAGCCAACGGTCTTGCCAGTATGGGAATTGGTACAGGAGTCCTCTTCTTCGTCCCTTTGATGCAGTATTTGATCTCTTCCAAAGGATGGCAGTTTGCCTATCTCATTTTCGGATTGCTCATCCTCATGATCCCCCTCCCCCTGAACGCCTTCTTCTTAAGGCATACCCCGAAGGAATTGGGACTTTTGCCGGATGGAGAAACGCTCAAGAGAATAGAAGAAACAGATCTGAAGAAAATAACTGAAATCGGAATGGTTTGTTCGCCCTCCACACGGGATGAAATGAGCTATCAAGATATTCTCAAAGCCCCTCGCTTCTGGGGTCTTCTTCTCTTCCCTTCCCTTGTCTCTTTTGGCGCTTATTTCATCATCGTCCACCATGTTAAATATCTAACGGATTTTGGCGTCGATAAGATGTGGGCTGCTTCACTCTTTGCGGGGATCGGAGCATTGTCAAGTGGGTTTCGATTCTTCTGGGGCTGGTTCTCCGATTGGAGAGGCCGGGAGATTGCCTTCACGCTCGGAATGATCTGTTTCACCCTCGGGATTCTATTTCTTCTCCTCTTCGAGACGTTCCGCGTCACACCCATCCTTTACCTTTTCGCTGCTTGCTTTGGGTCAGGATGGGGCGCCACCGCTCCGCTTTTTATGTCCATTGCAGCCGACCTCTACAAGGGAAGAAATTTCGGATGGGTCTATGGAACCCTTGAAGGCGTCCTCGGGATAGGCGCGGCTTTAGGCGCCTATGCGGGCGGAGCGATCTTCGACCGAACGGGAAGTTATTTCTGGGGTTTCATCCTCATCATGATCTTGAATCTCATCTCTATCCCCCTCGTTTGGCTCGTGGCTCCCCGCAGATTTCGTAGAACCCGTCACCATTCTTGATGACGCTCTTTGCCATCTGCCTCAGCCCTGTGCTAAAATTCATTCGTGGTCACCGGAATACTGGCATCGCGGGATGTTGAGTCAATTTTCCATTCATGGAGGTCCCTATGTTCGAGTTCACAGAAGAATATGAACCCCTGTTGAGAGAAGTGAGAGAAATCGCCGAAAAAGTGGTCAAACCCCGTGCCAAGGAGATTGAGGAGAGCGATGAATTCCCTCTGGATATGGCAAACCGATTCTTTAAGGAAGGCTACCTTCAGGTTTTAATCCCAAAGCACTTAGGAGGGATGGGAAAAGATATCACCACCTTTTGCATTATTTCAGAGGAGATCGCCAAAGTCTCAGCGTCCATGGCTCTTCTGCTGATTGTGCAAAGCGTGGGAACCCTTCCCCTCCTGCTCTTCGGGAGTGATTCTCAAAAAACGGAATGCTGTTCCAAAATTCCTAAGGACCATATGATCATGGCGTTTTGCCTGACAGAACCTCTCGCCGGATCAGATGTGGGCGCGATGCAGATGACGGCAACAAAAGAAGGAGGCCAATATCTCCTGAACGGCAAGAAGAGTTTTGTGACCAATGGTGGCGTGGCCGATAAATATATCGTGTTTGCCAAGACAAACCCCCCGAGGGGAAGACGGGGGATCTCAGCCTTCGTCGTAGATAAGGGGGCTCCGGGAATGACCTTCAGTTCGAAAGACGACAAGATCGGAATGCGTGGCATTCCCTCCTGCTCCATCAGCTTTAAAGAAGTCCCTGCCTCCAATAGGCACCTCATTGGCGAAGAAGGAGATGGGTTTAAGATTGCCATGGAAACCCTCAATCGGTCCCGACCCGCCATTGGCGCCCAGGCCGTGGGCATTGCCGAAAGCGCCATGGAGATCGCCACGCTCTTCGCCATGAGGAGACGCCAATTTGGGAAGCCTATTGCCAAACTGGAAGGCATGCAGTTTATGCTGGCAGAAATGGCGACGATGATGGAATCCGCCAAAGCCTTGGTTTATAAAGCTGCGTGGCATCTCGATAAGGGTCTCCCTCACGCGACAAAATACTCAGCCATGTCTAAGTTCTTCGCATCGGATGCGGCCATGAAGATCACCACCGATGCTGTCCAAATTCTTGGAGGCTACGGCTGCCTGAAAAGTGGAAATCTCGAAAGAACCATGAGAGATGCCAAGATCACCCAGATCTATGAGGGAACCAACCAGGTTCAGAAGTTTGTCGTCGCTGAGCAGGTGATCAAAGAATTCCTTGAAAAATATGGCATGGGGAGAGATTGGTCGGAGTTCCTTTAATAAAGCAAAACGAGGCCAAACAGGTGTTACATCCCCAAGTAAGACTCTCTCACCCTGTCGTTATTCAGCATTTGGTCGCTTTTTCTTTCCAGTGTGATTTGCCCATTCTCCAGGACATAAGCTCGCTGACTCAACTCAAGAGACCGTTCCACCTCTTGGGACACAAGGAGAATGGTCAACCCTTAGTCTCTCAAGATCTTCAGCGTCTCAAAGACATTGGCGGTGTAAAGTGGAGAGAGGCCTTCAGAAGGCTCATCAAGCATCACTAATTTTGGCATGAACTTCAAACCCCTGCCAATAGCCGGCATCTGCTCTTCGCCACCGGTGAGAGATCCGCAAAAGCAACATGATCAAAACCTGCCGAAAAATGAATTTTCTTGATCGGAGAATCATAATTTGGTAATTTCAATGGAGGCAAAACAATGCTGAACGTTTGAGCTCCTTGTTCTAGCTCTGACACCTCCGAAGGAAGGTTTAACAAGAAAGTACGCTGATGATAGATTCCAATCAGGGCGTAAAAATGGAGACACGGGGACTCCATTTCTTTTATGGGCTAAACCATGCCCTCAAGAATATCAATATTGAGATCAGAGAACGCCAGATCACTGCCTTGATCGGGCCTTCTGGGTGTGGAAAGTCAACCTTTCTCCGGACTCTCAACCGCCTGAACGAGCTCATCTCTCACACTCGGGTAGAGGGAATCGTTTCATTGGACGGTCAAGATATCTACCAACCGCGGACGGATGTCGTCTCCCTCAGGCAACGCGTCGGCATGGTCTTTCAACGTCCAAACCCTTTTCCGAAAAGCATCTTTGAAAACGTAGCCTTCGGACCACGGGTACTTGGAATTTATTCGAAGATTGGGCTTGAAGAGAAGGTGGAGCAGAGCTTGAAGGCAGCAGCCCTCTGGCCAGAAGTGTCAGACCGCCTCCATACGAATGCTTTGGGCCTCACATTGGGGCAACAGCAGCGCCTTTGTATCGCAAGGGTGTTAGCTGTTCAACCCGAGGTCATTCTGATGGACGAACCATGCTCGGCCCTGGACCCCATCGCAACCCTTAGGGTTGAAGAGTTGATGCAGGATTTAAAGAAGAGCTATACCATCGTCATCGTCACCCACAACATGCAACAGGCGGCTCGGACCTCTGATTGGACGGGATTCTTTTTATTGGGAGAACTTCTGGAGTACGGCCCAACAGGGAATGTCTTCACCCGGCCCAAGGACCAACGGACGGAGAATTACGTAACGGGAAAATATGGATAATTGAAAAAGCAATGTCAAATGTCAAAATCCAAGGTTCAAATAATGGAGCTTAATCCGGAAAAAAATCTTTCAGCAGTTAGACGTTTGACATTTATTTGATATTGATTCACCTCAGGTTCATCACTTCGTGTGAACTCCGGCCGGCATGTGCCCCGTCCCGCCAAAGCGGGATAGGCGGAGTTAAGGAGCATCATTAGAAAGATATTTCCTTTAAAGGAAGCCCCGGCCTTGGGCCGGGAGCTTCATATCTGGCATTCATTAAGGATGGTCTCATGAAAATTTGCCTGGCATGGTTCCTTTCTATCCTACTGATATTTCCACAGATAGTGGGATGCCAGCGGTCGAAAGCGGGAATTACGGTGGCAGGCTCGACTTCGGTCGAGCCCTTCGCTGAATTATTGGCTGAAGAATACATGTCGAGGTATTCTGAATCCCATATCTATGTTCAGGGGGGTGGGTCCACTGCTGGAATTGAGGCGGTGATCAGCGGAGCCGCAAACATTGGGATGTCTTCGCGCAACTTAACAGCGGCTGAGAAGAAGCTCTATGCAGTCACTATCGCGAGGGATGCCATTGCTATTATCGTCCACATCTCGAGTCCAATAGATAATCTTCCATTAGATAAAATCAGAGAGGTCTTTTCCGGAAAGATAACGAACTGGAAAGAGTTGGGAGGGCCCGATCATCCCATTGACATCGTCACCCGGGAAGAGGGTTCGGGAACAAGAGAATCCTTCCAGAAGTTCGTGATGGGGAAAGAGGATATCAACCTTGGGGCATTGGTCCAGGACTCTAATGGGGCCGTGCGGCAAGTCATCTCGAGCAACCCCAACGCCATTGGATATATCTCTTTGGGGTTGGTCAATGAGCAAGTGAAAGCACTGAGAATCTCGGGCGTCCAGCCCAATTTGACCAACGTTTACAACGGCAAGTATACGTTCGTCCGGCCTTTTCTGTTTGTCTTCAGTGGAGAACCGGTTGGAGAAGCAAAATCCTTCATTGATTTCGTCTTGAGCCCACAGGCACAGAAATTGCTCTTAAAAGAAGGGCTTGTCCCGATCATCGAAAAGCTCGGCTAGGAATAAACATGCAGGTACCGGAGAAAGTCATTGAGAAAATTCTTCTTTTAATCGCCCTCTCATCCATTTTTATACTCGCTTTGATCACTTTTTTCATCTTTGAAGAAGGAATTCCTTTAATCTTGAAGATGGGTCCCAAAGCCTTTCTGCTTGGGGAGAAATGGATTCCAAGTAAAGGACTGTTCGGCATCTTCCCGATGATCGTCAGCTCTTTCTGGGTGACCCTCGGGGCTCTGCTCTTCGGAATCCCTCTTGGATTGGCCTGCACGATTTTTTTGTCTGAGCTCGTCCCCCCCTCCATAGGGACGTTCTTCCGCCCTGCCATCCAGCTCCTTGCCGCCATCCCATCGGTCATCTATGGTTTTTGGGGCCTCATTGTCCTCGTTCCTCTGATTCGAATCCACCTGGGCGGCCCTGGCCTGAGCATTCTCGCAGGCTCTCTGGTCTTAGGCTTCATGATTCTTCCAACCATTATCACCATCTCGGAGGATGCCCTAAACGCCCTTCCGCCCTCTTATAAAGCAGGGGCTCTTGCTCTAGGCGCAACGCACTGGCAGACCATCTGGCGCGTGCTGATCCCAGCTGCCAGGTCCGGGATTGTCGCTGGTGTCATTTTAGGCATGGGCCGTGCCATCGGAGAAACCATGGCCATGATCATGATCCTGGGAAATGCCGTGAAGATGCCAGCTTCTTTCCTCGACTCAGCCAGGACACTCACCACAAATATCGGTATTGAGATGGGGTACGCCTCCGGAGACCATCGACAGGCCCTCTTTGCCACAGGAATCGTTCTCTTCTTCATCATCATGGCTCTGAATACCCTGGCTCTCTTTCTATCAAGAAGGAGGGCCCGTTGATTATCAAGCGTACTCGGTATCTGACTCAGGGCATCGCAAAAATCCTCATCTGGATGGGTGCTCTATCGACCATCGCCCTGATGATCTTGATCCTGTTCCAGATTCTAAGGGAAGGGTTGCCTGTCCTTCATCTGAGCTTCTTTCTCGAATCTCCAAAAGAAATGGGACGGGAGGGCGGTATCTTCTCCACCATCGTCGGAACCGTAGCCTTGACCTTAGTCGCCATCGTCGTGGGCGCCCCTCTCGGAGTTGGGACGGCCATTTTTTTGAGAGAGTACACGCGAGAGAGCAAGATTAGCCGTATGATGCGTTTTGGGACGGACTGTCTGGCTGGAGTACCTTCCATTATCTTTGGTTTGTTCGGGTTTGTCTTTTTTGTCATCCGCTTGAATATGGGGTGGTCCATCCTTTCCGGCGGATTGACGCTCGCAGCCATGATCTTGCCCACCATCATCAGCACGGCTGAAGAATCGATAAAGGCCATTCCCCATTCTTACCGGGAGGTGAGTTATTCCTTGGGGGGGACAAAATGGCAAACGGTCACCCGGGTGGTCCTTCCCGGCGCATTGCCTGGAATCTTTACCGGAATCTTACTCAGCGTCGGAAGGAGTATCGGAGAAACCGCCGCCGTCATTCTGACAGCCGGCTCCTCCTTAGCGATGCCTACGTCCCTCTTCTCTCCTATCCGGACGATGTCTATCCATTTTTACATCCTCGCCAGAGAGGGGATCTCCATGAAGATGGCTTACGGAACCGGAGCGGCTCTGATCTTGTTCGTCCTGATGATTAACATGATTGCCCAATGGTTGATCAACCGGTATATCCGGCATCGGACCTAAGCCCAGTTAGAAATTCCAGGGCATTAAACCCCGGCGGGATTTTTCTAAGATTTAACTCCGCCATAGAGTAGCGGGGCATTATTTCTAAAGGGGTAAAGGAGTTTTGTGTTGCAAGAAAGTAAAATGGTCATCAAAGATTTCAACTTTTATTACGACTCCGTTCCGGCTCTGCGGAATATCAATCTGAATGTTCAGCCCAAGGAGATATTTACCGTCTTCGGCCCGGCTCGCAGTGGAAAAACAACGCTTCTTAAAAGCCTGAATCGTCTAACGGATCTGGTCTTTGGAGCCAGCCACACCGGAACGATTCACTTGGATGAGACGGAAATCTATGACCCCAAGGTAGATCTTACCCATCTCAGGAGACGCATCGGGATGGTTTTTGATCTTCCAACCCCGCTTCCCATGTCCATCTTCGACAATATTACCTACGGCCCTAAACTGAGCGGCACCAATCAAAGGAACCAATTGAATGAGATTGTCGAAAAAGCACTCCGATCCGCCGTGCTTTGGGACGAGGTCAAGGACCGCCTGCATACCTCGGCCCTCCGCCTCTCGGGTGGGCAACAGCAGCGCCTGTGCATAGCTCGTGTCTTGGCGTTGGAACCAGAAGTCCTGCTCCTTGACGAGCCCTGTTCAGGGTTGGATCCCATCTCTACGGCCAGCATTGAGGAAACACTCTTCCAATTAAAAAGGGATTATACGATCATTATTGTTCCTCATAACATTCAGCAAGCCTCCCGCGTGGCTGACCGGGCCGGATTTTTTTTGAATGGCGAGCTGGTTGAAGAAGGACCGGTTTATCAAATCTTCACCAAACCGAAAGATAAGCGAACCGAGGATTATGTCACCGGACGGTTCGGTTAAAAATATTTCCCCTCACCCTGATACGGAAAAAGGGTGAGGAAAAGAAGGAGTGGAGGATGGTCACAGAAACTCATTTTCAAAAAGAATTAGAAGCATTGAAAGAGAATCTCCTAAAGATGGCAGCGGTGGTTGAAGAGGCCATCCGTAATTCCGTCCAGTCCCTCGTTAAAAGAGATTCTGACCTTGCCCGGAAGGCATTTGAGGTTGAAGATCGAATTAATAAAATGGAACTTGCCATCGATGACATGTGTTTGAAACTCCTTGCCTTGAGGCAGCCGATGGCAACAGATCTCCGCTTCATCACCTCCGCCATGAAGATCACCACGGATCTTGAGAGAATGGGGGACCAGGCAGTGAATATTTCCGAGCGCGCCCTTTCATTAAACCAGGAACCTCAGATCAAACCCTACATCGATATCCCCCGGATGGCTGAAATTGCCCAATCCATGGTCAAAGATGTCTTGGATGCTTTTGTAAACCGAGACCCCAAACTGGCCCGTTCCGTTTGCGCAAGGGATGACGTGGTCGATGGGTTAAATGACCAGGTGGTACGGGAACTGACGACCTATATGGTGTCCGATCCAAAGACCATTACTCGATCCGTCCACCTGATGATCGTTGCCCGATGCTTGGAGAGAATTGCCGACCATGCCACGAATATTGCCGAAGATGTAATCTTCATGGTCGATGCCCTGGTGATCAAACATCACGCCGATGACAAAAAGGAAAAAGAGGGATAGTCATTATATCTTAAGTGCCTGAAA
>Ga0105106_10002786_pt1 | contig 12537 bp, 13 predicted proteins | sample PPLLaktember2015_5_FD_79109 | JGI IMG/M metagenome (GOLD analysis project Ga0105106, IMG submission 79109) | Freshwater sediment microbial communities from Prairie Pothole Lake near Jamestown, North Dakota, USA - PPLs Lake P8 Core (1) Depth... | ecosystem: Environmental > Aquatic > Freshwater >...
ATCGATTGTCTGTTTATACTGCTCCTGATAACCCTCCAAAGTGTATTCGGTAGGCGTGGGAGAGGGCGCAGTTGTGGGGGTGACCGTTGGCGAGATCGCCTGCGTGGGTGTAATCACCGGAGTCGGGGTTAGCTCCACCGTCATCGTTGGCGTTGAAGTGGCAGTAGGGATGGGGGTTTCCGTGGGGGTAGCTGTCGGCGGGACCAGCGTCATTTGGAGTCCCGAGAGAGTAGAAGTGGGCAGCTGCACCAGGGTCGGTTTTGGAGTCGCTGTGCCTTCGGGAGTGTAGCCAAAAGCCTCCCGAAAAGCCTTCTCGATTTCTTCCTCACTTACCGTGATGCCGCGCCGCTCTGCCTCCTGGCGCACAAGCACATTCTGGATCATCTGGTTGAGCACTTGTTGGCCCATGGTAGTGGGCTCCAGCTGGGATTGAGCCTGGATGAGCTGCCCGGCAATGCTTGCCTGTGTCTCCGGGCTGTCGCCAAAGAGCTGAACAAACTGGTAGGTATTGACTGCGTTGCCGATCAATCCCTGGCGTTGGTAGCGAGTTTGACCCTGAAAATCGCGCGTGGTGATCCGGTCGCCATTGACGATGGCTACTGGCTGTAAAGCCTTCAACACAGATTCGCTTAGGACGCCGTAGCTGATCAATCCGACGACTACAATGATCACCACGATGGCTCCCAACACGATTAGACGAGTTTGCCTGCGCTCTCGTTCTAAGCGCGCCAGGTGCTTCCTGCTTAATTGGGTCTGGATCTTACGCGGGTTTTTAGCCATATTAGCGCAGCGTATCCCCGGTGAACTGGATCAGAGCGAGGTGGCGGGCGCGCTTGACCGCGCGAGCCAGCTCGCGCTGGTGTTTGGCGCAAGTACCTGTCTGGCGGCGTGGACGAATCTTGCCGTCTTCTGTCAGGAAGCGCCGCAGTTGCTCGGCATTCTTGTAATCAATGACTGCTGTGTGGTCTGTACAAAACAAGCACACACGTGGATGAGAGTAGAAACGTCGCGGTCCAGCCCCGGGGCCTGTGCCCTGGCGTTCGCGATCAGAAAAATTCGATTGGTTGCTCACGTTCTAATACTCCTTCTCAGAAGGGAAATTCGTCTTCTTCTTCCGCTCCATAATCGGAAGCGGCATTGTTCATTTCGCGCCGTTCGCCCAACATAATCATCTCATTGGCGACGATCTCGGTGACGGAATGTTTATTCCCCTCGGCGTCTTCCCAATGGCGGGTTTGCAGGCGCCCTTCTACATAGACCTGCTGACCCTTATTGAGAAATTGTTTGCAGATTTCAGCCAGGCTGCCCCAGGCAACGATATTAAACCACTCAGTTTCTGTGCGCCGCTCACCTTCAGAGGTGTTCCAACTGCGGCTGGTCGCCAGGCTGAAGGTGGTTACAGGCCGTCCGGAAGGGGTGTAGCGCATTTCCGGGTCGCGGCCAAGCCGTCCAATCAGCATCACTTTATTCAGACCTCGGCTCATAAACGACTCCTGTATTCAGACCAAACTTGCAAACTACACCGCGGATTCTACTTGACAGCAATCAGGAAACGCAGTACAGCTTCCTGAAAGCGCAGGTTACGTTCCAGCTCAGTGCTGAAGGCAGGGGCCATTTTAACATTCATGAACACGTATTGGCCTTCGGCTTGCTTGCGAATGGGGTATGCCAGCTTGCGCTTGCCCCACAGGTCAGTCTTAGCCACCTGCCCGCCTGCATCGGCGATCCAACCTTTGACCTTTTCGATAATTTCTTTAAACGCGTTTTCGTCCAGGTCGGGGTGGACAATGAAAATTAACTCGTACTCGCGCATGGGGATGCCTCCTTTCCTCGGGGTTGCCCCCAATCTCAGCCGTGAGCTGGTTGGAGGCGGAAAGTAAGCCACGCTTAGGCGCGTGGCTCTCGGACGTCCATTCTACCGCAGATATTCCCTGGAGGCAAGGTCCATTATTTTGGGTTCTTTGGGATTTTCCGGGGTAGAGGGTTATATGCGATGGTTTTGTTCATTTCCAAAGCAGCATCAGTCTATTTCGGAGATGCGGGCGTTTACTTGTCCAGCCTGCTGGCGGGGCTGGCAGGTGTAGACGCGATAACCATCAGCATGGCTGAATTCAGCCGCGCTGGGGGGGCAGTGATGCTCAAGGTAACTGAACGCGGGATCGTCGTCGCGGCCATATCCAATACATTGGTCAAGGGAGGCATCGTTCTGTTTTCGGGTTCTAAAACCTTGCGCCAGGCAATTTGGCATGCGCTGTTGTTAATGCTGGCTGTTGTCTTGGGTGTGGCATTTTTATTGTAGATCGAATTGGTAAGGATTGAGGTTCCTCTCTTGACTTCTTTGGGATCGGAAAGTATGATCTCTGCATGGCTGTTCACCCAGAAGAACTCCGCTCCGCGATGCGCCAATGGGCCACCGGTGTAACGATCGTTTCATCTTGCCATGCAGGTCATCAACATGGAATGACAGTCAGCTCCTTTACCTCGGTTTCCCTCGAGCCTCCCTTGCTGCTGGTCTCGCTGGAACAGGTCACCAAGACCCAACAACTGGTCAAACAAGCAGGATTTTTTGGCATTACGATATTGGGCCAGCACCAGAAAGAGATATCGGACCGGTTTGCCGGGCGCATACCCGACTCTGACGACCGCTTTGGAAATTTGTCCACCTTCGCTCTCGCTACGGGGGCGCCATTCCTGGAGGACGGGTTGGCCGGGTTCGATTGCCAGGTCGTTGCAACTTATGTGGCGGGGAATCACACCGTTTATATCGGTGAAGTGTTGGCAGTACGGATAAACCAACTTGCGCCCCCGTTGATCTATTACGATCGCGATTACCGCAGCTTGAATCTGAATGACCGAACTACTAACTTCTGATGAGCGTGAAAATTTATTGCGCCTGGCACGCCAGGCGCTCGAAGACGGCGTAAACGGTCGAATCCCTCCGCCGCTGGATTTAGAGAGGCTGCCTGCCAGCCTGAGCCAGCCCGGAGTGACCTTTGTCACCTTGACAATTCAAGGCGAGTTGCGTGGTTGTATCGGTGCATTGGAGGCGTACCAACCTCTGGCAGAAGATGTACGTGAGCACGCTGTCGCCGCTGCCCTGTACGATTATCGCTTTCCCCCAGTGCATCCTGCAGAGTTACCCTATATTCATATCGAAATTTCTCGCCTTACCCAGCCTCAACCCCTGGTCTACGAACGTCCTCTTGAACTGCCCGAGCGGTTGCACCCCGGAATTGATGGGGTGATTCTACAGGATGGCTTGCGCCGTTCCACCTTTTTACCTCAGGTTTGGGAAAAAATCCCCAACCCGGCAGAGTTTTTGGATCATTTATGTATGAAGATGGGGGTTGAAGAAAGCCTGTGGCGCCAACAAAAGCTGCAGGTGTACACCTATCAGGTGGAAGAATTTCAAGAAAGTTAGTTGGTTACAAACAGATATCCGGATATGCTGGAACCAGGCGATCTCATCCGAAAATACCGGGTAGGTCACACCTGTGAAAAGTGCTCAACATTCAGCACAAAAAGCGTGGCGCGTTTCATATTCGCCTCGTCTGTAGCGGTGGTGTGATCTCGTAGCAACTGAATCGCGTCATCCACTTTATCATCTTCCACACCGATCATGAGTGTGCTGGAACCTCGCCTCAGGAATGCCCCCGTAGAAGCAATGCGCGTCACTCTGAAACCACCTTTGATCAGCGCTTGCGAGACAGGTTCATTGTCATGGTCGCCAATTACGGCAATAATCATTTTCATGGCTAAAACTCCTCAAAGCGCTCAACATCCAGCGTAAATACACTGGCCCCACCCACCGTGATTGGGGTAGCAACCGGTATGGGTAGCGGCGCTCCCTCCAATGGAGTGGATACATATTCCACTCGTTGCCGGCAGTTCTCATGGATGAGACTGATCGCCAGCTCTTCCTGATCTTCTCGCAAGCCGATCATGAGCGTCACATTACGGCGTGCCAGGAACGCGCCGGTGCTGGGCAGATGAGTTAAATAAATGCCCACCTTGGATAAAGCCTGGGTTGCTCGCCTCAAATCCTGCGATTGTATGACTACCAGCATCAATCGCCGCACAGGGGAATGATCAGACCCACCGGTACTCAGGCTATTGCCAGGGAGAGAGGAATGTTTACGTTTCATCTCCGATAATATCTCTTCAGAAGAGCGGAAGTTTTGCATAACTGAAATCCTCCGCTTGCGCCGCAGGTTCGCATCATGCTTTTGCTTCCAATTGCAATGTCACCATTTGCGGCGCAGGCCCTTTGACTGTCACCGATTGACCATTTGGAAATGTGATCAAAGTCTTGTCCTTACGTTTTAACACCGACAACCCTCGATATTTTACCGTAACTGACCAGGGAAATGGATTAAATCCGCTGACATAAACCTGAAAAGGCGAGATCGGTCGTACCCCCAACACTTCCAGGAATAAATTCATTGGCGCCAGCCCACTCAGGGCATTACGCTCGCCTATTCCTTTCCCTGTATCTACATCGTATGTCCTGAAGAACGCTTGATCTTCTTTCAGCCTACTGATGATGGCTTCCATCAAGCGCTTCACGATTTCAGCGGCATGCGTTGGGAAACCATACGCCAACATACCCTCGGCAATCAGGCAGTTCCAGGGCAGGTGCACGGCCCCACAGACGCCATTTTCTCCGCCTTCTGGTAGAGAAGGGCATGGCGGCAGACCAAAAGGATGCCAGTAAGTTTTGGGGTTGGTGATATTCTCGCGCACCATTAATTCCGCCCGTTCAGGGTCTGGGATTCCAGCCCATATCGGCAATAAAAGAGTGTGATCTTGGACCGTGTAATCGACGGAATACACCTCTACGGTATCCCCGGGGCGCAGCCCTTGAATCTCTACCTGATCGATCTGGCTATAAACCCGTTCACCAGTGAGACTGCCGCGCCCTAAGTACCATTTAAACCGATCGTCTCCAATGTGCTCCACACGGTGCTGGCCCGAAGCGCTTGACCCACTGATGATCACACGTGGGCGGGGCGTTGTCTCTGCACCCGATTGCACCCGCACCAGAGGCCGCACCGCCTCCTGGAAACTGCGCTGCAAAACAATAATTCCGGTTCCAACCCGTTCCCCGAGCAGCTCACCTGGCGTAGCCTGGTGCGTATCTCGATCCCAATACAAATAGCTGCTCTGCTCAGGGTGCCAGGCCATTTCCAAGCTGGTGCGCAGCTGATCTGCCAGGGATAACAGCGAGGGAATCGGTTCTTGACGCTGGAGCTTCAAGGCCATATCGATCAGCACGCGGCACTCACGGTACAACATAGAGCACAGGGCGGGGCTTTCTGCGGTTGAAATCTCCACGCCTTGCGCCCATTCTTGCCAGCGAGAGAAGACGGGATGATCTTCAAATCCGGTCTGCATGGGATGATCCCACTCTGGTACACCATCCCGATCCCGATCGTGGCGCTCGTTGAACCAGGCGCGAGTAAATTCCAATAAGGGGGGGAACACTTCTTCCAGGAAATCCTGGTCAGCGCACACCTGGTAGGCGCGCCAGGCCAGGCTGGCCAGGACAGGAGCAGCGGTCAAATGGCTGCGTTGCCCTGCCAGTCCAGGCTTCCAGTCCAGGCTGCCATCTTCTGCGCGCGCGGCGAGAAAATTGCGCACCAGACCCTGCACCAACTGTGGATACCCGGGCAGCAAGTAGCCCGCCAGATAATAGGCTTCCAGGGCGGGCTGCCCGTTCCATAGATGGTTATAATCGCTGCCATCCCCGCGCAAAGAATATCCCTGATCGGGTTGACGGTTCAGAACAAACGATATCGCAGGCAATTGGTCGGTTGGTCCCACTAGGAGGCCTAGGGCCTGCTTGTTTGCCAGAGCCAGGGCAATATCCCAATCCGGATCACCCGTGTAAACCTCTACCTGGCTTGAATTGATCATTTCGATCCGGGCGATCTCCGCATCCCAGGAGCGCGCCACAACCTGGCGAGCCAGGTTGAAGGAATCTTCGATTTCCGATAGAGCCGCATGGCACCAGATCAGGCGCTGCTCTTCGCCGGATTGCAGTTCAAGATCCATGTTGAGCGCCGGGAAAGGGCTGCTGACGGCTTGCGGTCCACCCGTCATGAACACCACCGGCACTAAATTATCACTGATGCCTGTCAAAAGGGGAGCCGCCTGGATTTCAGCAGGCGCCATGCGCTGGCCCTCATTCGGGGTTAGCTGGGCCACCCAGCTCATTCGCACGCGTTGATCAGATGGCCCGTTATTTCGAAGGTTCAGCCGTCCCGCCACAGTCTGCGAGTCGGGAACCCAATACTCGGCTTCAACGTCTAAACCCGGAAGAGGAGAAAAATGCACGCGAATGAAATTGGGATAGAATTGGCGCACGACCGGAGGAACCGCAAAATCCGCCGGGTCGGTCAACTCAAGGTCTCCTTGCACGAAGCGTGGGAACATGCGCTGTGAACGCGCCCGCAGACCGTATGTTGTCTGCAATGCCAGGGCTGGCGGGTCGCCGCCCCCCAGCCGCAGCTCCCAAATCTGGTCATCGCAGTAATTGGTGGCTCCCAGGCGGGCGTCGGCTGCCAGGGTCAATGCCAGGGGTCCACCGGTTTTCAAATTCCATTCGCGCATGGTTAATTCTATTGTATGGTAACTTGTCAGAAAGGTCAAAGGTGGATTTCAACACTTTTCACCTGGCGTGAAACGGGTGGATTTTATGCTAGAATGGTACGAGTGCTCACTCCATTCCAATGCTTTAATCCCATCGGCTAAGTCGCAGGAGATCCAATGTGCCCTTTCCCTTCTATCCCGCGCGGGTGGTATTTTGAAGAATTTGAAACCGGCCAAAAAATCGTGACCGCCGGGCGCACCATCACGGAGAGCGATATCGTCAGTTTCGCCGGTTTATCCGGCGATTACAACCAGATCCACACGGACGAAGTCTACAGCCAAAATTCGCCTTTCAAGCGCCGGGTTGCCCACGGATTGCTGGGATTATCGATTGCCTCGGGTCTGGCAGTTCAAACCGGGGTGATGGAAGGCACCATCCTGGCATTTCGTGAGATCAACGAATGGAAATTTATTCAGCCGATCTACATTGGCGACACGATCCACGTTGAGCTGGATGTGCTGGAAACGAAACCTCTGCGGCGCTTAGGGGGTGGAGCCATTGTCCTCTCCCTGGATGTAAAAAACCAATCAGATCAGACGGTTATGAAAGGCACTTGGACGGCTTTGATGCTTTCCCGTCCCGCATGAAGGCAAACTAAATTTGGATACTAAACTTCCACAAGCTCCGGCTCGCCAATCACCCCGATTCGGAGAGTAGCACCTCGAGGTTAAAATGACTGACTCACCGTCTGTTCCTCCCGATCAGGAAGCCAGCCGCCGCTTCAGGCGCTTGCTTTCGCGTGCGGAAGAAGAAGAACAGGCTCTTCAAGACGAATTGCAGGCAAATTTACCATCAGGCAGCCTTCCGCCTCCATCAACAGAGGATGGCGTGGAGACCATTCCTGTCGACATTGAAGAAACCGGACCCTCTGCCAGTCCTGACTTTGAAACCTTACCGTTGGACAAAGACCAGGGTGGAACCTGGTCATTGCCTCCCCGACCGGATCCAAGTAGCGAGGAAGAAACTCAACCGATTAGGCTGCCCGATCCAAATCTCCCGCCGGCAAATCAACCTGCTGCTACCAGCAAACCATCCATTGCTGCTCAAGATCAGCCCCTGCCGCGCCGCGTAGACGAGATCGATACGGACGCAACACGGGTTTCTCCAACCGCTTATCGCTCCTCGCCGCGCACAGTTCAACCTGCCATGCCCTCCCGATCCGGAGTTCCTCCCCGGCCTCCCAATATCCCCCCGCCCACAGCGCGCCGCACACCCCTGCCGGCAGCTCCCGCCCGCAGCGGGAATCGCGCCTTGGGCTGCCTGGTGCGGCTGGTGGTAGTAACCCTGTTCGTGGTGGTCATTACCGGTTTGTGCGGCGTTTCGTATGTTGTGCTGCGCTACCTGCAAATCCGCGCCGGGCTGCCGAATGTGGCTGAATTACGCGAAAAAGCTTCCCAATTCGAGACCACCCGCATCCTGGATCGCAATGGCAATGTGCTTTACGAGATCCTGGACCCCAATGCAGGACGGCGCACCTATGTGCCTTTGAACAAGATCTCTCCTTATCTGGTCGCCGCGACCATCGCCACCGAGGATAAAGAATTCTATAACCATCCTGGTTTTGATATCATTGCCATCTTGCGCGCCTTTCTGCAGAATTATCAAGGGGGAGGTGAGATCGTTTCCGGGGCGTCCACCATTACCCAACAGCTAGCCCGGACCTTGCTCTTCACCCCTGAAGAGCGCTCCCAGCGCACGTACGATCGAAAAATTCGCGAGGCGGTGCTCGCCGCAGAAATCACGCGCATCTATTCAAAAGATATCATCCTCGAGCTCTACCTGAACGAAAATTATTACGGGAACCTGGCTTACGGCGTGGAGGCAGCCGCCCAAACTTACTTTGGCACGTCCTCGGGCAGCCTGACCCTTGGCCAGGCTGCCTTCCTGGCGGGTTTACCGCAGGCCCCAGCCGTGTATGATGTACACGCCAACCGGGAGGTTACGCTAAAACGCCAGGAGGACGTACTGGTCTTGATGTACGAAATGAGCCAGGAAAAAGGCTGCATTGTAGTCAGTAACAGCCCGCAGCCGGTATGCCTGGACCCCGTTTCTGCGGCTACTGCCGCCAATGAACTCAACAATTACGATTTCCACCGTCCCGAAGTGCAAATTCGCTACCCGCACTGGGTGACCTACATCCGCACGCTGCTCGAGGCGCAGTACGATCCCCAAACGATCTACCGTTCCGGCTTTAACGTGTACACCACCCTCGATCCGGGCCTGCAGGAGATGGCCGAGCGTATCGTCAAAGAGCGCGTGGCAGGTCTCCAGGGTAACCATGCCACGGATGGAGCCCTGGTGGCCATTCGTCCGGCAACCGGTGAAATCCTGGCGTTGGTTGGCTCGGCTGATTTCTATAACGAAGCCATTGCCGGGCAGGTGAACATGGCAGTCAGCCCGCGCCAGCCGGGTTCTTCCATCAAGCCGCTCACGTACGCCGCGGCCTTCGAAAAAGGTTGGACACCCAGCACCTTGATTTGGGATGTGCCTTCAGAGTTCACCCCATCGGGCAGACAGGATGATCCCAGCCCGCTGTACCGTCCGATCAACTACGATGACCGCTTCCACGGCCCCGTAACCGTTCGCTATGCACTGGCGAATTCATATAATCTGCCTGCCGTAAAAACCTTGCTATATATCGGAATCTACGATGACCCCAACACCGTCAACCAGGATGGTTTTCTGGCTTTTGCACGCCGGATGGGCATTTCGACCCTCACCCGCCCGGATTATGGGCTTTCGCTCACATTAGGCGGCGGGGATGTCACCCTGCTGGAATTAACCAGCGCCTACTCGATTTTTGCTAACGGCGGGCGGCGCGCCCAGCCGGTCGCTATCACCCGTATCGAAGATTTCAATGGCGAACTGGTTTACCAATACCAGCAGTCGCCCGGTGAACAAACTATCCGTCCCGAGCACGCCTACCTGATTTCATCGATCCTCTCGGACAACGAAGCCCGTTCCTCGGCGTTCGGGCGCAACTCCGTGTTAAACCTGCCCTTCCAAACCGCAGTCAAGACCGGCACAACCAACGATTTTCGCGATAATTGGACCCTGGGTTACACGCCCGACCTGGCAGTCGGTGTTTGGGTTGGCAATGCCGATTACACTCCAATGCAGAATACCTCCGGAGTCACCGGCGCTGCCCCCATCTGGGCGGAGTTCATGCAATCCGCTATCCAGCAAATCACCGGCAATAACCCCACTCCCTTCACGCGCCCTGCATCTGTTGTCGAGAAAGTGATCTGCGATATTTCGGGCACTTTACCATCTCAATGGTGCCCCACCCAACGGACCGAGATTTTCGCCGCCGACCAACCCCCGCTTTCAGCAGAAGAAGACTTATGGCAAAAAATCGAAGTGGACACCTGGACGGGCTTGCGCGCCTCGAACCAATGCTCAGACTTCAAAGAAGAGCGCTTTGTTATTAATGTCAGTGACGAATTTGCGCGTAAATGGATCCGCAGAGATCCTGCCGGGAATGCCTGGGCTGACAACATGGGCTTCGAACAACCGATTACCTTTGCCCCTGACCGACAATGCCAGAGTGACGATCCACAACCCCTGCTGGCTTTCGGTGCTCCCAAGAACAGCGATGTGATCTTCACCAGCCCTCTGGAGATCTTTGCCCAGGCTGACGCTACCCAAAACTTCGATTTCTGGCGTTTAGAATACGGATTGGGAGATGAACCCATCGATTGGATCGAATTGGAGCGCAGCGGCACACCCATACGGCAGGTGGATAACATCTACACCTGGGACTTGATCGATATCCCCACCGGTTTGGTCACCTTGCGCCTGTACTTGAGCAGCACCGAGGATACGCACGCCGAATTGCGTGCCCATATCTACATCCAGGTTCCCACCCCCACGGTCACACCTAGCCCGACGCCCACGGTGACCCCCACGCCCACCATTACCCCTACCCCCACGCCTTCGCCATCCCCAACCGTTACCCCGCACCTGCCTAAGGCTACCCTCACTTTCACGCCCACTCCACCGGGAGGCGAACCTCCGCCCGACGAAGCTTCACCCACCCCGATTATCGTGGTGCCTTAAACCGCATTTTCCTGCTCCCTATAACAATAAAATAAGTGGTTTGGTCCAGCAGCAAAGCTGCTGGACCAAACCACTTAAGACCGAACTTGCCAGTCTCGATTGGATGAGCCGTCAGGCCCACCAGCACATGACACTCGCCCGAATGTCTACCATATTATAGACCAAATTTATCTAAATATCAAGATCCATTGTTCAAATCGGTATGCCTTTTCAAGACTCGCTCTTCGGAATTAAACATTCTCCTCTACGGAGACTTCTGCAGCCTCCCGCTCTGCCTGCTGCATGATTTCCAGATCGATCTTGATATCGATGGTATCACCCACCAGCCAACCGCCGGTTTCCAAAGCCACGTTCCAGGTCAGGTCCCACTCTTTGCGGCTGATCTTGGTGCTGGCGCTGAATCCAGCCTGTACAGCTCCCCACGGGCTCTTGGCGGTGCCGTTATATTCCACATCCAGCGCGACTTCACGCGTCACATCCCGGATGGTCAAATCGCCAACCAGACGCCCGTGGGTGGCATCCGCAGCCTCAACGCGCTTGCTTTTGAATACCAAGTAGGGATACTTCTCCACATCCAGAAAATCAGGCGACTTGAGGTGAGCGTCGCGCTGGGGCTCGCGAGTGTTAATGCTGGCAGCGTCAATTTTCACATCTACGCTGCTCCGCTGAAGATCCTGTGGATCGAACTCCACGCTGCCGCCGATTTGATCGAATTCACCATGTACGCTGGCGATCATCATGTGCCGGATCGAAAAAACCACGCGGGTATGCGCTGCATCAATAGACCATTTCATGTTTTTTGCCTCCATAAGCTTAATATAGTTTAGTATTGGATATCTTAATACAAGATTACTTAATGTTGAACGATTTGGTTAAAAAAATTTCGGTGATAAGCTAACCTCCCGAAGGGTTGTTCAGTCCCTCGCGCTTGCCCAGCTTGCGGCACAGGCGACCCAAAGTCTCTTGCTCCGCTGGATCGAGTGTGTTCATCTCTTCGATGATGCTTGCCAGGTGCCTGGGGAGAACCTCAGCAATGTGCTCGCGCCCTGCTTCTGTGAGATGCACCAGGACCATGCGGCGGTCATCCGGGTGGCGTTCCCGGCGCACCATTCCATGCTTCTCCAGGTTGTCGATCACCATGGTAATGTTGCCGCTGCTTTTCAGGATTTTACTGCCCAGCTCGTTTTGGCACATAGGTCCAAGGTGATAGAGCACTTCCAACACCCCAAACTGGCTGGGGGTCAGGTCATCTTGCGTCCCTCGCTGGACCAGGCGCGCCTGCAATGATTCGGCGGCACGGGTAAACTTGATAAACGTATTCAATGCGAGGATCTCGCGAGGGCTACCTTTGTAGTGTGTGGGCATAATTTACTTCATGTCAAATCGTTTGATATTGAAATAATACCCGAATTATCAGCTTTTGTCAAGGGCTTTCTTCAAATCCCCCAGGGCTTTCACAAGAAAGGAGATTCAGAGGCAGTGATGAGCTTTAGCGCCAGGTTGGGTTTTGCATTGAACAGTCGGCGAGCCTTGGCGAGGTTCTTCAACCCAGCCTGGAGACACAGGCTGACGACCAGATTGTTCAGGATGGCCATATTGTGTCCAGCACCCCTGACCGTAAGGCGGGTGGCGTCTTCCTTGAGGGTCACATCGCGGCGATAGTGTAAGCCATTTTCAATGCCCCAATACTGACGGGTCAACGCCAATAACTTTTCAGGAGGCGCTTCATCCGGGCTCAAACTGGTCAAACCGTAGACCACCTCCCGTCGCCGACCCGGGTACCTGGGAGACCAGACTTCCCGCTCCAGACGGAAGACCTGGGCGAC
>Ga0105106_10002787_pt1 | contig 12532 bp, 9 predicted proteins | sample PPLLaktember2015_5_FD_79109 | JGI IMG/M metagenome (GOLD analysis project Ga0105106, IMG submission 79109) | Freshwater sediment microbial communities from Prairie Pothole Lake near Jamestown, North Dakota, USA - PPLs Lake P8 Core (1) Depth... | ecosystem: Environmental > Aquatic > Freshwater >...
ATGCTTCCGGGCGGCGCGGATTTGATTCATTGAACAGATGTGACAGGAATGGCGAAAGCAAAAAAGAGCGCAAAGAAAAGTTCTGACGAACCAGTTGTCAAAGCCAGGCGTCCCGGCCGGCGCCATCTAACGCCGGCTGAGGCGGAGGGCAAGTCCCTCATCATCGTCGAGTCGCCGGCGAAGGCGAAAACCATCAACAAGTTTCTCGGCTCGGATTTCGTGGTCGAGGCGTCTGTCGGGCACATCAAGAACCTGCCGAAGAGCAAGATCGGGGTTGACGTCGATGGGGGCTTCGTTGCCGAGTACGAGACCATCGAAGGAAAGGAAGAGGTGATTGCCCGTCTCCGCGGGACCGCGCGGCGCGCCCGGGCCGTGTATCTTGCGACGGACCCTGACAGGGAGGGAGAGGCGATCGCCTGGCACATTGCCAGGGAGATCGAGGGCGACAGCCTTCCGATCTATCGCGTCCTGTTCCATGAAATCACCGAACGCGGCGTGGAGAAGGCGATGTCCTCGCCCGCCCGCATCGACGAAAACCTGGTGAGTTCGCAGCAGGCGCGGCGCGTCATGGACCGCCTGGTGGGGTACAAGATCTCCCCGTTCATCTGGAAGACGGTCTACTACGGACTTTCCGCAGGCCGCGTGCAGTCTGTCGCAGTGCGGCTTGTCTGCGAGCGCGAGGCCGCGATCTCGTCGTTCGTGGCCGAAGAGTACTGGTCGATCATCGGCGAGTTCTCGGTGTCGGGGAAGGATCCGTTCCTTGCGAAGCTCGTCCGGGTCAGCGAGGTCGAGCCCTCCATCGGGAACGCCGGGCAGGCCGAGCAGATTGCGGCCGACCTGAGGGCGTACTCCTATGCCGTGACGGACGTGCAGAAGCGGCCGGTGCGCAGAAACCCGCCGCCCCCGTTCATCACCAGCACGCTCCAGCAGGAAGCTGCCCGCCGGCTCCGCTATCACGCCAAGCGGACCATGATGCTCGCGCAGAAACTGTACGAGGGCGTCGACCTCGGCCCCGATGGGCGCGTCGGCCTTATCACGTACATGCGCACGGATTCGACCCGCCTGAGCGAGGACGCCGTCCGGGAGGTCCGGCAGTACATCTACGAGAACTTCGGCAAGGAATACCTGCCGCACGAAGCGCGCCTGTTCAAGAGGGTCAAAGGATCGCAGGACGCCCATGAGGCAATCCGGCCGACCTCGACAAAGCACCACCCGCGGGCGGTCAAGAAGTATCTCGATGACGAGATGTACGCCCTCTATGAACTGATCTGGAACCGGTACGTTGCCTGCCAGATGAGCCCGGCGGTCTCGGAGCAGATGACCGTCGAAGTTGGAGGAGGTCCGTATCTGTTTCGCGCGACGGATTCCATCCTGCAGTTCCGCGGATTCCTCCAGGCATACGAGGACATTACCGACGAGGCGGAGAAGGAGAACGGCGAGGACCCCACATCGCGGCTCCCCGTCGGACTGCGCGCCGGCGACGGCGCGACGCTGTCGGCGGTCCAGCCAAACCAGCATTTCACGAAGCCCCCGCCGCGATTCACCGAGAGCAGCCTGGTGCGGGAGCTCGAGTCCCGCGGGATCGGCCGGCCCAGCACCTATGCGCTGATTGTGGATACCATCCAGGGCCGCAAGTACGTGGAGGCGAAGGAACGGCGGCTGTACGCGACCGAGCTCGGCATCGCGGTGAACAAGCTGCTCGTGCAGAATTTCCCGCACCTCTTCAACGTCGAGTTCACCGCGCGCATGGAGGAGGAGCTGGATACCATCGCGTCCGGAAAGCAGACCTACCTGAAGGTGATGGAGGACTTCTATCACCCGTTCATCCGTGATGTGGAAGGGGTGGACAAGCGCAGCGGCGCCATCAAGAAGTCGCTTCAGCAAAAGACCGACGAGAAGTGCGAGCTTTGCGGCAAGCCCATGATCATCAAGTGGGGCCGCAACGGCCGGTTCATGGCGTGCAGCGGATACCCGACCTGCAAGAACACCAAGCCGCTGCCCGGAGAGCAGGAGCAGGTCCGTCTTGCCGCTGGGATTAAGTGCGACAAGTGCGGCGGCGACATGGTGGTGAAAGGCGGCAGGTTCGGCGCGTTCCTCGGGTGCGCGAACTACCCCGCGTGCAAGAACACCCGCCCGCTCTCCATCGGGGTCAAGTGCCCCAGGTGCACCGATGGCGACGTGATCGAGCGGAAGACCAAGCGCAAACGCGTTTTTTTTGGATGCTCGCGGTATCCCGACTGTGACTTCGCATCCTGGGATCGCCCCACGTCCCAGCCGTGCGATACGTGCGGCAACCAGTACATGGTGGTGAAATTCACGCAAACGCGGGGCGAGTATCTCATGTGTCCGAGCTGCAAGGCGGAAGTGGCGAAAGAGCCCGAGCCGCAGCCCGCCGCCGGGTAGGGCGTGTGAGTCGTTCCGTGACCGAGGTGCATCCCGTGATCGAGACGCATCGACAGGCGTTCCTGGAGTCGCTCTCGCAGGGGCGGAATTTCTCCCCGCGGACCATCGATGCCTACCGCCTCGATCTGACCCAGTTCGAGGCGTTTTTGCGGGGCGGGGGGGGAGCCCGGCCTGTCGACCTCGGGCGCGTCGACCTGAAGACGCTCCGGCGGTTCCTGGGGGAGCTTCTGGACGCCGGCCTGGCACCGCGAAGCGTGGCAAGGAAGGTCGCATCCCTCAAGTCGTTCTTCCGCTTCCTTCGCAAGAAAGGGGTGGTCCCCACCGACCCGGCCTCGCTGTTGTCCCCGCCCAAGGCGCCCAAACGGCTCCCCCGCTACCTTGACGAAGAGGCAGCCAGGCGATTGATGGAGCAGCCTGACCGCACAACGCCGATCGGTGCTCGGGATGCGGCCATCCTCGAGCTCTTCTACAGCACCGGCATCCGCCTTTCCGAGCTCCTGGGTGTTCGCGCCGCGGACATGGATTTCGAGCGCAGGACGGTAAGCGTTCTCGGCAAGGGCCGCAAGCAGCGGATCGTGCCGTTCGGCAGTCATGCCGAAGAAGCTCTTCGCCTGTACGCCTCTGTGCGGCCGCGGCTCGTCCCCGAAGCCGGCGAGGCGCCCAGGGAGTTCTTCCTGTCCGCCCGGGGCAAGCGGATGCAGCCGAAGGGCGTCAACGTGCTGGTGAATCGCTACATCGGCGCCGTCGCGGATCTCGAGAAAAAGAGCCCGCACGTCCTCCGGCACACGTTCGCGACGCACATGCTGAACCGCGGTGCCGACCTGCAGGCGGTGAGGGAACTCCTGGGTCATGCCAGCCTTTCCACAACACAGGTGTATACGCACGTCAGTATCGATCGACTCAAACGCGTCTACGCGCAGGCCCATCCGAGAGGATCGTAGCTGTTCGTTCCACAACAGAGGAGACCGCGTATGAATATCAAGTTCACGGCCCGCCATTTCCGTCCCCGTCCCGACGTGAAAGAGCACGCGCTCGAACAGGTGCGGAAACTTGCGAAGTTCTACGACGGCATCGTCTCCGCGACAATCGTCCTGAGCTATGAACGCGCGACGAACAGCGTCAAGACCGCGGAAATCAACCTCCATGTGTACGGGACAGTCCTGTCGGCGAGAGTGAAATCCGACGACTATGTGAAGTCGGTCGACGCCGCGGCAGAGAAGCTGACGGTCCAGCTGTCGAAGTACAAGACCAAGTTGCGCGCGAAGGACAAGACGACCGTGCGCAGGATCAAGTCAAAAGTCTAGCACCGGACAGACCAATGAAATTCGACCGCAAGCTTGAATCGCGAAAGCGGAGCATTACCGTCGGGGCGATGTACGAGGCGACGAAGAAACGCTTCAAGCTCTCGGCGCTGAACGGGTCGGCCGGGTTCGAAAACGAGATCACGGACAAGAACCTCCACCGGCCCGGGCTGGCGCTGGCCGGATACGTTGAGCTGTTCACGTTCAACCGTGTCCAGCTCATGGGGAACACCGAGATCCGGTACCTGAACTCGCTGTCGCACTCGAAGATGGCCGCCGCGTTCGACCGGCTGCTGCAGTTCAAGATTCCCTGTATCGTCTTGACCAACAGCAACGTGCTCCCGAAGGCGCTGGTTGACTCCGCCGCCGCCCGCGGGATCCCGATGTTCGGAACGGCGCTGGAGACCACGCGCCTCGCGTATTTCCTCGCCGACTTCCTCGATGACCAGTTCGCTCCGCAGATGACCGTGCACGGGTCGCTTGTTGACGTGTACGGCGTCGGGATTCTCCTCATCGGGCGGTCGGGCATCGGCAAGAGCGAGATCGCGCTCGACCTCGTGGAGCGGGGGCACAGGCTCGTGGCGGACGATGTCGTGATGGTGACCCGGAAGGGGGAGGGCATCCTGATGGGCGCCGGCACCGACATCGTGAAGCACTTCATGGAGATACGGGGGCTCGGGCTGATCGACGTTCGGAGCATGTTCGGGATCCGCGCCATTCGGTTCCAGAAGCGGATCGAGGTCGTCATCGAGCTGGAGGACTGGAGAAAGGACCAGGAGTACACGCGGACCGGGCTGGACGGGCACACGATTCCCATCCTGGAGGTGGAGATGCCGCACGTCCGGCTCCCGATCTTCCCCGGCAAGAACGTCACCGTGATCACGGAGGTCATCTCGCTGAATCACCTCCTCAGGCACTACGGATACGATGCCGCAAAAGAGTTCGCCCAACGGCTTGAGGGGGCAATCGAGAAGAAAACGAAGGGTTCCCGGGCCATCGACTACTTCGAGCACGATTTCGAATAGCCTTCCCTCTGTAGATTTTACATGCCCCCCGCGCAGGGGGAGGAAATTTTTTCCTTGACACAGGGAGGGGTGTTACTTATCTTGGGCATCATTTCTCGGTTCCACGCCCGTACGTCACGACCCCTGGTCCAGCCAACGGGCAGGCGGACCACTCCCGTATGGCATGCCGTATGTGCCTCAGGGCAGCGCCCCATGTGAGAGAATCGGGGTACGAATGTTCCGATCACGACGCGTATTCATCTTCTCGAAATCTTCGCTGAACGTCAGGGAAGTTCGTTTCCTGTCGCTCCGCATGTTTGCGATCGGCCTTGTTGCCGGCTTCGCCCTGATCGGTATTTTTGTTGTGGCCAACCAGATCCTCGGTGACTCGCTCGGCGTCGGGTATGACCGGGCGGCCGTCCTCGCAAACGAGAACAGGGCCCTCAGGAGTCAGATCTCCTCGCTGACAAAGCGCCTCGGTGACATGGACCGCTCGCTCGCGCGGCTTTACAGGAGGGGGAATGAGCTCCGCCTGATGGCGGACCTGGAGGCGATCGATGACGACACGCGCGAAGCCTCGGTTGGAGGCGGCACGGCGACGACAACCAGCGCGTTCCTCACCGGCGAGGCTGCGGCAACACTCAGGGATGCGCAGTCGCTCATGGATCGGCTGACCCGCGAGGTCCGGCTCCAGCAAACCAGCTACGATGATATCGCCCGCCGGCTGGAGCATAACCGTGTCTTCTTCCAGCACCTCCCCGCCATCAAGCCCATGGGCGGCTTCTACTCCGTGAACGGTTTCGGCATGCGCATCCACCCGGTCCTGAATGTGTATCGCATGCACGCCGGCGTCGATGTCATCGGCGACGTCGGGACGCGCATCTATGCGTCCGCCGACGGTGTGGTGAGATTCGCCGGCAGAACCCGCGGGGGGTACGGTGAGGTCGTGGAGATCAACCACGGGTATGGCTATACGACGCTCTACGCTCACCTCTCCAAGTCCGTGGCTCGGCCCGGACAAACGGTCCGCCGCGGGGAACTCATCGCTTTGAGCGGGCGTTCAGGTTTAGTGAGCGGACCACATTTGCACTATGAAGTGCGGCGAAACGGCGCGATGCAGAACCCGGTCGACTATTTCTTTGATGACGTGGATGCCGCCCGGTATCGCGTCCAGCTGGCCTCGGCCGCCCGATAGTACCATCCTGGTTCGAAAGGAATGAAGACGTTGATCTGGACGATGGAACTTGCCTCGTACCTTGAGGACGCTCCCTGGCCCGCAACGAAGGATGAGCTGCTCGACTATGCGCTGCGAACGGGGGCGCCCGTCGAGGTGGTCGAAAACCTGCAGGAACTCGAGGACGGAGAGGAACCGTACGAAAGCATGGAGGACCTCTGGCCGGATTACCCGACCGACGAGGATTTCTTCTATGAGGACGAGGGCGAGTACTGAGCCCCGCCGTTGATTCTCTCCCTGCGATTATGTAGGTTATAAACCCAGCCACCATGGCTGGGTTTTTTCTATCCCTTCCACCGAAAGGATGTGAGCCCCGCATACCCGCTGTCCGCGCGATGTCGTTTGCTCCTCTTCGCGCTCCTGTGCGCCGCGGGGGTCGTGTCTGCGTCCGGCCAGACCGATCAGCCGCGACCGGAACCTCCTCCGAAGTTCGAGATCAACTCCATCGCGTTCCAGGGGAACTCCACGCTCACCGGCGCAGAACTGCTCGCGCAGATGACCATGCAGGAGACTCCCGGGTTCTTCGGCAAGTTTCTCTCCTCTATCAGCCAGAATATCGGCCCGCCCGACGAGTTTCTCGACCCGGCGGTGCTCTCGGGCGATCTCGACCGCATCCGGAAGTACTACGAAAGCCGTGGGTTCTCTGAGGCGCGGATCGACACCGTGCTCGGCTATGACGTGGAAGACCGCGAAGTGGATATCACGTTCCGCGTCGAGGAGGGGTACCGGTCCATCGTCGACTCACTCGAGATCCGCGGGCTGGAAGATGCCTCCCCGCTCATCATCGAAAACATCGAGTCCGGCCGGAAGCTGAGTCAGGGCGAACCGTTCAGCGTCGCCCTCCTGGAAGAGGAAGTGCGCAGGATCGTGCGCATCCTGAACGACAATGGCTTCCCCAGGGCGGAGTTCGTGCGGGACAGCTCGTCGGCGCGCCGGTACACGAGCACCCGCAACTACGACATTCTCCTGGTCTTCTCGATGCATCGTGCGTATCTGTTCGGGCCGGTGACGGTGACGCAGGCCGTCGATACCACGCGGGGCGACGACCCCCGTCCGGACATCACCGACGAACTCATCCTTGACCATCTCGACTACCAGCCCGGGGAGCTCTTCAGCCTGCAGAAGAAACTGAACAGCGAGTCGAATCTGAACCGGCTGGGCATCTTCGAGCTGCGCACCATCGACCTCATGGTTCCCCCGGAGGACGACCCGTCCAACCTTGTTCAGAGCCGGATCAACATCCGTCCGTTGAACAAACACGAACTGGCCCCCGACGTCTTCGTCAGCGACGAAGACGGCGCGTTCAATCTCGGGACGGGGCTCGGCTATACCAACAGGAACTTTCTCGGAGGGGGGAAGCGGTTCTCCACGCGCCTCCGCTTCCGCACGCAGACACTCCGGGAGTTCCCCGATTTCTTCGTCCGGAATTCCGACGCCATCGCCAACCTGGACCTGACGTTCGAGCTCTCCACCCCGTACGTCTTCTCCAACCGGAGTACGGGCAGCTGGTCGCTCTCGTTCGTCCTGGACAAGCAGATCCCGTATCTGCAGAACATCGTCCGGAGCAAGCTCGGGCTCACTATGCGCTCGGGGCAGTTTACCACCACCTACCTTGACTGGATCATCGAATCGGTCACGCTCCAGGTGAATGACAACTTTGAGCCGTCGTCCCAGGACGAGGAAACGCAGCGCGCGATCCGACTGCTTCAGGAGCAGCAACAGAACTCGATTCTCTCCTTTACGATCACGCGCGACAAGAGCGACGACCTCTTCACTCCTACGAACGGGTTCGTCCACACCGTCACCCTCGAGGAATCAGGGCTCCTCCCGTCCCTTGCGCGCAACCTCATCCCGGATATGCGCTATACACAGTTCTATCGGGTCGTCCTCATGGGACGCTGGTACACGGACGTCTCCAACACCCGCTTCTCCGTCCTCGGGTTCAAGGTGCGCGCGGGGTGGGAAGGGAGGTACGGCGAGAGCTATTCCGATACGACACGCGTCATTCCCCAAACACATCGCTTCTTCGCCGGCGGCGGCTCCAGCGTCCGAGGCTGGGGATCCCGCGACCTGATCTCGCGCGGCGACCCGCAATTGGGGGGAAATCTCCTGTACGAGGCCTCCGTCGAAATGCGCACGAATGTCTTCCGGGGGCTGAGGAACAGCGTGCTGGACAAGGTCTGGCTCGTGACATTCCTGGATATCGGGAATCTCTGGAGGCAGGTGGACGACTTTCAGCTGAAGACTGTCGCCGTGGCGACAGGGTTGGGCTTCCGCTACGATACGCTGTTCGGACCGTTCCGGATCGACTGGGGCATCAGGGTGTACAACCCGACAGCCCCGGAAGGACAGCGGTGGATCTCGCAGAAGAGGCTGTTCGGACAGACATTCAAGGAGGGGGTGTTCCATTTTGGAATCGGCCATGCCTTCTGAAGCTCACGATCGACTCTGGCCTCGCGTCATCGGGCAGGATCGCGTCAAACGCATCCTGCTGGCCGCGCTTCGCACCGAACGGCTGCCGCATGCCTACCTCTTCTACGGCGCGGACGGGGTCGGCAAGGACGCCATGGCCCTCGAGCTGGCCCGCGTGCTCCACTGTGAACGCAACGGGACCACGGCCTGCGGAACATGTCCCTCATGCGAACGCGCGGCGAACGGACAACATCCGGATATCAGGGTCGTCGTGCCTCTCCCGGTCGGGAAGAACGAGGGTGCCGACGATGATCCGCTTGCGCGCCTGAACGAGACCGACCTTCGCGCCGTACAGGAGCAGCTGCGGGAGAAGACTGTCAACCCGTATCACCGGGTGAGCATTCCGAGGGCGACGATCATCAAGATCAACAGCATCCGGGACGTGCGACGTGAGTCCGCCATGAGCACATCCGACGGGCGGCGACGCGTGTATATCATCACCCCCGCCGACGCGATGGGAGAGGAGGCAGCCAACACGCTCCTGAAGACCCTCGAGGAACCCTCCGGCGGCTGCATGCTGATTCTCACGACGTCCCGCCGCGACGCGCTCCTGCCCACGATACTGTCGCGCTGCCAGAACGTCCGGTTCGACCCCCTGACGGAAACCGACCTGATGGACGCGCTCATCGAGCGCAACGCCCTCGACCGGGAGACCGCCGGATTCGTCGCGCGCCTGGCCAACGGAAGCTAAACGGCCGCGCTCGGGCTTCTGGCGGAAGAGACGCTCCAGGAGCGGGCCTTCATCCCGTCGTTCGTCCGGCATGTCCTGGGCGGGTCCGTCATGCCGATGATCGAGGACGTCGAGCGGTTCGCTGCCGCAAGGGACCGCGCTGCCGTCGAACGGTTCCTGTCGCTCCTCCTGATGTGGTTCCGGGACGCCATGGTGATGACGCGGGGCGGACGGATCATCAACGTCGACCAGGAGGAGGACCTCCGGCGGTTCACGGCGCGCTTCCAGAGCGCCGACCTCTTGTGCGCAATGCGCGACATCGAGCGCGCACTTTCCCTTGTTGGCCGGAATATCTACATTAAACTGGTGCTGCTTCAGCTTGCCGTGCAGCTCCGACGGACCATCATGACTGCCGAATGAGAGACGCTCAGCGCATACTTGTCACCGCCGCACTCCCGTACGCGAACGGCCCGATCCATCTCGGCCACATCGCCGGGGCATATCTGCCCGCGGACCTCTACGTCCGGTTTCAGCGGCTGCGCCGGAAAGACATCGTCTTTATCTGCGGATCCGACGAGCACGGGGTACCGATCACGCTGACCGCGGAGAAGGAGGGCATCACCCCGCAACAGGTCGTGGACCGCTACCACGCGATGAATCGGACTGCCTTCGAACGGCTCGGGGTGAGCTTCGACAACTACTCGCGGACGTCGCTCCCCCTGCATCATGAAGTCGCCCGGGAGTTCTTTGCAGCCTTTCATGCCCGGGGGATCCTGCGCGAGAAGCAGGAACAGCAGTTCTACGACGAGCAGGCATGCATGTTCCTGCCTGACCGGTATGTCGAAGGGACGTGCCCCGTGTGCGGGAACACGGATGCGCGGGGAGATCAGTGCGAGAAGTGCGGCTCGTATCTGAACCCCACCGAGCTCATCAACCCGAGGAGCAAGATCAGCGGTCGCACGCCGGTGCTCCGGCCCACGACACACTGGTACTTCCCGCTCGGTGAGTTCCAGCGGCGCCTGGAGGAGTACGTGCGGGAGCGTGACGCCTCCGACGGCTGGAAGGATAATGTGCTGCAGTACTGTCGCGGCTGGTTCAAGGAAGGGCTGCAGGACCGGGCCGTCACGCGCGACCTCGACTGGGGCGTGCGCATCCCTCTTCCCGGGTATGACCGGAAGGTCCTCTACGTCTGGTTCGATGCGGTTCTGGGATATATCTCCTCAACCCGCGAATGGGCCGAGCGCAACGGGTCCACCGGCCGCTGGAAGCAGTTCTGGCAGGATCCGTCCACCAAGTACGTCGCGTTCATCGGCAAAGACAACGTCGTGTTTCACTGCATCGTCTTTCCTGCAATGCTGATGGCCTGGAACGACGATGGCCGCGGTCAGTACGTGCTGCCCGAGAACGTCCCGGCGAACGAGTTCCTGAACTTCGAGGGGCAGAAGTTCTCCAAGAGCCGCGGCTGGGGAATCGACGTGCAGGATTTCCTGGACCGGTTCCCTCCGGACACCCTCCGGTACTATCTGGCCGTTTCGCTCCCCGAGTATCGGGACAGCGATTTCACGTGGCGGGAGTTTCAGGCGCGGAACAACAACGAGCTGGCGGACATCTTCGGGAACTTCGTCAACCGCACGCTCGCGTTCGCCCACCGGGAATTCGGCGGACGCGTCCCGCCCCGGGGGCCGCTCTCGGAACGCGACAGGGCGATGCTCGACCTTGTGCGCGAGACGCCGGCGCGAACGGCCGGGCATTTCGACCGGTACAGGTTCCGGGACGCGGTGTCCGAGGTGATGAATCTGGCGCGGGCCGCAAACAAGTACTTCAACGACAGCGAGCCGTGGAAGACGTCGAAGTCCGATCCCGTTCAGTGCGGGACGACTATCAACATCAGCCTGCAGACCGTGCGCGCGCTTGCGGTCATGATGCATCCTGTGGTCCCGTTCGCGTCGGAGAGGCTGTGGCGCATGCTGAGTCTTCCCGGCGTTGTGGGTGAGCAGGACTGGGACACGGCGGGGAGCCAGGCGCTCGAGGAGGGACATGCGCTGGGACAGACCGAAATTCTTTTTGCAAAGATCGAGGACGATGTGATCGAAGAGGAACTGAAGAAGGTGGGCGTGCCGCAGGGCGAAACTGCTCCGGTTTCCGCTGCGCCGAATGCGTCCGGACAAGCGGGCGCCAGCCATAATGTGGCTGCATCGGGTGCTGCGGCGCCTGACGGTGTTGCGCCAGCCGTGGCAGCGACCCCAAGTGCAGCGCCCGCCGGAGTTCCGCCAAAGGTGCCAGCTCCCGACGGGGTCATCACCTTGCAAGGCCTCCCCGAGCTCTCCATCGACGACGTGCGCAAAGTCGACCTGCGCGTCGCCAGGGTCCTGGCGGCCGAACCCGTGCCGAAGTCCCAGAAGCTGCTGAAGCTTCAGGTCGACCTCGGGACAGAACAGCGGCAGATCGTAGCCGGAATCGCCCAGCATTACGCTCCCTCCGACCTTGTCGGCAAGCAGATCGTGGTGGTGGCCAACCTGAAACCTGCCACGCTGATGGGGCAGGAATCCCGTGGGATGCTGCTCGCGGCTTCGGACGCATCCGGAAAGCTGGTCGTCCTCACCACGGCGGCGGAAATCGCTCCAGGGAGCGGGGTGAAGTAGCCCTGCTCCGAGCCTGGGCCCTCCCCGGACGTGCCTGCGCTCCGTTGCGCTCGCGATCTGACGCCAGCCGGCTGCCCTCCGGGATCCTCCGGGCGGGCGCGCTCCATTTCGGAACTTCCCTGAATGCCACAGTAATATGCTGATCGACACACATGCGCATGTGACTGCGCGGGAGTTCGACGCCGATCGCGACGCGGTCATCGGGCGCGCTCGCGAAGCAGGCGTCGAGATTGTCATCAATCCGGCCACCACCTTGAAGGACAGCCGGAGGGCGATCGAACTGGCCGAGCGGCACCCCGGCGTCTATGCGTGCGTGGGCATTCACCCGCATGAAGCGGCGGGGGGGACGGACGAAGCGCTCGGCGAGATCGAGCGCATGAGCGCTCACCCGCGGGTCGTGGGCATCGGTGAAATCGGGCTCGATCACCATTACGACTTCGCGCCACGGGACGTTCAGGAGCGCGTGTTCCGCGCGCAGATTCAGATCGCCTGCCGCCGGGATCTCCCGATCGTTGTCCACACGCGCGAATCCATGGACGACGCGCTCAGGGTAGTGACGGAAGAGACCGGTCTTCACGCCGGGTGGCGGAGTCACAGTGCCTACCCGCAGTCCCGCTACCCGGGTCCTCGAGGGGTCTTTCATTGCTTTGCAGGGACTGTGGATGAGGCCTGGACTCTCGTCCGATTGGGGTTCGCCATTTCGTTTCCGGGCATCCTGACTTTCAAGAACGCCGGGGATGCGAAGCTCGTTGCTGCGGGGATCTCTCTCGAACACATCATGCTCGAGACCGACAGCCCCTACATGA
>Ga0105106_10002788_pt1 | contig 12531 bp, 9 predicted proteins | sample PPLLaktember2015_5_FD_79109 | JGI IMG/M metagenome (GOLD analysis project Ga0105106, IMG submission 79109) | Freshwater sediment microbial communities from Prairie Pothole Lake near Jamestown, North Dakota, USA - PPLs Lake P8 Core (1) Depth... | ecosystem: Environmental > Aquatic > Freshwater >...
CGGTGTCCTCGGGCATGCCGGCGTACTCGGTGAGGACGCCCAGCGTGCGATCCACCACCTCGAGCTCGGCGCCGAGGGCGGCGCTCTCCTCCGCGTCCGTCGTCGCCTCGCGGCGCGCGGCGAGCTCGTTGCGCTCCGCCTCCACGGCAGTGCGCAGCTCGGCGACCCGGGCGCGTCGCTCCTCGGCGCTCGGCGCCGCCGGCGCGGGCGCCGGCTCGGCGGCCGGCGCCTTGCCGGGAAGCTGAGCGCCGGCGGGAAGCGCAGCGAAGAGCCAGGCGCCAAGGGCGAGAGCGAGGCCCGCGCGGCTCAAGGGGGCCCGCCCGCGGGTCCGCCGGCCGCCGCGCGCCGGCGCCGCAGCGGGCGCCACAGCTCGCCCGCCGAGAAGGCGCGCCAGCCGAAGCGGAGCCAGGCGACGAGGGCCTGGGCGATCCAGAGCGCCCAGAGCAGCATCGCGAGCCGGTAGACGCCGAGGGGGAGCGACACCACCCGGGGCCGCGGGAGCAGGTTGCCGCTCCGGTCCTGGTACCAGCGCAAGAGGTCGGCGCTCGAGCCGTTGCCTCCGACCTGCATGTCCGGCAGGCCGAGGAGCCCGGCGCGGATCGCGGCGAAGAGCGCCGCCAGGGCCGCCAAGGTGAGCGCCACGAGCCCGATCTGCGCGAGGTCGAACCAGCGCCCGGGCACGCGCGTCCCGTGCTCGGCGCGCGCGCCGAGGGCCAGCAGCCAGAGGGCGACGACGCCCGCGCCGACGACACCCACTTGTGTCAGTCCGAGGGCGAGCAGCGCCCAGTCGCGGGCGCGGAGCGGCGCGAGGCGCGTCCGGCCGAGGGCCGCGGCGATCGCGAGGTAGGCCGCGAGCACCGGCCAGAAGAGCACCGCCGGCCCGAGGGGCGGGCCCGAGACCCAGAGCAGCCAGCGCCCGGCGGGCGGCTCCACCTGGATCTCGGCGTTGACCGAGGGCGCGCCGAGGTCCACCTCCGCCGCGCGCCAGAAGGCGCGGATGCCCTCGGCCTCGCGCCAGGCGATCTCCACCGTCTCGGTGCCCGGGCGCACGGGCACGACCACGGCGCGGCCCTCCTGGCGGAGGGGCTGCTCGCGACCGTCGATGGCGACGCGCTGGAGCGTCGCGCCCTCGGGCAGGGTGACGCGGTGCTCGCCTCCCTGGCTGCTGCGCAGGGCGAAGCCGAGCTCGGCGTCGGTGCTGCGCACGCCGGGGCGCAGGCGGAGCCGGCTCGAGTCGATGGTGAGGGTCGCGCCGGGGACCCCTTCCGGCCTCAGCACCGCCACGCGCACGCTCTCGCCGGGCCAGGGGCGCCACTCGAGGTCGGCGCCGCCGCCGGTCGGGTCGGCCTGGATCGGCGGGATGCCCTCGGGCACGAGGTGCCAGATGGGCCCTGCCGCGAGGCGCCAGCTCTCGCTCCAGGGCACGTCGCGGGGCGCCTCGAGGACGAGGCTCTCGCGGGTCGCGAGCACCGAGCTGAAGCTCACGCCGCCGACGTTCGGCGCCAGGGAGAGGCGCGCCTTGCCGTCCCGCACCTCGACGTCCGGCGTCGTCACCGACTCCCCTTCGAGGAGCGGGACCTCCACCACGAGGGCGGCGTCCGCCGGCGAGAGGCGCATCACCGCGGTGAAGGCGCTCCAGGTGAGCCCGAGGGAGAGGTGCCGTTCCACCCGCAGGAAGGGCGGGAGCGCCGGGGCCTCGCGCGCCCCCGCCGGCTTCGCGCTCCCCGCTTCGCGCACGAGCTGGAGCGCGCCTTCGACGCTGCCGTCGGGCCGCAGGCCCGCGAGGGTCCAGCCCTCGAGCTGCGCCTCGGCGCGGCGCGGCGGGAGCGGCAGCGGGAGCGCCACGGCGTCGGCCGGCGGAAGCGGCCCGGCGAGCTCCACACGGTGGGCGCCCGCCGCGACGCGGAGCCAGAGGGTGCCGTCCTCGCCGCGGAGGAGCGCGGAGGTGGGAGCGCCGTCCTCGCGCACCTCCGCCGGCAGCCAGCTCGTGGCGCCGCCGGGGAGCGGCACGGCGGTGTCGGCCGCGGCGGTGAGATCGAGGCTGAGGCGCAGCGCGTCGCCGCGGGCCTCGATGCCGAGGCGCGAGAGGGCCGCGCACTCGGGCGCGCACGGCGCGTCCTCGAGGAGGCGCGTGCGGAGCTCGTCGAGGAGCTCCTGGGGCGGGAACTCGGCGGCGCTCGCGGGCGCCGAGGCGGCGCCGAGGGTCAGGAGCAGCGCGGCCGCGGGCGGTAGCGCCGGAAGCACGGGCCGCGCGATGCGGACGCCGAGCAGGCGCACGGCGAGGACGCCGAGCAGCAGCACCCGCGCGACGCCGAGCAGCGCGTTCGCCCAGGGCGGCACCAGGAGCAGGCGCAGCACGGCGCCCCGCTCCACGGGCCCGCTCCACTCGAGGTGCACCCGGCGCCAGGACCAGGTGGGGACGCCGGGGCCCGTGGTGATGCGCGCGTTCGGGTCCTGGCCGAGCGGCGGCCGCGCACTCGTCTCCTTGGCGTAGCGCGCAAGGATCCGCTTCGGCCGACCTTCCTTCGTGAGGACGTCGACGTACTGCTCCCCCTTCCCTTCCTCGTAGCCGAGGCCGCGCAGCTGCTCGGGCGATTCTTCTTTTCGGCGCACTTCGAGCGCCGCGGACTCCTCGGCCACGGACTCGTCGGCGGCGGCCGCGAGCGTCGCGGGCCGCGGCGCCTGCCCCTCGGGCGCGGCGTCCTCGCTGGAGTAGAGCGCACCGAATCCGACCGGCCCGGCGAGCGCGGGATACAGCGCCGCGCGCAGCGCGCCGACGGCGAAGGGTATCGCCAGCACGACGAGCGCCGCGAGAGAGAGCCAGCGAGCCGCTGCGAGGGTGCGTGCGAAGCGGCCGGCGGGCACCGCGCGCCGCAGCGCCTCCGCGGCGAGCACGGCCACCCACACCCAGCGCGGCGCACCGGGCTCCGTCGCCGTGAGCGCCAGGGTGAGGGCGGCGAGGACGCCGAAGCGGGCCCCGTAGAGGCGGAAGAACGCCGCTGCGACGACGAGGGCCAGGAAGAGATCGAGGAGGTCCCAGCGCTCGATCCAGCTCCAGCGCGCGCGGTCGGCCCCTGCGGCGTGGAGCAGCTCGTAGCCCGGCGGGAGCTCGAGCACGGCACCGACCTTCGAGAAGTCGTGGTCCCAGCCGACGGCGGGAAGCGACAGGGCGCCGCCCGCGACGCGGCTGTCGGCGGCGACCTCGACCCTCCCCGGGGACACCTGGATCCCGACCTTCTCCGAGCCCGCGAGGCGAGTCAGGAACTGATCGGCGCCGTTCACCGAGGCGCGTCCGAGCTCGGTCCCCTCGTCCATCTCGAGACGCGCGCGGCCGCGGAAGGTGCCCTCGATGCGGTCCGAGACCGTGGCGCCGCCGCCGGCGAAGTCGAGGTGCCAGGTGCGTTGGAGCGAGAGCTCGTCGGGCGCCGGATCGGCGTCGCCCCGGCGCCGCGGCGTGAGGCGGAGGGGCGTCCCCGCCTCCAGCAGGTAGGCCGGCAGCTCGCGCCACTCGCCGGGCAGGCTCGTCTGCTGGGGATCCACGGGGACGCCCTCGACGGTCACGAGGCGCAGGGCCGGCCGGGCCTCGAACACCCACACCTCCCGGGCGGGAGACGACGGGGCCACTCCGCCCGAGGGAATCGCGAGGACCTCGACGGCTCCCTCGCGGACGCTGCGGACCTGGCGCGCCTGGAGCGACAGCTCGTAGGCGCCCGGCCGCACCTGCACCCGGAGCGAGCCGTCGGGCTCGAGGCGCACGGGCAGCGGGCTGTCCAGGGCGAAGGCCACGAACCCCTCGGGCAGCACCGGCCCCACCGCCTCCTCGCGGGCGGGGCCCGAGACGCGCAGGGTGACGCGCGTCTCGAGGAGGAGCGGCACCTCATCCGTCACCTTCCGGTGTAGCTCCACCTCGATGCGCCGCTCGCCGGCCTGGGCCTCCTCCCCGGCGTCCCGCAGCCACAGGCGGCCGAGCTCGTCGCGCTCGGGGAAGGCCACGGCCTCGCCGGCGAGGCGCAGGGCCACCATGCCCGTCTCCCGGGGCACGGCGAGGAGAGCCGGGAGCCGCGCCCATACGAAGCGGCCGCGCACCTCGTGGAGGCCGGGCTCGAGGCGGACCACGGGCCGGCCGCCCTCGAGGCTCGGCGACGCCGGCCGGCCGTCGACACGCACCTCCTCGGGCCAGCGCTCGCCGTCGCCCGGCAGCGCGAAGCTGCTGCGGGCGTCGACGCGCACCTCCTGCACGAAGCTGCCGCCGGCATCGCCCAGCTCGAGGGCGAGGCGCCCCGGCCAGGCGCAGCTCCGGTCCCCCCGTCCGTGGAGGAACGGACACAGCGCCTCTTCGTGGCCGCGGAGCGTCCAGGCGACCCAGGGCCGCAGCGCCTCGGGCACGTCGGCGGGGGCGAGGCGTTCCGCGGCGGCGGGCCCGCCGAGCCACGCGGCGAGCGCGAGGGCGGCGAGGCGGAAGCCGTAGGACCGCAGAGGGCTCAGAACAGCTCATCGTTCGTGCGGCAGCGGCTCGCGTCCCGGGCGCTCTTGTACTGGAGGTAGCCGGGCCAGCCGAAGCCGGGAATGAAGCCGAGCCAGAACTTCTTGGGGGGCACGCGGGAGAAGGAGCCCCACCCCTTCAGGTACCACTCGCCGAGCCCGGGATGGGCGATCGAGTACCACATCGCCGACTCGCCGGAGCGGCCGCCGCGACACGTCCGTGCGTCGGCCGGCGCCGCCAGCAGCAGGAAGGCCGCCGCCAGCAGCGGCCCCATCCACTTCGCCATCACTCCCCCCATCCGGAGCGGTCCGTCCCCGGTCCCGCCGCGCGCCGGCGCGAGCGGCTCAGCGCGCGCGCAGCGCCCGGGCCGCTCGCGCGTAGTCCCGCCGCTTCACCCAGAGGATCATCCCGTAGCGTCCCTTGCCGGCCGTCACCGCATCCGCCGCCGTCACGTTGATGCCGGCCTCGGCGAGGCGCCGGAGATCGCCGTGGACCGCGCCGACGCGATCCGAGCCCTGCACGAGGAAGCCCCGCTTCGGCGCCGAGAGGCGCCAGCCTTCCTTCCGGGCGACGCGGCGGACACCCGCGAGGTCGTCGGTCACGAGGTCGACCTGCGCCTGCCCGCCGCGGTCCGGGAAGCCCGTGAAGGCCAGCAGGTTCACCCCGCCTTCGGCGAGGGCGCCGAGCATGCGCGCCGCCTGCCCGGCGCGGCTCGGCACCTTGAGGACCAGGTAGCGGACCTTGCGAGCGGCCATGTCCCCTCCTCCTCGCTCCCGATTCTACTCGGACCCCGCCGGCCGCGGTAACGAGGGGACCGGCGACCGCCTTGACTTTCTACCTGCGCGCAGGTAGGTGAAGCCGGATCGCATCGTGCGACGGAGGAGCCCGAGCCGTGGAAGCGTCGTTCCCCGAGGTCTACGAAGCCCTTGCCGCCGCCCTCCCGGAGCGCGAGGCGCTCGTCTTCCGCGACCGCCGGCTCTCCTACGCGGCGTTCGTCGAACGCTCGAGGCGCCTCGCCAACCATCTCCTCGGCCGCGGTCTGCGGGTGCGGAGCGAGCGCGCGGCGCTGGCGGGCCACGAGTCCGGCCAGGAGCACCTCGCGCTCTACCTCTACAACGGCACCGAGTACGTGGAGGGCATGCTCGGGGCCTTCATGGCGCGGGTCGCGCCCCTGAACGTCAACTACCGCTACGTCGAGGAGGAGCTGCTCTACCTGTTCCGCAACTCCGGCGCGCGGGCCGTCGTCTACCACGCCGAGTTCGCGCCGCAGGTCGCCGCGCTCCGCCGCCAGCTCCCGCAGCTCGAGGTGCTGCTCCAGGTGCCCGACGACTCGGGCCACGCCCTCCTCCCGGGCGCCCTCGACTACGAAACCGCCCTCGCCGCCGCCTCTCCCGAGCGCCCGGACGCCCCGAGCTCCCCCGACGACCTCTACATCCTCTACACCGGCGGCACCACCGGGATGCCGAAGGGCGTGCTCTGGCGCTCGGCGGACATCTACATGTCCGCCATGGGCGGGCGGCGCAGCGACGGCCGGGAGCTCGCCTCCCTCGCCGAGGCGGTGGAGTACGCCACCGCCGGCGGGAAGATGCGCGCGGTGATCGGGCCGCCCCTCATGCACGGGGCCGCCCAGTGGGCGACCTTCATCACGCTCGGCATGGGCAGCGCGGTCGTCTTCCCCGACGAGCCGCGCCGCTTCGACCCCCACGCCTTCCTCACGGCGATCGAGCGCGAGAAGGCCCTCACCTGCACCATCGTCGGCGACGCCTTCGCCCGACCGCTGCTGGACCAGCTCGCGGCCCGGAGCTACGACCTCTCGAGCCTGTTCGTGATCGGCTCCGGGGGGGCGCCCCTCTCGACGGCCCACAAGCGCGAGCTGCTCGAGCGCGTGCCCCACGTCACGATCATGGACTCGATCGGCTCCTCCGAGACCGGCGCCCAGGCGAGCAACCCGAGCAACCGGGGCACGGGGGTCTCCACCGGGGACTTCCGGCCGCTGGCGGGGGCGGGCGTCGTCTCCGAGGACCTGCGGCGGGTGCTCGCGCCGGGCGACGGCGAGCTCGGCTGGTTCGCCCAGCGGGGCCGCGTCCCCCTCGGCTACCTCGGCGACGCCGAGAAGACGGCGCGCACCTTCCCGGTGATCGAGGGCACGCGCTGGTCCGTGCCCGGCGACCGCGCCCGCTACCGCCCCGACGGCGTGATCGAGGTGCTGGGTCGCGACTCGGTGACCATCAACTCCGGCGGCGAGAAGATCTTCGCCGAGGAGGTGGAGCACGCCCTGAAGCAGCATCCGGCGGTCTACGACACGGTCGTGGCGGGGCGCCCCAGCGAGCGCTGGGGCCAGGAGGTCGTGGCGATCGTCCAGCTCCGCGCCGGGGCGGAGGCGAGCGAGGCGGACCTGCTCGCCGAGGCGGCGCGCCATCTGGCGCGCTACAAGCTGCCCAAGGCCTTCGTGTTCCGGGACGCCATCCAGCGCAGCCCGAGCGGCAAGGCCGACTACCGCTGGGCGCGGGCCCAGGTCGGGGGCTGACCCGGGGCGGACCGGAGGCGAAGGGAGCGGGACGGTGCGGCGATTCGAAGGCAAGGTGGCCCTGATCACCGGGGCGGCGGCGGGCATCGGCCAGGCCACGGCCCTGCGGCTGGCGTCGGAGGGGGCGAGCCTCTGCTGCGTCGACCTCTCGGCCGTGGGGCTCGAGGAGACGACCAAGCGCTGCGCCGAGCTGGGCGCGGCGGTGGAGAGCGTGCGCTGCGACGTCGCCGAGCCGGAGCAGGTGGAGGCCGCCGTGGCGCGCTGCGTGGAGCGCTTCGGGCGCCTCGACGTGCTCGTGAACATCGCCGGCATCCTCAGCCTCGAGCACACCCACGAGCTTTCCCTCGAGCGCTGGAACCAGGTGCTGAAAGTGAACCTCACCGGCACCTTCCTGTTCTGCCGGGCGGCCCTGCCCCACCTCCTCGAGCGCGGGGGGAGCATCGTCAACACCTCCTCCACCTCGGCGCTGGCGGGAATGCCCTACGCCGCCGCCTACGGCGCCACCAAGGCAGGCGTGCTGGCGCTCACCCGGACCCTCGCCGTCGAGTACGCGAAGCGCGGGCTGCGCGCCAACGCCGTGTGCCCCGGCTCGATCAAGACCGCGATGGGCAGCCGCGCCCACCTGCCCGAGGGCATCGACTTCTCCCTGCTCCAGCGCGCCATGCCCCTCGACAAGGCGCGCGGGCCCGAGGTAGTCGCCGGGGTGATCGCGATGCTCGCCTCGGAAGACGGCGCCCACGTGAACGGCGAATCGATCCGCGTGGACGGCGGCACGCTGGCCTAGCCGCGGACACGCGGCGATCCGCAAGCGGCCCGTTCGGCCGGGAGGTGTCCGTGCTCGCCAAGCTGCTGCCCAGGAAGACCGACTTCTTCGCGCTGTTCTCCCGCCACGCCGCCCTGACGGTGGAGGCCGCCCACGCCCTGCTCGCCATGCTCGACCGGCTCGGCGACGCCGAGGCCGAGTCGGGCCGCATCCGCGGCCTCGAGCACCAGGCGGACGCGATCTGCCAGGAGACCATGGAGACCCTGCACCGCACCTTCGTCACGCCCATCGACCGGGCCGACGTCCACAGCCTCGCGAGCCGCCTCGACGACATCATGGACCACGTGAGTCGACGGCGCAGCGGCTCTGGCTCTACGAGATCCGCGAGGCGACCCCCGAGATGCGGCAGATGGCGGTGCACCTGTGCCGCGCCACCGAGGCCGTGAAGGAGACCGTCGAAGCCCTCGCCGGGCGACGCCAGCCCGAGCGGGTCCGCGAGCTGTGCCTGCGCGTCAAGCAGGTGGAGAAGGAGAACGACCGCCTGCTGCGCGGTGCGACGGCGAAGCTGTTCCGGGAGGAGTCCGACGCCAAGGCGCTCATCAAGTGGAAGGAGATCTACGACACGCTCGAAATGGCGATCGACTGCTGCGAGGACGTCGCGAACGTCGTCGAGGGCGTGGCGCTCGAGAACGCCTGATGGAGGCGCTGCTCGTCGCGGTGGTCGTCGCCGCGCTCGTGTTCGACTACACGAACGGGTTCCACGACGCGGCGAACGCCGTGGCCACCTCGATCTCGACGCGCGCGATTCCCCCGAACGTGGCGCTGCTCGGCGCGGCGGCGCTGAACGTCCTCGGCGCCCTGGTCTCCACCCACGTCGCCGCCACCCTCGCCAAGGGCATCGTGGAGCCCGGGGCGGTGACGCCGCCGGTGATGTTGGGCGGGCTGGTGGGCGCCATCGCCTGGAACCTGCTCACCTGGTGGTGGGCGCTGCCCTCGAGCTCGTCCCACTGCCTGATCGGGGGCATCGTCGGCGCCGTCCTCGTGAGCGCCGGTCCCGAGCAGGTGCAGTGGGACGGCATCCTGCGCAAGGTGCTGGTGCCGACGGTGGCCGCGCCCCTCGCGGGCTTCGCGATGGGCGTCGCGCTGATGTTCGGGCTGATCTGGCTGTTCCGGAACGCGCATCCGGGCCCGCTGATGCGCCGCTTCCGGCTGGCGCAGCTCGTCTCGGCGTCGTTCATGGCCTTCAGCCACGGCTCGAACGACGCCCAGAAGACCATGGGCGTGATCACCCTCGCCCTCTTCGCCGGGGGCGCGATCCCGAGCCTCGACGTCCCGCTCTGGGTGAAGCTGGCTTCGGCGGTCACGATCGGCCTCGGCACCTACAGCGGCGGCAAGCGCATCATCCGGACCCTCGGCATGCGGCTGGTGAAGCTCACCCCCGTCCACGGCTTCGCCGCCGAGACCTCGGCCTCGGCGGTGCTCCTCTCCACCGCCTACCTGGGCTTTCCGATCTCGACCACCCACGTCATCACCACCTCGATCATGGGCGTCGGCGCCACCGAGCGGGCCTCGGCGGTGAAGTGGGGGCTCTCCCGGGACATCTTCCTGGCCTGGATCGTCACCCTCCCCGCCTCCGCCGCGATCGGAGCCGCCTGCGCCTGGGCGGCGAACGCCATCTGGGGGGGATGAGTGCATCACCCCGGGGGCAGCGAGCCCGCGGGACTACCCGACCGGACGGTTCTCGGTCATGCTCCGGCCCCCGTGGATGGGCGGCGGGCCGCGAGGCCTCCGGGCGGTCGGAGACGAGGGCGCTTGGCGGCTAGGCGGGCTCGGGGGGCAGAGGGCGCGGCCCGGCACGGGGCGCCGCGCACGCTGCGCGCGGCGCGCTGGCTGGGCGCCGCCCTGGTCGCGTCCTGCGCCGTGGCCGCGGCACCCGCCGGCGCCTTCGACCTCGACGACGTCGCGAAACGCGCCGAGGCCCAGGCGCGCCAGGCCTTCCGCGACCCGGCCGGCGAAGTGCCCCTCTGGCTGCGGGAGGTCAGCTACGACCAGTGGCGCGACATCCGCTTCCGGCCGGACCTCGCGCTCTGGCGCGACCTCAAGCTCCCGTTCCAGGTCCAGTTCTTCCATCCCGGCCTGTTCTACGACCGCACCGTCCGGGTGAACGTCGTCGACGGCAAGGGCAGCCAGCCCGTCCCCTTCACCCCGAGCAACTTCGACTACGGGCGCAACGATTTCGGCAGCCGCGTTCCCCAGGACCTCGGCTACGCGGGGCTCCGCCTCCACTACCCGATCAAGAGGAAGGACTACCTCGACGAGGTGATCGTGTTCGTCGGCGCCAGCTACTTCCGCGCCGTCGGCCGCGACTCGGTGTACGGCCTCTCGGCCCGCGGGCTCGCCGTCGACACCGCCTCGCCGACCGGCGAGGAGTTCCCCTTCTTCCGCGAGTTCTGGCTCGCGCGGCCGGTGCCGAACGCCCGCTCGATCGTGCTCTACGCGCTCCTCGACAGCCGCCGCCTCACCGGCGCCTACCGCTTCGAGGTACACCCCGGGACGGCGACCGTCGTGGCCGTCGAGGCGCGCCTCTTCTTCCGCGAGCCGGTGGAGAAGCTCGGCATCGCCCCCCTCACGAGCATGTACTTCCACGGCGAGAACACTCGGCTCCCCGTCGAGGACTTCCGGCCCGAGGTCCACGACTCGGACGGCCTGCTGGTGCACTCGGCGAGCGGCGAGTGGCTCTGGCGGCCCCTCGACAACCGGCGCCGCCTCGAGCTGAGCTCCTTCGCCCTGCCCGATCCCAAGGGCTTCGGCCTGGTGCAACGGGACCGCGACTTCGACCACTACCAGGACCTCGAGGCGCGCTACGACCTGCGGCCGAGCGCCTGGGTCGAGCCCAAGGGCCCCTGGGGCCCGGGGCGGGTGGAGCTGGTCGAGATCCCGACCGACGACGAGGTCAACGACAACATCGCCACCTACTGGATCCCCGAGCAGCCCGCGGTGCCCGGGGCGCCGGCGACCTACGCCTACGACCTCCACTGGTTCGGCGACGAGCCGAAGCGGCCGCCCGGGGGACGCGTCGAGGCGACGCGCCTCGACCGCCACGACGACACCTGGCGCTTCGTGATCGACTTCACCGGGAAGGACCTCGAGGCGCTCCCGCCCGAGACCGTCCTCCAGGGGGTCGTGACGATCGGGTCCGGGAGCCCCGAGGAGGGCGAGCTGCGTGGCCAGTTCGTGGAGAAGAACCCCGTGACCGGGGGCTTCCGCCTGGTGTTCCGGGTGCGGCCGGCCCGGCGGGAGCCGCTCCCCGTGCGCGCCTTCCTCCAGCAGGGGGCCGGCGCGCTGACGGAGACCTGGTCCTACCTTCTGGTCCCGTGAGTCCTCCCGGCTCCAACGTCGTCGCCGGGCCCTGGCGGCCCGCAGGGGGCGGCGAGCCCCCCGACCGCACCCTCGAGGTGCGCGCCGACCGCCTGGCCCAGGACTGGGCGGGCGCCCGCCGCCGCGCCGAGGACTACCTGCTGGCCCTCGGTTTCGACGGCGCGACCCGCGGCGAGCTCGCCCGCCGCGCGGTGGAGGTCGCCGTCGCGCGGCCGGCGTGGCAGAGCACGGACGCGGTGGCCGAGACGATGAGCGCGCTGCGCGAGATCCTGTTCGGCGCCGAGAGCGCCGGCACCGGCGTGGCCGAGCAGGCGTTCCTGCTCTGGCGCATCGAGGCCGCGCGCGGCGCGCCGCCCGGCAGCCCGCTCCCGGCGGAGGGCGGCGCCCAGCGCCCGCCGGCTTCGCGGCCCGAGTGGATCCGCTCGATGCCGCCGCTCCAGCGCGCCAACTTCGTCGCGCACCGCATCGAGCGGCGCGGCCTGCGCCGCCGCATCACCCGGGCGAGCCCGCCCCGGGAGCCCCAGGCGGCCGAGGCCGCGGCGCAGCCCTCTCCGCGCGAGAGGCGCCGCGGGCTGCCCTGGGTGCGCGTGGCGCGGCGGCGGCGGCTGCTGCTCGCGCTGCTCGTCGTGGCGCCGAGCGTCGTCGCGTCGCTGTTCATGACGAGCGTGCTGCCCCACAAGGGCGAGACGCCCCTCGAGATCGCCATCGCGGTCTTCTTCGGCGCGCTCTTCGCGTGGATCTCGATCGGCTTCTGGACGGCCGTGCTCGGCTTCCAGCTGCTGCTGCGCCGGCGCGACGGCTTCTCGATCGACGCCAGCGTCGAGGCCGACTCGCCGATCGAGCCGGGCACGCGCACCGCCATCGTGATGCCGATCTGCGAAGAGCCGGTGGATCGCGTCTTCGCGGGCCTGAAGGCGATCTACCGCTCGCTCCAGCGCGCCGGCGCCCTCGAGCACTTCGACTTCTTCGTGCTCTCGGACAGCGCCGACCCGAGCACCTGGGTGCGCGAGGAGGAGGCCTGGTTCGACTGGTGCCGCCACGAGGCCGGCTTCGACCGCGTCTTCTACCGGCGCCGCCACGCCCGCGTGGCGCGCAAGAGCGGGAACATCGCGGACTTCTGCCGGCGCTGGGGGCGCGCCTACCGCTACATGATCGTGCTCGACGCCGACAGCGTGATGACCGGCCGGTCGCTGATCCGGCTGGTGCAGATGATGGAGGCGCGCCCCGAGGTGGGTGTGATCCAGACCGTTCCCGTCTCCCTCGGCCGCCGCTCGCTGTTCGCGCGCATCCAGCAGTTCTCGAGCCGCCTCTACGGCCCGATCTTCGCCGCCGGCCTCCACTACTGGCAGCTCGGCGACGGCCAGTACTGGGGCCACAACG
>Ga0105106_10002793_pt1 | contig 12524 bp, 9 predicted proteins | sample PPLLaktember2015_5_FD_79109 | JGI IMG/M metagenome (GOLD analysis project Ga0105106, IMG submission 79109) | Freshwater sediment microbial communities from Prairie Pothole Lake near Jamestown, North Dakota, USA - PPLs Lake P8 Core (1) Depth... | ecosystem: Environmental > Aquatic > Freshwater >...
AATGACGGCAAGATGATCCGCCTGAACATCCCGCCCCTGACCGAGGAGCGCCGGCACGAACTGGTGCGCTTGGTGCGAGCCCGGACCGAGGAAGCCAAGGTGGCGGTGCGCAACGTTCGCCGCGATGTGCACAACGATCTGCGAGAATTTGAACGCGAGAAGCTGATCTCGGAAGACGACCTGGCGCGCGGCGAAGACCGGCTGCAGAAACTGACCGACCATCAGATCGAATCAGTCACCACCGTCGGCCAACGTAAGGAAGCCGAGATCCTCGAGGTCTAGGCGATCCCCGTCATGGCCAAGCGCAAACCCTCCGGCGCCAAGCTCCCCGATAAGATCCCCGCCCATGTGGCCATCATCATGGATGGCAATGGTCGCTGGGCGCGCCGACGCGGCCTGCCGCGCCTGGCTGGCCACCGCGCCGGGGTCGACAACCTGCGGCGCGTGATCGAGGCCAGCACGGAGTTTGGCATCCGCTACCTGACGATCTATGCCTTCTCGACGGAGAACTGGGCTCGTCCGCCGGATGAGGTGCGCGGGCTGCTCAACATCCTGGAGGATGTGATCGATCGGGAACTGGACGAGCTGCACCGCAACGGGGTTCAACTGCGCCACATCGGGCGCCTGGAACGGCTCGAACCTCATCTGCAGGCCAAGGTGCGCTACGCTATCGACATGAGGCGTGAGAATCAGCGCCTGGTGCTCAACATTGCCTGGAACTACGGCGGCCGCGATGAACTGGTGTGGGCCATTCAACAGATCGTGGCCGCCGGCTATGCCCCCGAGCAGGTGGATGAGGAGTTGATCTCGCGCTACCTTTTCACCTCCGCCTCACCGGATCCGGACCTGATCATCCGCACCTCGGGCGAGATGCGCGTCAGCAACTTCCTGGTCTGGCAGGGCGCCTACTCGGAGTTGTATGTCACCCCGACCCTGTGGCCGGATTTCGGCCGCGAAGAGCTACTGGCGGCGCTGCGGGATTTCGCCCAGCGCGAACGTCGCTTTGGCCAGGTACGCGCCCCGGTTGGCAAATCGTAGATGCTTCGGCAGCGCGTGCTGGTTGTCCTCGTTCTATTTCCCATTGGCCTGGTGGTGATCCTCGCTGGCGGCGGGTGGTTTGCTGCCGGGATTGCGTTGATGCTGGGCATGGCCGGCTTCGAATTCGGCCGCCTCTTTCGCGCTACCGGACAGCGCCCGAGCCTGCCGATGCTCGTCGGGTTCAGCGCGGCATTTGCCCTGGCGCGCCACGCCTGGGGATTTGGGGGCGGCCCGGAGCTGCTGGCGGCGGTGTGCCTGCTGGGTATGACCTGGCATCTGATTGACTACGAGCGCGGGGCGCCCGCCTCAGGCACCGACATGGCGCTCACCTGGGGCGGGATCCTGTACCTGGGATGGATCGGCGGCTACTTTGTCTCGCTGCGCGACCTGCCGGACGGCACATGGTGGCTGTTGCTCGCCCTGCCGACAGTCTGGCTGGCCGATAGCGCGGCGTACTTCGTCGGACGGCGGTTCGGCCGGCACAAGCTCGCCCCGCGCCTGAGCCCCAAGAAGACCTGGGAAGGCTACCTGGCGGGCGTCGTGACCGGCGCGATCAGCGGCGCGCTGCTGGCGCTGGCGTGGGCACAACTGGCCGACAATCCGGCCTCGTTCTCCGTGGTGAACGGGATCGTCATCGGCACGGTGCTGGCGGTCTTTACCACGCTGGGCGACGTGGGGATCAGCATGATCAAGCGCCAGGTCCAGGTGAAGGATTCCGGCAGCCTGCTGCCTGGCCACGGCGGCGTGCTCGATCGGATCGACTCCTGGCTTTGGGCCGGGGTGCTGGGCTACTACCTGGTGCTCTGGCTGACCGCCTAGCCGCGCAGCCGTTCTCTGCCCGAAGCCGCTCAAATCGAACTGAGAGCATGACCGCGCGCCGACGCGTGCGGACCAGGCCTTCACTTCACCCGCTGCAACCTTGATCCTGCCTGCTGTCCCCTCCCAGGTTTGGGGCAGTCCGCCGTGATCCGGGAGCCTGCCGGAGCGACCGAGCCGCGTGTCGGGGAACGCGGGGAGGGGGACCAACGCCTGGACGGAGTCGGCGCAGACGGATCCGCTTGACTGGCGGCAGGGGCAGATCCCGGCGAACGCCCAGAAGGGGAGGCAACCGGAGCTGCCGAGGGTCGAGATCCGAAGGTCCCCTGCCTTGCCTAAGACCCGGCAGGGCAGGGACCTGCTGAGCGGCCATGTGAGATGGGCATGCCAGTTGCTGCGGCCTGCCCACCGGCGCGAACGCCTTTGCGCAATTCGTTCTCGGCCGAGCGATGGCAGGGCGGGCAGGGCCGTCCAGTGCTCTGGGCTGAGCCGCGAATCCCTGGCCTCGGCCGCTGGGGGCGAGGCCGAAGCGGGGGGCCGCCCGCTGCAGGCAGGGCGGGGTTCAGCAGGTTGCCCAAGGTGAGACTTGCCCGGACGGCGGCCTTGCGGGGTTGCCCGGATGGTGCTAGAATGTCCGAGTTCCAGTGGGCACTGGATCCGGGTTTTCCCCCCGACTTGATCTTCCAGTATCGAAGATTGTTCAGCCCTCATCGAATTGATTCTCACCGACTGATGCCGTAGATGCACTTGGCAGGGCCAGTCTGCGCGGCCCAACTTCTGCCGAGCTCCTACAGGGAGTCCACCCAAATGAATATCACCCAGCTAGAGTCCATGACCCTCACGGATCTGCGGGCGCTCTCCAAGGACATGAATGTCCCTGGGGCGACCCGCGTCAAGAAGGAGGATCTGATCCTGCGCATCATGCAGGCCGAGGCCGAGCGGCAGGGCCTGGAGCTGCGCGGGGGGATCCTCGAGATCATGAACGAGGGCATGGGATTCCTGCGAGCGGACCACTACCTGCCGGGCCCGAACGACATCTATGTCTCCCAATCACAGATCCGGCGCTTCGGCCTGCGCACCGGCGACATGGTGATCGGCCAGATTCGCCCGCCGAAGGAGACCGAGAAGTACTACGGCTTGCTGCGCGTTGAATCGATCAATGGCCTCGACCCGGAGGAGGCCAAGAGCCGGCCCAAGTTTGAGGACCTGACGCCGATCTTCCCCCTCGAGCGCTTCGACCTGGAGACCGACCGCTTCACCCTCTCCACGCGCATGATCAATCTGATCTCACCGATCGGCAAGGGGCAGCGCGGCCTGATTGTCTCCCCGCCTAAAGCGGGCAAGACCACCGTGCTCAAGGAGGTGGCCAATGCGATTTCGACTCGCTACCCGAATGTGCACTTGATGGTGGCTCTGATTGGTGAGCGGCCGGAAGAGGTCACCGATATGGACCGCTCGGTCGACGCCGAAGTGATCTCGTCGACCTTCGACGAGCCGGTCACCTCGCATGTGCGTGTGGCCGAGATGGCGCTGGAGCGGGCCAAGCGCCTGGTGGAGTGCGGACGTGACGTCGCCATCCTGATGGACTCGATCACCCGCCTGGCGCGGGCCTACAACCTGATGGTCACCCCCTCCGGGCGGACTCTGTCGGGCGGCCTCGATCCGGCGGCGCTGTATCCACCGAAGCGCTTCTTCGGTGCAGCCCGCAACATCGAGGAGGGCGGCTCGTTGACGATCGTGGCCACCTGCCTGGTCGACACCGGATCGCGCATGGACGATGTCGTGTATGAGGAGTTCAAGGGAACGGGCAATCTCGAGCTGCTCCTGTCGCGGCGGCTGCAGGAACGACGAATCTTCCCGGCCTTCGACATCGAGCGCTCCTCCACCCGCCGCGAGGAACTGCTGCTTGGGCCCGACATCACGCCGCGCGTCTGGCTGATGCGGCGCATGTTCTCGCACCTGGTCAGCGCGCCGCCATCGGGCGCCGGGATGGACATCACCAACGCCACCGAAGCCATCATCCAGCGCATGGCCAAGACTGCCAACAACATGGAGTTCCTCGAGCGTCTCACGGAGACCGATGACTGACCCTGCGCAAGCGACCTCCGGCCGCTCCTGGAAAGCCGCGCCGCCCTACTTGCTGGCTGTGGTCGGGCTGGCCGCCGCAGGTTGGGCGATCGCCCTCAATCTGGGTGGCCGCTCGCCGGCTGACCCCGCGCCCAGCGCCGTCGCCCCGGCCACCGAGCTGACGACGGAGGAAGTTGCTCTGCCCGCGTTCGCTCAAGTCGGCCGCCAGCCAGCCATCGCCCGGCGCAGCCTGCTTGACACCGAGGCGCCGGTCCGCTCGCGCGTCGACGTGCTGCTGTACACCGTGCAAAAGGGCGACTCGGTGTTCGGCATTGCCGACAAGTTCTCGATCAAGCCCGAAACCATCCTGTGGGGCAACCCGGACACGCTCAACGATGACCCGCACCTGATCCAGGCGGGCATGGAGCTGCGTATCCTGCCGGTTGACGGCGCCTATTACGAGTGGAAGGCCGGCGACAGCATGGCCTCGGTCGCCAAGGAGTTCAACGTCGAGCCGGGGGACATCGTCGAGTGGCCGGCCAACCAGATCAACGAGACCACGGCCGTTTCCGATGGCGCAGGCCTGATCATCCCTGGGGGCACGCGGCCCTTCAAGTCGTGGTTCATCCCGACCATCGCCCGCGGGCGGGCCGGCGTCGGCGCTGCCTTCGGGCCCGGCGGTTGTAGCGGCGACTTCTCCTCCGGCGCGGTCGGGACGGGCGGCTTCATCTGGCCGAGCGCCAACCACTTTATCTCGGGCAACGACTATTGGTCCGGCCATCTGGCAATCGACATCGCTGGCGGGTCGGGCGATCCGATCTGGGCGGCGGATGGCGGGGTGGTGGTCTACTCAGGCTGGTCGAACAACGGCTACGGCAACATGGTCATGATTGACCACGGCACCGGCTGGCTCACGCTCTACGCCCACCTGTCGGACACGCGCGTCGCCTGCGGCCAAAGCCTGGGCCAGGGGCAGGTGATCGGCCATATGGGTTCGACCGGCAACTCGACCGGCACCCACCTGCACTTCGAGACTCGCCTGGGCGACGGCTTCGTCAGCCCGTGGTCCGTGCTCCCGTAGGGCGACATAACGCGGACTTGACGACCCATCCGCTGACCGATATGATGCCAACTCCCATGGACACCCCGGAGAACCCTCCCGCAAGCTCAACGGAACCCGAACCCGCCCCGGCCGAGCGCCGGCCTCGCCTGCGCACGGTCGGCCAGGTGTGGGACGAAGTGCGCCGCCGCGGCTGGCGCGACAACCTGCTGCGCTATGGCAGCCACGCCGGCCTGATCCTGGTGATCGTGCTCGGAGTCCTGGCCGTGCGCCGTGGGCTGATTGCGCTTCCCGAGCGGCCGACGATGGCTGCAGCCGCCGCTGCGCCCTCCGAGTCCTCCGAGTCCACCCCGGCCCCCGGTGAACTGCTCTCGGTTTCGGATCTACCGGAGTTTGCCGCGGGGGGGCCTGTCTACGATTTCGGCATTGAGCGCGAGACCGACGTGCACACCGTCGTCCCCAGCCGGCCGCGTATGGAGATCGTCAAGTACGTCGTCCAGAAGGGCGACACGTTGTTCGGCATCGCCGACAAGTTCAGCCTCAAGCCCGAGACGATCCTGTGGGGCAACTGGTTGGAACTGGACGGCGATCCGCACACGTTGCAGCCGGGCCAGGAGCTGAGCATCTTGCCGGTGGATGGCGCGCTGCACGTCTGGAGCGCCGGAGAGTCGCTGGAGGGCGTTGCCACGTTCTACCGCGTCGCCTCCACGGATATTCTGGAATGGCCGGGGAACAATCTCGACTTCGAAATCGATGTGACCAATCCGGGGATTGAGGAGGGCGTGGCGTTGGTGATCCCCAGCGGACAACGCGATGCCCCGACCTGGAAATCGCCCCGCATCACCCGCGCCAATCCGGCCTCGGCCAAGATCCTTGGCCCGGGTGCGTGCAGCGCGGTCTCGGATGGTCCGATCGGATCCGGTTCGTTCGCCTGGCCGACCGCCTCGACCTGGATTTCCGGCTACAACTACAGCCCAGGGATTCACCCAGCAATTGACCTGGGCGGATCTGTCGGCAGCGGTATTTTCGCCGCCGACAGCGGCGTGGTGGTGTACTCCGGCTGGAACGACTGGGGCTACGGCTACGTGGTCGTCATTGATCACGGCAATGGCTGGCAGACGCTGTACGCCCACCTGAGCACGATCAACGCCGGATGCGGCCAGGCCGTGTTCACCGGCCAGGCGATCGGCGGCATGGGCTGCACCGGCAACTGCTCCGGCCCGCACCTGCACTTCGAGATGATGAATGACAGCTACGGCAAGGTAAACCCGCTCGACTTCCTGCCGTAGCCTGATCCAAGCCCAACGACCAGATCGCGGATCGATGGAGGGGCCGGGGCTTCCCCGGCCGCTTCTTTCCACAGTAAGCCCTTCCTTCTCCGGCGAAGTGAGCTGGCCAGACTCGGAGGATGCGAGCGGCATTGCCGTCCCCGCGCCTCACTCGGTCAGGCTTGACCGTTGCGCGCAGCGGACTGCTGCTGCCGGAAAGGAACGGGTCGGCAACCGCCGATCAGGTCATGCAGTGCCGGCAGGGTCAGCGACTCTGGGCCGGGGGCCGCGCTTGTCAACCGCGCAGAGGCCTACTGTGGCGCGCGATGGGTCCTGTATCCAGGTGCGAGAGCCCTGGCCCACAATTCGCCCTGTGTCCTCCGAGGCATGCGCCCGGGATGCCGGACCCGAACCGAGATGCCCGCCGCTCTGCTGGCGGGCATCTCGGTTGTGGACCGTCGCCGGCACACGGAAGAACCCGGATGGCATGCAGGCGAGCCCCTCCTCCCAGGGCTGGCCTCCACCAAGGCCATTCCGGTTGCCGGCGCGCCGGCTGCTCCCGGGCAGGCAATTGCGGGTGCGGCCTCGACCCACGCGGTACGTCGACGCGCCTCCCGCCACGCGAGGACAAATGCGCCCCGGTAGGTGTGACGCAGCAACCGGTCAATCTGCGCCGCAAGGCGCGACATGCGTTGAACGGCTGGTTTCCCGATCAGTCGCCCAGCTGATCCGTGACGTCGCGCAGATCGTACGGATGAACGTACGACGACAAGTAACTGCGGTCTTCGAGCAGGGGGTAATCCTGTCCGAAGCAGGACGAGAAGACCAGGCGCAGGGTGTTGACCGGGGAAAGGTGAGGGGGCAGCGGCGCGGGGGCGCAGCCGGGCAGAGAGAGCGCCGTGAAGTTGGCGAAGCGCTCCTCGATGTAGTTCACCGGCGGGGTCGGACCTGGGAGCGGCGTGGCTCCCGAGCCGTGATCCGACAGAATGAGGATGATCGGGGGGATGGAGGAGTGGGATTGGATCTGGTCCAGCGCGGTCAGGAGTCTGGCGTTCAGGTAGACGATCTGATCTGTGTAGCGCCGGCTGTACTCTTGGCGGCTGCCATCGAAGGGCGTGTCGCCAAGCGTATAGGCAGTCGAGTGCGCCAAGGGCTGGCCATCCGGCCCGAAGACGAAGGGCGGGTGGGGGATGATCAGGTGGGCGAAGGTGAAGGTCGGCTCCGGTCGCGCAGCGATCTGTCCAAGCCCATCCAGGGCGTAGTCGATGCGTGCCCGGTGTGCCTGGTAGGGAGCGTCGAGGCCGAGGCGGACCGAGGCTGGCAGCAGGGCGTTGGCTTCGAGCAGCAAGCGGGCGGCGGTGCTCTCGAGCAGCATTCCCTCGAACGGCGTGAGCGGGGCGGACATCCCGCGGGCAGCTGCGCCTTGGGCGTCGGGCTGCAGGTACACATCGGCATCCGTCCACTCGGAAGGACGGTACCCGCTGGCAAAGGCTACGATCTGGTAGCCGAGGTCCTCGGCCAGGCGGCGAGCGCGGCTGTCCACAATGGCCTGCTGCAGCGGCGAAAGGTCACGGCTTTGCGGATCGAGGTCGGGAAGGATCGCTGGGAGGTAATCCAGGTTGAGGGCCGTAGCCAGTGACAGTGCCGTGTTGGGGTAGTTGCTGCGGGAGCGCTCCGGGACCGTGAACCCGCGGGCTGCCAGCCCCTCGACAAAGCGCAAGTTGTCCAAGCCGTGGACGCTTTCGAGAATGTCCTGGCGGGCATACCCGTCGAGGACGATGAAGTAGATATCCGGCAGGTCCTGCCCGGGGGTGGACTGGGGCGTCACGGCCGCCGTGGCGCTAGTCCTGCGCGCCCGCTGGTCTGGCGCCGCCGCCAGCAGCAGAGTTGCCAGCGGGAGGATCAGCAGCGCGGCAGCGATCAGGTTCAACGGGCCCGTCCAGCGGTGCAGCGTCCCCCGGCTGCGCCAGATCCAAGCTGCGCCTGCCAGGAGCAGGAAGGCCCAAAGCCCCGCCAGGAAGCGATGCCGCCCGACCGTCAGGCCAGCCAGCACTTGCCCCTCGATCTCGTTGTAGATGTGGCCGTAGGAGAAGAACAGCAGCAGCGCCAGGGACGCCAGCGCCGCAGCCGCATGCCAGTCCTTCAAGGCGACTCGGGAGACCAGCAGGACGACGGCCGCCACAGCCAGGCAGGCGAAGGCGGAGCGGGCAGCTTCGCTCGTCGGGATCTGGCTGACATTGCGCGCCAGCAGGGAGGCCACCGGGAAGACGCTGAGCAGGAAGGGATGAAGGATCCAGGACCGGCGCACGCCAGACCTACGACCTCTGGAGGAGATAGAGGGTCCGCTCTGAATCCTGCAAATCGATGGCTTCTTCGATGCGATAGTGCTGGCCAAAGGCCAGCTCGAATCCGGGGCGGTCGTAGCGATCGAAGATGTCGACCCGGGTGGCCAGCATGCGCTGGACCTGAGAGTCGCGCTTGGGCACGAACTCCACCAACAGCCAGGGCGCCAGCTGGCTGAAGAAGCGCGCCACCTCCGGCAGGGGGAGGTTGTTGCCGATGGCCAGGTGGTGAACGAGGGCCAGGGCCAGCACGGCGTCCGCCGGAGCGCGGTCAAGCAGTGACATCCGTTCGCGGTTGGACCAGCCAAGCGCCGGGCTGGGATTGGTCAGGTCGCTCACCAGCGGAAGCATGTGGGCGTCTGCCCGGGACGTCGAGTCGCGGTAGTTGAGCTCGACGGCGGCCGGATCGATGTCGAAGGCGACCGTGGCGATTCCCCGGCGGCTCGCCTGCTGGCTGAACAGGCCAGTGTTGGCGCCGAGATCCCAGACGGTCTGCGGTGTGGAGAGGTCGAGGAAGCGATCCACCACCTGCTGTTTGTGGGCGAGGCCCGCCTGGGTGTAGTTGTGGACGGTGTAGTAGCTCCCCCACTCCGTGCCGGCAGGCTTCCAGGTGAGGTTGCGGGTGGTGGAGGCCAGGTTGTCGATCAGGCCAAGGAACGACGTGCGGCTCATCCGCCGGCGCACCTGCTTGCGGTCGACGATCTTGTCGGCGTAGCGTTTCTGGCTGGCGGCGTGCAGGTGGAGATGGCTAAGCAGCGAGAAGCTGAGCCGGGTCTTGCGCGGCAGCAGGCGGCTGGCGAGGTCGAGCGGGATGCCGTCGATGTACACGCGCAGCAGCTGACCGAGGCGGATGTCGGTGTGGGCCATCAGCGCCAGCGGTGCCAGGAAATGCTGGCAGAACTGACGATAGGCGTCCCACGGCTCGCCTTCGCGGTAGGCTTCGAAGGACAGCGTATCGATCAGCACCGGCCGGCCGCGGTGGAACTGGATGTTGTAGGCGCTGCTGTCCTTGAGCGACATCCCTTTGGCGAGGGCGCGCTTCTGGATCTCCAGCGTGGCCAATGCCGCAGCCTGCAGCTGCCCGAAGCTCCATTCGTACGGATAGGAGATGAACGGAACCGGCTCGGGCTCGATCACCCGGTAACCGAGGGATGGGTCGTGTGGCGCGGCGCCCGACTCGGTATGGCGGATCAGCAGGCCGGCGTTGACCAGTTCGTCGTATAGTCCGGAGGTGAGCAGTCGGTCGAAGTCGGCCTGGTAGGCGCGGTTGACCTGGCGGTACAGGCGTCCGTCGCGCTGGAACAGGTAGCCGCTGGGATCGCGAAAAGAGGCGCCCAGTCGAGCCGGGTCACTGCTCATCGGGCTTGTCGGTCAGCTCGTCGGGCTTGTCGGTCGGATTCTCGGTCAGCTCGTCGGGGTTCTTGCGCCCGAAGATGGTCTTGATCCGGCCCCAGTACATGCGCACGGCCAGGCCGGCGCCGAGGACGGCAGCCACCAGCAGCTGCAGCAGGTAGCTGCCGGAGCCAGGGTCGAGGTAGGCGGCAGGTCGAAGCAGGGTGAGAAGGTGCATCTTCGTTGATATCTCCTTCAAGGGCTCAGAGGATCTGAGACCCCCGGAATTTTACTCGACCCCCAGGAGTTGTACCCGGCAGCTGTCGCAGGGCCTAGTCTACCGGCTCCAGCCGCTCGAACTCGAAGTTGCGGCCGCCTGGAGAGAGGCTCCGGTAGCTTATGTCCTCCAGTCTATTGAAGGATCCCCCAAAGGCGCAGTTGAGGACAACCCGGAATGAGTTGACAGGCGTGATGGTCGGGTAGAGGGCGGTCGTGCAGTCGTCCGGAAGCAGATAAGCATTGAGGATGGAGAAGCGCTGGTCGACACCGCCCCACTCTCGGTCGGCGCCGTGGTCCGACTGAAGAATGATGATCGGCTGAGTTGAAGATGTGGCCGCAATCTCCCGAATAGCAGCCAGGGCCATCCTCGAGGCGAACATGGCCTGATCCCGATAGGCGTCTCGCTCGGAGTCGGGTGGGGAGGAAAGGCGTTGGCCGTCGGGCCCAAACAGGTAGGGGTAGTGCGGAAGGAGGATGTGAGCGAACACGAATTTGGGGCCCGGCTCAGCGGCAATCGACGACAGGCCCTGGAACTGCGCCAGGGCGATCGCTGCCTGGTCATCGAGCGGCATGCGGGCGGCGAACGGAACCCAGTCGCCCGACTGATGGCCGGCCAGGTCGAGGAACGCCAATCCGACCGTCGTCCGCAGCAGCAATTGCTCGAACCCATTGAGCTGAAGGCCCGGCGCAGAGGTCAGGTCCTGGGTGAGCGCATCGACGTACAGGTCGGCATCGAGGATCTCCGTCGGCGTATAGCCGGAACGAAAGGCGACGGTTCGGTAGCCGACCTCCTCCAGCAGCCTGCGCACCTGGCTATGCTGGATGGGTTCGATCAGGAGCGCCGGGTAGGTCCCTGGGAACCGGAGCAGGCCCATGTCCTGAACGTACTGCAGGTTAAGGGACGAGCCGAGCGAAAGGGCGGTGAGCGAGTAGTTCGAGTGGCTTTGCTCGGCTACCTGGAATCCCATTTCCCGCAGGCCGTCCAGGAAGGGGCGGTTGTCGTAGCCAAACTCGCTCCGCATGTAGTCTGATCGGGCATATCCGTCGAGGATGATGTAGTAGATATCCGGATGAGGGCCCTGAGTGTTCGGCAGATGCGCGTTGGTGATCTCGGGGGAGCCGGCGGCTCGGGCTTGGCGCGCCAGCACGAATGCGCGGGACCCGATCCCGGCCAGCGGCATGAGCACTGCAGTGAGCGCGACCAAGTTGAGCCAAGCTGTTGCCCCCCCAAGGTTGCGACGGGTCCGGAGGACTGGAAGGGCAATTGCGCAGGCGATGATGGCTGTGGCCGGGATGAGATGCCGGTGTCGGCCAACAACCACGCTCGCTAGGGCATGGCTCTTGAGGGACATGTATAGATGTCCGTAGGAGAAGAAGAGCAGGACGACCATAGAAGCCAGGACAGCCGCCTTCTGCCAGCTGTGAACAAGGGAATGCAGCAGAATGAGCATCAGGCCGCAGGCAATCATCGCCCCCAGAATTGGGCGGAGCGCCTGGGAAGCTGGGATCTCGGACAAGTTGTGGGCCAGCAAGGAAAATAGCGGAAACAACGTGAGTGCAAAAGGATGAATGGGAATCCTGCTCAGCATGGGCGACCCCTGAGGCTTCAGCGGGGAACCGCTCACGAGAGCACCGGCTGACCAAAGGGGTGGAAGGTACGGGTCACCTGGCGGTAAACACGCGCCAAACTCGACGAGGAGCTGCTGGTCTGTCTGCCAGCGTGCTGCTCCCATCCGAAAGTACGTGCCCCAGTGTCAAGGGATGCCCGGGCGAAGAGCTCAAGCGGGTGCCGGCCCCACAGCAGCCGGTCAGATGCCGCCTCTGACGTGGCCGGGAAGGACGGGCATCCAAAACGATGCCCGCTGCAGTGCTGGAATGGCGCACAGATGGACTGTCGAGATGGTGAGGGGCATTCTCTGCGCCCGTTGCCGACTGGCTGGAAACGCGGCCAATGCGTAGAGGCACTCTCAAACACCAAGCATGGACCCACAGCGGAAAGGTCCTCTTGGACACCAAAGGCGGTCGAGACTGATAGCGGAAGGCAGGCAATGGTGAAGGGATCACGAATATTGTGCGCAGGCATCCAAGGCCCCCGGTCTGGCGTGCCTGCAGGGACGGGATTGGCTGGAGACAGGACGGGAGGAGTTGCGCGATTTGCCGCGCGATTGCCGTCAAGATTACCCAGCGTCGGCCCAAGATGGCTTGGGCCGCTCCTCATGGAGCGGCCCGCAGGCGCCCTCGGCGTGACTTGAACACGCGACCCTTTGCTCCGCAAGCAAATGCTCTATCCAAACTGAGCTACGAGGGCACGGCGCTTGCTGT
>Ga0105106_10002795_pt1 | contig 12520 bp, 9 predicted proteins | sample PPLLaktember2015_5_FD_79109 | JGI IMG/M metagenome (GOLD analysis project Ga0105106, IMG submission 79109) | Freshwater sediment microbial communities from Prairie Pothole Lake near Jamestown, North Dakota, USA - PPLs Lake P8 Core (1) Depth... | ecosystem: Environmental > Aquatic > Freshwater >...
CTCCAGGGGGGGAGTTGCTCATTCAGGCTTCCAGGCGTTCTCGGTAAAGCGCTTACGGGTGCAGTACCGACCCCTTCCCCAGGAACGGAGTTATAGGCGTGTCTCGATACTGGTTAGGACGCTCGGGCGGCTCCTGGACGCTTCGGCTGGCGGTCATACTCGGCGCAATGGCGCTCGTCGGCGGCCTCACCGCGGCGCACCAGCGAACCCTCGGAGGCGCCTCGGGCCGGGGCTCCTTCACGGGTACGGGCCTCGCAGGCGTCACTCGGGGACCGGACAAGGCGCTGGAAATCCGTCTCGACGATCTCATGACGGATATCAGCGACTCGGGATTCTCGTCCCTCGACCGGCGGGCTCTCCTCGAGATGGGGCAGCGAGCGCTGGGAACGGCCGAGCCCATCGAGGCCATGCGGCTCGCGGACGTGCTCGAGGGAATCGGAAGCGTCCGCATTCTCACCGATGGGCGATCGATCGTCCTCGGTCCGAGAGCAATCCGCCTCCTCGCTCGACTGGCCGTGGACGGCCAGACGGGACCCGTCGACGAGCTCACGGTGGGCGAGCTTCTAGACGCGCTTCCGCCCATCGCTCTCAATAACGATGGAACGCCGCGGCGCCTCGACCGCCGATCGGAGAGGCTCGCCGACGCCGTCTTCGGAAGCGTGCGGAAGGTCGATGCCGCGCGCGATCCGGCCTTCAACGAGCGGCTGGATCTCGAGTATCGATACGAGCGCGTCGTGCAGCTCGTCGAGGATTTGAGGGGCGAGGGCTTTACCGGGGACGAAGATCGCAATGCGGTCTACGACGAAGCCTACAACCGGCTCCTGACCTCGAACGAGGAAAGCGCGATTCCGCTCCTCGACGGCCACCTGCGCCTCGAGGAGGAGCTCGACCGAATCAACCCGCGCTCGATGAGCCACGCCGAGCGGATCCAGTTCCGCTGGGAGGCTCGCCGCCTGGCCTTCGGCGATGAAACGGCGAAGATGCTCTTCGCCCGCCAGGAGGCGATGGAGCGCTACCAGGTCGACAGGCTCGCACTCGAGGCCGATGATTACTCGGAGCCCTCCGAGAAGGCGAAACGCCTGGCTCAGCGTAACAAGGAGCTGAAAGTGGAGCTTGCGGCCATGGGCTCCTACGTCGGTTTCCCGGACGCGTCCGGGCGCGTGGAGGCAAGCGCCGCGGAGCCCGAAGCTGCGGCTCCCGCGGAGCCCGAGGCGGCTGTCCCGGATGAGAACGCGGGCGCGCCCCGAGGCCGGAGGGTGCGATGAGAATTACACGCCGTATTCTTCCGAAGCGCCAGGCGCTCGCCGCTTTCCTGGTCTTCGGGCTGTCCACCCAGGTCTCGGCCCAGACCCAGTGCGACACCGACCCGCAGCGTGTGCTCTTCACACCGACGGTCGACCCCACCCTGATCAACAAGCTCCTCCAGCGGCTGGGTGACAAGGACGTCGATATCGGCGCCGTGCCGGTGACGCTTCCCGGACTCTGTACCGATCACCAGATGAGCCTCCGTACCGGCTCCGTCAATCTGCCCTTCGGCAGCTCCCCCTTCGTGGTAACACCCAGTCGCGGGAGCATCCGCGTGGACCTCATGCTGTCTGGCCCGTTCGACTTCGGCCTCGACGGCAGCACGTACCAGGGTGTCAACTGCGACTCGTTTTGCGTCATCGAAGTGCCCTACATCGGGGAGATCTTCAACGGCTGCGACATCGAGGAGTTCATCGTGGGCCCGGTGCTCCGCAGCATCAACGCATCGGCCGGATTCGACGATCTGAACGTCACTCAGAGGGCGGACACCTGCGTTCTCGGCGACTGCACCGCCGTACACCCGCTCGAGTCGACGAACGCCAACGTCATCAACTTCGACGTGGACTTGACCGGCTTCGGCTCCTGCGGGGTCCACCTCGATTTTCCCGACCCGTTTCCCGATCTTGATTTCGACCCCTGCCAGGGTCTCGATCCGTTGATCGAGTCTCTGCTCGAGCCCGAGCTCGAGAATGCCATCGAGGACGTGTTCGTGACCCGGGATGGCAAAGGCACGCTCATTCAGGTGTTCTCGAAGCAGATCACCAAGGACGGCTGCGCCGACATCCCCGAGGTGAAGAACTGCAAGGCCGGTCAGACGGATTCGGTCGCCGGTCTTCTGAGAGCGCCGAGGAACCCCGCCTTGAGCGCGGCTCTCTATCTGCTGCCCCTCGGTCTCGTCGGCGGGCTCGTCTTCAGGGTGCGGCGCCGGCGTTCCTGACGGAAATCAGCCTTCGTTTCGGGGCGGGAGCGTTCCTCCCGCCCCGTTTCCGTATGCGGCGCCGCGGCGCTCGATTACCATCCCGGCCGCGAGCGCGAACAGAAACACGGCGGCGCTCAGAATCTGGTTGAGACTGAAGGTGAGGTCTCCGATCTGCCATCCCGGCCGCGGGTCCCCCCGGAAGATCTCGTTGAAGAAGCGAAAGAGGGGATAGCCCGCGAGAAAGGCCACGGCGAGCTGCCCCGCGAACTGCCGTTTCCGGCGCATCCGCTCGAGGAGCACGAAGAGGAGAAGGGCCGCCGCCGCCTCGTAGAGCTGCGTCGGATGAGACGGGATGTCGAAGTTGACGTGGTTCGGCGCGCCGCCGGCCACGAGGCCCCAGGGCGCGGTCGTGGGCTTTCCGTAGCAGCAGCCGTTGAGGAAACAGCCCAGACGGGCGACGGCGATGGCGGGCAGAAAGGCGAACGCCAGCGTATCGGCGACGTCCCAGAGATCGAGTCCGCGAGAGCGGGCGTAGAGCACGCCGGCGCCGGCCGCGAGAGCGAGCCCGCCGTAGAGCGACATGCCGCTGCGGTCCCACAAGATGAAGATCGACGAGAACGGCCGCTCCGCGTACATCGCCGGGCTCGCGAGCCACACGAGCCCTCGAGCTCCGATGAGCCCGGCGGCGAAGGCGACGGCGGTGAGCTTGAGCACCGCGACGATGTCGAGCCCCTTGCGCTCGGCGTCGCGATAGGTCAGCCAGAACCCGAGGCTGGCGCCGAGAGAGAGCATCACCGCATAGGTCGAGATCTCGAGGGGGCCGAAGTAGATGATGGGGTGCATGTGGAGTCCGGGGGGATTCTATACCGCGGGGGGAGCGGCGCACCCGGCGGCGCGGTTGACCTAGAATCGAGTCTCGATGACGCGTCCTTCCCGCTGACGTCATTCCGATGAGCACGACGATTCGCGGACTTCTCGCCCTCGCGCTGATTCCGATCTTCGCCGCGTCGCTGGCGGTGACTCTCGTCGCCCACCGCGTGAACCGGACGCTGCTCGATCCCGACTATTACACGGGGGGGCTCCGCCGCATCGGCGCCTACGATTTCTTCTACGATGCCCTGCTCCCGCCGATCCTGGAGCGCGCGGGCATCGATATCGCCCGAGCGCCCGCGAGCCTCGGCCTGTCGGCGGAAGGGCTGTCGGCGAAGATGAAGCGGATCGTTCCCCCGGACGCCCTGGAGACGCAGGTGCGGAGTGCCGTCGAGGGAGTGCTTCCCTATCTCGCCGGGAATACGGACTCTTTCGAGATCATCGTGACGCCGGGTCGATGGGTCGAGGAGGGCGCGGACGTGATCCGCGATCTGACGCGCGAGCCGGAGCTTTGTGACTATCTGATCGAGGAGACCGTGCGGGCGCCGCTTCAGCCGCGATGGAGCGCGTTCGAGGGGGGGGTCCCCTTCACCCTCGGGCTCGCGCTCGAGGACGTCGTCGAGGGAGTGAAAACAGTGTGCTCCGGGCCCTGGCTGGCCGAACAGGTCGACGCCGTCCTGGAGGGGCTCGTTCCTTACGTGACGGGAAAGACGGAGAGCTTCAGCGTCCTCATCCGGCTCGAAGGGAGAACGACGGCGGCGATCCAGGTTGTTCGGGGCTGGCTGGGCCGGATCCTCGAGGGCGGAGGCTACGACCACATCGTTCGCGAGCAAGCCGTTCCTCTCTTGCGGGTCCTCTTGACCTCGATAGTGAGACCTCCCTACGGGGTCTCCTTCAGCGACGAGGAGCTCGCGACCCTCATCGGCCTGGCGCTCCCGCGGGCGTGGGTAAAAGCGCAGCTCGACGGCGGCATCGAAGAGCTCGAGCGCTATGCCACGGGACGAGCGCAGTCCTTGGCGATCTCGATTCCTCTGGAGGAACGCGCGGACACCGCGGCGGTGCTGCTCGCGGCTGCGATCAACCTCAAGGCGCGGGCCGCCTACGAGGGACTTCGGGACTGCACCGCGGACGAGGAGCAGGCCCTCGGAGTCGTCCCCGAGACTCTGCCGAACTGCCGGGTCCCCGGGATGGCCTACGACGAGGTTCGCGCCAAGGCGGCTTACGACACGGTGGCGGTGGTGAGAAGGGCCTTCGAAGGTCGCCTTCCCGAAGGCATCCACGTGACCGACGACGACCTGCGGGCCGCCTTCGAGCGTTCCGAGGGCGGCATCACGCTCGAGGCCGTGCGACATACCCTGATCCACGGTTATCGGTTCGACGAGCGGGGGCTGCGCCGACTGCTGGAGGCGACCGCCACCCCCGATCAGCGCGCGCAGTCGTGGGAGCGCTTTCAGAACCTCCGGCTCCGGCTTCGGGACGGAATCCGCTACACGGACAGAGACCTCAGGCGCGCCGCCGACTTCGAGTCTCGCGCCGCGCTCGACCGCACGCGCTTCTGGCTCGGCCTCGCCCGCAAGGCGATCGTGGTCCTCGCGGTCGCGGTGGCGCTTCTCTGGGTGGGGATCGCCCGGCTCGGCGCGCGCTCGCGGGAGTCCCGGCGGATCTGGGGAGGGTGGGCGCTCTTCTGGGGAGGCTCAGTCGTGGCTGCGGTGGGGCTCGGCATGAACGCGCTCCGCGCGCTCCCGACCCCGGCCATCGAGAACCTCCAAGCGCGACGAGCCATCACCGACAAGCTCCTGGAGCTTAACGATGAGCTCTTCGCCGCGTTCACGGGCCCGCTCGTGGTGCAGGGAATAGCCGCCGCGCTCCTGGGACTCGCGCTCGTCTTCTGGGGCATCTACCTCGCTCGCCGGAAGGCCAAGGCTCCCGCGGAGACGTAATCGTTCAGGAATCGCTCGAGAGCCGACAGAGAATACCGCTCGACCGCAGGCGTACGATCAGGTGACCTCGCGCTTCAGCTCCGTGCCTTTGGTCGCGAGCGAGAAGCGCGGCTCGACCGATCCCCCGGAGATCACGCGCTCCGCCACGTACTCCCCGACGGCCGGTCCGTGCTTGAAGCCGTGGCCCGAGCCGCCGCCCACGAGCCACAGGTTGTCGAAGTCGGGATGCCGATCGATCAGGAAGTCGCCGTTCGAGGAGTTCTCGTACTGGCAGACCTCGGCGGCGACGAGGGGCGCACCGCGAAGGGCAGGGAACCGTTCGCCCACGAAGGCGCGCGCGGCGAGAAGCCCTTCGGGAGATACCGACCGCTCGCCCGAGTCGGGATCGAACGCCGGTCCCATCGCGTGCTGCGCCAGCTTGAAGCCCTTGCCTTCGATGTCGGGGAGCCCGTACCACTGCGCGATGTCGTCGATCCAGATCGGCATTTCGGGGGGGCGGAAGCGGGCGTCGCCGGACGGCGGGCCGAAGTAGAACACCTCCTGCCGGGTGGGAAAGATCCGCCGCCCCAGGAGCTCGGGAAAGACCTTCGGAAGCCAGGGTCCGCAGGCGAAGACGAAATCGCCGGCCGCGAAGCTCCGGCCGTCCGCGGTCGCGACCGACGCGAGACGACCCTTTCCGCCCGGCAGGACCGCGGCGCCGGCCACGACCTCGGTCGAAAGGCGCGCGAGCTCCTGGGCCAGCATGTGCACCGAGCGGCGCGCCATCAGGCCGCCGGCGCGCGGTTCCCAGATGGCCCAGCTCACGGCCCCGAAGTCCACCTGGGGATAGCGCTTCTCCATGTCGGACCGCGTCAGCCGCTCGTGCGGCACTCCCACCCGGGCGAGCGCTTCGAGAGACGCGAGCGCGTGCGGGTCCTGGTCGCGCGCCATCCAGAGGACGCCGGTCTCGTGGAACAGCGGATGACCGACCTCCCGCGAGAGCTCCTTCCATTGCGCGAGCGAGCGCCAGGAAAACCGGGTGTAGATTTCGTCGGCGCCGTAGGCCATGCGAATGACGCGGGTCTCGCCCCCGGAGCTCGCGCGGCTGCTTCCGGGGCCGTAGGCGTCGACGAGCGCGACCTTCCGCCCGGCCTTGACGAGGTGGTACGCGATCCACGCGCCGAAGACACCGGCCCCGACGACGACCACGTCGCGAGCCGCGCCCGCGGTCGAAGCCGATGCGCGCTCGCTCAGAAGGCCCGCGAGCGCCCCCGTGCCCACCGTCTTCACGAACTCGCGCCGGGTCTTTGCTTTCATCGCCGGTTCCTCCTGACGCGGCCGATCGAGATGGCCGCTCGCACGAGTCTACACCCGAATCGGCGAAGCTCCGATCACCGCGGATCGACGACGTGGTCGAAGTGGTACCAGAGCGTGCGGGCGTAGGTGACGAGGAGCGGGCTCAGGATCCCGACCCAGGCCGCCACCAGCGGGAACAGCCAGTAGAACGGAAGGTCGGCGTAGAGCACCACGAGCACCATGGGAACCCCGGTCGCGACGCCGAGTCCGTAGCTGATGTAGAACGAGCCGAGGAAGTATCCCGGCTCTCGCTCGAACACCAGTCCACAGGCCGGGCAGGATTCGTTCGGCCGGAACCAGCCCTTGTAGATGTTGCCCTCGAGGCAGCGAGGACATTTGCGGCGGAGGATGGCGCTCCATCGACCGGGGTTGTTCACGGGACGGGATTCGGGAGGGTCTCCAGTCGAGCGGCTCCCTCGCGCAGCAAGTACCGGCCATCCAGGGCTACCCCCGGAAACTTCTGAGTCCGGCCTGACGTCGGCCAATAGACCTCGAGCTCCACGATTCGCTCCGCCCGCCCGAGGCCCAGCATCTGGCGCCCGACGGAATTCCCGCCGAAGCTTCCTCCGCTGTTGACGTGCTTGTAGATCGTCCGGCGCTCGCCGCTCTCGAAGACCTCGACGCGGATGCGGGCTCCGATTCCGGCGCGGTTCGAGGCCACTCCCGCGAGCTCGATCTCGATCCAGTGGTTTCCGAACCCCGGGTTCCGATAGAGGACGTCCCAGAACCGGTCCCCGGCGAGCGCTCCTCCCATCTGCTCGAAGACGTCCTGATCGCCGTCGCCGTCGAGGTCGGCGAACGCGACGGCGTGCCCCTTCTGCAGGTGCCCGAAACCGCCAGCGGTGGTGACGTCGGCGAATTCCTTTCCCCCGCGATTCCAGTACATGACGTTGGGCATGAGGGCGTAGTAGGGAGGATAGCCGGTCCCGAGGTAGAAATCGGGATAGCCGTCGTTGTCGAGATCTCCGAAATTCGCGCCCATCGGGGCGTTCGGCTCGGCGAGCCTCGCCGCCTCGGTCACGTCCTGGAACCCACCCGCCCCGTTGCCGCGGTAGAGCTTCTGGTTCTCCACCTCCCGCGGTCGGCCGAGATGGAATACCGCGAGGTCGTCGATGAACGCCTGATAGCCCGACGCGTAGAGGTCGAGGACGCCGTCGTTGTCGTAGTCCCAGAACCAGGCGGGGAAGCTCGCGTTCGGACCCGTCACGCCGAGCTCGGGCGCCACGTCGGCGAACGTGCCGTCCCCGAGGTTCCGATAGAGCCGGTTGGGACCGTTCAAGTTCGAAACGTAGATGTCGGGCAGACGATCGGAGTCGTAGTCGCCGAATACCACGGCCTTGGCGAACCGCAGGTTCTCGACGCCGGCGCGGGCCGCGACGTTTTCGAACGTCGCGTCTCCCTGGTTCTCGAAGAACTGGCTCGGCGCTTCGAGCCCGGCTTCGGACTCGTTACCGACGAAGAGATCGAGGTCCCCGTCGTTGTCGTAGTCGCCCCAGGAGCCGGTCTGCGTGGGATAGTGAGCGTCTCCCAGCCCGGAGTCGAACGTGACATCGGTGAAGGTCCCGTCGCCGTTGTTGCGCAAAAGCGAGTTCGGATAGGCGGCTCCGCTCTTGCCCATCCACGCTCCCCTCAGGAGCAGCACGTCGATGTCGCCATCGTTGTCGTAGTCTCCCTGAACCATGTTGAGCCCGCCGACGATGCCCAGGAGACCGGCGGATTCGGCGACGTCGGTGAACGTCCCGTCGCCGTCGTTGAGAAAGAGGCGCGCCTGCCCGTCGGGCGCGTAGGTCGTGACCAGCATGTCGAAGTGCCCGTCGAGATCGAAGTCCTCGACCACCACCCCCCCCGAGAGGGTGAAGCTGTCGACGCCGGCCTCCATCGCGACGTTCTCGAAGCGCGGAAACTCGGCATCGCTCTCGAAGCTCTCGGGGGGAATGCGGTAATCGTCCGGCACTTCGTCGGGGTAGCCGCCGACCGTCATGTAGGCGATGTTCATTAGCCAGAGGCTCGAGAGGTAAGGATCGCTCTCCGGCTTCGCCCGTTTCAGGACCTCGGTGAAGAAGAAAATCGCGCGGCGGGACGGCGCCTGGTCGTGGTGGATCCCGGACCCCCGGATGGGAAGGATGCAGACCTCGGCGCCGTGCCGCATGGCGCAGTTCTGCGTTTCCCCGAGCCGCATGTAGGCCATGGCGATGTCGAAGAGGAAACGAACGATCCAGTCCGGGGACACCTCGGATTCGACCGCGGGCAGGAGCCCGTAGGCCTCTTCGAAGAGCTCGATGGCCTCGAGCTCGCGGCCGAGCCGCTGCTCCTCTTCGCCGAGCTTCACCCGGATCTCGAACCTCAGGACTTCGGGAGCGTCGGGTCGCATCCGCTCGAAGTCGGCCCGAAGCGCGCGATTCTTCGTCTCGCCCAGGAAGAAGTGCTCTTCCGGGCTGCGCGCGGCGAGCTCCTTCAGGAGGCGAAGCATGCGTTCGTGACCCGGGGACTGGTCGACGAGAGCCAGAAACAGAAGCGCCGGGGCGAACAGGGTCGTTTCTCCAGCGAACAGGATAGGAGATTGGAAGCCTGTCGAGCAAGGCGGGGCTCCGCTGGTATAATCTTCGTACCCGATGCAGGACCCGATTCAGGAGGCCCGCGACAGCCTCAGCCGATGCATCCAATCGCCGGCGTTTCTCGACCGCTTCTACGAGCTCTTCATCGACTCGTCGGCCGATATCCGGAAGAAGTTCGAGAACACGGATTTCGCCCGTCAGAAGAAGATGCTCCAGGATTCGCTGTTCGTGATGCTCGTCGCCGCCGGGGCCAGCAGCGGATTCGCCTACAAGGAGCTCTCGAAGCTCGCCGATCGCCACAGCCGGCAACAGCTCGGGATCGATCCCAGCTGGTACGACCTCTGGCTCCGCTGTCTCCTGAAGGCGGTTTCCGAGCACGATCCCGAATATCGCCCGGAGCTCGACGACGCGTGGCGCGAGTCTCTGAAGGACGGGATCGAGCTCATGAAGACCCGCTACTGAGCTAGCGCTCTTCCCTCCAGTTCACGACCACGTGGAGTCGATGCGCGGCGGGGTCTTCCCCTCCCTCGACCAGGAGGAATCGCTCGCCGTCGGACGAGACGTCGTAGGGGCTCCGGTACGCCCCCTCGAGCTGCGGAAGCGGAGGCCGATAGGGGAAGAGCCTTCGCGGCTTGCCCGCTTTCAGGCCGCCCGCGGTCTCGATCTCGACGGCCATCACTCCGTCGTTCGAGAGGAAGAGAATCTCCTTCCCCCCGCGGGTCCAGCGCGGATGCTCTCCTCCCGCGGCCGAGACCGAAAGCCGCGCCCCGGGCTCGGGAAAAGACGTCGCGTAGATCTCGTTCTTCCCGGATTCGTTCGAGCTGTAGGCAACGAATCGGCCGTCGGGGGAGAACCGCGCGGAGCGCTCGTCGAAAGGCGTCGCGAGGAACGGTCTTCGGGTGAGATCCGCGAGCTCGAGGATCCGGAGGTCGAAGCCGGTCTCGAAGCTCGCTTCCGAGAGAACCAGAAGCTTACCGTCCGCGGAGTAGCTCTCGGGGATCTCGCTCCCGCCCTCGCCCCCGAGGCTCCGGGGCTCGCCCGCGCCGTCGATGGTGCGGGAGAAGAGCCGGAACGGCCCGGCCATCGAGTAGTCGTAGGCGATCTCCCGGCCGCCGGGGGCGAACAACGGGTGCTCCTCTTCTCCACCCGAGCTCGTGAGCCGGGAGAACGTCTCCCGCTCCCGATCGTACAGCCAGAGGTCGCTGTTTCCTTCCGTCACCATCGAGACCGCGATCTTCGAACCGTCGGGGGAGAGCGCGGGATCGTAGAGGATGCGGGCCTCCTCGAGGAGTGCCTCACGGCGTCCTTCCCGGTCGCTCCAGAGCAGCCTCGTGGGCTCACGGCCAGAAGCCTCCGGCACGTAGACCAGGAGATCGCGCGCGGCGGACACCTGCGCCGCTCCGTTGATCGAGTAGAGCTTCACGCCCTCGAGGAGCACCCGCGAGGGTCCCCTCGTCTCGAGAGCCGCCGCGTCGAAGGGCGCCTCGAGGATCGCGCCGTCCCGGGCATAGAGGAGGCGGCCTTCGACGTAGCGTCCGAAGCTCGCGCCTTCGAGCACGAGGCGCTGCTCTCCCGTCGAGAGGTCGACGGCAACGATGTCGGCCTCGTCGAAGCTCGAAAGCTCGGAGTGGGCCACGGTGACCAGAACCGCGCCCGCCCCGGGGAGGACCTCGGGCCACCGGTGCGTCCACTCCCCGCGGCCTTCGTCGAGCTCCGTAACGACTTCGACCTCTCCTCCATTGTCTGGAATCCGAAGGAGGCCGCTGTCGCTCGCGGGCGAGAAGTAGATGAATCCATCGGAGCCCCAGGAAGCGCCTCGAGGCGCTCCGACCGGAGTGAGCTCGGTCGGAGGACTTCCGCCGCGAGCTTCCACCCGCTTGAGCTTCCTGCCCGCGAAGAAGCCGATGGAGTTGCCGTCGGGCGAGAAGAACGGTCCGTGGCCTCCCTCGGTTCCCGGAAGGAATGCGGAATCCATTCGATCCATCGCGCGGAGGAAGAGCCCCGAGGCCGCCGCGTAGACGACAGTTCTCCCGTCCGGCGAAGCCGCGACCGCGGGAAGATAGAAAGGCGCGAGCGGCTCGGAGAGGCTCACGGCGAACCGGGTCACAGGTGTTCTCGGCGGCTCGGGCCAGAGGAGCCAGACCGGGAGGCTCAAAAGACCTGCCGCCAGAAGAGCCGCAGCCCACGCCCTCGATCCCTTTGGCGGGGGAGGGAGGGGCGCATCCGCGAGACCGGAGACCGGCGATACCAGACGATAGCCGCGCTTGGGAATCGTCTGGATGAAGACCGAAGTCCGGGCGTCGTCGCCGAGAGCCCGCCGGAGCTCCCATATCGCGTTCGTCAGGACTTCGTTGGTGACGAACGCGCCTTCCCAGACGTCCCGGATGACGCTTTCTTTGTCGACGACCTCGCCCGCGCGCTCCGCGAGGTGCACGAGGACCTGCATCGCTTTGGGCTCGAGCCGGACGGCCTGCTCCGGATCGGAGTCGCGGAAGATCTGGTTGAGCGTCGGCTCGACGCGCCATTCGCCGACACGGAAGCTCTTGAGCGGGTTCACGTGTCTATCTTAGCCGCTCACTCGCTCCTGAGAGCGGTCGCGGGGTCGACGCGGAGCGCGCGCAGCATCGGTCCGAGTGAGCCGGCAAGCGCCGTCAGAGCGATGACCGTCGTCACCGCCAGATACGTCCAGGGATCGGAAGGTCGGACCGCGAACAGAAGGCCGGAAACGACGCCGCGGAGGAGGTACGAGACGGCGCCTCCGAGGCCGATACCCCAGAGAGCGAGCTTCAGTCCCCGGCCGAGGACCAGCCGCGCCATGGCCTTCCGTTCAGCCCCCAGAGCGATCCGGAGTCCCATCTCCCGTCTGCGACGCTCGAACCCGTAGGCCAGGACGCCGTAGAGACCGACGCTCGCGAGCAGAAGTGCCATCCCGGCGAAGATCGAGGCGAGAACCAGGGCCAGGCGGTTCGCGGCGACGGCGTCGTCGACGTACTCTTCCGCGGTCCTCACCTTGGCCATCGGAATCCTGGGATCCAGCTCCGCGAGCGCCTTTCGAATGGGCGCGACTTGACGCCGCGGCTCCACGTCCGTTCGAACGACGAGGGCCAGCTCGAAGTCCGCCCAGGCGAAGGAACGGGCGGGAAGGTAGATCGTCTCCCTGCCGTCTCTGGTCAGATCGGCGTGGCGGATGTTCTCGACGACGCCCACCACGCGCATCTCGACGGGAACGGCGTCGAGACCGACCCAGATCTTCTGCTCGAGCGCGCGGCCGTCGGGCCAGCTGCGCCTTCGAAGGGTCTCGTCGATCACTACCGCGTCCTCGTCCTCCTTCCGGAGATACCTTCCCTCGAGGAGCCGCGCGCCCATCGTCTTCAGGTAGTCGGGGCTCGAGATTCGAAAATCCGCCACCGGAAGCGTGCCCTCTTCGGTCGCGACATCGGTCGTGCGGTAGTAGCCGAACCATTTCTGTCCTTCGAGGGGAAGCGGCCAGACGGTTCCCACGGAGAGTACTCCCGGAAGCGCTCGGATGCGCCTCTCGAGCCGCTCGAGGAACTCGGACGTCGCCGCGGGCGGAGGATAGCGCTTGCTCGGTAGGC
>Ga0105106_10002797_pt1 | contig 12517 bp, 6 predicted proteins | sample PPLLaktember2015_5_FD_79109 | JGI IMG/M metagenome (GOLD analysis project Ga0105106, IMG submission 79109) | Freshwater sediment microbial communities from Prairie Pothole Lake near Jamestown, North Dakota, USA - PPLs Lake P8 Core (1) Depth... | ecosystem: Environmental > Aquatic > Freshwater >...
TCAATTGCAACTTCAACTTCAGGGGTGCCTTCGTCCATCGAAGTGGATATGTTATAAAGGCTGTTATTCCTGTCAAGGATTGCCTTTGATTCATTGAGGATTCTTTCAAGCTCATTATAGTCATTCCCGGATATCTCGAGCGCAAACGGTGATTCAGATGTTCCAAGAGCAGACTGAAGGGCTGTTTCTTCCCTGGTAAAAGTAGCTTCAAGTTCAGGTACGGATTTGAGGTAGTTTTCCACCAGGCCTATTGCATTTTCAGTATCTGAAGCGAATTCCGCTGCGAGAATAATCTTAAGTGAAGCACTGTTTTCTCCTTTTGCATCTGCAGACTGGCTTAAGGTTGATGTATTATCTTCACCTGCCTGGGTATAGATCATTTTAAGCTTATCGCCGAGAAGATCCCTGATTATGCCTTCTGTTTTTGATGCTGTGCTGTATGTCCTTTCAAGGCTTGTCCCCTCCGGAAGCTTCAGTCCGACAGTAAATTCAGCTGATTCAGATTTTGGCATGAACTCACTGCCCAGCTGTGGTATCAGCAATCCTGAAACAACCATTATGATAACCGATAAGAATATTACAAGGTTTCGTTTTTCGAGTGTCTTCTCAAGTAATCCTTTATACCAGTTGAATTGTAATGCGGAGGTTGATACGGCTTTTTTGGATTTATCAGGGAAAAGTACAGATACCAGCATCGGGATCACCAGCATGGCAACAAAAAGCGATGATAGCAAAGCAAAAGCAACTGTCCATGCCTGATCCCTGAACATTTCGCTTGAAGCACCATTGAGGTAAACGATTGGCAGGAACACAACAATTGTTGTAACCGTCGATGCAGTTATTGCTCCTCCAACCTCACCGGTACCAGTGATTGCAGCCTCCAGCAGGGTCATTCCCTCCTCTCTGTTCCGGGTAATGTTTTCAAGTACCACAATCGCATTATCCACAAGCATTCCGGCTCCCAGGGCAAGTCCTCGCCGCGTCATTATATTGAGTGTCAGATGGCCGAAATACATAAGGTTAAAGGTGGCAATGACCGAAATCGGGATTGCAACACTTATTACCAGGGTTGTCCCTATCCTTCTCAGGAAAACATAAAGAATGACAACGGCAAGTATGATCCCTATTATCAGTGTATTTTTTACTTCCCCGATTGCATTCTGAATATATGTTCCCTGGTCGAGCACTTTTATAAACTCGTAACCGGGCAACGCCCTGCCGAGTTCATCGAAAGCCTTGTTAAGGCTTTTAACGGCATCGACCGTATTGAATTTCGGCTCCTTGTAAACCGAGAGCCCGATACATCTTTCACCGTTAATTGTGACGATATTTTCAGGATCCTTGTTCGCAAATCCGACCTTTGCAACATCCCGCAGATAAACGGGGATCCTTTCACTGGATGAGGCAGCATTCGCCACCTGACCCGACGAGGGCTGAACAGTTGCAGTTTGTTTGAATCCGACTATAATGTTTTCCAGATCCTCAATATTTTCAAGGACACTGACTCCTTTTACGACATATTTTGTTCCCATATCGACTATCGAGCCCCCTGAGACATTCCTGTTGTAGTTACTGACCTGGGCAGCTATGCCGTCGGAAGTGAGACCGAATGATTCGAGCAAATATTTGTTGGTTTCAATTACGACTTCGCTTTCTTCCTTCCCTACAAGCCTGACATCGGCAACACCCTCAATTCTGACAAGCTCATTTCGGATATAGTTTTCTGCAACTTTCCGAAGCTCATCCATATCGGTTATCCTGTCATTCTTCAGGCCGACGGTCATCACAGGCGAAGCATTCGGATCATATTGTGAAATGGTAAAGCTCTCAAGATCAGAGTTCTGACTGAATGTATTAAGCTCCTTCTGGAGATCAAGAAATGCTTCATCCATATCCTTGTTCCAGTTATATTCAACAGTAATGACGGCAGATCCTCCCCTTGACACTGATGACACCTGAATAACATCACTCTGCCGCACAGACAGGGATTCAATCTGATCGACGTAATTTTTTTCTATCTCCTCCGGAGGTTTTTCCCCTGCTTTAAGCTCAATGTAGATTTTCGGTGTATTAAGGTCCGGGAACAGGTCAGTACCGAGTTTTCCGAAGGAGATGAATCCCAGAAGTATAATGCCAAGGACCATCATCAGCACCGTTACCGGGTATTTTACAGCAAATCGGGCAATAGAGTTCATATCGGTTATTTGATGATTTTCACCTTCGACCTGTTGCTCAGGGTCTCAAAACCACTTGTGACCACCCGTTCATTTTTCTCCAGACCCCTTATCACTTCGACTTCGGTGATATTTTCAAGCCCTGTCTCAATTATTCTTTCTGCTGCCACGCCCCGGTCGACAATAAATACTGTCTTCCCTCTCTGGCGCGAAAGGATTATATTTTTGGGAATGACAATGGCAGAGTCCTTATGATTTGTTATTATGTCAGCCTTTACAAACATTCCCGGGCGGAGGAGAAGATCCTGGTTATTGATCGAAACAGTGCCTTTAAATGTCCTTGTATCGGCATTTATTGCAGGAGACAACTGGGTTACATTGCCGATTATGGTATCATTGGGGATCGTATAGTTTGTCATTTTAACAATCTGTCCGGGCTTAATTGCAGAAATATATTTTTCAGGAAGCTGAACATCCATATACATTGTCCTGTAGTCCATTATTTTAGCAATTGTAACACCGGTTTCAATCTGCGTTCCGCGGGTATGATAAGGCAGGTCGACGATCACACCGTCGATTGGAGCCCTAATCCTTGTCTTCTCAAGCTGAAGCTTTGAAGTAACCACCGTTGTCCTGGCATTTTCATAGTTAATGCCGGCTGTCTTGAGTTCCTTCTGGGTAACTCCTCCTTTTTCGTAAAGCGACTCCTGCTTGCGAAGCTCGCTTTCCATAAGCTCCATGTTTAGCTGGTTCGTCTCCATCTTGACGGAGTTAACATATTCCTGGTCCTCGAGTCGTGCAATAAGTGCCCCGGCTTTAATCCTGTCGCCCATCTCCCATAATCTGCCAGTCTGCGGATTATTCTCAAGGAAATATGCTGCAGGTATTTGTGATTTAAGCTCTATTTCACCTTTCGGAACTGCTGTTCCGGTTGTATTAATGAATTCTTCAATCGGTTTCAGCTTCAATTCTTCAACCGATACAGGTATTTCTACATCAGCAGTAAGGTTCTGATCCTGGTTCCTGCAGGCGGCAACCAGTAATAATACTGCTCCAGATAAGATTAAGTATTTTCTCATTTTATATTGATTTTTTTATTCTTCCAATGACATTACCGGCGACACCTGCTCCTTCTTTTCGAAATCGTAGAGAGTCTGAATTTTAAGATTCAGGAGCTCAAGCTTATAAGAGATAAGGGAATTAGTGTAGGATAGCTGTGTTTCCGACAGCTGATTCTGAAAAATGTTCAGGTCCATGCCTGTTAGATCCCCGTTTTTATATTTTTCGAGATTAAGATCATATGTTAGCTGAGCATTTATGACATTCTGCCTGGCTATCTCTATCTGATTCTGCAGATTTATCAGATTCCTGTAAACCTTTCTTATACCCAGGATTATATTATTTCTTTCAACATCAAAAGAAATGTTTGCTGCCTCGATAGAGGCTTCAGTGGCTTTAATCCTCGATTTTCTCTCTCCCCAGTCCCAGAGGGGGATTGTGAGTGACAATGCAACATCTTCATTATCAGTAGGATTGGCATATATATCTTCGAGATTTTCATTATCACCAAAAATACCGAAAGAGAGACCGAGGTTACCTTTGAATTCGTTGAGCGCTTTAGTCTGTATGAGATCAAACTGCGACATCTCAATATCGATTTCGCGTTGCCTGAGTTCCAGCCTGTTGGCCACTCCCTGGTCGATGGCAAAAGCGATGTCAACCTGAACCGTATCGACTTCGATATTGGGAAGTACAACCAGATCATCAAAAAGACTCATACCTATCAGGATCTTGAAATCATCCTTTGCATTTTCGAGGGAGACCTCGCTGTTATCAAAATCCGATTTTGCAGTAGCAAGGTTCAGTTCTGCCTGGAACATCTCTTCGCGTGCGGAGATCCCTGCATCTACCTTGTTTTTAATAACTTCATGGCTTTTCTGCATATTCTGAAAGGCCTGGTTTGCAATATCGAGGCTCTGCTGCTGCTGGTAAACATAATAGAATGCCTGTGACACCATTTCCTCAAGCGATAAAAGCTGTATGGCGTAGCTGATCTTTGAATTTTCAAGTGCAAGTTCCAGCTCCTTCAGTTGAAGCTTTGTCCGATTATATGTAAAGAGAGGCTGATCGAATATGAGGTAGAGGTTATTACTGAATCCCTTTGTGGTGGTATTTGAGTATTCGCTGTATGAATCGGTGTATCCGAACCTGTTGATAAGTGAAACCCTTGCATCTGTCAGGACAATAGGCTGAGTAACAGTGAATTCTCCATAGCTCTGTGTCGATTGCACCGAATTCCACTGCGAGATGAGTTCATTAAAGGACCTGTTCTGGCTGTAGGCAATCGGATTCAGTGTAAGGGAAAAATTCGATTTCAGTGCAGCATTCTGTGCATTCAGGTTTTCCTGGCTCCTTATCAGGTTGAGTCTTGTTCTTTTCATATCGGGGCTGTTCGACTCGGCAATGCTTAGTGATTGTTCAAGTGTAAGTCCCTGCTGGGAGAAGACTGATATTGCGGTGATCAGAAACATTAAAAGACAAGTCCCACTTCTTATTATAAATTGTTTCATATTCATATTATTATTCTTAATTCGATTGTTCTGTTTTCATTGTCTTGCAGTCTTGCGGTCATGCGGTCATGCGGTCATGCGGTCTTGCCTTTATGCCTTTATGCCTTTACGCCGTTATGCCGTTATGCCGTTATGCCGTTATGCCTTTGTGCCGTTAATTCGCCTTCACCCACTTTATTGCATCCCCGATCACCATTCTTCCTGAAGACTGATTGGTCAGTTCAACCTTCGCACTGTCGGAGGAGAGGTAGTAACGGCCAAGCATATTCCATCCTGCCTCTGCGTTGTCAAAATCAACAGCGATCTCTTCAACTCCTTCATCATGGTAGATCTTATAATTCATATCCTTATATACATTTTCGCCTCCCGATTCTCCGCCTGGCGGAGGGGGAGCTCCTCCTGACGAACCGGTACGGACAACCATCCTGTCGGCTGTTTTTCCGATATAACAGTATACATCATAAAAATCCGGTTCCACAATTGCTGTTTTCCATATCACCGTTCTGTCGCCTTTACTGCTGCGGGTGTACACTGAGGAACGTACGTATTTCCCGTAATAGGGTGACTCAACCACAGGCTGCCAGTGTTCCGGAGCCCAGAACATATTGATCTGCTGGTACTCATCACCTCTTCTGTTTGTTATACCGAGGAGCTTTTTAAGAGGGCTCTGGGTTCCCTGGCTGCCTCTGTCAAACCCCGGATCTTCATTATCAACAATAATCTCCCCCGGACCTGAAAAAGGAGGTAATGCATTAAGTGTTTCTTCCCCTTCAATTTGATTTGCATTGGTTCTTGACTTTTTAATTTCATCCAGCGGAAGGGTAATTTCTCCCGGAATATTTCTGGCAAAAAGTGTATTGACCATCATTTCCCTTGGCTGGGCATCGAGAATCGTTTTGATTTTTTTTGCTTCTCCCGGGCCCAGTAGAATTATTTTTGAGATGTCGGCTGCTTCTATGCCCCCTCCCTGCATTGATATAGTTATTCCTCCCCCCTCATATGATCCGGTTATCTGTCTTCCCTGGCGTTCTGCTTCACCTCCCGTCCTGAAGGAAATATTGAATATTCCGGCAATGGGTTCAGGATTTGAAGCAGTAAAAGTCACAAGGTATCTTACCCTGTCGCCGACCACGATCTCATTTGCGAACAGATCAGAAAACAGAAATCCGGGCTGCTCTTTCCTGTTGAACCAGTCATTAAGGTAAGGATAAAACTCAAAACCGAATTGCTGTTTCATATCCCGGTTGAGAGTCAGGATATCGACACTTTGAAATTCATGTTCATCAAGATACTTCTGGAACCACTCTTTAAACTCATTAATACCTGCTTTTGATCGGAAAAGGTTGAAAAGGTAATCACCCTTTACTGAGAGAATTGACCGTATGGTGTCACTTTCAGGATTTCTTGCCAATACATCTTTAAAGGGGGCATCTTTAAGTATAAGGTTTGCTTTGTCGTTATCCGAAAGTTCTCCGCGGATTTCCCCAAAACCACTCTGAGGTGCAACCTGTTTCTGAAGGTGAGATTCAAAAACAGCATTTATTACAGGATATTCTGTAGAATAGAAGTTGTTCCTGAAAAAGTAAAAACTCGGCCCGAGCCTGTAACGAACAGGCTCATTCCAGGCAACTCCATTTGAATACCTGAAGTTCTCTCCGCTTATGAAAGTGTTCCTGATGAAATCATTAAATAACCTTACCTGCAACTCTTTGTCGGTTATAACCTGGTTATTCCTGATCATTCTTTTTTTCTGCCGGTTAAACCTCTTCTGGAAACCGGCATTTTGAATTGTTGACAATTTCTCCGGCAGAAGGACCAGGGAAGGTTGCAGTTCTGCCCTTGTCTGTGTACTCATTTTCGGGTATGAATAAAACTGAACCGGCACCTCAAGCAGACCCAGTGTCCTGAAAGGATATTTTGTTGAAAAAGTGGTCTCCAGCTCTCTCATAATACCTGAAACAAGAAGATTAAGCGTATCACTGATTTCCGAGAGATCCTTTTTGTAATAATCATGCCCGGGGAAATAGTAAGTTATGTATTTTACAGAATCGATTTTCAATGTATCCGATCTGTAATTACCAATTGCCAGGGTGATACCGGTAAGAGGTGAATCCGGACTGAAAACAAACCAGCCTTCCTCGTTTTTCATTGTTCCCTGGGAAACAGCGGTAAGTCCATTACCTGCTTTTACGCGGAGGGTATAATTAGTAAAATCAATTTTTATTCTGGCAGGATTAGATGGATAGTAGTTCAGCCCGGGGACCGGATACCAGTGTGATTCCGGAGTCAGAAGGACATAATTTTCGGTAAGAAATGCCTGACGCTTATTAACCCTGAGCATTTCGTTTATTACGTATGGATTCTCTTTTAAATTACCCGTATAATCTGGGTAGCAGAACGATTCATTAATCAGTCCGGAATATGAAATAACAATGCTGTCATTCTGTCCTTGATAAAGGATTTTCCCCGGATCTATTTCAATAATATGATGTGTTTTCGTGAAACTCAGATCTTTACCACCCGATGAAACTGCAGTCACAATCAGGCCGGGATTAAGTGAAAACAAATATCTGTCAAGACCCTTACTGTTATTATTAACAAATTTCAAGTCAGCTGAAGCTTCAAATGAACTTTTTTTATGGGAGAAATCGATGGAAGCGTCAGTCAGGGATACAAAATCCCTGTTTTCAAATTTACGGCTGGTCTCAATTACCTTTTTCTTCTCATTAAGGTTATTCCCGTAAAAGGAAAGGGTATTGAAAGCACATATTGCTGTTCCGGCAAGGAATACTAACATAAACACGACGGAAATCGAAGTATGGGTTTTTGATTGAGGCAACCGTTTGAACAATAATACTGTAGCCAGGATAAATGCCAGGCCGGAGAAGAAATATATAAGACGCTGATTCAGAATCTGGCTGAAATTACCAAAACCTGTAACTCCCGATTTAAACAAAGGCAATCCAAATGCCATATAATCGAAAATTGATCCGAACCGGTACCATAACCAGAACATATTAAGTGCTGCGATGCCAAGCAGAATCAAAAAAGTTATCGCCTGGTTCCTTATTACAGACATCATCATGAAAGCAAGTCCAAGACTGAAAAGTATTGTAGGTACGCAAATTATCAACAGATAAGTGAAGTATGACAATATGTCGATCCGCATATCTTTTGCAATTATATTCATGAGCAGGCCGATACACAGAATGACTATATCAAGTCCCAGAAAAAGCCTGAGAATGCCCCAGCTTTTACCCATAATGTACTCAAAGTTGGACATTGACCTGGTATAAAGGACTTCATTTGTATCGACTTTCTTGTCTCTTTTCAGGAAGTCGGATGCAAGAAAAATAACCACAATTGCCTGTCCTATATTCAGCATATAAAGATTAAGGAGAGGGATTGATGATGGTGTTGACATGAGTGACCATGGCTGATCACCAATGGGTGAAAAAAAGCCCAGGTTAAAAATTGTAAGTATAAAAAGCGCCCCGATTGAAAATAGCCTGAAGAACCAGCTTCTTCTCAGGGTTTTTGCCTCATACTTTGCAACTGTCCTTATGTTATTAAGCAATGCCATTGGTCAGTTAGTTTTTATTCACTAATGTCAGCCTTCAGTTTATGCTCCATATAGTATACATATGCATCCTCGATATTCGGGATAATAACAGTTGGATTAAAATCAGGAACATCATCGGAAACAATCTGGACTTCCCATCCTTTCTCAACCGGAATAGTTGAAATCACATTATATCTTTCCTTGACAATTTCGTACTCAGACGGTGTCAGGTTTAATTTAAAAACATGACCTTCAGCCTGCTTTACCAGGTTTTCCGGCGAACCTGAAAAGACCAGTTCCCCACGGTTAAGAAGTGCCATCCCCTGGCACGTTGAAGAGATATCACCAACTATATGAGTTGAAAGAATGATAGTTACTTCATGCTGGCTCAGCTGAGAGAGTATATTTCTGAACCTGATCCTTTCGTCGGGATCGAGCCCGGTTGTTGGCTCGTCGACGACAATTATCCTGGGATTTCCGATCAGAGCCTGGGCTATCCCCAGCCGCCGCTTCATACCTCCCGAAAGCCTGTTGGCCTGACGGTCGCGTACCTCGAGCAGCCCCACCTGATCAAGCAACCTGTCGACCTCCGAAAGCCTCTCTTTCTTGTTTTTCATGCCGGCCAGCGATCCGGAATAATCAAGAAATTCCCAGGTTTTGAGGGAATTAAAAAACCGGAAATCCTGAGGCAGATAGCCAAGCATGCTTCTTAATTCCTTCCGATGTTTCTGTATATCTTTGCCATCAACCAGAACCAATCCGGAGGTTGGCTTCATCAGAGTGACAAGTATCCGCATAAGGCTTGATTTCCCGGCACCATTTGGTCCCAGAAGCCCGAACATACCTGTACCGAATTCAAGGTTTATGTCTTTAAGCGCATGATTCCCGTTTGGATATATTTGATTAAGTCCCTGAATTTCAATCTTCATACTTCCCGATAGTGTTAGGCTCTCTTATAAGGTTATGACTCTATAAAGACGTCAAAAATATTAAATGTTACATGCTAAGATATATGTTTCTTAACATTAATCTGTTAAAATTAAGTAATTGCCGTAATAACAGTGATCATTAATCTGTCGATGCAATCAAAACAAATTCATACTTTTGTAGCTAAATATTTTCTGTTTGGCTTACAGCACAAATAAGAGAAAAATAATCAATGATCCGGTTTATGGATTTATCAGCATTCCGGGCGATCTGATTTATGATATTATCGAGCATCCCTGGTTTCAACGGTTAAGGAATATAAGGCAGCTGGGTCTCACCAGCTTTGTTTACCCCGGAGCAAATCATAGCAGGTTCCAGCATTGTCTGGGAGCTCTTTATCTGATGGATACCGCATTAAAGACACTTAAGGGCAAGGATGTAAGTATTTCACAATCAGAAGAAGAAGCTGCGTTGATCGCTATCCTGCTTCACGATATCGGTCACGGGCCCTTTTCCCATGCACTCGAAACTTCGCTGATAAACGGAATAACTCATGAGGACCTCTCCCTGTTGCTGATGGAGAAACTCAATGAAGTTTTTAAGGGCAGACTGGATCTGGCCATAGAGATCTTTAAAGGTACCTATAGCAGGAAGTTTCTTCACGAGCTTATTGCAGGACAGGTAGATATGGACAGGCTGGATTACCTGAGGCGGGATTCATTCTTTACCGGGGTTATCGAGGGATCTGTTGGTTCGGACAGGATAATCAGGATGCTTAATGTGGTTGACGACAGCCTTGTTATTGATGAAAAAGGAATTTATTCCCTGGAAAAATTCCTTATCGCACGAAGATTGATGTACTGGCAGGTCTACATGCATAAAACCGTTCTTTCATCGGAAAGTCTGCTGGTAAAGGTACTGAAACGTGCAAAAGAACTCGCTGTAAAGGGAACCGACCTGTTTGCCACACCCGCGCTAAGGTTCTTCCTTTATAATAATATTGGACTGGAAGATCTGCGGGACAGCGGAGTATTCACGCCGGGCATAATTGCCATTAACTTTACCAGGCTCGATGATTCTGATATCCTGGCCTCTGCAAAATACTGGGCTGATGATTCCGACCCTGTCCTTTCAGATCTTTCGGCCCGTCTTATAAACAGGAATCTTCTTTCAGCAGAGCTGCAGAATGAACCTTTTTCACTGGAAAGGCTGAATGTTTTGAAGGAGCGGGCAGTGGAATTTATGAAGATAAGCCGGGAAATGACAGATTATTATGTTTATACAGGAAGCATTTCAAATCTGACCTATGCTCCCGATTCCCCGGTAATTATGATACTGCTTAAGAACGGTACTATTGCTGATATTTCATCCGTTTCGGATATGTTTGATCACAGGGTATTATCGGAACGGGTTACGAAATACTTTTTATGCTATCCAAAAGAAATCAGATAATAAACAATCTATTATATGGAATTTAATGCTGCAACCATAGCGGGATTCCTGAATGGTGACATAGTCGGGGATCCGGAAATAAAAGTCAATACTATAGCAAGGATCGAGGAAGGACATCCGGGAGCCCTTTCGTTTCTGGCAAATCCCAGGTACGAACACTATTTGTATACAACAGGATCATCGATAGTTATTGTGAACAGGAGTTTTGTCGCTTCATCCAATGTTAAGGCTACACTTATAAAGGTGGAAGATGCTTACAAATCATTCGCTTCACTGCTTCAGATGGTAGACCAGGCAAGGCCCCGGAAAAAAGGTGTGCATGATACTGCCATTATTGAAGCGACAGCAACTGTTGGTTTAAATGTTTATATCGGGCCCTATGCTTATGTTGGTGAAAACTGCATGATAGGTGATGAATGTTCCATATATCCTCATGTTGATATTGGTGATAATACCAGGATTGGCAACAAAAGCACCCTTAACCCGGGAGTTAAAATATATCACGACTGCATTATTGGTGAAAATTGCACAATTCATGCAGGGTCGGTTATCGGCAGCGATGGATTTGGGTTTGCGCCGCAGTCGGACAATGAATTTATGAAGATACCCCAGTTGGGGAATGTCATTATTGAAGATAATGTCGAGATTGGTTCAAATGTTTGCATCGACAGGGCAACAATGGGTTCGACAATAATCCGCAGGGGTGTTAAGCTCGATAATCTAATACAGATAGGGCATAATGTCGAAATAGGCGAGAATACCGTTATGGCCGGACAAACAGGTGTATCGGGATCAAGCAAAGTAGGCAGGAATTGCATGTTTGGCGGACAGGTTGGCCTGTCCGGCCATCTCAAGGTAGCTGACGGGACAAAGATCGGAGCGCAATCAGGCATTCCGAATGACGTAAAAAAAGAGAATTCTGTTCTCCTGGGATATCCGGCAATTGACGCCAGGGATTTTATGAAGTCTACGGTTGTTTTCAAAAAACTGCCTGAATTATGGAAAAAAATCGGGGATATTGAGAAGCAGGTTGAAATACTGAAAAAGGACAGATAATATGATCAGATTCAGCAAAACATTTGATCTGAACCAGATAATAGTTGGAATGTTCGTTTTTTTTTGATTTTTTTGTACCCGAATTTCAAAAGACAGGTCTTAGACTAATGAGTGAAAAACAACGAACCCTTGCCAGAGAGGTTAGTCTGACAGGAAAAGGGCTGCATACAGGTATTGATGTTACAATAACTTTCAAACCTGCTCCGGCTAATCACGGATATAAATTCTGCAGGACAGATCTTCCAGGGAAGCCTATGATTGAAGCTATAGCAGAGAATGTAACAGAAACTTCGAGAGGCACAACCCTTGTTCAGAACGAAGCATCGGTTTCAACCATTGAACATGCACTAGCAGCATTGTACGGATTGCGTGTCGATAATGCCATTATTGAACTTAACGGACCGGAAGCTCCCATAATGGGAGGTGCAGCCTGGAAATTTACAGAAGCAATTACTTCTGTTGGATTTACTGAACTGAGAGAGGACCGGAACTATTTTGTAGTAAAGCAAAAGATAACTTTTTCGGATGAAGAGCATGGCGTTGACATGATTATCTATCCGGATGATCATCTCAGCATAAATGTCCTGATTGATTATAATTCAAAGATACTCGGCAATCAATATGCAATTCTTGACTCGATCGACGACTTTGAAAAAGAGATTTGCAAAAGCCGCACTTTTGTGTTTTTCCATGAGCTTGAACCACTTCACAGGATGGGGCTGATAAAGGGGGGAGATCTTGATAATGCAGTTGTAATTCTTGAAAAAGAGGTTGAA
>Ga0105106_10002798_pt1 | contig 12516 bp, 9 predicted proteins | sample PPLLaktember2015_5_FD_79109 | JGI IMG/M metagenome (GOLD analysis project Ga0105106, IMG submission 79109) | Freshwater sediment microbial communities from Prairie Pothole Lake near Jamestown, North Dakota, USA - PPLs Lake P8 Core (1) Depth... | ecosystem: Environmental > Aquatic > Freshwater >...
CATCATGGGCGCACCATTGCCCCAGCAAGGCGGGCGAATTGTCTTGAGCGGCGTTATCGAAGACGTGGCAAAAGAAGCCGAAAATTGTTCGTTGCTGATTGTCCGGTCGCATTATCACAAAAACCCGACGGTTTTTGATTAGCTAAGGAAGGAGAATGATTATGGTTACAAAGCTTTATTCAAAATTAGTGGTCTTGCTCACGCTGGTTACCTTGCTGGTTACAGCCTGCTCGCCGGGCGGGTCTTCGTCCGGCGAGGGTGAAGTCAAGTTGATTTTCGCCGCCTACACCACACCGCGCGAAGCCTACCGCGAACTGATCCCCATCTTCCAACAGCAATGGAAGGAAAAGGCCGGGCAAACCGTTGTCGTCGAAGAATCCTACCAGGGCTCTGGCGCGCAATCCCGCGCCGTGATAGAAGGCTTCGAAGCCGACATCGTGGCCTTGTCTCTCGAAGCAGACATTATCCGCCTCGAAGACGCTGGTCTGATTACAAACGACTGGCGCGGCAAGCCCTTCGGCGGCATGGTCAGCACTTCAGTGGTAGCCTTCGCCGTGCGGCAGGGCAACCCAAAGAACATTCAGGACTGGGCCGACCTGGCACAGCCCGGGTTGCAAATCCTGACCCCGAATCCGAAAACTAGCGGCGGCGCAATGTGGAATATCTTTGGTTTGTACGGCGCAGCCCAGCGGGGACATGTGGAAGGTTACTCGGCGGACGATGCCGGAGCGCAGGACTTCCTGCGGGCAGTGCTGCGAAACGTTAGCGTAATGGATAAATCGGCCCGCGACTCGATTGTAAACTTTGAGAAAGGTATTGGCGATCTAGCTATTACCTATGAAAACGAAGTGCTGGTTGGCCGGCAGGCCGGGCAAACCTACGAACTGATACTACCCACCTCCACCATGCAGATTGACAATCCGATTTCGCTTGTGGATGAATTTGTCGACAAGCACGGTACGCGCGAAGTAGCCGAAGCCTTCCTCGACTTTCTCTTTAGCGCTGAAGCGCAGCAAATCTTCGCCAAGTACGGCTTGCGCTCTCCCGACCCCGCTGTTGCCCAGGCGACTGCCGAGACTTACCCGTTGATTGACGACCTGTTCACCATCGCGCACTTCAACGGGTGGCCCGAAGCCACCCCAAAGTATTTTGGCGAAACGGGTATCTTCTATGAAATCCTTACCGAAGTACAAGGCGGTCAATAAACCACTCTGGATTCAAGCGGCTGGCATTGCCTGAAATGCGCCACCCGCCTGAAAAGGTGCTTATGAATACTTCTCTCACAGCAAACCAAGAAAAAAAACGAACATGGGCCTCCCTGCCCTGGGGACGTTGGGGCTTGCGCTCCATTGCCATTTCCTACCTGCTCGTCATGCTTATCATCCCCCTGCTGGTCATCCTGCAGGATGGAATGCGGGAAGGGCTGACAGAACTATGGCGGCAGGTTACGCTGCCGATTGCCTGGCACGCTCTCAAACTGACCCTGTGGACTTCGGTGGTGATGGTGGTCATCAACACCACCATGGGAACCCTGACCGCCTTCGTGCTTGTGCGTTACGAATTCCCCGGGAAAGAAATTTTGAACGCAATCATTGACCTTCCATTGGCCATCCCGACCCTGGTCACGGGCGTGATGCTGGTCATTCTCTTTGGGCCTCAAGAGGCGGTTGGAGCCTGGCTCAAGGAGCAGTTCGACATTTCCATTATCTTTGCCCCGCCGGGAATTATCCTGGCCTTGATGTTCATCACGTTTCCCTTTGTCGTCCGCTCCGTCCAGCCGATGCTGTTGGAATTGGACACAGCCCAGGAACGCGCCGCTGAAACGCTGGGGGCCGGCAACTGGACAATTTTCTGGCGTATCATTCTGCCCCCGCTGACACTGCCCATCCTGACCGGCGCATTGTTAAGCTTTGCCCGCGCCATTGGAGAGTTTGGCTCCATCGTCATCGTGGCCGGCAATATACCGCTCGTTTCGCAAACTGCGGCGGTCTATGTCTATGGTGAAGTGGAATCGGAGAACCGACTTGGCGCCAGCGCCGCGTCGGTGGTCATGATTGCTGTCGCTTTCAGCCTGATGATGCTGGCCGATTACCTGCGAAAATTGTCGAAGACAGCTACTCCAGAGGAAACATCATGACACAGTCAAACGTCCAGCTCTCAAAATTCTCACTTGCCGTCCAAAGGGGAAAATGGATGGGCTGGGTGATGATTGCGATTGTTCTGGCCTATATCAGCGTCCTGATTTTGGCCCCCCTGACCGCGCTGACGTTTAACGCCTTTGCAAAAGGGCCGGGAGAAATCGTCAAGTCTTTCCAGCAAACCAATGTACTGATTTCCTTTTGGAATACGTTGTGGATTGGCCTGATTGTGGTCGCCGTGCATAGCGTTTTTGGGACAATTGTCGCCTGGGTGCTGGTTCGCCACCGCTTTCCGGGCCGCGACTTCATCAACGGTTTAATTGACATGCCCTTTGCCATCTCGGCAGTGGTGGTGGGCTATATGCTGCTCCTGCTCTTTGGCCGCAACGGGGTGCTGTTCCCCCTGGTCGAGGCAACTGGCATTCGGGTCGCATTTGCCTTCCCCGGCATGATTTTTGCGACCTTGTTTGTAACCCTGCCCTTTATGATTCGGGAACTGATTCCCGTCTTGGAAGCCTTTGACATCCACCAAGAAAAAGCTGCTGCCACGCTGGGGGCCAGTTCCTGGCAGACCTTTTGGCGGGTAACTTTTCCAGCCTTGCGCTGGGGCATGATTTACGGCGTCACGCTGACCTTTGCCCGCGCTATGGGCGAATTTGGCGCAGTGCTGGTCATTGGCGGCGCGGCCCAGGGAAATATGATGACCACCACCTTGTTCATTTACCATGCCATTGAAGAACGCCAATACATTACCGCTTACAGCGCCGCGCTCATGCTCGGTCTGTTCTCGTTGGTTATTGTGATTGGCTCCAACTGGATTCGCAGGAGGGGCGGTCATTAAATGTGATCTGCTCACCCCCCATCCGCTTCCGCACCCTCGTGCAAATCCCCCAGATAATCTTCTCTGCTAAACCAAATTGCTCGGCCAGCGATGAGATGGTGCGTTTTTCTTCGCTGTGCAGACGGTAAATTTCTTTACCCATTGGAAAACAAAAGCCCCGCTCCAATGAACTGAACCCCAACAGTTGGACAATAAAATAAAAACCTCTTGGTGAATTTATCCAAACTGACGTCTGAATTCCATCGGCGTCAGTTTTGTTTTTAGTTGGATCGTAAATGTATAAACAAAATGGATGTGGTTTTTCAACTAAACGGGACGTTCATGCAAAACGAAGAGAAATCTTCGGTATATCCGAAATCCACATTGGTTGCCTGACAGCCAGTATCTGGACTTGACCGTTTTTGAATGAGTCCAATAGAGGATATCCGTCCCAAGCCTGAGCTTCTCCTCCAGATAGCAAAATATAAATAAATTTAGAATCCCAGCTTGCCCTTAATGAACCTATGACGGCTCTGAGTTGTATATTTAGAAATCAGGTGGAAAGTATATAAGATGAAACGGAAAACTTGGCGAATTTTAGGGTTCGTAAGTATGGGCCTGTTTTTCTTTATTATAGTTTCAATCGCAATGCAGACTGATCTCCCGGCACCGACAGGTTCATTCGCAGTTGGCAGAACCTCTCGGATTTGGGTTGACTCATCTCGGCAAGAAGGGTTAACCAATGATCCCAATGACTTTCGCAACGTGCCGGTGGTTATCTGGTATCCGGCTAATGCAAGTACAGGTACGAAAACTCCCTACTTCCCCAATCTTGATCGCCTGGCGAAAAGTCTCGCATCTAACGGAGAGGTCACTCCGATAGAGGTCTTCGGATTACGTTTTATAAAATCCCAGGAAACACCTGATGCACCCATTGTGGTTTTCTCTTGCAACAGGGTTTTGCCTTCTGTCCCAGTTGTGGAATGAGTCTGCGAACGGCGGAGTGTCCAGTTTGTGCACAAAAAGTTGATCCAGGTTGGAGAGCATGTGCGTTCTGTGGATCGCCGTTGGGTGTAGTACTGGAACAACCTTCGCATCATTGACCAGAGTAGGGAACGTCCCCCCCTTACCTGATTGAGAGGTGCATATGAAGCAATTGCTCAAATGGACAGGTTTGATCCTGCTCGCAGCAGCGGTCGGGTTGGCGCTGGCTTTCGCATTTACCGCCATCGTTAAGTCACGACGCAGCGTTGTACCGATCACGCTTGACCAAGCGGTCGAATCATCTCGCCAATACCTGGCAGCTTATGGAAATTCCGATCTCACCTTAACCGAAGTAATGGAATTTGCGGATAATTTCTACTCTGAGGTCGAGGATAAGAGCACCGGTGTCCACGCGTTCGAGTTGCTTATCGATCGCTACACAGGGGATGTCTCTCCCGAACCTGGCCCGAATATGATGTGGAATACTAGCTACGGCCACATGGGCGGAATGATGGGCGGCTGGAGAGGGCGGCAGACTGGATCAATATCCGTGACCCCAGAGCGGGCGCGAGAAATCGCCCAAGGATGGCTGGATCAATTCCTCCCAGGCATGTCAGCCGCGGAGCAGACCGACGCTTTCTATGGCTACTATACCATCCATGTCATGAGAGATGATCAGGTCTATGGGATGCTCAGTGTGAACGGCTTTAGCGGTGATGTGTGGTATCACACCTGGCATGGAGACTTTATCGGTATGAAAGAATTGGAGGAATAGGATGAACAAAGTTAACTGGACTGCGGTTGTCATTTTCAGCATTGTCGTGCTGTTCGTCTTCCTGGTAGGCGTAAGCCTGCTGGGTGGATGGGGGTATGGCGGTTGGGGAAGAATGCGTCCAGGGATGATGGGGCCAGGAATGATGGGCGGGTGGGGGTTTGGCCCATTTGGCTGGATCGGCATGATCAGCATGTGGATGATCCTGATTGGCTTAATGGTACTGGTGGTATTAGGGGTTGTATGGTTAGTGCGAGCGACAGTCGGCGCTGGTGGACCGACTTCTTTAGCTCGTAAATGTCCCAATTGTGGTCGTACCGCCCAGGCAGACTGGCGCACCTGCCCATACTGTGGGCAAACCTTGCCTTGAATTATTTTCTCAGGGTCCAGCTTAGGCAGATTTCACAATTTTTAACCAATAATATAGTAGCTCTATATCCGTAGATTAAGAACCAATATGGATGTTGTTTTTCAACTCACATGCTCGTTTACTCAACGTGTATATTGACAGACGCAATCACGGAGAACCTACTTGAGTATTGATTTAGAAATTTTAATGGTGATAGGATTAAATATGATAAGCACAAGAAATCCATGGCAAGAAATCCCAAAAAACACACTAAGCCAAACAGAAACTCGTTCTTGGATGACCTTGAACCAACCCTGAGAACTTCAAAAAGGGGGAAAGCCCTTAAGTACGTTAAACATCAGAAGCTGCTTCTTAAAACTCACCCCGAATTTAGCGAAAAATGGGTACAGGAACGAATTTCCGAAGACCCTGCCATACTTGGACTTGGTGAGTTAATACTTAAAGATAAAGAACGAAATCAGCCAGGTGCCGGCCGTTTAGATTTACTATTCCAGGACCCAGACTCGAACCTTCGCTATGAAGTCGAAGTCCAGCTTGGGAAGACAGATGAGAGCCATATTATTCGTACAATTGAATATTGGGATCTAGAAAGAAAACGCTACCCCCAATATGACCACGTAGCAGTCCTTGTTGCTGAGGATATTACAAGCAGATTTCTGAACGTTATTGGCCTTTTCAACGGATTTCTCCCATTAGTTGCTATCCAACTAAACGCCATCAAGGCGGGAGATCATATTGCTTTGATATTTACCGTAGTGCTTGACCAACGGTTAGGATTTGCCCTTGACGAAGAGGAAGAACAGGAAGTCACTGACCGCTCATACTGGGAAAAGAGGGGATCGAAAACAACTTTATGTGTAGCCGATGAAGTGCTGCAACTTCTAAAAGCACTGGACCACGAATTGGAGTTGAAATACAACAAGTTTTATATCGGTGTGGCCAAGGCAGATAAACCCCTTAATTTTGTAATTTTTCGTCCGAAGAAAACTTCCCTGCGAGTCGAGCCGAAGTTGCAAAGGGCGGATGAAATCGAAGAAATGCTTGAGTCCGCAGGCCTGGATGTCTTGGAGTATGACAGCAGAAACCAACGATACCGGATTCGCTTGTCGAAAGGCGAATTCAGGAAACATGAAGGTGTATTGAAGAAGATATTGGAAAGAGCATATAGAGATTTTAATGGCTATGTCTCGTCAGTTTAATCCAGACGAGAATCCTCATCATATTTCAATGTTCTGGCCACAGATTAAGAACCAAAATGGATGTGGTTTTTCAATTGACATGCCTTTTCAGCTGCAGTAAGTAGCCCCCCGTCAATCCGCGCAGCTTCAAGGGCAACCTGAATCCGAGCGATCTGGCTTCCACATTACCCGCTCCGGCATCGCCGGAGCGGGTAGAAGGCTCGTGTCAGCGATCGGGGTGGTAGCGGGTAGTGTAGAAGATGTCAGATCCACCCTCGCCGCCTGGGCGATTGGAGCCGAATAGAAGCGTCGTCCCATCCCATGAGAGCGACCCTCGGGTCTCGGTTGAAGCGCTGTTCACATTCAAACCGAGGTTCTCGGGATCCGACCAGGCAGCTCCGAGCGAATCCCTGCTTGCGCTCCAGATATCGAAGCCGCCCTCGCCGCCCGGCCGGTTCGAGTCGAAGACCAGCTCCAGCCCATCATAGCGGAGCGATGGCCTGGCGTCGTCGTAGGTGCTGTTCACGCCGAGGACGGGCTCAGCCGGGTTGAACTTGCCGGAGCCCTTCCTGCTTAAATACAAGTCGCTGCCGCCGAGCCCGCCTGCACGGGTACTGGAGAAATACAGCGCTGGCATCCTGGAATCGGCGAACGATAGCACCGGTCCCGCCTCGTCTGCGGAGCTGTTCACCTGGCAGCCCAGGTTGACCGGTTTTTTCCACCCCTTCACCGGATGATTGAAGGTCTGGTATATATCGGCGCCGCCGCAGCCGCCTGGCCGGTTGGAGACGAACATGAACCCTTTCCCGTCCCTCATCGGAGATGGGCAGAAGTCGTTGGACGGGCTGTTGATCGGCGCACCCATGTTGACTGGCGCGCCGAAGGGACCGTCGGGACTGCCTCGTTCGGCGATCCAGATGTCGATGCCACCCAGCCCGCCGGGTCGGTCTGAGGCCATGTAGAGCTTCAGCCCATCGTGAGACAGTATCGGGCAGCCGTCCAGGAATGGCGTGTTCAGCTCGGTGCTAGCTCCTGGAACCGACTCCAGGCTTGCGGCTGGCCCCCAAGGATCGAAAGAAGACGCAGCAAATACAGGCACCGCCACCAGTAGGAGGGCGAAACTCACCAGAATCGAACGAAACCATCGCCTGTGTACCATTTTACTATCCATCTCGATATCTCCTTTTATGATATGTGGGGTGGGGCACCAGCTTGCACCACTTGACGATTAGGATATCTGGCATATTGGGAGCTGGCCCAAGAAGGGCGGCGCTTGCACCGATTGAACTTGCGCTTACATTATTGCGCGCCGGTCTTTGTGTTCCCACTATAGCATCAAGACATGTGCCTAATTCGTCTTTTTGTGCCAAAATTAACCAATTTGCTCAAAAAGGTCCATTTTTGCGTAAAATAGAGTTACACTACGAAAGATAGCGTATGACCATCTCCATTCCTGCCAACACTTTGGAAAAATTCACTACCTTCGGCGACTTGCTACGATTTCTTCGGCGCCGCATGGGCATCACACAGACTGAACTGGCGATTGAAGTCAGCTATAGCCACACACAGATCAGCCGCCTGGAACAGAACCTGCGCCTGCCGGATATCCCCACCATCGAAGCGCGCTTCGTCACTGCGCTTGGGCTAGAGGATGAGCCTAAGGCAGTCGCGCGGTTATTAGATCTTGCCGCCAATGTACGGCGCGAAGACGCGCCCGCGCTGGGACTATGTCCCTATAAAGGATTGAATTATTTCGATGAATCCGATGCGGACTTATTTGTAGGACGGGAGGTACTGACCGCCAAACTTGTCGAGCGGGTCCTTTCATTGAGCAGATCACCTAATGAGACCCGTTTTCTCGCTGTGGTTGGGGCCTCGGGTAGTGGCAAGTCTTCCCTCGTGCGGGCGGGTCTGGCCTATGCATTAAGATGGCATAAAGCCTCGACCGATTGGCACATTCACGTTCTCACGCCTACTGCGCATCCATTTGAAAGTCTGGCTGCGACGTTGGCCCCTGAAATTAATTCTGTTTCGGCAATCGCCACCCTGATGGATGATCTAGCACGCGATCCGCGCAGCCTACAAATTTTTGCGAAACGCAAATTGGGATTAGAAAACAATATCCGTTTATTGCTCGTGATTGATCAGTTCGAGGAGTTATTCGCTTTATGCCGCTCGGAAGGTGAGAGAGCCTCCTTTATCGAGAACCTGCTTACCGCTTCATCTGAGCCTGAGGGTCGAGTTATCATCGTTATCACCCTGCGCGCCGACTTCTATGCTCACTGCGCAAATAACGTCCACTTGCGCGAAGCGTTGGCAAAAAACCAAGAATATATCGGCGCGATGAATGATGATGAAATAAGGCGAGCGATTGAGGAGCCAGCAGGACGCGGGCGTTGGGAATTTGAGCCTGGCTTGGTTGATTTACTCTTATATGAGGTAGGTCATGAACCGGGCGCTCTACCATTACTATCCCATGCATTGTTCGAAACCTGGCAGAGACGGCGCGGTCGCGTGATGACGCTTGGTGGATATGCTTCCTCCGGGGGTGTGCGCGGTGCCATTGCTGAAACTGCTGAAGCCGTTTTCATCGATCAATTTACAAATGAACAACGTTCCATTGCGCGGAAAATTTTCCTGCGGTTGACCGAACTGGGTGACGAGACATCCATCACTGACACGCGCCGCCGCGCATCGTTCAACGAATTGATCTTGAAGCAGGAGGAAGCCACCTCTACACATACTGTATTGAAAGCATTAGCCGATGCAAGGCTGATTATCACAAGTGAAGACTCGGTAGAAGTAGCACACGAAGCGTTGATCCGTGAATGGCCCACCCTGCGCAGCTGGTTGGAGGAAAATCGAGAAGGCTTGCGATTGCATCATAAGTTGACTGAAGCTGCCCTGGAATGGAACGCAATGAATCGCTCCCCAGACACACTTTGTCGTGGCGCGCGGCTGGCTCAAGAACGCGAATGGGCAGCTATACATGGAGATGAAATGAATGCGCTGGAACATGAGTTTATGAGCGCATCGATTGAAGCTAGTGAACGCGAGGTCGCGGAACGGGAATCGCAGCGCCAGCGTGAAATCGACGCCGCGCAAAAACTGGCAGAAATCCAAAGCCGCGCTGCAAAACAACTGGCCAGGCGAGCGCACTATCTTACCGGAGCGTTCATCCTTGCGCTGGTCATGGCTTTTTCTGCTTTATTTTTTGGGGTGAGAGCGCGGCAAAGCGCAGTGGAGGCGCAGACTGCAAGGCGTATTGCTATCTCGCGCGAATTGGCGGCAGCCTCGCTAAGCAATCTGGACGTTGATCCTGAGCGAAGCATTCTGTTGGCATTGCAAGCCCTGGACACTACGTATACCAAACAAGCGGAGGAGGCGCTCCATCAGAGCCTGGATGCCTCTCGCCTGTTGTTCTCATTGTCTGGTCACAGCACTCCGGTGAGTAGCCTGGCTTACAATCCGGATGGCTCCCGCCTGGCAACAGTGGGCGACGACAGCGTCATCATTTATGATACGCAAACCGCAGAATCCACGCAAACGCTGGAATTTGGCGATCAGCAGTTTGCGCTTTCCGCCGACGCGCTGGCGTTTAACCCTTCCGGCGAGCGGTTAGCTTTGATGACCACCAGTGTGGATAACCAAAATTTCAATCTCTGGATCTGGGAACTGTCTTCCGGCGATTTAGTGAGCCAGTACAGCCTGCCGGTGATTCTAGACAAATGGTGTGATGTGGCTCTCAGCCCGGATTGGGAGATTGCCGCTGTGGGATGCGGGGAAGGGATGGTTGAATTGTGGGATCTGGCCAGCGCCCAAATGCTTGCGGCGCTCTCCGGGCATCCCGGGTACCCATCGGTAGACTTCAGCCCGGATGGCTCGCTGCTGTCGACGACCAGCATCAGCGGTGAAATTGATGTTTGGGAGATCCCAGCCACGCTGGCTGCCGGAGAGGGTGTGCTGCGCAAATCGGTGAAAATCCAGACCAGCCAAGATCTGATCCTGAACACTTTTTATCCTGCAAGCGACCTGTTGGTGGGCGGTTTCTCGAACGGATCAGTGGAAATTTGGAGCCTGGCAAACCCTGAGCAGCCTTTGGTATCACTCTCTGGTCATAAAAATGTTGTGTTGTGGGTTAACTTCAACCCAGACGGATCGCTCCTGGCAACCGCCAGCCTGGATGGCACCGCAAAGGTATGGGAGGTCTCCAGCGGCAGGGAGCTGTTCACCCTGGCTGGCCACCAAGCCCATGTATCCGCAGTCCTCTTCAATCCCGATGGCTCAAGCCTGGCGACTGGCAGCGCTGATGGCACGGCTCGCATCTGGAATGCCCAGCCTCTGAGGGGAGGGGAGTTGTTCGCTGTTGGAACTGGCTTGTCTCCCACAGCCCTGGAGCTCAGCCCGGATAGGCGCTGGCTGGGGGTCGGTGATCTGTATGGTCCGGCCTCTATCCTGAACGTCCAGACCGGCAGCCTGCGCTTCAGCTTGCCTGGCGAGCCGGGCACCGCCGTTTATGGAGTTAGCTTCAGCCCGGATGGATCCCGCATCGCTACGGTCGGCCAGGATAATACTGTGCGCGTCTGGGATGCCAATCATGGGGTGGTTTTGCTGGCATTCACCGGTCACGGCGGGGGTGATACCGGCGGCCTCTTCTTCAACATCATCGATGTCGCCTTCAGCCCTGATGGGGAACGCCTGGCAACGGCTGGCACGGACGGCACAGTCAAAGTGTGGGACTCAGCTACTGGGTCACTTTTGCTCACCCTCACCGGCTACCCAGGGGGACTGGCCAGTGTGCGATACAGTCCAGATGGACGCTTCATCGCCGCCGGCAGCGATGATGGCGATTCGACCGCCAGGGTATGGGATGCGCATACTGGCAACCTGGTCTATACCCTCACCGGTCATGAGTTGTGGGTGTTCGGGTTGGCTTTCAGCCCGGATAGCTCTCTATTGGCCACTTCGAGCGGAGGTGGAATAGTCAAAATCTGGGATTTGGCCTCTGGAACTGAAGTACGCACCCTGCCTAACCAGGTAGACGTGGTGGTCGATATCGTTTTTAGCTCTGATGGCAGGCAGCTGATCGTTGGTGGGGAGGCCACCCGGGTGTACGACGTAAAAACAGGCCAGGAAATCTTGACGCTATCAATGACAGGCGGGGAGTTGGCTGTAAGCCGGGATAATAACCGCCTCTACATCGGCTCTTGGGGGCAAGGAATTCGCGGAGTTGTGCTGCCTTTAGAGGAAACGATCGAGCTGGCCCGTGCGCGCCTGACCCGCTGGCTCACTCCTGACGAATGCCGCCAATATTTGTACACCGAACGTTGTCCCCCCGAAGTTTCGATCGGGCTGAGGTAGAGGCCTGCTCGTTGTTCCCATTGAACGATCAGGATGATAAATATCACCTTTTCTCCACCTCCACCCACATCCGCTCCCCATCCGTCGCCAGCTCAATCCACCCATTGCGGTCCGTGCGCAGCAGGGTATACCCCCCCACAGCTTCTAGCGTCTCTTCCGAAGGCCTCCCCTCCCGGTCTCCCGCCGCAACACTGAGCAGCACCACCTGCGGCTTGAGTCGCGCAATCCACTCCGGCGGGTTGAGCGGGGCGTAGCCGCTCTCCGCCAGCAGCAGGGCAGTGACATGCGGCAGACTTTGGATGAATTGGGGGTCGTCCAGCTGCTCCACATCCAGCCCCAGCGGCAGTAAAGCACGGAACTTCCCCCACTCCAGCAGCAGAACCGCCCCGCGCCGCCCGGCGCTCAACACGCGCAGCCAGGCGCCCTGCCCCAGGTCCAGAACATGCCCGCTTTCCGCCAGGGTGGGGCGGATGCCCAAACTGTTGAAAGCCTGCTGCAGCTCGCGCGCCGCGGCTGTGCCGTGCGTGGCGCCCGCCCACAGCACGCCCTGCGGCGGGTAGCGCTCCACCAGGCGTGGCAGCGCCGCTGCCTGGTTCTGCGCCGGCGAGGCCACCACGAGGAAGTCCAGGCGGCGCCCCAGGGCATCCGAGAGCCCCGAAGCGCTCGGCCCGCCGTTCACCAATACATAACGACCTTCGGGCGTCTGGATCAGCAGCGCCTCGCCGCTCTGCGCCTCCGTGCTCACGTCCAGCACGGTCAGGTGCAGGCGCCCATCCGGCGCAGCCCAGGCTGCCCGCCAAATCAGCAACGCCGCGATCCCCAGGGCTGCCAGCGCCAGGGAAGGTTTCAGGATCGGCTTCAGGCGCGCCCGCTGGGGCCAGCCTACCGTGAGC
>Ga0105106_10002800_pt1 | contig 12514 bp, 11 predicted proteins | sample PPLLaktember2015_5_FD_79109 | JGI IMG/M metagenome (GOLD analysis project Ga0105106, IMG submission 79109) | Freshwater sediment microbial communities from Prairie Pothole Lake near Jamestown, North Dakota, USA - PPLs Lake P8 Core (1) Depth... | ecosystem: Environmental > Aquatic > Freshwater >...
CCCTGAGGCACGCGTTTCGCCGGTGACGCCTTACGCCGCGTGGTGCCCTGCGGCGTACTCCGCGAGCACATCGCGGTCGGAAGCGAATCGGCTCTGTCACCTGGCTGACAATTGGGGGCGGGGGCGCGGCACGCCTCGGCCTTAGAATCGGCGCTGGAGGAGCATCGCGCGCAATCGAGGTTGCGCCGCGGTGCCACGAAACGACTCGGGGACCGCCGCATGAAAAAGGCAGGCAACGCGAAGCACGAGCCCGCGCAGGATGCGCTTCGGCAAGGGAAATCGCCAGATCCGGGAAGCGGGAAGTTCGCCGCGCAAGTCGCCGAGCACGGGAGGCGCGCCGCCCGGGCACGGGCGATGGGAGGCGAGGAGAAGCTGCGTAAGCGCGCGGAGCAGGGCGTACTGAGCGCGCGCGAGCGCGTCGCCTGCCTGCTCGATGCAGGCTCGTTCCGCGAATCGGGCCTGTTCGGGGTTTCCTACATTCCGGAGATGCGCGATTCCACGCCGAGCGACGGCAAGGTGACCGGTTTCGGCAGGATCGACGGCCGGCGCGTGGGGGTGATCGGTTACGACTTCACGGTGAAAGGCTCGTCGTCGAGCTATACGAACAACCGCAAGATGTCGCACGTGAAGGATACCGGCGGGCGGCGCGGCTTCCCCGTGGTCTTCCTCGGCGAATCGACGGGCGTGCGCATGCCGGACATCATGGGCGAAGGCATGGGCATGAACATGGAGGGCCCGCGCTTTCTGCGCACGCGCGACGCGCCGTGGGCGGCGGCGGTCCTGGGCAACGCGTTCGGGTCGGCCGCCTGGCACGCGTGCTGTTCCGATTTCTGTGTCATGCGCAAAGGCGCGGTGATGGCGGTCGCGAGCCCCCGGGTCGTCTCGATGTCGCTCGGGCGCGAGGTGAGCGGCGAAGAGCTGGGCGGGTGGCAGGTGCTTGCAGAGCATTCCGGATTCGCCGATCTGGTGGTCGACAGCGACCGCCAGGCGATCGACGCGATCAAGCGGTTCCTGGCCTACCTGCCGACCAACAACCGCGCGGCGCCGCCGGTCGCGCCGGTGCCGCCGGGGTCGGATGACGCGGTGAAGGGCATTCTCGATCTCATGCCCGAATCGGCCTCGCAGGTGTACGACGTGCGCAAGGTAATCCGCGCGATCGTGGACCTCGACAGCTTTTTCGAGATGAAAGAGCGCTTCGGGCGCAGCATCACCACCGCGCTCGCCCGCATCGAAGGGCGCACGGTCGGCGTGGTGGCCAACAACCCGCTGTTCAAGGGCGGCGCGATGGACGCCGACGCCTGCAGCAAGGCGACCGATTTCATCGTGCTCTGCGATTCGTACAACGTGCCGCTCGTCTTCCTGCAAGACCAGCCGGGCTTTCTGGTCGGCCCCGAAGCGGAGAAGCGCGGCGTGATCGGCAAGGTCATCAACTGGATGAACGCGCTGCTGCAGGTCTCGGTCCCGAAGATCAGCATCATCCTTCGCAAGAGCTATGGGCGCGGCTTCATCAACATGGGCGGCGCCGGCATCGCCGACGAGATCGCCGCGTGGTGGACGGCGGAGGTGAGCTTCATGAATCCGCGAACCGCGGTGATGGTGGTGCACGGCCTCAGGGAGGAAGACGACCCGCCTCGTTTCGCGACGCTGCTCGCGGAGATGGCGCGAAACGGCTCGGCCTACGACCTCGCTGCGGTCTATGGCGTCAAGGACGTGCTCGATCCGCGCGAGACCCGCGAATACCTGAAAGACATCCTCGACACGCACGCGCTCAGGTTGAGCGGCGGGGTGGGACAGCACCGGCTGGCGAACTGGCCGACGAGTTATTGAGTCGAATCGGTGCGTTATCGACGCACCCTACGCTGTTGTGACGCGACTAGGGGAGGCGCATGAAGATCACCGAAGTGGAAGCGATTCCGGTCTGGTACGAGCTCACCGACGAGTATCACGCGCTCTTCGGATCGGGCAAGAAAGCGGGCAGCAGCGTGCACGCGCGCGAAGAGTGGTTCGCAAACATCGAATACAAGGAAAACGTGTTCGTCAGGATCACCACCGACGAAGGCATCGTCGGCTGGGGCGAGGCGGCCGCGCATCCGGTCACCAGCGAGACCCAGGCGGGAATCGTCTCGACTGTCGAGCTTTTCGGCCGCACGATCATGGGCCGGGACCCGTTCGAAATCGGCGCGATACACGCCGCGCTCGACCACCTCTTCCTGCAGGGGAACGCGGGCGCGCGCAGCGCGATCGACATCGCGCTCTACGACATCATGGGAAAGGCCGCGGGCCAGCCGATCTACAACCTGCTCGGCGGCGCCTACCAGACCACCTTCGGCCAGCTTGCCACGATGCCACGCGCCGAGCCTCGCCGGATGGCCGAGCACGCGGAGGCGCTGCTCGAGCGCGGCTACACGGCGTTCGAGCCGAAGATGACCGGACACGCCGATTCGCTCGATGCCGACGCCGATACGCTGCAGGCGATCGCGGAAGTGGTGCCGAAGGCTTCGCTGGTGATCGGCGATCCGAACCAGACCTGGCGCACCGCCAAGGACACGATAGAGGTGTTTCTGCGGCGCTTCAACGGCATTCCCAACGTCGCCATCGAGCAGCCGGTCATGTACTACGACCTCGCAGGTCTGGAGGCGATCACCCGCGCCATCCCGCAGAAAGTGGTCGCGGACGAATCGATACAGAACGTCTCGACCATGATCGAGATCGCCTCGCGCCGCATCGCGGACATGGTGAGCTTCAAGCTCGGGAAGTGCGGCGGCTTCTACAAGGCGGTGCAGATGATCCGCAGCGCAGACGCGGTGGGGCTGCCGGTGCGCATCGACTGGACGCAGGGGAGCGCGCTCCTCGATACCGCGACCGCGCACCTGCACGCGGCCGTGCGCAACGTGGGTTGCGATCCGGGCATGGACTATCAGTTGCGGATCAGCGACAGGCCGGTGAAGGAAGGCGGCGCCGTGCCCAATGCGAAAGGCCGCGTCGTCATGCCCGATGCGCCGGGCCTCGGGCTCGTCGTGGATGAGAAGCTCGTCAGGGAATTGTCGCAGCGCCGCTGATGCCGGCACGCCGGCAAAAGCGCAAGACAAAGTGAGGAGGAGTCATGAGGAGCTCGTGCATCAAATGTGCGGCGGCGGCGGTCGCTGCAATGACGGCGGCGCTGCCGGCGCCTGCGCAGAACTATCCGGCGAAGGCGGTGCGCGTCATCGTGCCGTTTCCTCCGGGCGGCGGTACCGATCTTTTCGCGCGCGCGATCGCCCAGAAGCTGAGTGTCTCGATGGGGCAGCAGTTCATCGTCGACAACCGCTCGGGCGCAGGCGGCATGATAGGCAGCGACGTTGCGGCGAAATCGCCTCCCGACGGCTATACCCTGCTCGTGACCTCCTCGAGCACGCACTCGATCAATCCGCATCTCGCGCGGAAGCCCCTTTACGACGCGCTGCGCGATTTCTCGCCGATCGCCCTGATTGCCTCCGCGCCCAACGTACTTGTCGTGCATCCTTCGTTGCCCGCGCGTTCGGTGAAGGAGCTCGTGGCGCTCGCCAGGAGCCGTCCGGGCGAGCTCAACTACGCGTCGAACGGCGCGGGAACGCTCAGCCACCTCACCGGTGAGCTCTTCAAGCTGAAGACCGGCGTCAATCTCACGCATGTTCCCTACAAAGGCGGGCCGCCCGCGCTGCTCGATCTCGTTTCGGGGCAGGTCGCGGCGTTGTTCACGGCGGTACCGACGGCGTCGGGTCACATGCGAGCCGGACGCCTGCGGGCGCTCGCGCTAACCGGCGAGAAGCGCCTCCAAACCCTCAAGGATCTGCCCACGATCGGCGAGACCATACCCGGCTTCGAATCGAGCCAGTGGTGGGGTATGTTCGCTGCGGCCGATTTTCCCGCCGCGCTGACGAGCCGCCTCAACGGCGAAGTCGAGAAAATTCTGCGTGATCCGGAAGTCGGGAAACGCTTTGCCGCCGAGGGCGCGGAAGCTCGCGGCGGAACGCCCGCGTCGTTCGCATCGTTCTTCCGCGCCGATCACGAAAAGTGGCGCAAAGTCGTGGCCGACGTCGGCATACGGCCGCAGTAGATCAAAGAGGCCTGTCACGCCGGATCCGCATCGCCGGCACACGGCCGTACGTGAGCGAGCGCCACAGCCATTCGGCAGGACCGAGAGCGAAGCGGCGCAGCCACAGCGGACAAACGACGAGCAGCACGGCCCAGATACCGAGCGCGACCAGCGCGACCGAAGTGGACGACAGCCGATCGTAGTAGTGCAGTCCGCCGAACACGGCGAGCGCAAGCGCGCTTTGCAGCAAATACGCAGTCAGCGCCATGCGTCCGACGGCGGCGAGCGGATAGATCGGGCCGCGGCGCAGGCACACGAGCGTGAGCGCGCACAAGTATCCGGCCGCGAGCACCGGCTCGCCGATGAGATCGCTGATCGAAGTCCAGCGCGTGACCCACGGCGGCTCGGTTTCAGGCACGGGCCCCCAGCCCGCCAGCGGACCCGTGAGACCGGTTCCGATATTCGCCGGCAGCCCCACCGCAAGACCGATCCACGCGCCGCGCCGTAAGAGCGTTCGATGCGCGCGAAGATCGCCGAGGATGCCGGCGCGTCCCACGGCATAGCCGAGCAGAAAGAGCGCGAGTATCCACGGCAGCGCGCTGAGTTGTATGCCCTGAAGGAGAAAAGCCTGCCACGCGTGGACCGACACGATGTCGCGGTACGAGCCCGAAGTGAAAGCCGCGATCGCCTGCGCGCGCTGGTCGCGCAGGGCGGTGCTCAGGCCTTCCGCCGCCGACGCGTCGACATGCGCGCTCGCATCCGGAATCGTCAGCAGGTCAGTGAGGCCGAATGCGCTGAACACCGCGAAGATCCCCGCCGACCACCACAGGAGCGCCCGCACCGGCAGCATCACGAACGGGAGCAGGGCGATTCCCGTCACGCCGTAGACGAAGAGGATGTCGCCCGGGTACAGCGCCATGTGCGCGATTCCGAACGCCATCAGCCCCGCGTAGCGGCGCGCGAGCAGCGCGCGCGGCGACTCCCCGGCGTGCAGCGAGCGCGCCGCGATCAGCGCGGCGCCGATGCCGAAAAGGATCGCCAGGCTGGAGACGAACTTGCCGGTCGCGAGCCAGCCGATCGCGAACTGCACGATGCGGTCGGTGAAGCCGTCGGTCGAGGCGACCGGTTCGCCGCCGACCAGGACGAACCAGTCGGGGCCTCGCATCAACTGGATGTTGACGGGCAGTATGCCGAGAACGGCAAAGCCGCGGAGCACATCGAGGATGGGCTCGCGCTCGGCCGCGGCGGTGGGATTCAATCGGGTGGCGCGGTTACCTGCCTTTGCTCGCGCTGGGCGGCTTCAAAGCATCCAGCAGCGATTTGCTCTGCGCCATCGCGAGGAATTTCTCGCGGTCGGCGGGACAGGCCGAGATCGCGATCTCGTCGATCTTCGCGGCGTTCCTGCTGAACTCCATGGGGTCTTTGAAAACTTCGGCGCCCTCGAGCACGAACATGACCGCGGGCGGCCGCTTCTGCGGCCCACTCTTCGCGACCGCGCTGCTGATGACGGTGCAGAGTTGGGTGGGGAAAGGCACGTGCGGGGCAGGAAAACGCTCCGTGGACGGCGCGGGCGCGGACGGTGCCGCAGGCGCCGGCGCAGCGGGCGCCGGTGCGGCCGGGCCCGGCGCGGCGGGAGTGGCGGGCTTCGCTCTGGGCGCGCTCTTGGTCGGCGTCTCGGACTTGGAACAGGCGCCGAGCGCCGCGCACAGCAGAACGCCGGCAAGCGCGACGCGCATCGAAGTGAAAGTCTGGCCGGTCGAGGCTCCGCAGGCGTTCATTGGCGGCGTTTCGAAGATCATTTTTTGTCCTGTCGTGGTGGCGGTTCGCGCGCGGTGCGACCCGCCGCCGACAGCTTACTCGATGAGTTTCGTCCGCGCTGCGACTTTCGGCCAGTTCCTCGCGCATGCGCGAGGACGATCTCGCGCTCCTCGAAGCGATACACTCGGCGGTCGATCTGCCGCTCATCGTCGGCTCCGGCAGCGCATCGACCGACCGCGCGCATACAGGCGCTCGGCGGCCGCATCGTGCTGCAGGGCCACCAGCCGCTCGCCGCGGCGGTGAAGGCGCTGCGCGAGACCTGCGATCACCCGTGTCACACAACAAAGGAGGAGACATGCTGAAGATGTTGAGCTCGATCGTGCTGGGACTGAGTGTTTGGGCGCTGCTGCCGGCGTACGCCGTCGCGCAGTCGTATCCCGCCAAGCCGCTGCGCATCGTCGTGGGCTTCGCGCCCGGCGGCGGCGTCGACAAATCGGCGCGCGCGGTGGGCAAGCACCTGAGCGATGCGATCGGCCAGTCGGTGATCGTCGACAACCGGCCGGGCGCCGCCGGCAACATCGGCGCGGCGCACGTCGCGAAGTCCCCGCCCGACGGCTACACGCTGCTCATGTCGAACTCCACCGTGTCCACGCCGAGTCTTTTCGTGAACCTGCCTTTCGACATCAACAAGGACCTGGAGCCGGTGAGCCTGGTCGCGATCGGGCCTTCCGTGCTCGTCGCACACCCGTCGTTCCCGGTGAAGAGCGTGAACGACCTGATCGCGCTCGCGAAGAAGCGGCCGGGCGAAATCAGCTTCGGCTCCGGCGGCGTCGGCAACATCACGCACCTCGAGATGGAGCTCATCAAATCGATCACCGGCATCGACATGGTCCACGTGCCTTACAAAGGCAGCGCGCCTTCGATCGTCGGCCTGGTGAGCGGAGAGGTGCAGGTGCTCTTCACCTCGGTACCCGCGGGCCTCGGTCAGGTGCGTGCGGGCCGCATGAGGGCGCTCGCCGTCTCCACCATCAAGCGCAGCAGCGCGATGCCCGACGTGCCCACCATCGACGAAGCGGCGCTCAAGGGCTACGATGCGGCGAGCTGGTACGGGCTCTTCATGCCCGCCGGCGCGCCCAGGGAAGCGGTCACCAAAGTGAGCCAGATCGTCGTGAAAATCATGCGCGCGCCGGACATCCGCAAGCAGTTCGTCGCGGACGGCTTCGATCCGGTGGGCCTGAGCCCGGAAGAGTTCTCGAAGTACCTGCGCGGCGAGATCGTGAAGTGGGACAAGATCATCAGGGCCGCGGGGGTGAAGCCGCAGTAATCGACGCGGTCAGCCGCGCCCCGCGCCGCCGCCGCCGAAGCGGCCGCCGAGACCGATTTTCACTGCGGCGATGAGACCGAGCCGGCCCGCGAGCGCGATGAGCGCCGCGATCGTTCCGCCGCCGGCCGCGGCCTGGGTCAACTGCGTGCGCATGTCTTCGCCGCCGATCGCCAGATAGAAGGCGAGGAGTGCGAAGGGCAGTGCGACCAGCGCGGCCAATCCGAACAGCGCGTAGGACCAGCGCATCCCCGACGCGCCCCCGGTGGCGCGCTCCCTGCTGTCCAGGTAGAGCCCGAGCGCCGCGCACGCGGTGACCAGCCCGGCCGCCGCGAAAGCGATGCGCGACGGGTCCGCGATGAAGGGCGCGAGTCCGACGTATGCGACGACCAGGACGAAAACGAAGTGCACCGCGCTGCGGAGGAAGAGCATGAGGTAATGGGCGACCGCTCCCGGGAAAAGGCACGCAGCGAGTCCGATCGCGAGCAGACCCGAAAAAACCGGCGCGGCCCACACCGGTTCCTCCGCGGCCGACAGGCCGACGCCGACGAAAAGCGTAATGATGGTGAAGAAGACGGCGACGCCGACTGCATTGCCGAACGCCCTGACGTAAAGGACCCACGGCGCGTCGCTGTGGCTGTAGTTGAGCCCCCACATGAGCGGCAGCAGAAAAGCGCCTCCCGCGACAGCGTAGGCAATGCTGCTCGTCTCCCACATCGCCCACGCCGCGCCGCCCCAGAACGCCGCCAGCAGAAAAGCGCTCGCGATGCTTCCCCAGCGGCCGAACATCATCGGGAAGATCGCAAAGAGCGAGAAGACGACGAGCACGAACGGCACTTTCCATTCCGGGTGCGCATCGAGGATGAACGGCTCCCCTTTCGCCGCCGTCGGCGCGGCCGGCAGCGCGCTTTCGATCCGGTCGAGCAGCCGGTTCAGGCCCTGCGCGATCTGGTTTTCGCGAATCGCCGGCAGCAGCTCGTCCACCCATTGCGACGCCCGCGCATCGGGAATCACCCCTTCGAGCCCGTAGCCGACCTCGATGCGCGCGGCCGCAGGCGCGGGGACGATGACGATCAGCAAACCGTCGTCGCGTCCGGCGCGACCGAGCCGCCAGCTTTCGGCCACGCGCAGCGCGTGTTCGGCGAGCGGCGCGCCGCCGGTGCCTTTGGAGATGAGAACCGCGACCTGCGCGCGCTCCGAGTTCTGGATCGCGCCCAGGCGCGGCAGGAGCGCGCTGTACTCGTCTTGCGTCAGTGCGCCGGTCTCGTCGACGATGAGCCCGGTGAACTCGGGGACGCCCGGCGGCGACGCGTCGCTCGCGGCGCCGGGTGCCGCGACGAGGCACAAGCAGAACCACGCGATCCAACCGAAAATCCCGGCGCGCACGCGACTGCTCCTTCCGAGTTAGTCCGTCATGCAAGACCTTCGACGATGCGCAGATCGCGTTCCGCGCCGTCGCCGAGCGCTTTCAGCGCGGCCTGGTAGCCGGGGCTGTCGTGGGCGGCGATCGCGGCTGCGACGCTCGGGAATTCGATCACCACCGTGCGCATCATGAGGCCCGCTTCGTAAACCTTCGCCGGATCGCCGCGCACCAGAAATTTTGCGCCGGCCGCTTCCATCACCGGTCCTGCAAGCTTGCGGTAGGCATCGACTTTGGCGGGGTCCTTCACTGCGCGAAAGCAATTGATCCAGTAGGCTTTGGCCATCGTTCTTCTCCTTCGATTGTGGGCTTGCCGATGATAGGGTCGAAAGCGCGCGGCGGAAAGGGGTGAGCTCCGGCAGGCATCGCGGGAATAAAACGCGCTATCCTTGTCCGGCCCTGCATCGTCAGCTTCTCATATCACCGGCAACCACCCATGAGCGTATCCCGCACACCCATGCACGCCGGCGAGGCCGTCGCCGAAGCCTTGCGCGAGGAAGGCGTCGCGACGGTCTACAGCGTGCCCGGCTCGCACATCCACCCGATCTACGACGGGCTCTCGCGCGTCGAATCGATCCGCTTCGTCACCTGCAAGCAGGAGTCGAACGTCTCGCTGATGGCGGACGCTTACGGGCGGCTCACGGGCAAGCCCGGAGTGTGCATCGTCACCGCCGGTCCGGGCGGGCTGAACTCGACCGCCGGCGTCGCGCAGGCCTACGGCGCGGCCTCGCCGCTCGTGCACATCGGCGGCGCGGTGCCGCTGAAAGCCGATCTCGAGGCTTTTCACGGCGTCGACGATCCGGCTTTCGTCCACGAGATGTTCAAGCACATCACCAAGTGGAGCGCGCGCGTCGAGCGCATCGAAGACATCCCCGAGACGATGGCTAAAGCGTTCCACATCGCGCGGAGCGGCCGCCCGGGCCCGGTGCACGTCGAGATCCCGCGCCTCACCGACTACAGCGAGTACATGCTGCAGGAAGCGCCCGCCGTGCTGCCGGCGTACAGGACCATTCCGACGGTCACGCACAAACCCGACCCGCAAGACGTGGAGCGGTTCGCGAAGCGCCTCATGGAAGCGCGCTCGCCGGTGATCGCGGCGGGCAAAGGCATCATGCGCCAGCGCGCGATGCAGGAGCTTGCGGACCTGTCGCTCAAGCTCCAGGCGCCGGTCGTCACCGCGCAGGACGCGATCGGCGTGATCACCGAAAAGCATCCTTTCTATGCGGGTTACTTCGCCCGCAACCGTCCTCACCCGCTGTGCGCCGAAGCGCTCAAGCGCGCCGACCTCGTGATCGGGATCGGGCTGCGTGCAGGCACCGCGGAGCTGACCGAGCTCGAGGCGAGGGTGAGCGGCAACCTGATACTCATAGGTTTCGACGACGTCGCCGAAGCGCGCTATCGCGGCGAGGACGAGCGCGTCGCCGACCCGAAGCTCTTCCTCACCGCGCTCCTCGAGCGCCTGGGCGGCTATCAGCGCCCGTGGAACGAGCCGCTCGTCATGCAGATGGCCGAAGGCAAGGCCGCCATACGCCGCCGGCTCGCCGACCAGAACGCCCCGCACCGGAGCGAAAAACCGATCCATCCCGGCGTGCTGATGGATGCGATGAACGCGGTGCTCGGCGAGGACGCGGTGGTGGCGAGCGACGTCGGCAATTGCCAGCAATGGGCGCGCACGTTCCGCTACATCAACAATCCCGAATCGTTCATGCAGTCGGGTGTGTGGAACGCCATGAGCTACGCGCTGCCGACCGCGATCGTCGCCAAAATGGAGTTCCCGCAGCGCGACGTCGTCGCGCTCGCCGGCGACGGCGCGTTCCTGATGACGATCGGCGACCTCCCGACCGCCGTGGAATACGGGTCGAACGTGCTGATGGTGGTGCTCAATGACGGCGCCTTCGGGCAGACGCTCATGCAGCAGACGAATATCTACGGGCACACGTACGGGACGGCGTTCCAGAGCCCCAATTTCGCCGACATCGCCAAAGCCTGCGGCGCCGAAGGCATACGCGTGACCGAGCCGAACGACGTCGAGGCCGCGCTGCGGCAAGGGCTGTCCGCGACGCGCGAGCGGCCGGCGCTCGTCGAAGTGGTGGTCGCCGACAGCCCCTATCCGAAGATCTAGGGTCGGCGTCCGACGCTAAAGCGTCGGACTGCTGAAGGCTCCTCCGAGCGCGACGAGGCCCCAGGGCGGTAGCTGCGCATCGGTGCTGAAGCTGAAATGTCCCGCCGCGGCGCGCTGGTCGCGGAACATGCGCTGGAGCGGGTAATGGTCGTAAATGCCGTTCGCGCCGGCCATCTCGTGCAGGCTGTCGACCGCTTCCACGCACATTCTCGCCGCGAGCGCGCAGTTGCGCTTGTAGCGGAGCCGCGTTTCGACGTCGAGCGTGCCGCCTTCCTCGTAAATGCGCTGGGCCTCGAGGCAATCGCTGCGCATGAGGAGCGCGGCGGCGTCGACTTTCGCGGCGGCGCCGGACACGCGCAGCTGGACCGTCTGGAAGTCGCGCATCTTCGCGCCCGTGTAGCTGGTGCTGCGCGATTTCACGAGCTCGATGGACGTCTCCAGCGCCGCGCGGGCGTTGCCCACCAGGCACGCGCCGATGCAGTCACCGCCCAACGCTGAGGTCGGGATGCGGTAGTGCGGGTTGCGATGGACTTCGAGACCGGGCCACGCATGACCGGGTTTCGCAACGTGCATCGAGAGCACGCGATACCCCGGCACGAAAACGTCCTTGCAGCGCACGGTCTTGCTGCTCGTCGCGCGCATGCCGAGCACGTGCCAGTCGTCGGTGACTTCGTAATCGGAGCGGTGGACGAGGCAGTAGACGTAATCCACGACCTTGTCGCCTTCGCGCACCATGCACGCGAGCATGCTCCAGTCGGAATGGTCGGTGCCGGAAGAGAAATTCCACTCACCGGTGAGAATGACGCCGCCGTCCCTGGGCACGCCGCGCCCCTGCTGGTAAGCGATTCCCGAAGCGATGCCGGCGTCGGGATCCGGGCCCCACACTTCCTCCTGCGCTTTCGGCTCCCACCACACGAGGTTGCGGTGGTGCGAGCCCAGGTTGGCGGCGACCCAGCCGACCGAGATGTCGCCGCGCGCGAGCATCTCCGGAATGTCGAAGTACGCAACGAAAGGGAGCTCCATGCCGCCCCGCACCTTCGGCTGCAGGTAGCGCAGGAGGCCGCTGCGGTGGAGAGCGGCCATGACTTCCGGCGTGAGCCTGCGCAGCGCTTCGTTCTTCGGGGCTTCGGCGCGCAGGAAAGGCACGAGCTCGCGGGCGCGCTGCAGCGCTTCGTCGTACGTCACGTGGGAAAAGGAATCCATTTTCAGTCATCGAACATCATTTGCCGACTTTCAGCAGCTCGACTTCGAACACCAGCGTCGCGTTCGGCGGAATGACGCCGCCGGCCCCGCGCGCCCCGTAGCCGAGCTCGGGCGGAATGGTGAGCTTGCGCACGCCTCCGACTTTCATCCCCTGGACGCCCTCGTCCCAGCCTTTGATGACGCGTCCTCCGCCGAGCGGAAACTCGAAAGGCTGGCCGCGGTCCTTGCTCGAATCGAACTTGGTGCCGTTGGTGAGCCAGCCGGTGTAGTGGACCGAGACCGGCTTCCCGGATTCGGCCGCGGCGCCGGTTCCGCCTTTGACGTCCTCGTATTTCAAGCCCGAAGGCGTGGTGACGGTCGATGACGCCGCATCGGACGGCACGACCGGAAGGGCGGCGCCCATCAGGACGAATGCGGCACTCAGAACAGTTCGTTTCAGCATCAGCTTTCCTCGTAAAAATGAAAATGAATCGTGGGGCACAAACACCACCCGCTTCAGCGCGATGCTAACCGAAGGAAGGGAGGTTACGGAGCAATGGCACTACCTTAAGAATACTGCGATATGGCGCTGTTGGCGTTTGAGGAGTCGGGCCCGCACGATGTCTCTGGGCTCATTAAGGCGTAGGTAGGGCTTCG